>Ga0256833_1001033_pt1 | contig 20986 bp, 17 predicted proteins | sample 356284metaG_FD_190535 | JGI IMG/M metagenome (GOLD analysis project Ga0256833, IMG submission 190535) | Hydrothermal vent microbial communities from Mid Atlantic Ridge, Atlantic Ocean - 356-284 | ecosystem: Environmental > Aquatic > Marine > Hydrothermal vents | place: Atlantic Ocean: Mid... | reverse complement strand
TACGGGACTTTCTTTTGTTTCAAATAAATTTGAAACGCCATTTAGGACTTGAAAGCATGCGATAGCATGACTTCAAAGCCGGCTTAGTAACTCATCATTTATAATTCATAATTTATTCCTTTTATCTTTTTACTTTTATCTTTTGTCTTTGTATTTCTGTCTTTTGCCTTGTTCAGACATAAGCTGCATAGACTTACCAAGTTTTGGAAACTTGGCAAGTCTTTCGTATTAAAAACGGTGGGGCTTTCTCTTAACCAAACACCTCTTTTTCTATTTTTGAAATGTGCAATAAACTTTCCTGAAAATATGGCTGTCTTCTACCCAATGCAGAATAAAAAAAATGACAAAATGGTCAAATTAAGCGAATTCTGACTTTTTTCTTTTTAAGCTTACTATTATTTAAGTTTTCTACAATGGCATTAGATTTGGATTTTTTTACTGCGACAAAAGCACAATCGTTTTTTAATTCAATCAACCCAAGTTCTTCATGTTTCAATCCTCCTTGCTTAATAAACAATCCTGCGATATCACCTTTTGATATTTTATCTTTTCTTCCTCCTGAAACAAAAATCGTACTCCAATCCGTGTCAAAGGATGTTGGCTTATCCAAAATCACTTCTTGTTTTGCTCCAACGATAAAATCCGGCAACATATCCTCTTCCCATTTGATAACATAAGCTGTACCCTCGCGCAACATCCTTGCGGTTCTACCATTACGATGTTTGAATTCATGTGCTTTAACAGGCAGATGGTAATGTATTATAAACTCAATTTGCGGGACATCAATTCCTCTAGCGGCAAGATCGGTTGCTAGCAGCAATCTATTAGTCCCATTTCTGAATTTAATCAAAGAACGCTCTCTATCAATTTGCTCCATACTTCCATAAAAACAGCCATGACTAATACCTTCAGCTTCTAGGTAATCGCTTATCCTTTTAATCGACTCTCTATAATTGCAAAATATTATCCCCGGCTTCTGACCAATAAATTTCAATAATTTTACCAAAGTCGCAAGTTTATCTTTAACCGGAGAATTCACTACTTTCAAATCAAGTCCTGTGAGTATATCATCACTATAATTTACAAATACCGGATTTTTTAATTCAACAAAATCAGGTATCCTTATATTGGGTGTAGCTGAAGTTAATATTTTCTTATTAAGATTTGGTAAAAGCTCAACAATCTCCATCATTTCTTCTTCAAAACCAATCTCAAGAGATTTGTCAAATTCATCTAGGACAAGAGTCTTTATTTTAATAGTGGAAAATACCTCTCTCCTCAGATGTGCCGCTACTCGACCGGGGGTGCCAATTAATATTGCCGGGCGATTTTGCAAAATTAATTTATCTTTTGAAAAAGACCTCCCTCCATAAACAGCATCAATTTTATACCCCGTACCCATTTCCCTCGCAACAGATTCTATTTGAATAGCCAATTCCCTTGAAGGCACAATTATTATAACCTGAATATGATTTAACCCCCTATCCAACTCCGCAATAATTGGCAATAAGAATGCCAATGTTTTTCCTGTACCTGTCGGAGATGCCAAAATAATCTCTTGATTTGAATGTATAGCAAGCTTAGCATCTTCTTGCATCTGATTCAATTTCTCTATTTTTAGTTTATCGAGAATTTGCTTTTGATTTTTTAAGTTACTTGCCATGTGGACAAAAGTACATAAAAAAAAACTATCTGCAGAACTTTTACCACAGATAGTCGTTCGAATTAACTATTTCAAATTATTAATCAAATTAAACTTTATACTAAATCTTTACAGAATTTTGCATACATATAAATGATCTTACACACATTCATGTCTATAATCATCAAAAGGTAACCTTCACATATCAAATAATTATATTTTTTACTCTAAAAATATTAATTTCAAGAAAAACAGACAAAATTAAATTTCCCAAGCAGCGTTTATAAATAATATTGTATCTACTATACAGTGAGTAATTAGTTCCTCGTTGATGTTAATTATTGTTATATTTTAAAAAAAACTATTAAAAATTTACTCATTAAATAAAATAAATACTATTTTTAAACTTTCAAATAAATCACTCACTTATAAAAAAGTGATTTTAATGAATTTTTAATCCTGATTTTAAATAAGTAAAACATGAAGATTTTCAAGCAAGCATTAATTTTTTTAGCTTTCGTTTTAGTAAGTTTCGGACTGAAAGCACAGGACATTCACTTCACACAGTTTTATATGTCGCCACTTAATTTGAACCCTGCCATGACAGGAGTATCTAATTGCACATCTAGAGTAATTGGTAATTTCAGAAATCAATGGGCTCCGGTACTTAAATCAAATGCGTATAATACCTTTTCACTTTCTTATGACCAAAAAATGCCTGTGGGTAGATATGATTATTTTGGTATTGGAGGTGCATTTTGGGGCGATGTCGCAGGAACACACAACTTTGGTACAATGACGGGAAAAATATCATTTTCCTATTCTAAAAAAATGGGAGGGTATAGAAAAAAAGCTAGTTTCTTAGTTATTGGTGCAGAAGGAGGATTGGCAAGGAGAGGACTGAGTACAGAGAATTTCAAATTTCCCGATCCCAATAACGGACAAATTGAAGTGATAGACAATCCAAACTTTTTCTTTGGGGACTTATCAGCAGGGATTTTATGGTTCACTATGCTTAATGAATATTCTAACTTCTATGTAGGTGCGGCTTTTAATCACTTAAACCAAGCGAACCAAGCCTTTAAAAGATCTGTAATAGACTCGACTACTCAATCCGTTATTAGATCTATTGACGACGTAAATGGCCTTTATTCGAAATTCACTTTTCACGGCGGTGGTGAATTCGAAATACAACCTAAAATAAGTATTTTACCTTATTTTGTTGTCTTTGTTCAAGGACCGTACTTACAAGTTAATGCCGGTACAAGTATGAGATTCGCTTTGGGTAATAGCCGTAAAAATAAACAAGCATTCCAAATTGGTGCTTGGTATAGATTGGGCAATCAATATGAAGGCAAATTGTATAGTGATGCATTCATTATCACTACTAGATTTGACTATCAAAATCTTGGTTTTGGACTTAGCTATGACGTAAATATATCCGAACTTAGAAATGCTTCTTCAGCCAATAACTCTTTGGAATTATCAGTAATATATAATATTTGCGGAGATGAGCATAGAGGAGTATACTGTCCAAAGTTTTAAATTAAAATAAAATAAATAAAAAAGCATCAGTTCGTGAGACCGATGCTTTTTTTATACTTAAAACCTTTATTTGTATTTAATCTAAATATAAATTAATATAAATGTAATCAATATGAAAAGAAGAAAATTATTAAAGTCAATTGGAGCACTAGGTATAATTGGCCTAAGCAGCGCGCTTTTATCATCATGCAAAGACGATGACAACAAAAAAACAAATGTTGTACAAGAGGAAGCAAAATCAACAAAAAACAGACAATTGATGAAGATCAAAGATCCTTCAAAGCCTACAAAAGCTGAATTAAAACACACACCTGAAATCAGTTTGGGAGATAAAGACTCAAAAGGTTTCACGAAGGTTGAGATAACAGTTGGGTCAAACGGAATAATACACCCCACAAAAAAAGATCATTGGATAGATTATCTAAAACTATACAAAGATGGAGTTTTGGTTGGGGAATTAAATATTGAGGCCGGCATGGCAAGAGGATTTTCAGGCTTTAGAGTCAACTTGGACGGGGTAAAATCTCTCAGAGCTGTTATAGGCTGCAACATTCACGGGATATGGGAAAACACTTTGCTGCTGTAGGAGGTCTGTCTATAAATTCATTGAGGTAGTCATATACCAAACCGTTATCTAGATGGTGAAATAGAAAAAGAATTAGTATAATTGTAGCAGTTTGTTATAAGTTAATCTTCTTAACTTATTTTAAAATAGCAAAACAAAAGCATGATGCATTTGTTAGTGCTATATATTGTCAGCATGAAAATACTGCAAATAAAATGAATTTTAAAAATTGTCTGTTTTCGTGTAAGCAATATATATATTTTATGTTTGATAAAATTAATACTTTGAGTAATAAAAAATATTCTTAATGAAATTTGAAGTAGGTAAAAGCTATAAAATTAAGAGTTTCAATGATGATGAGATCGCAGGTAAGCTATTGACTTTAGGTTTCTTACCTGAGACTACAATTTTCTTTACGAGAAAATCTCCTTTTGGAGGTGCTTATTATTTTGATATTAATGGAATAAAGATCGCTTTGAGAAAGGAAGAAGCGGAAGCAATAATAGCAGTTTAGTTTTTGCATTGAATATTAATAAAATAAATGAGTCCAACTACAAAAATATTTAAAGTTGCATTAATTGGTAATCCGAATAGCGGCAAGACAAGTCTCTTTAATTCTTTAACCGGTTTGCATCAACATGTAGCAAATTTTCCGGGCGTAACCGTAGATAAAAAAATAGCAAAATATCAAATTGACAATAACCTCACTATTGAGCTAATTGATTTTCCAGGTACGTATAGTTTATATCCAAATTCAGATGATGAGAAAGTAGTAGCGGAAATACTATCAAACCCGGTAAATGACGACTATCCTGACTCTATCGTCTATGTAATGGATCCTTTTGCTTTGAAAAGGGAAATGCTTTTGTTGACACAACTAAAGGATATAGGGATACCAATTGTAGTCGTATTAACGATGAAAGATTTGGTAGAAAAGAGAAAATTAGATCTTAATATTAAAAAGCTGGAAGAAATAATTGGGAATAAAGTAATTTTTTTCAGTAATAAGACGAAAGCTAACATAGACGAGATACGACTAGCATTAAAACAATCTATAAATAATCCTAAGGACAATCAAAGGTGTTACATGCTTAATAGCGACGAAAAAAGTATTGTAGCAACATTTAGTAATAGATTAAATTTCAATACGGATTATCAAGCTCTATTGCAAATACACCATAGTGACTGGCTCAAATATCAAAACAAGTATTTAAAAAAAGAAATAAAAGAGTACAAAAATAATCACGACTTCAAAAGTCTTTCTTTTCAGATAAACGAGACATTAGACAGGTATGGTTTTTTCAGTAAAGAAATTAGCAAAATCGCAATAAAGGATAAGACAAAAAAAGAAACTATCACAGACAAGATAGATAATGTTATTACACATCGGGTATTGGGTCCGATTATATTTTTTATAGTCATGCTTCTTTTGTTTCAAGCCATTTTCTCGTGGGCAGAATTACCGATGAATCTATTAGAAAGTGGGTTTTCGTCATTATCAACATTTATCAAAAGCAACTTTGCCGAATCTTGGTTTACAGGCTTATTAGCTGATGGCATTATCCCCGGACTTGCAGGAGTACTGGTTTTTATCCCTCAGATTTTTCTTTTATTTTTGATAATCGGACTGCTGGAAGAAATAGGCTACATGTCGCGTGTAGTTTATATGTTTGATGATTTGATGAAAAAATTCGGAATGAACGGCAGGAGTATTATCGCTTTAATATCCGGAGGAGCTTGTGCTGTCCCTGCAATCATGTCCACAAGGACTATAAACAATTGGAAAGAGAGATTGATTACAATAATGGTCACTCCCTTGATTAGTTGCTCTGCTAGAATTCCCGTATACACCCTTTTGGTGGTATTTGCTGTTCCTGACACACACATCGGTGTATTTAATGCCCGAGGATTAGTTTTAATGGGACTATATCTATTGGGTTTAGCAATGACATTGGTATCCTCTATGGTCATGAAATATATAATTAAAAGCAAAGGTCGCTCGTATCTAATGATTACATTACCTGAATACAAAAGACCATTAATTAAGAATATTGCTATTTTTGTAAAAGAAAAAGTAGGAGCATTTGTCTTTGTTGCAGGAAAAATCATATTAATTGTATCTATCATATTGTGGTTTGCTGCAAGCTATGGACCTAGTGGAGCTATGGACACTGCAGAAAAGGACGCAATTGAAATATCAACAGGAAAAAATCTATCTAAGGAAGAGATGTCCAACTTAAAAGCCTCTGAAAGACTGGAGCATTCGTATATAGGTATACTAGGCAAAGCAATTGAACCGGCGATTAAACCATTAGGATTTGATTGGAAAATAGGAATTGCACTTATCACCTCTTTTGCTGCTCGAGAAGTGTTTGTAGGAACTCTCGCTACGATATATAGTGTGGGCTCCACAGATGACGGAATGAAAGTCTCAGAACAAATGGCAAAAGATATTAATATAAGAACCGGTGAGAAAACATACAATCAGGCTGTAGCCTGGTCTTTGCTTTTATTTTATGTATTTGCCTTGCAATGCATGAGTACTATAGCTGTAGTGCGAAAAGAAACAAATTCCTGGAAATGGCCAATAATACAGTTTTTGTATATGGGATTTTTAGCCTACTTTTTCAGTTTTTTGGTCTATAATTTTTTGAACTGAAAATCCTTCTTTCTTGTAATTTTGCATTTTTTCAAATAAACTGTCTATTTTATCATCAACTAATAAAATATCTCTAGAATAATCTCCTAAAAATCCTTCCCCGGTCATCTTATCAAACAAATTGAATATAGAATCAAAGAAACCATTAACATTCAACAATCCAACCGGAGAATTGTGTACATTTAATTGACTTAGAGTAAGTACTTCAAACAATTCATCCAAAGTACCAAATCCACCGGGAAGGGCAATATAAGCATCAGCGATTTCCATTATAACCTTCATCCTCGAAGCCATATCATGAGTAACAATCATCTCATCCATATTTTGATGTGCCACCTCAAGTTCTTTAAGATGCAATGGAATCACTCCAATACATTTACCTCCCAATCGAATCATCTCATCTGCCATTATCCCCATTAGTCCGATGCTGCCACCTCCGTTAATCATCGTCATATCATGTTCCACCATATACTTGGCAATTTGCCTCGCTACTTCACCATAAATATCATTTCTGCCACGTGATGAGCCACAAAATATCGCTATATTTTTCAATTTGGTCATGTTTTTACACTTTTAAGTCTGCAAATATAAAAATATAATGTAATTTACCAAGAGAATTCTATTCCATAATTTTGGCTGCTATAGCGGTAACCATACTTCTAGGTGCAAATCTTTGAGAAAAAACCATCAGTTTATTACTAAATCCGTGAATCGCTACAACTTTTCCGGACTTCATTGATTGATAAACGAACTCAGCCAGGTCTTTAGAATCCGGCTTATTTTTAAATACTTTCTCATTTGCTTTAGATACTTTTGCAAATTCGGATTGTGTAGCGCCGGGACAAATCGCTGTGACAGATACATTTTTTCCCTTCAATTCGAATGCAAGTGCTTCTGAAAAGTTTAACACATAACTTTTTGTAGCACCGTATACGGCAAATTTCGGAATCGGTTGGAATGCTGCTGTAGAAGCGATATTGATAATGTGACCTTCTCCTTTTTGTACCATATCACGTACAAATAGCTTAGTCAGCCTCGTAAGAGTCACTACATTCAACAATATCATATCTGTTTCTTTGTCTATATCAGAGTCCAAGAAACTATCATTTATTCCAAATCCTGCATTATTTATCAATACGTCTACATCAATCCCTTTTGATTTAACTTTATTGTACAATACATCAGCACTATCTATTTTTGATAGATCAAGATTCACTAATTCAACAGATACTGAATACTTGGATTCAATCTCCTTTTGTATCATTTCCAATCTATTAATTCTTCTTGCTACTAATACTAAATTGTAGTTGTTTTCGGCGTATTTATAGGCTGTTTCTTTTCCTATACCACTTGAAGCTCCCGTAATTAAAACTGTTTTCATATTTTTAATTTGTCTTTTGAATAATTTCATCTAGTCTTTGGTCAAGATGTTTTGTTTTTACATTCTTGTCAATAATCCTTTTGTTACGATCAAGGATATATATCATAGGGACACCTCCAACATTAAATTTTCGCAGAAAGTCAGTTTTACCTGATTTATCGGCAAGATTATAATCAAACCCTCCCATCTTTTCCTTTTTCACTCCATCCCAACACCGGTATGTATCTGAACGTTGTCTAGTACAGACCGTGACTAATTTAACTCCTTTTTCTTTATACTTTTTCAATATATCATTCAGGATAGGCATGGCATGTCTACAATGCCCACAACCCGGACGCCAAAATACTAAAAGCATAAATTTAGAATCAACATCCAACAATCTAACACTATCCCCTTTTTGAGAAGTAAAAGTAATATCAGGTATTATTTTTCCTATTAAAGTATTTTCTTTGTTATCAGCTTTATATTGTACATACTCCAGTGTATTAGTTTGTACCCATGGAGCCTTTTCTTTAGTGTAATAAGTTCTCGCAATATGCACATATACTTCATCAAACCACCCCTTATAACTTCTATTGTAGCTTTTTAGAAAAAAAGGTAAATAGTATCTATACATATTACTTTTGAAGCCCATTTTACTGAATAATCTATCAATAGTACTATTTACAATCTCCGGCTTTAGGTGTACAATCTTGTCAAAATAATTAACAATTTCTCTATGCGCAGATGGCAACCTAAAAGTAACAGGATTGCTCAAATCAAGGTTGTCCAAATAATGTTTAATTCTGTAATCCAGTAATTTTTCCTCCAATTCACGCCCTTCCAAGCCATTAAATTTTGGATCTACCCAATCCGATTCACTTTTTACTAATGCAGAGACTACTGTTCCCGGATTGCTATTTATAATCATAAGCCTTTTGTTGTTCATTATCCTATGAATAGAATCAAGCTCTGCCAAATGATTTCCTCTAGACAAAATATTAGCCCTCAATTTTTGTTTTTCAATAGAAGCGATATAGTTATTGTATATCTTATTTTCAATTGATCCCACTACTCTCACTTTACTTTTTCTTCTAAAATCGTAGTAAATATCAAACACATCTTCATTCGGCTTAATTATTATTTTATACATTTGTTTATTTCGTGGTATACCTACAAAATACACACCTGTTTCCAAATCCTTTTCACCTTTAAAAACAAACAATCCTGTCGAATCTCCGGTAATCGTATCCAATAAAACCGGTCTTTCCCCATTTGGATAAGAAATTATAATAGAATTACCATCAAAATTGTTTGCATGAATCTTTATCTCATATTGCCCTGAAAGCACTGTTGTTAATACAAAAAAGATAAAAGTCAATAACCGTTTCATAATATAACATTGTAGTGAATTAATATTTTATATATTTGTTCATCTCATCAACCAAATCTTTTGATCTACTAGCAGCTATTTTTGCAAAATCCCTTGCTCCTGATCCATAAATTATACCTCGTGAAGAATTTATCAACAGACCAAATTCATCAATCAATCCATTGCGTAAAACACCTTCCAAATCACCCCCTTGAGCACCAATCCCCGGAACAAGTAAAAAATGATTAGGTACAATGTCCCTTATTTTCTTAAAATCCTCAGGATGGGTAGCCCCTACTACAAACATCATATTGTTTGAATCTCCCCAAGAAGAAGAAACACTTAATACATTTTCATATAACTTCATATCCTTTGATTCAATATCCAGGTATTGAAAATCAAGACTTCCTTTGTTGGAAGTAAGAGCTAAAAGTATAATCCATTTATTCTTATACTCCAAAAATGGAGAAACCGAATCCACTCCCATATAGGGTGCTACTGTAACTGCATCAGCATTCATACTTTCAAAAAAGGCTCTTGCATACATTTTGGACGTATTGCCGATATCTGCTCTTTTTGCATCTGCAATAACAAAAACATCATCAGGAATCATTTTAATTGTAGACTCCAAATTCTGCCATCCTCCAACACCTTCTGCTTCATAAAAAGCAGTATTCAACTTATATGCTACTGCGTATTCAGAAGTAGCTTCAATAATCATTTTATTGAACTCAAGCACAGGATTTTCAAATTCTTCCACCAAGTATTTCGGTATTTTATTGATATCTGTGTCAAGCCCGACACAGAGCAAGGATTTTTTCCTCCTTATATTTTCAACTAATTGTAATCTTTTCATTATTAAATAGCTACGACATCAGTAATAGCAGGCATATTTTCTCTAACAAACTCCTTTACACTATATTTCAATGTCAGTTCAGCTCTTGTGCAAGTAGCACAAGCTCCTAACCATTTTACTAAAACAACAGACCCATCTTTTATATCGACCACTTTTATATTGCCATTATCAGCAAGCATATGTGGTCTAAGCTTATCCAATAATTTATCAATGGAGTCCAATTGCTCCCTTTTAGTTAAATCCATCATCAATTATTTTTATGTAGTAATTTTCACAACTTTAGTTGGTCCGGCAACTTCATTTCTCAATTGGGTTTGCTTATCAACCGCTGCTGCCAAATCCAAGTAATACTGCCTCACAGGGCTATCTTCAATCAAGACCGCAGGTTTACCGCTATCCCCACCTTCACGGATTGATTCAACAATAGGTATCTGAGCCAATACTTCAGTTCCTCCTTTTTCTGCCAAAACCTTCCCTCCGTCTTTTCCAAACAAGTAAAACTTCTTTTCAGGTGCCTCTTCACATGAAAACCAAGACATATTTTCCACTACACCCAATATCGGTACTTCAACATTATTCATCATAAACATATTCATGGCCTTAACCGCATCATCCAATGCAACTTGCTGTGGAGTGGTCACCATGACAACACCCGTCACAGAAAGCAACTGAACCAAAGACAACTGCACATCACCCGTACCCGGAGGTAGGTCTATAATCATAAAATCCAAGTCGGGCCAGACAACATCTTTCACAAACTGCTTCATTACCCCATCCAACTTAGGACCTCTCAACACAACTGCTTGTTCAGGATTCACAAAGAAACCAATAGACATTGCATGTATTCCATAAGCTTCAATTGGTAATAATTTATCTATTCCGTATACTTTTTTCAATCCCGGTCTTTGTCCTACAAGATTTAGCATCGTAGGAATCGAAGGACCATACATATCTCCATCCAAAATACCAACTTTATACCCCATTTCTTTCAATCCCAAAGCCAAATTAATTGTGACAGTTGATTTACCAACACCTCCCTTGCCTGAGGCTACGGCTATGATATTTTTTACTTGCGGTAATGGATTGCCACTCAGATCAATTAGCGGTTGAACAAAAGTTTTATATTCCTCCTTTTGTTCCGTTTTGGGTCCTGCCGCAGATAGGGACTCCTTTGTCACCATGTTCACGTTTACATTAGCTTCTTTGAAGACTTTTTGAATCTCTTCCATCGCTCTCATATTGAGCTCCCCTTTCATCATCGGTTCAAGGTCATTCACGATTAGATCAAAACTTACATTATTGCCGTTTATCTCTATATTATGAACTTTTTTGGCCGTTATCAAGTCTACACCTGTAAGTGGATCCAAAACTTTTTTCAAAGCATCCAGAACATTTTCTATATTCATTATTGTTACTTTTTATCTATTAATTTATTCAATTCTAATATCTACTGATAAAATTTATCTACCTATAAATAACTTTAGAGTAAACATCTTCGTATAAAAATTGTATTACAATATTATAATAGTATTTAAAATAACTATACTATTGTGCTACGTTTATGGTTAAACACATAATATTTATGAAAGTTTATACAGATATAAATAAATTACCGCATTTTGATTCTTCAGTCATTACCCTCGGGTCTTTTGACGGAATTCATATTGCTCATAAAAAAATAATCGACTTGCTAAATGCCAAAGCAAGAGAATATAATACCAAAAGTGTAGTTATCAGTTTTTCCCCTCACCCAAGAATGGTATTGTCACAAAACGACCCGGATTTCAAGCTACTTACTACTGATAAAGAAAAAATAAAATATCTAGAAGAACTAGGGGTTGACATCCTATTTTTAATCCCTTTTACAGTGGAGTTCTCAAGAATACCTCCCAATGAATATGTAGAAAAATTCATTTACAATTCATTCAAACCCAAAATAGTTTTACTGGGTTATGACCATAGATTTGGTCTAAACAGAGGAGGTAATATTAATCTCATAAGGCAGTATGAGCAAAAATGCGGGTTTAAAGTTTTAAAATTAAGTGTAGAGAAATATAATGATGTACCTATCAGCTCCTCAATTATCAGAAATAGTCTTTTGGAAGGGGATATTGCCACTTCAAACCTTTTATTGGGCAGGAATTACACTTTTTCAGGAACTGTTATCCATGGAAATAAATTGGGTAGAAAGTTAGGTTTCAGAACTGCAAATCTTAAAACTGAACCGCAAAAACTTATTCCTCATGATGGAGTATATGCCTCTATTGTCCACATCAAAGGCAAACAATACCATGGGATGATGTATATAGGTATCAAACACTATGGAGATAACAAAAGAGAAAAAGTAGTCGAAATCAATATCTTTAATTTCAACGATAATATATACGGTGAGGATATTGAAATCGAGATAATTAAATTTATAAGGCCGGGAATAAAATTCACAAGTGAAGAACAAATAGTCACCCAATTAAATGAGGATAAATTATCCGTAGAATCAGCATTTAGCAATTACACTCCAAAAATCACTACGCATAAAAACATAGCTGTAGTAATCTTAAATTACAATGGCATAAAATATCTAGAGAAATTTTTAAATAAAGTATTGCACAGTACCGATTTGCCTATCAGGTATATCATTGCTGACAACGCATCAACAGACAACTCTGTAAATTATATTCAAGACAATTATCCTGATGTGGAAGTGTATGAGATGGAAAGCAACTATGGATTTTCCGAAGGATACAATAGAGCGATAAAATCATTGACCAACCTGGAATTCATAGTATTTCTCAACTCAGATGTTGAGGTAACGGACAATTGGATTGATCCGATAATCAACAAAATGACAGCTGACAAAAGCATTGCAATCGCTCAACCTAAAATACTGGCGTACAATTCTAAAGAAAACTTTGAATATGCCGGAGCAGCCGGAGGGTACATCGATTCTTTAGCATATCCATTTTGCAGAGGTAGGATTTTTGATACTATCGAACAGGACAATGGTCAATACGATGACGATGTGGAAATATTTTGGGCTAGCGGTGCGGCAATGGTGATGAGAAAAGAGATTTTTGATAAAATGAAGGGCTTTGACCCTGCTTTTTTTGCTCATCAAGAAGAAATAGATTTGGCATGGAGGGTAAAAAGAGCAGGGTATAAGGTAATGGCAATGGGTGAAACTAGTGTTTTTCATGTCGGAGGAGGCACATTGTCGTATGTAAATCCTATGAAGACATACCTTAATTTCAGAAACAATATGGTCATGATTCTAAAAAACGAATCGTTTTTAAATATCCTATGGAAATTTCCGATAAGACTGATTCTAGACGGGATTGCCGGAGCAAAATTTTTGAAAGAAAAAAAAATAACATCTGTTTACGCAATAATCAAAGCACATTTTTATGTTTACTTCAATATCATTGGAATAATAAAGAAACGTTTTAAATACAATAAACTAATAAAGAAACACAAAATAGGAAAATCAAGAAAAGCCGGAATTTATAGTGGGTCGATTATAAAAAAATATTATTTATCCGGCATAAAGAATTTTACTGATTTAGATATTTAAAGCCATTAGAGATGAGAAGAAATTCATATGATAAAATATTTGAAGATGATGAGTTGATAGTAGTCAGCAAGGCTTCCGGGGTTTATTCAATTGAACCGCGTCATAAAACAGATGACCCTATCCTCTATGAAGAATTAAAAAAAATTACCCCTGAACTATTTACTGTACACAGGCTGGATAAGGATACTAGCGGATTAATAATTTATGCAAAAACAGCCGAGAGTCACAAAAATCTTTCTGAACAATTTCATGAGAATAAAATAGAAAAGACATATTATGCGTTCGTGGACGGAAATCTCGATTTGGAAGGAGGTGTTTATCTCATAGACATACCGATATTAGTCACTCCAGGTAGATATCAGGTTCAAATAAGCGATAGAGGCAAGCCCTCGCAAACTAAGATACGAATTGTTGAAAGCTATAAAAACTATACTCTGATAGAAGCTAAATTGATAACAGGTAGAACTCACCAAATCAGAGCTCATATGCAATATTTAGGCTATCCATTAATAGTAGATAAACTTTACGGTCATAAAAAAGAACTGTATTTATCAGAAATAAAACGCAAATATCGTCATAAGGGTGACTCTCCCGAAAGACCACTTATAAAAAGACAAACCCTTCACTCAAGAACGCTGACTTTCTATCACCCTGTCACTAATAAAAAAATCAGTTTAGAAGCTCCACTTCCCAAAGATTTAAAAGCACTAAGAAACCAATTGAGAAAAAATCGCTGATGAGTTTCTACTTTTATACTACGCTAACACAGAGTTTTGGAGCATAAATAACATTGTAGCTTAATATAGCCTTATCCGGTAATAGATACATTTCAGCACAAATCTTACCAAATATATTTGGAATGCTGATAAAAAAAAACAAATTTTAATTAAATTTGACTTTTATTATTGAATAGAAAATAATTAAATACTATAAAAATGAAATTTGACTTTAAAAAACTAGTTCCACATTTGATTGCAATTGTGATATTTATACTTATTAGCAGCATCTATTTCTTCCCGCAATTTAGTGGTAAAAAATTGTATCAGGGTGATATTATCAATCATCAAGCAATGGCAAAAGAAGCCCAAGACTATTTTAAAAAAACAGGAGAAGTTACAGCATGGACTAACTCTATGTTCGGAGGAATGCCGACATACCAGATAAGTGCTCCTCAGCGACACAACTACTTAAAACAAGTACGTAAAGTGTTAGAACTTGGGTTTGCAAGACCGGCAGGTTATTTTATTTTAGGTATGATTAGTTTTTACATCTTATTTTTAGTATTAGGATTTGAGGTTTGGTTTGGTATTATCGGAGCTATTGCTTTTAGCTTTTTGACTAATAATATTTTCCTTTATCAAGCTGGGCATATGACAAAATTAGTTGCGATTATGCTAGGGCCATTAGTATTGGCCGGTGTTATTTTGACCTTAAGAAAAAAATATATTTCCGGAGCAATTGTATTTGCAATGGCTATGGGTTTGGAACTTTTGTCCAATCACCCTCAAATGACGTATTATCTAGGCATGGTGATAGGGATATTAGTGATTATGGATTTCGTACAACTGATAAAAGAGAAAGAATTCAAAACAATATCTATCATAACGGGAATATTTTTACTAGGAGTCGTACTCGCCGTTGGTTCGTCTGCATCAAAATTGTGGACAACCTATGAGTACTCTAAAGATACAATGAGGGGAAACCCAATATTAGCATCAGAAGGAAAAGCAAAATCCAGTAGTCAAACAAAAGGTTTGGAATGGGGATACGCAATGCAATGGAGCAATGGGATTTTGGATTTGGTATCGGCTTATATACCCGGTGTAGCGGGAGGAGGTAGTGCAGAAAAAGTATCCAAAAGCTCCGATTTTGCGAAAAAAGTAAAAAGACTCACAAACAGAACTCAAAAATCATATCAAGCACCTCTTTATTGGGGAAGTTTGCCTTTCACCAGCGGTCCTCCATATATGGGAGCCTTGATTTTCTTCCTGTTTGTATTGGGGTTATTTGTAACAAAGGGAAGATTTAGATGGTGGGCTTTGTCCTCAGTAGTATTGTTATTCATACTCTCATTGGGTAAGAATTTTGAATTCTTCAACAGGTTGGTTTTTGATTATTTTCCTATGTACAATAAATTTAGAACACCTAATTCCATACTTGGTATCGCAGGTATACCCTTAGTCTTTTTTGCTATTTATACCCTAAGACATATCGTAGTATCCGAACTCGACACAAAAGATTTTTTCAAAAAACTATGGATAGTTTTTGGTATAATGGGTGGAATTAGCATATTCTTCATAGTTCTAGGTCCATCACTATTTGAGTTTGCCGCACCCGGTGATGCAAGGTATGAGAAATCAGGATTAGTAGGCTCACTGATATCCACTAGACAATCATTGATGAGAGCAGATTCATTGAGAACATTAATTTATGTAGCAATCGGAGTCGGTTTAATCTGGGCATTTGTAAAAAAGAAAATCTCCAAAACAGTATTTTTATCAGGAGTTGGTCTTGTTGTATTACTGGATATTATTCCTGTAGATTTGAGATATGTCAGTCACAATGATTTTGTGAAAAACAGAAAAATAGAATCTTTTTTCAAACCTAGAGATGTTGACAAACAAATATTGAGTGATGAAGATTTATACTTTAGAGTCCTTGATACTTCTATTGACCCCTTTAACAGTGCAAAACCTTCTTATTTCCACAAAAATTTGGGAGGATATCACGCTGCAAAATTACAAAGGGCTCAAGATATGATTGACAAATATATTGCAAAAGGCAATAGAAAAGTCCTCAATATGATGAATACAAAATACATCATTCAAAAGCAAGGAGAAAAGGAAGTAGCCGCTAAAAACACTGATATCTACGGCAATGCATGGTTTGTGAATTCAATAAAAAAAGCAAATAATGCTAATGAAGAGATTGATTTTATAGCAAGTACGGACGTAAAAAATGTAGCTATAGTAAACAAAGAATTTGACAAATATCTAGATGGATTCAATTCAGGCACAACGGGCAATATCTATCTTACTGAATACGCTCCTAACAAACTACAATATCAAACAGAAAGTTCTGGAGATGGTTTTGTAGTGTTTTCTGATGTTTGGTATGGGCCGAACAAAGGATGGCAAGCGTATATAGATGGTCAACCGGTCGATCACATAAGAGTAGATTATTGGCTAAGGGGCATGAAAGTTCCGGCTGGTAAGCACAAGATAGTTTTTGAATTCATGCCAAAATCTTATTATATGGGAGAAAATATTTCATTGATTAGCTCTCTGCTCATGATATTGGCAGGTTTGGGATATTTATTTTTCTTCTTTTATAAAAGAAAAGAGACAGCTAGATAAATACAAAAATATGTTACCGGTACTCACAAGTGAAGAAGTAAGAACATGGGATATATTTACGATAAAAAACGAACCCATCCTTTCTATTGACCTGATGGAAAGAGCTTCTCTAGTATTTGCCAAATGGTTTATGACAAAATACAATGGGAAAAATCCTGGGATATTGGTGATTTCAAGCAAGGGCAATAACGGAGGGGACGGGTTAGCAGTAGCAAGAATACTACATGAAAAGGCATTTGACGTAGATATTTTAATTGCAGATATCCAACCAAAAACATCAAAAGATTTTGATATTAATCTAAAAAGACTAAAAGAAAAAAGAATAAAGTATGAATATTTGGTTGACGACGACATTTTTCCTGAGTTTGACAAATACGATATCATAATCGATGCATTGTTCGGCTCAGGACTATCGCGACCCATTAATGGTTTTTGGGAAAAATTGATATTTGAAATAAACAAATCAAAAGCGAGTGTTTTCTCAATAGATATCCCCTCAGGTATGTATGCTGATAAAATAACTGATGGCATTGCGATAGAATCTGATTATTGTTTGACTTTTGAAGTACCTAAATTAGGATTGTTTTTGGTTGATAATTCCAATTTTATTAAAAATTGGACAAGCAAAAGCATAGGACTCAAACCAAATTATTTAGATAAACTAGAACCTGACACATTTTTTGTCGAGAAAAATGATATAAAACAATTATTAAAGAAAAGGAATAGATTTGATCACAAGGGCAAATATGGACATTCCTTGATAATAGGAGGGCAAAAAGGCATGATAGGAGCTGCTATTTTATCCTCAAAAGCCTGTATAAAAACCGGTAGTGGTCTTGTCACAGCCTTGATCCCTGATTGCGGAAATGATATAATGCAAATATCCAACCCGGAAATAATGACAATGACCGGATATGGTGATGATTATATCTCAGCATTGCCGGATCTAAATAAATTTAGCTCAATCGGAATAGGTATTGGACTAGGCAATCATGCAAAAACAGCTGAAGCTCTAAAGGAAGTTATCGAAAAGAAAAGTTATTCTTTAGTCATTGATGCTGATGCATTGAACATCATTGCTGAAAACAAGTATTTACTTGCACACTTACCCCCAAACACTATCATTACACCTCACCCCGGAGAATTTGCCAGATTGTTTGGCCCAACAAAAAACAGCTTTCAAAGAATAGAATTGCAAAGACAAAAAGCAAAAGAATACGGAATATTCATTATCCTTAAGGGCGCATATTCGGCTATTGCGTCACCCGATGGCAAACTGTTTTTCAACAGTACCGGAAATCCGGGAATGGCAACAGCAGGTTCAGGTGATGTCTTGACAGGAATAATAACCTCATTTTTATCTCAAGGACAATCAGCCTTAAATGCATGCCTTGCCGGCGTATATCTTCACGGCCTGGCTGGTGATATCGCTGCATCAAAATTCAGTCAAAATGCTTTAACGGCTAGTGATATCATCGCTTGTATTGGCGACACGTTCAAAGAAATTGAGGATTGATTTATATCATTACTATAAAAACAAACGTATAATCTAAATTAATTCAATAACTAATGAAGAAAATAGTTATTCTAACAGGAGCAGGTATTAGTGCTGAAAGCGGAATCAAGACCTTTAGAGATGCCGGTGGCTTATGGGAAGGACACGATATAATGGAAGTCGCCTCACCACAGGGATGGGCAAAAAACAAAGAATTGGTTTTGGAGTTTTACAATATAAGGAGACGACAATTGCATGAGGTAAAACCCAATGATGGGCATAAAGTATTGGTTGATTTAGAACAAAAATACAATGCTAAAGTTATTACTCAAAATGTTGACGACTTACATGAACGAGCAGGAAGCAAAAATGTGGTTCATCTACATGGAGAATTGTTCAAAGTCAGAAGTACAGGAATCCCAAACTTGATATACCAATGGAAAAAAGATCTAAATATTGGTGACAAATGTGAGAAAGGATATCAACTAAGACCACATATCGTATGGTTTGGAGAAGAAGTACCGATGATTAACGTGGCAGTCCAAGAGGTAATGAATGCTGATATAATGATCATCATTGGAACTTCAATGAATGTATATCCAGCGGCTGGATTGGTCGGTTCTCTGATGACTGGGAAAAAAATATTTTATATCGACCCCAATCCCAATATATCTTACGAATTGAGCCGTTCAAATAACCTAAAAGTAATTACAGAAAAAGCCTCAACTGGTGTATATAAAGTAGTAGAGGAGCTTCTGAAATAATAGCTACACTTAAAAGCCATATTGTTTAGAACAATAATAATTATGTATATAAACATCAATTAATCTCAATCACTTCTACATTTGAATGACTCCAAAGCTTCAATACATCTTCCAGCAATGATTTTCGTACTACCCAAATCATATCAAGATTATCTCTTTTTATTGCTTTTTCTATAATATCAAACCACCCCTTGCCTTTAAGCTCAAAATGGCCTATTTCATCGATAATAAGCAGATCAGATTCGTCAACAGCCTTTTCTAATACAGATTTACCAAAATCCAAACCTTCTGGCTTAAAGAAAAAACGCCCTACTCTGACATCTCCCTGTTCATTTTTTTGATCTGATAAAAGCATTTTATCACCTGATACCACATCTTCAATTTCAAATCCTAACCTTGAACCATCCCTATCTATACCGTGTGCAATAATACCTCCAAGTTTCAATTCAGGCTTTTCTTCCTTCAACCCTTTCAGTAAGTTTTTTAAATAAGTGGTTTTACCACTACGGGTTTCTCCTGAAATAATGATTATTTTATTTGTATTCTTCATATGTCTTAAAAAACTATTCAACAAAGCATCTGACAATTCAATTGCTCTTTTCAATACTTTAACAGGATTTGTAAACGTAGTCTTGGAAGACACTATATTTTCCAAAAGAAAAGGCACAGCAGAAGACGCTAAACCAATAGTCGAGTACAAACCTGAAAATCCCCTTTTATACATCAAAGCTTTAACAACAGGATTCTTCAACTCGACACTAATCGCAGTAAAAAGCGAGACCATTACAATCGCTCTAGTAATCATCTTCACTCCCACCATGAGTCCCTCATAACTATCATGCCAAAAAACAATAGAAAATAAAATCACAATTACCAATTGTATCCAAAAAACAGGTTTTGATAGTCTTCGCAATGATTTACCATAACGATACAATAACAATCCCAATAAAGGAACAATAAATATCAATACAGACACAAAAGGAATATACTCCAAAGCAACCAATGTACTTATTAGCGTGATAAAGTAAACAAAAATCAATATAGAGTTAAATCTAAAATTATTTGTATTAAACAATTCATACTCTTTATCAGCATCAAAATCAATATCTGTAGCAGCGATATTTGTAGTATTATTTGACAAACTCCTCCCTACCCTGACACCTATATAAGCAGTAGCAAAACCCAGTACTGTATATATAAATACAACTATTATCAATAGTTGGTTGACAGGAAGGTTTATATGGGTTGTTTTTAGCATGACAAAATACATATTTTCCAAAAGCTTCACAATATCAAACCCATAAATAATCAATATACTAATAACCTTATGTATAATTGCAGAAAACATTGAAAGCACTCCTGCCAAAGCAAAAGCCAAATATGTCCTACCAAAAAACATCAATGAAAATTGAAAAATGAAGGCTTCCACCAATATTCCAATTAACGGACCAAGAATAATGGACGTAGGCATCATCGAGCGCATCAAAGCACAAATAATACCAGCCTTTAAAAACAAATATTTATCATTCCATTTGTACGAAAATCCTATCAGCAAAACCAAAGAAAAAAAAGTCAGAAATGTACCCGCAAAAGGTATACGAAGATTGTGTAAAAATGTACCAAAGATAATTTCAAAGGATGCCCATATACTGCCAATAACAGCAGCTTTTAACCAAGAATCATTTGTTGCTTTTAGCATTTAGATATTTTTACCCCAAAAGTAATCAAAGATTATTTATGAGACCATCTAAGCATATAATATTTTTATTATTTTGTCAAAATGCAAATAGATGACATATGTTTT
>Ga0256833_1001032_pt1 | contig 20999 bp, 15 predicted proteins | sample 356284metaG_FD_190535 | JGI IMG/M metagenome (GOLD analysis project Ga0256833, IMG submission 190535) | Hydrothermal vent microbial communities from Mid Atlantic Ridge, Atlantic Ocean - 356-284 | ecosystem: Environmental > Aquatic > Marine > Hydrothermal vents | place: Atlantic Ocean: Mid... | reverse complement strand
CTGCCCGCCGATCATCCCTTCACCTCCCTGCGCGATGCCTACTGGTCCGCCACGACCAGCTTCTTTGAGCCGGACTGGGCCTGGGTCCTCTACCTGGACAAGGGAGCCTGCGGCGTGGGCCATAAACCCGGCAGAAGTTTCCACACCTGGCCGGTACGCGACACCTGACCTCGGACGGCGGGCCAAAATTGGTATGAGTGCCGCCGTTGTTTTGCAGGTGCCGGGCAGCGGATGGAATGTTCTTGCCAGACCGTCGCGCAAAAACCATTGGGCGGCAACGGCTTCGGAGCAACAACCAAAAGATACGCAAATACAAAATGTTATGCGTTGCCCGAAGCCGCTCTGTCTGATACAATTCCGATGCATCCGACAAGTTTCTACCCGGACAGGCGAGAAGCCTCCTGTCTCCGTCGTGAGTCAGCGGATGAAACAGTTTCTTCTGGATGCGGACATTGTGTACCAAAATTTTGTCGGATGTCGGGATGATGGCACTGCGTGCGTGAAAACGGAAAATTCGTTTACAGAAAAGAGTTATGGCCTCCGGAAGATTAACCCGTCAGTATGACAAAATTATTGTTCAAGTGAATCGTTTTGTCGATCTGTTTCTTGTCACGGTAGCCTTTACGCTTGCCTGTATGAGTGAAGGATATTTCCATGTTGGCGATCCCCATAACCTGTGGATCGCTCAACAAAATTACCACCTGGTTTTGTTGATATTTCTAGTGTGTCACTATTTTTCATTTACTTTGTTTCATGTATATGGACCTAACGGGACATCTAAACACTATAGAATTCTATCAAATATAATAAAAGGAGTACTTACTGGATCAATCGCTGCAGTATTTTTTTTATATCTTATTGATGAAAATGGAGTTGTTAGCCGAGTCCTGATTTTATCATTTATTTTTTATACAATTGTCTTGCTAGCTATATTTAAATTTTTGCTTTCCCTAGTACTTCTCCGTTACAGAAGAAATGATTGTAATTATAAGATAGTATTGATCATTGGTACGCGCGAAAGGGCAAGAGAGATGGTTCGCGCCATCACCGATAATCCCGAATCAGGCTACAGAATTATCGGTTGCCTGGATCTTAAGGGGCATGAGGAGCGTATAGGTAAACAGATACATGGTAATGTGAAGGTCATTGGAACTATCGCGGATTTACGTGATATTTTGACTTCCCAGACGGTCGATGAAATCGTTTTTGCGGTGCCCTTGAAAATAATTGATTGCGTCACCAAGTATATCAGCATTGCGGAAAAGATGGGCATAAATATCAGAATAATGCCTGATTTCCAGATACATAAGATTATGTATCGTCCGGAATGCGCCAGCATTTTTCTGGAAAAATTTGTCGGCATGCCGACCCTTGCCTTGTCCTCTCTGCCGCCGGCCAACACGGGCCTTTATTGCAAGACAGCGATAGATTATGTTGGTGCCGTGGCTCTTCTTGTTGTTACCATGCCGCTGTTTATAATGATCGGACTGGCCGTTAAATTAACATCAAAAGGCCCCGTAATTTTCAAACAGACGCGATGTGGTTTGAATGGCAGAACATTTACCATGTATAAATTCCGCACCATGATTGAAGGGGCTGAATCGCTAAAGGATCATCTTGAGAATACCAATGAAATGGACGGCCCCGTTTTTAAGCTCAGAAAAGATCCTCGCGTTACCCCGGTGGGAAGGTTTTTGCGGAAAACCAGCCTGGATGAATTGCCGCAACTGGTTAATATCCTGAAGGGAGAGATGAGTTTTGTCGGGCCGCGGCCACCACTTCCCAGTGAAGTAAAAAAATATAAGCTCTGGCAGCGGAGGCGGTTATCCATGAAACCCGGCCTGACCTGCATTTGGCAGGTCAGCGGAAGGAACAACCTGGATTTTGAACAATGGATGAAGCTCGACCTTCAGTATATAGATAACTGGTCAATCTGGCTTGACTTGAAATTATTGGTATTGACCTTCAGGGAAGTTCTCGTGAGAAGTGGTTGTTAAGGCATTCATTAACAAATTTCTTTTTATCAGTATGTTTAAAATACGTTTCTTGCAACTATCGGTTTTATTGATCTCCATGCAGGTTTTTGTAATCGCTGTTCAGGCTGAACAGGAGGGTCGAAACGGCAGGATACACATCAGCCAATTGGCCGCTGATCCAGTTTATGCGGCGCTTGCGATGGAAAACCATTTATCTTTTGGGCAAGCGGAACGGGGTGAAAAAGACAATGACGCCCCGCCGGTACACGTCGATGAAGATACTTCCGCCATTGGAATACTCCACCCTTTTCTTCAGGTAGAGGGAAAATATGTGGACAACCTGTATCGCCTCAATGATGACTCTACTGATGATTTTATTATGACCTTGTCACCTGGTCTCTGGTTGGCGGCGCCACGATCACGAAAGCGCATTCTTGATATCAAAATCAGGAACGCCAGGCCCGGCGGATTAATGACCGACCTGGAAACGGGCAGGTCCTTTCAGAGGCTGCAGACCTACCTGTTGGTGACGACAGATGTTGTATCCTATGCCCGGAAAAGCCAGAATAATTTCGCCGGCTACACCGCGGAAGGATTTTTTCAGTATAACCTCCCGGTTGGCCTGAGAATAGAAGCAGCGGATCAATTCCATAGATCATTTGAGCCTTTTGGGGTGGATGGTTCCGGGCCAGGTCACTTATATAAATATAATGCCAATATTTTCCTGTTATCTTTTAAGTATAATCCTGGAGGACAGTTTAGACTGCAAGGGGATTATAGTAATTTTTTCCTTGACTATGATGATGAAATAAAAAATTTTAATAATAGAGTTGATAATGGAGTTAATTTTTATATTTGGCATGATTATTCACCCAAAACATCATTTTTTTTCAATGAGAAATATGTTCATCTTGACTTTGATACAGACCGATCGAAGAATTCTGACCAGTATGATACATCTATTGGTTTTCGCTGGCTGCCATCTGATAAAACGAGATTTCGGGTCAAGATGGGATATGTAAATAGAATTTATGATGACGACACCGTCCCATCGGCCAATGGTGCCCTTGTGGAGATGAACGCCTTTTATCGCTTTACCATCAAGACATCCCTACAGTTATCGGCGGCAAGCTTGTTAAATATTCCCAATGAATCTGTCTATAATTACCGTCGAGATAACCTGTTAAGATTAATGTACCTGCAGGAAATCACCGAAAAATTTATATTTGGTTTCTCCGGAAAAATGGGGCAGTTGACATACAAAGGCAACAGGATTGCCGAGCGAGAAGACAATATTTATACAATTGGTCCTTATATTCAGTATAAGATGAGAGACTGGCTTGGGGCTCGCATGGGCTACACATACGAAAAAAGAAGTTCGGACCTTGAGCGGTACGATTTTACAAACAACATGGTATCACTAAGGATTCAAGCGTCATTTTAACCGGTTTGTCGAGCGGCCGCCCCTTGTTGATTTACACGCTATTTGCCAGGATCCCACCTAAATTCGCTGAGATAAGGTTACACCATGAACAGATCAGTATACAGTGCTTGTTCTCTTTATCCTTCATCCGTTTTCATGGCTGGCATTGTCCTGCTCCTTGTTCTGAGTCTCTTTGCCGCCTCAAATTCCTGTCATGCCGGCGACTACAGGATTGGAGCCGGAGATGTCTTGCGGATTAAGGTATATGATAACCCGGATCTGGATACGGTTACCAGGGTCAGCGGTGACGGTAATATCCACTTGCCTCTTCTGGGTAATGTGAAATTACTTGATTTGACAGTTCTGGCAGCGACCAGGAAACTCGAGAAACTGCTGGCGGACGGGTATCTTGTTAATCCGCAGGTAAGCATTTACGTGGAGGAGTTCAAGAGCAAGAAGGCCATGGTCCTGGGCATGGTGAATCATCCCGGTCTTTATGAACTCAGCGGTCCGATCACTTTGCTTGAGTTGATATCCAAGGCGGGTGGACTTTCCAGGGACGCCGGAAAAATCGCAACCGTCAAAAGAAGCGGAACCGGAGACAAGGGCCAGGATGTTGTTGTCATCGATCTGTCGTCATTACTTGAGAAAGGAGACCTCTCCAGAAACATCCAGATCCGTGACAACGATACGGTAATCATTGCCAAGGCCGGGATGTGTTACGTTACCGGGGAGGTGAAAAGGCCCGACGCCTACAAGGTGGAGAATGGAGCAACTGTGCTTAAGATGATTACAATGGCCGGCGGGTTTACCGGTAAGGCAGCGGAAAACAGGGTCCAGCTTATTCGGGTGATCCAGGGACAAAAAAAAGAATACAACAAGGTTGATCTTGACACCAGGGTGCAGGCCGATGATGTTATCGTTGTGCCGGAAAGTTTTTTTTAAGCCGCAATTTTCCTGCCTGCTCCTGACTCCCTGTCCCCCGGGATGAACTTGAAAACCCCCATGTTGTCATTTCTGTGCCAACTGTGGCCCAGGCCATGATTATCCTGACAGTTCATCGATATCGGTAAACCATCCTCAAATTCCGATACTTTTTGCAAAGCTCAGCAGTGTATCAGCTGTGGATGATCGCGGCGGGCCCGCGGTAAGCGGGTGCAGCTAGACTCCGGTAGCCCCTACGCAGGGAGGCGAACGTGTGCAGATGGTGCGCTGCTGTTCTTTGCAATCGCTCACAGGAGCCGCACGGAGTCTTCGCTTACCTCTTTGCACGGTCCTGCCTGCCCGCACAGGTAGGCTATCGGAGTCTCCCTGCGGTCGCTTACCTGCGGTCAGGCACGCCTGCACAAATCTGCGGCCCCTGAGAGCGCTTACACCATTGTGGTCGGACAAACCGATGGTTGGCCATCCCGTGAGGGGTTACTGTTCTTTTACTGATTGTCATCGCATGCAGAGGCCCGGTCTTACCCAACTTATGTATATCCGGGGCAGATAATGAGAGATAACGAGAGAAGCAATATGCATCATACTGCATCAACAGCACCATCGAACACCGAACAGGAAATTCATTTACGTGATTATTTACGTGTCCTGAAAAAGCATCGTTTCATTATTGTCCTGTTTTTGTTGACCACGGTGGTTTCCGTAGGCATCGGCACCTGGGCAATGACCCCGATATACAAGTCGTCAATACAGGTTCTTATTGAGCGAGATAACGGTCCAGGTTTACTGGAGAAAGTTGGCCTTCGCTATGATCCTCAATTCCAGGAAACCCAGTACCAGATTATCAAGAGCCGTAATGTCATTGAACGGGTTGTCCGGCAGCTTCACCTTGACATACAGTATAAGGATGCCTTGAGCAAACACGGATGGTTTACATCAGTAAAAAACATGCTGGGTGACAAATCCCCCCAGGTCTCCCAACATGACCAACTCGTGCAAAAAATAGTTAGCCGTATAGTAAAAAACCTGGAGGTCGAGCCGGGGAAAAACTCTCATATTGCCAGCATTTCTTATTATGACCCGGACCCTGAAATGTCTCGCAGAATTGTTGAAGCGATCGCTCAGGCATACAAGGATGAATTGCTTGAGATGAAAATACAAAATGATAACTACTCCCTCGTCAAGCTGTCGCAAAAGGCAAATGAAGAAAAAAAGAAGCTGGAAAAGCTTGAACAGGCGTTACAACAGTTTGTTCGCGACAGTGATGTGATCACAGTGGAAAACAAGGTGGCAGTTATCCCGCAAAAATTGAATGACTTCGGCAAACAGCTTGCCGATGCCCAGGCTCGCCGCGCCGAGCTTGAAGAGCAATATCAACAGGTCATCAGCCGCAAGGGTGACGTTGCGGCCCTGGAGGCTCTTCCGCTGTTTGCGTCAAATCCGACGCTCCGGTTGCTGCAGAATAAACTTCTGGAGGTTGACAAGAAGCTGGCCGAGCTATCGAAAAAGTATGGCCCCAAACATCCGAAGATGATTAAGGCCATGCATGAGCGAAAGGTTCTTCTTGATGAAAAAAACAAGGAAATTAGAAAAATAATTGAGTTGGCCAAAAATAATCTTGCCCTGGCCCGCGCCAGTGAGGAGGGGATGAAGCGTGTGCTGCAGGCCGCCAAACAGGATACCCAGAAGCTTAATGAACAACTTGTACGGTACCATGCTCTTGAGAGAGAGGTGGAGACCAGTCGCGTGCTGTATGATGCACTGATCAAGACCATTAAAGAGCAGGGCGTCACCCAGGATTTACAGAAAGTGAAAGTGTGGGTGGTGGAAAAGGCGATTACTCCGGACAAACCGGCCAAACCCAAAAAAATACTCAATCTGCTGCTCGCTGTTATCCTTGGCAGCCTGGGAGGGATTGGCCTTGCCTTTCTTGTTGAGTATTTCGACAACACCATCGGTACCCCGGAAGAACTGGAGAGCAGGTTCCAGGTACCCGTCCTGGGAGTGATCGAAGATATCTCCCAGGCTGACAACAAGGAGGTGAAAAAATATCTGTACAAGCAACCGCATTCCTCCTTTTCAGAAAACTTGAAAATGATTCGATCGCTGGTTCTTCTGTCCGCTCCGGACCACCCACCAAAATCAATCTTGCTCACCAGTTCCATACCCTCTGAAGGAAAGACAACCATAACTGTCAATTTTGCAAAAACACTGGCCATGCAGGGCGGCAGAGTAGTGGTCCTGGATGGCGATTTACGCAATCCCAGCCTGCATGATGTTTTTGGTGTAGAGGATCATAAGGGATTGAGTTCCTACCTTGCAGGAACCGCCGAGCTGAAAACGGTACTTCAACCTTGCAGTCCATTAATTGATGTTATTCCCGCCGGACAGATTCCCCCAAACCCATCCGAGTTGCTGGGCAGCAAGAAGATGAAAGAGTTACTTGCGGCCATGGAAAAGGAGTATGATTTTGTTTTACTGGACTCCGCACCTCTTCTCAGTGTGACCGACAGCCTTACCCTGGCGGCCATGACGGACGGCACCATCCTCATAACGCAGGTCGGCCGTACGAGTAACGACATGCTTAAAAGCAGTCTTAAACGGTTACATTCCATTGATGCTTCAATATTAGGAATTATTATGAACCGGGCAAAAATTTCTCATTTTGATGAATATAATTACATGGGGTATTACGCTACTTCATATGGTGATTCAACAGTATGATCATCACCTGAGCTTGTCACAAAAAGTAGTGGAATACAATAGATATATTGTATCTAAAATCCATATGACAACATCAGTCTCCTTCTTGATACGTTCAGGAAAAGTGCACACTTTAAAAGGACAGTAAATGAACAGCAATTTTATTCAAAACAAACGAATACTGGTCACAGGGGCATGCGGCACAGTTGGTTCCGAACTGGTCCGGCAACTTCTTGAAGATGAATTTTCTCCTGCCGAAGTTGTTGCCATCGATAACAATGAAAGCGAGCTGTTTTTCCTTGAGCAGCGTTTTCTCAGGTTCGACCACGCCCGTTTTTTCCTCGCCGATATCAGGGACAGGGACAAATTATGCCGAAAAATGCAAAAAATCGACATAGTGTTTCATGCTGCTGCATACAAGCATGTTATCCTCTGTGAACGATCTCCTTTTGAGGCCGTGCAGACCAACATCAATGGTGTTCAGAATGTCATTTATGCCGCATGTGAAAACCGGGTTGAGAAAGTTATTTTTACCAGCACTGACAAGGCGGTCAATCCTACCAGCGTCATGGGTACTTCAAAGCTTATGGGTGAGCGGCTCATGACCGCCGCGAACAGCAATCTGCAGGGTGAAGGTCCTGTTTTTGCATCCACACGTTTCGGCAATGTCCTGGGATCCAGAGGGTCGGTTATCCCGATCTTCAGGGAGCAGATAAAAAAAGGCGGACCTGTAACCCTCACAGATCCCAGCATGACCAGATTTATCATGAGTATCAGGGAAGCTGTACGCCTGGTCATAGACTCGGCTGGGCTTGCCAGGGGAGGAGAGGTCTTCATAACCAAAATGCCTGTTATCAGGATAAAAGATCTGGCCGAAGTGATGATCAGACAACTTGCCCCGGCATATGGTCACGATCCGGCCGAGATCAAAATCAGGATAATCGGCAGTAAGCCAGGTGAAAAATTATACGAAGAACTCATGAGCCATGAAGAAACAAGGCGCGCCCTGGAATTGCCGAGATATTTTGCCGTTCTTCCGGCTTTCAGGGGTATTTACAGGAATATTGAATATTCTTACCCTGAAATAGTTTCTGATAATACGGACAACCCCTACATCTCCGAAAATGAAACTCCTTTATCACCGGGGCAGCTAAAGGCATTCCTTGTTGAAAATGAGCTGTTGAGAGCCTCCGATCATCTTGAAGGACATCCTGATGAACGGTACTGGCCCGGAGAAAAATGAAGATAAACGATAAACCTGACAGGAGACTAAAGCTATGAAAGCCCTGATCCTGGGCGGTGACGGGTATCTCGGCTGGCCCACTGCCATGAATTTTTCAGCAAAAGGCCATGATGTGATGGTGGTGGATAACTACCTGCGCCGGGACCTCTGCCGGAAACACGACGTGGAATCTTTATATTCCCCGCCTAATCTCCATGAAAGAAGCCGAATATGGCAGAAAATTACCGGCAGGAAGATTGCGGTTCGTATCGGGAACTGTTGTGACTATGCCTTTCTCTCCTCTATTTTCGGGGAATTCGCGCCGGAGGCGGTCATCCACTATGCCGAACAGCCTTCTGCCCCCTATTCCATGCTGAACCATGAGGCTGCAAGTCTAACGCTCCGCAACAACCTGCAGTCCACCCAGAACATAGCCTGGGCGATACATGAAAACTGCCCTGATTGCCATATTATAAAATTGGGTACCATGGGGGTGTACGGCACACCCAACATCGATATTGAAGAGGGATGGATAGAGATAGAGCACAAGGGCCGCAAGGACCGCTTTCTTTTTCCACGCCAGGCAAGTTCTTTTTATCACACGACAAAAATACAGGATACGGACATGCTCTGGTTTTACGTCCGCACCTGGGGCCTTCGGACCACTGACCTGCAGCAGGGGCCAGTCTATGGTATTGAGACCGACGAAACCGTGCTTGACAAGAGGCTTGGCACCATTTTCAACTATGATGAGATGTTTGGTACGGTGCTCAACCGTTTTGTTGTCCAGGCCGTTGCTGGTTATCCGCTCACCGTTTATGGCAAAGGTGGCCAGACCCGTGGATATATTAACATCAGAGACACCATACGCTGTGTCGAGCTTGCCATGCTCAATCCGGCAGACAGGGGACAGCTTAATATTTTCAACCAGGTAACTGAAACCTTTAGCGTCAATGAACTTGCCGACAAGGTACAACGAGTGGGCCGGGCCAGGGGTCATGATGTCGCAATCAGAAAGATTGAAAACCCAAGAGTGGAAAAGGAAGAGCACTATTATAATCCCACCTATTCCGGTTTAAAGGAACTTGGACTGGAGCCTCACCCGCTGAGCGATGATGTCCTTCATTCCATGTTTGCGGTGGTGGAAAACTATAAGGAGGCCATTGAGGAACATAAAATTTTCAGAGGAGTAAAATGGTAGATAACTGGCTTGTTACAGGAGGTTGCGGATTCATCGGTACCGCCCTGATCCGATATCTCATAGATAACCATCTTGCAAGACATATACGGATTCTGGACAACCTCAGCGTTGGTACCAGAGAAGATTTAGCCACATCCTGTGAATTCACAGAGTCATCACCTTCCTCCCTGGTAACTCCTCTTTCCTTATTACAGGTTGAGCTGGTCAACGGGGACATCAGGGATCCGGAAATCTGCGAGAAATGCTGCAAAAACATGGATATCATCGTTCATCTGGCGGCCAATACCGGTGTGCCCAAATCGGTTGAAAATCCCCGCCTTGACATGGAATGTAATGTGATCGGCACATTCAACATGCTCGAGGCGGCAAGAGTACATCAGGTAAAAAGATTCGTGTTTGCATCGTCGGGGGCCCCGGCAGGAGAAGTGGCCCCTCCCATTCATGAAGAGTTGCCCCCTCATCCGGTGTCACCCTATGGCGCCAGCAAACTGGCAGGTGAGGGATACTGTTCGGCCTATTTCAGGACTTTTGGCATTGAAACTGTTGCCCTGAGGTTCAGTAATGTTTATGGACCGGGGTCTTCTCACAAGTCAAGCGTCGTTGCCAAGTTCATCAAGCAGGCACTAGCCGGCGAAACTCTTGAGATTTATGGAGACGGTACCCAGACCAGGGATTTCATATACATTGACGATCTTGTCAACGCCCTTGTGCTGGCAGCCACAAAAGAGGGAATTGGAGGCGAAACTTTCCAGATTGCCACCAGCAGGGAGACAACGCTTGACGAGATAACAGAGCTGCTGCTCAAAGTACTCGAAGAAAACGGCATTGAACGGCCAAAGGTGAAAAAGACCACCCCTCGCCAGGGAGACGTGAAACGCAACTTTTCGGACACAACAAAAGCAAGGGAAATATTGGGATGGGAAAGTAAAAAGAGGCTGGTTGAAGGCATTACGATGGCAATACAATGGTTTATTTCCGAAAAGGAGAGGAGAGGTCCCGGTCGCCAAGATAGATCGGCGGCTTAATAAGATGAATTGTCGTAATGACGGAGCCGTCAGTTTTATGTTCCGACCGGCCTAGTCTCGCAGGCAGCTTTTTTAAAAAAACTTCATCCGGGCTTTGGTCGTCAAGTTGGGAATGGGAATGCTTGCTGTTCTAATACTTATCCACCACGTGAGACCTGTGCGAACCTCGCTGCCGGTTTCAACAGCATTCAGATAAATACGCTCCTGTCTCAGGGACAGCCAAAGTCTTTCTATCATGACATTATCCTCTCAGCGGCCTTTGCCGTCCATTGAGATGCAGACACCGGCCTCCTTGAGTGATGGAATCTTAAAAAACCCGACGGCCGACACTCATGGCACTAGATGTGGCGGCACAACTCAGGAAAAAGATAGCATAAGGTGCACAGCTCGTCCGGAGACGATTTCACGAAGCCATGAAACATTCAAAAAATAAGTTCATGATGTCCATTTGGCCACCCCTGATGATAAGCCAGGTAAGCAGTTCCCGGATAAAGCATTTTTCATTGGCATGAGGTGCGGTCCTGTGTGCAAGATTTTGTGGACGATGCGGTTCGGGAATTGGGGAGGGAAGCCCTGATCAGTTTTGCTGACTTGGTTTCTGAAATAAATATGCTCAGGCCCGACCTTGAGAATGCAAGGCGGGATGCATTATGCAAGAGTTATGGTTTCAGAGCACTCGATTATCATCGAATGACCCGACGAACAGGCTCCGGCCAGGAAACTAAGGAGGGAAAGCAGATGACGGAAGCGATGGCACCTGAAGCCCGCGTTTACGTCGCCGGTCACAGGGGCATGGTAGGCTCGGCCTTGGTGCGCTGCCTTCAAGCCGCTGGTTATAAACGCCTACTGTTACGCACTAGCTCTGAACTTGATCTAACAGATCAGGCGGCAGTGTGGGATTTTTTTGCGGCTGAAAAACCTCAGTATGTTTTTCTCGCTGCGGCCAAGGTAGGCGGCATTCATGCTAACAGCAGCTATCCGGCTGAGTTCATATATCAAAATCTGGCTATTGAAACGAATGTGATAGAGGCTGCCTTTAAGGCCAGAGTCCAGAGGTTGATTTTCCTTGGTTCTTCCTGTATTTATCCCCGGAAGGCACAGCAACCCATGGCGGAAAGCGTTCTGTTGACAGGGCTGCTGGAGCCTTCCAACGAGCCCTATGCGATTGCTAAAATCGCCGGAATTAAGCTGTGTGAATCATACAACCGCCAGTACGGCACGGATTTTCGCAGTGTAATGCCCACCAATCTCTATGGCATCAATGATAATTTCCACCCGAAAAATAGCCATGTCATCCCTGGCATGATGCGCCGCTTCCACGAGGCAAAGCTGGCCCAAGCCCCCGAGGCGGTGGTCTGGGGTACTGGGCATGCAAGACGGGAATTTTTGTACGTAGACGACATGGCTTCAGCCTGCTTGCACGTGATGAACCTAGCGCCTGATGCTTATGCCGAGGTTACACAACCCATGCTCTCCCATATAAATATCGGCACGGGGGTTGACTTAAGCATCTCTGAGCTGGCAGAAACCATGGCCGGGGTAGTCGGATTCAAGGGCAGAGTGGTTTTTGATCCAAGTAAACCCGACGGAACTCCACGCAAACTGTTGGATGTAAGGCTCCTGCACAAACTGGGCTGGAAAGCCTGCACGTCCCTGCAAAATGGTCTCGAAATTACCTACCGCTGGTTTAAAGACTCCGAAGGCAGGGGTTAAATGTCATCAGGCGACGAGACACCCAACTAACGAGAATCCCATATGACAAAAGTAGTCTCCATACTTGCAGCTGGGCATTCCGGCTCTACTTTGCTCGACATTTTGACAGGAACAATTCCTGGTGTTTTTTCCACAGGAGAGAGTGTTTATTTTCCGTGGCAGCTTCATCGTAATGGCAAGGTTTGTGACTTGGGACAAGATATATGCAGCTGTGGTGAACGATTCAGTAACTGTAAAATATGGCGGGCTGTGGTTAGTAAAATTAGCAAAAAAGCTGGTTATGACCTTTTTGATAATCCGTTCAGATTCAAAATGGCCATGTATAAAAACCAGATGTACGGCCATCAAGTCAGTATGTCTACACGAATAGTCCGTGCTCTTTTTCTCAGATCATTGAAATATTGTCCATCTTCTCCTTTATTAAAGGTATTTGTCTTTCCTGTATGTGCGAGCCTGAAGAACAATTGGATATTTTTTGATACTATCTGCCAGACCACGGGTGCAACTCACGTTGTCGACTCTTCAAAAGATATTATACGAATGGCTTTACTTCAACAATCCCGTCCTGGTGATATCTTCACAGTTGTATTAATTAGAGATATTGAGGGGGTTGCCGCTTCAGCTGCTAAAAGGGAGCAGGATCCTTTATTGGAAGCGCAGAGATGGCTAAAGCTGTATCAACAATATATGCATATTATCAAGAGACAGAAAGACTTTCAGGTTAAAGTAGTCCGTTACGAAACCATGGTTGAGGAGCCTGACAAAACAAGAGAGCAATTAGCTCAATATCTCGGGCTTGTACTCCCTCCCTCAGTCCCCTTGGCTATTAATACAAAAGCTCATCACTTGGTAGCGGGAAATCCCATGCGCTATAAAGGCAGAATACATATTCAATATGATGATTCCTGGAAAAAAGTGCTTACAAAGGAAACAAAAAAGCAGATCTACGCTCTTAAGCATAAATATGAATCAATTCTTGACGGTCTCGAATCTTTAGCTTGGGAAAGATCGTAAATTTTTTATATGTCGAGCTCAAAAGACAAAGAGTATTCCAATCTGTTTGACACATCTCAAATTACCAGGGTGGTCGGTCAAAAGTCCGCCAAAGCGGGTGCCGCCAACCTTGCATCCCAAGGGCTGTCTCTTGTCATCACTCTGCTCCGCGCTGCCATTCTTGCCAGACTGCTGACCCCTGCGGATTATGGTGTTTTTGCCATGGTGGTTGTGGTTTCCAGTTTTGCCACCATATTTAAAGACCTTGGCTTGTCCACCGCAACAATCCGTGAAAAAAAAATAACGCATGCCCAAGTTAGCAACTTGTTCTGGATTAACTTCCTGGTCGGGATCGTTTCCATGATGGTTGTCTGGTCTGCCGCGCCATTAATGGTCTGGTTTTATCGTGAACCACAACTGGCTGCCATTGCCAGAGTGCTTTCAATGGCTTTTCTCTTCAGTGGGCTCAGTGTCCAGCACCAAGCTCTGCTTAAGCGTCAAATGCAATTTGGCAAGATTGCAATTATTACTGTTGGCGCTTCCCTTGCCAGTTCCCTGCTGGGTATCTGGATAGCATATATTCGGGGGAACTATTGGGCGCTGGTCTGGATGCAGATTGCTCAAAACTGCTTTCTGATGGTTGGATTCTGGGTCGCTACTCACTGGATACCGAGCTTGCCATTGCGCAAGGTTGGAACCAAAAAATTCATTAAAACAGGGGTGGATGTTGCCGGCCTGAATGCCTTTTCCACTCTGACCCAGAGTGTTGACAAAATTCTTGCCGGTCGTCTTGCCGGAGCAACAAATCTTGGTCTGTATAATAAAGGTGGTCAAATCCCCAACCTTGTGTCCGGTCAGTTCAGGATGGCTTTTTTTTCTGTGGCCTTACCTGCACTTTCTTCACTGCAGTCGGAAAATGAGCGTTTCGCATCCTATTACCAGACATTTCTTTTTGCCATATGCTGGGTGACGATGTCTCTGTCTGTCTTTTGTTTTGTATTCGCTGAAGAAATTATAGGCGTTTATTTTGGTCCGCAATGGGTAGGTTCTGTCCCTTTTATGCGCATTTTCACTCTCCATGCTTTTTTGATGCCGTCTATCACTACTCTGGATCAGATCCCGCTGGCGCTTGGTTACTCGCGCAGGTATCTTGCAGGTGGAATTGTACGAAGCATCGGCACTATATTTTGCGTTGGAGCCGGGGCTGCGGTTTATGGAGTACGAGGTATTGCTTTAGGCGTGGTATTGGCCAATCTTGTTACATTTTTTCCTTTTTCCAGAATATGTCTTAAAAACAGCCCCGTACGTTTATCTGCATATTTCCAGACAGCATTAATTCCACTGTTGATTACACTCATAATTGGACTTATTTTCTGGATAGGTAAGTTTTTTTGTCCTGTTACAAACCTATCTCTTAAAATGTTTATCATGACGGCATGCATGTTAACCTTTTGTACTGCTTTTCTGTTCTGTGATTATTTCAGTGTTGGCGGCAGCATGGGAGCGGCCCGAAAAATAATTAATATGTTGCATCGCTGATATGAAAATACTCTGGTTTACAAACATCCCCATGCCTGCAGTTAATGCACATTTTGGCAGGGATCCCCAGGGAACAGGGGGATGGATGGGAGAATTACTTGATATTTTGAAAAATAATCCTGAAATAGAAATGGGAGTTGTTACGGCGTGCCCGCAGTTTCAGGACAGCCGATTCAAGTATCAAGGTGTGGAGTATTTTATTGTGCATCAGAAATGGGCAAGACTCCGCCGACAGTTCTTTCCCGTCGACAACAATCCCGTTTATGTCAAAAAATGCGCGGCAATTGCAGATATCTTTAAGCCGGATATCGTCCATATCCATGGCACAGAGCGATTCTATGGGGAAATGCTGTGCCGGGGCCTGCTGCCCTGTTCCGTGGTTTTCTCCCTTCAGGGGCTGATGGACGCCTACAGTAATTGGCACAATTTCTTTGGAAAAATTCCTGTATTGCGTATCTTAGCGGATAATGTGTCAGCAACATTAAAAGGGCAAGGTTTTTTACTGGGATACCTTGGAACACGAAAACAGGCCGTAAGAGAACGACGCTACCTACAGCAGGGCAGATTCTTCTTTGGCCGAACTGCCTGGGACAGGGCTACGGTTCGCTACTACAACGATCATGCCAAATATTACTGTGTTAACGAAGTATTACGCACTCCCTTCTGGTCAAAAAAATGGCGATTTGATGCATGTACCAAGCATAGAATCATTTTCACCAATGCAAGGCAGCCGCGTAAAGGGACGGAACTGTTGCTGGCAGCCGCGAAAAGACTCCTTCCCTTGTATCCTGGTTTGAAGCTGGTATTAATCGGCTCATTGGGGGCAGGGAAATATCGCAAACGACTTGAGGAGGAAATACGCACGTTGCAGGGGGCGGTCGAACTCCTCGGGCCGCAAAATGCCCGGGAAATTGCAAACGAGTTGAGCAAAGCTCATATCTTTATCTCTGCTTCCTATATCGACAACAGTCCCAACAGTGTTGCTGAGGCCCAGCTCGTTGGCACCCCGGTCATTGCCAGTTACACCGGCGGTGTGCCCAGCCTTGTTCAAGACGGGCAAACAGGCCTGCTGTTTCCTACGGGAGATGTGCCCTTGCTGGTTGATGCCATTATCAGAATATTTGAAGACGACAGTCTTGCCCAATCCCTCAGCCAACAGGCCAGGGAAACAGCTGCTAAACGACATAACCCGAACTCCATTCTTGCTGCCCAGCTTAAGGCGTACAAGGATATTCTATCGCGAACAGCCGGAAAGTATCCACAATGAATACCGGGGCAAAGAGACCAGACAGGCGTGATCCATGGGGTATCTGGATGTGCCGGTTGTCCGGTAAGTGGGAATATTTTATGGAAAAGTTTTGGATAGCTTTTTCCTATGGTATGTGCAGTCTGTGGAAAGTGGAAATACAGTCGTGCTGTCGATTCTGGGGCAGAACATATTTCAGACGGGCACCAGGTAGTGTCATTAAAATCGGCAGCAAATGCCGATTCCGGTCCGCACCATGGTCCAACATGGCCGGGCTGAACCATCCCTGCATTATTGCCACCCTCAAACCCGATGCCAAGATCATTATCGGGGAAGGCTGCGGCCTGAGCGGGACAACGGTAAGCGCAGCCCAATCTATTGTTATCGGCAAAAACGTACTCTGCGGTGCCAATGTTTCGATCAGTGATACGGACTGGCATCACGTCAACCGCCAGGAAGGAAGAGCTTCTGTTCCTACGGCCCCAGTGGTTATTGGCGATAATGTTTGGCTGGCCATGAATGTTGTTGTTCTGAAGGGGGTCACAATTGGCGATAACAGCGTCATCGGTGCCAACAGTGTGGTGACAAAAAATATTCCTGCGAATGTTCTTGCTGCGGGACAACCGGCAAAAACGGTTCGTAACTTAACTAAATGCAACTAGAACAAAAACATATTTTATAGGTCTATTCAGTGGATTTTAATATTTTCTCCCGGCAAGCACAAACAACACTATCTATTGTAATTTTGATAACAGTATCAGGTGCAATAGCATTAGGAAAACTTATTGCCATTGAAGAGTATAAGTATATTTTTATTGGGTTTATTCTTCCATCTTTGGCATTAATATTTAGAAAATACTGGAACAGAAAAGATGGAATAAAAATATTGATTATAATATCATTTTTCCCAACGCCAATTTTTATTTCTACAACATATGTTGGTAGTACATCACACTATATTATAATATTTGTATTTTGCCTGGTAACTATGGGGTATTTAATTGGGTTGATTAATATTTATTTCACAAAAAATATTGTCGTTATACTTATGTTATTATTTGCAAGCGGTGCAATTTCAACTATTAAGACGTTTGGTAATCACGAGATTTTCAGGACATCTCTCTGGTCATTAATAGTACTTATGACTTGTAGCTGTTTTCTTCTCTTGATAGATTCCTTGTATTTTAAAAGTGAAGAAGAGAAAGAAAAATATTTTATCCAGTTAATAAATCTAATAATTTTTTTAACCTGTGTGCAGATTCTAATGGGGGCAATTGTTTATTATTTTCCGGATGTTGGGACATACCTAAGAATATTTAACCCCGAAAATGACAAGAAAATTTTAATTACAACTATCACAGACGAAAATATCAAACGACTTCGAACTATTGTATTAACTGTTGAGAGTCTTGGTGAATTTGTTGCCGTCTTGATGCCATACGTATTGTATAGGTTAATTGCAAAGAAGATCAATATTCTTTATATTATTTATTTGCTCATTTTATGCGCCGGGCTTGTATTGTCTGCTACGAGATCCGGCATGGTTCTCAGCCTTTTCTCAGCATCAATCTATTTATTATTTATTGAAAAATCGTTGAAGAAAAAAATCTTTCTTTTTTCTGCCTTCTTGTTAGTTGGACTCGTAATTTTTTATTTTGATATTGGTGTATCAACAACTTCAAAAAGATTTCTTGAGGCATATTATAGTTATGAGACTGGAGGAACTGCTCTTGAAGTTGCCAATAGAAGTTTTTTTAAAAATAATCTTGCCTATTTATTTGACACAATATCATTTTTTGGAAATGGCCTTGTATCTCCCCTGAAATATGGTACTTTATCAGTGGATTTTCATAATCTTTTCATGACAATTTTATTTAGATATGGGATCGTCGGGTTTGTTTTATATTTTTCACTCCCTGCCATATTATTCAAGAAAACTTATGACAAATATAAACTATCGCCCAATAAAAAAATTAATAAAGTAATTTTATTATCGATAATTATATTTTTTATCAACGAATGTAAGTTTGAGTACACGAGAAAGCCATATGGAGTGCTGATTATATGGATTCTCTTTTCCGCCTATTTTTTACTGATTAAAAATGTAAATACCAAGTCTTTAGAGCTGGATTCAGGAACGACTTGAACATATCCAGTTTCACCGAAATAATCAAGCCGAACTAACATCATCTTAGCAGCGACGGTTCACTGAAATATTGGCTAAAATCTCGGATAGACCAGTCATCAATGCCTAGACGGTTCAGGAGTGTGCTACCTATGCGGGCAGACACGACCGTGCAAAGATGCGGCTCCTGTGAGCGCTTACGCAGCAGCAATAGCCTTGGCTCACCGTCGTCCGGTTGTATATGCCCAGTCGCAGACTGGCAGCACGGCGTTATCGATGAAAGGATGAACAATGCCTCGATACATCATTATTCTTTCCGAAACAGCATCCTTTCCTTGGGGAATGGCAGCGGCAAACCGTGTGCGTAACCTTGCCAGAGGGCTACTGCAAGAAGGCTGGCAAGTGGAATATATCGGTATGCGCGGGGCGGATATAAACAAGAAGAAAGAAGTAGCTTATCCTTTAAAGGGTATGGTTGATCATATCCCATTCCAGTATCCCGGCATGTTTGCGGTTCGCCCAAAAAACTGGTGGCTGCGCAGAGTCGATGATCTGGGTGGCTCCTGCATGAGTATAGCACTTCTTCTGTGGCGAAAGATTTTCCGCAGGGTTGATGGGGTTCTCCTTTATACCAGGAATCCTAACTATGCCGGGTTTCTCGTGTCGTTTTTACACCTACTCAACATCCCGGTAATCCTTGAGGTTTGTGAATGGCCTCTGGCAGTGGCTGAGGTACAGGGAAACGCTCCCGAAAAGGCCAGAAGATTTTGTGAGGAAATTGTGCCGAGAGTAGATGGAGTGTTACCCATATCAAACTATATTGAAAAGGTAATTGCTCAAGCTTCCCGTCGCAAAGGGAAAACGATACCATCTTTTAAAATTCCAATTCTTATAGATGTACAGGAAGATGTTCCTTGTAATATTCAGTCTGGGAATGAAAAATACATGCTGTACTGCGGTGCTGCCTCTTACATGGACATTGCACGGCTGGTAGTGGATATTACGAGAGAGCTTAAGGTTAACGGCACGGAACTGCCGGTAAAATTCACCGGCAAGAAAAATAATGCTCTGCTTGCAGCACTGAAAAAATATGCTGATCAACAGGGAGTACTCCATCTTTTAGAGTTTACAGGATTTGTTGAAGAAGAGGAACTGCATCGACTGATGAGAGGAGCAGTTTGCCTATTGGCCCCACTCCCAGAAAATATTCAATCAGAATCAAGATTCCCTACCAAAATAGGCTACTACCTTGCCAGTGGCACGCCGGTGGTAACAAACAATGTCGGAGAGGTTGCCCGCTACCTGCAGGACGGCAAAACTGCTTTTGTTTCCAGGCACTGTGATCCCAAACAATTTGCATGTAATATCCGCCAGATACTGAAACATCCTGATTTCGCGCAAAGAATAGGCTTTGCAGGCAGACGTCTTGCCTTTGGAAAATTTCATTACTGCCGAGCCTGCAAAGGGTTGGGCGAATTTCTGGAACAGATCGTGGAAAAGTTCAGGACAAGCTTGTAACAATGTTGAGCAGGACAAACTATACAAAAAAACCGATACGCGTGGTGCAATTCATAGATTCCCTGCGCTCAGGAGGCAAGGAAAGGCAATTAGTGGAGCTCTTGAAAGGACTCTCACGGGACGGGGACGTCGAGTGCGAATTGATAGTGATGTCAGAGACGACCCATTACGCCGACTTATACAAACTGGACATCCCCGTGCGTAGACTGGTGCGCAAGAGCAGGCGTGATCCTGCAATTTTCTGGAAAATGTATCGCCTACTTGAAAAGATACAGCCGCATATTCTCCAGTCCTGGAGTTCCATGTGTTCGGTTTATGCCCTACCGGCAGTCAAGATACTGGATATTAAATTTGTCAACGGCTTCCTGCGTAATGCTCCGCCTTGCCTGGGCATTAAAAACAAGGAGTGGCGGAGGAGCAAACTGACCTTTCCTTTCTCCGATGCCATTGTTGCCAACTCCAAGGCAGGCTTGAAAGCCTATAATGCGCCGAAGAAAAAATCGTGTTGTATTTATAACGGTTTTGATTTTTCTCGCATTACAGGGCTTGAGGAAAGAGAGTTGATATTAAAACGCTATAGGATCACGACGCCTCTGGTCGTCGGCATGGTGGCAACATTCTCTGACAACAAAGATTTTCTTACCTTCATCAACGCTGCTCAACATATTCTCGAGACCCGGAGGGATGTGACATTTCTGGCTGTTGGAGACGGCCCAAATCGCAGACAGTGTATGGAACTGGTAAAAAAGGAAAACAGGCAGTTTGTCCTCTTTCCCGGTAAGATTAAAGATGTTGAATCTCTTGCCCACGTTTTTAATGTCGGAGTCTTAGTCTCAAATAAAGACATTCACGGAGAGGGCATCTCCAACACAATCATGGAATACATGGCCCTGGGCAAACCGGTGATCGCTACCGACTGCGGCGGTAACCGTGAGCTGGTGGTGGAAGGAAAAACAGGATACCTTTTACACAATGGCGATCATAAAGCGTTGACTGAAAGGCTCAATAATTTTTTAAACCGGCCGAATATCGCCAAAGAGTTCGGCCGGGCAGGGGCCGAAAGGCTATGTGAAATTTTCACCCTTGAACGCATGACATACGACTATCTGGAATTATATCACCAGTTACTTGAATCTTGAGTTTCCATTCTTAAAAGAACCCTGCAAATCATATTTACCAACAACCATTATTTTATTGCCGACAGACAGAACGCCACCTGTTTACCTTACTAAATCAAATAAAATATCAATTGCATAAGCGCTGAACCTATAAATTTATATGAAAGATGTTGATTTATCCATAGCGATTGTCTTATTATATATATTCGACACAAAATAAATAGAGGCATTGCAAATATGATTTCATATAAATAT
>Ga0256833_1001031_pt1 | contig 21009 bp, 19 predicted proteins | sample 356284metaG_FD_190535 | JGI IMG/M metagenome (GOLD analysis project Ga0256833, IMG submission 190535) | Hydrothermal vent microbial communities from Mid Atlantic Ridge, Atlantic Ocean - 356-284 | ecosystem: Environmental > Aquatic > Marine > Hydrothermal vents | place: Atlantic Ocean: Mid... | reverse complement strand
GTGTGAACAATCTGTTTTCCATCTCCTCCACATCTCTGGCAGAAACACCGAGCTCCTTCGCCACATCTTCCGACGAAACCTGTTCTCCAGCCTGTAACATAAGTGCGTTTTTCGTTGGTCCAAGTTTGTAAATCAGCTTCCTTTCAAGTTCCGTTGTCCCCATCCCCACAATTTTCATGTTTTTCAAAATATATCTCTGGATGTAGGCGCGTATCCACCACACAGCGTAGGTGATAAACCTGTATCCTTTATATGGATCAAATTTCTGAAGAGCAGTCATCAACCCTATGTTGCCCTCCTGAATAAGATCAAGAAGTCTCACACCATAATTCCTGTATTCCATTGCAATTTTCACCACAAACCTCAAATTGGAAAGGATCAATTTCTTTGCAGCTTCTGGATCCTTTGTTTCATAATACCTTCTGGCAAGTTCAAACTCTTCTTCCGGTGTTAAGAGAGGAATTTTTTCAATTTCCTTAATGTATTTCTGGAGTGCTTTATCTTCGTACAGTACCGGGAATTGCTTCATGTCTTTTAGGACTCCTCTTCCATTAAAATTGTTCTTCTTATTCGATGAGATCTATCCGATTAAGGGTAAACTCCTTCTCAAAGGGGACACCAATCATAGGTGTGTTTCTGAAAAGCATCATCAGATCAGTTGAGAATTTCATATCTCCTTTGACTACTCTCAGTTTCATTCTGTATTCATTTGAACTGAAGGGCAAAATTATTTGAGCGAGGTAACTCCACTCCCCGTTGAGAAGAAAAGGCACAAATGTATATTCGTACCAGTTTTTTCCGCTCTTTTCTTTGATGTAGAGGGTTACCTTTAAATCGGGTAAGAAAGTTGATTCTGACAGGTTTCCTATTCTTTTTGCAAATTTTGCAGTGAAGACAAAACTCAGATCAGCATCTTCTCTAACCGGTAGAAATAGCTCACCACTGTACCTTAATCTCATGGGTGGATAAACTGTGAGGGAGTATTCTATCATTTCATCAGCAATACCTGAAAAAATTACATGTGGGTGAAAATCTTTGGGAATGTCAATTACACTTGAAGAGCAGGAGAAGAGGAACAAAAAGATGGGCAGGACCAAAAACTTTTTCATCATTTCCCTCCCACACTCTCAATGAGTTGATTCATGATACCAAGAAGATCCAGTCTGGCATCCCTCGCCACAGCATAATTCTCTGAAAGCACAGCAGATTTCCATATATTGAAATCGTTGTTAAATGTCGAAAAGGCATCCCCACCCAATCTCTCAAAAACCCAGTTTCCAGCAAGTTCCACCAGACCTGAAACAAAGTTCAGGAAGTAGGATTCACCCTCTTCGCTTCTGTCCATGTAATAAGAAATAGCCTCTCTCAAAAATGAGAATACATAAAAAACAGGTTCAGTTGATGGATGAGAGTAACTTGTAAGAGACTTCTCCCATGATTCTGTATTAAATGATATTTCCTCAGCAACAGGTTTGAAAAAGTAAAGCAACCCTTCAGCTTCGCTTAACGCTTCATAAGTGGCTGAGGTTACATCTCTGTAATATCTATCTCCTGCACAGTTAAGCAGTAACCCCCAGCTTCCAAGAATATTTGCAAGGGGATCTTCACCCATCAACACTTCAATTCTTGCACTGTACAGAAGAGAATCCCATTCATCTGACTTTCCACATTTACCCAGCAAACTGTAAAAACCCTTTCCCCAAACCCAGATCTTTTCAACATCCTCATAAGATGTGACAGTTCCATGAAGAACTTCCTTTATCGCATAAAAACTCAACGCCTTCAGAATCATTCTTGCAGAAGTTTCCTTTCCTTCTGCAAGAAAATTAGAGGCAAGAGAGATAAGCTGCTTCTCATCATTATCCTCAAAAATGTATCTTTTCTTTAGAAGGGTGATATCATTTGCAAGAGTACTTCCACTGTCATTCCCAGCCTGCACAATTACATTTACTATCCTGAGGATATCTTCATGAAAATCCCAGGGATAGAAAATCCCACTTATTCTTTTCACTGAATGCTGTTTCCATACAAGGGTAGCATCACTCACTGAAATTTGATAGAGGGTCACCATATAAGTTGAATCGAGTATGGATCCTTCATCCTCAATTTCATCCTTCACCATTCCCCTATCGGGACCTATTACCAGTACCATTTTATCAGCTGATTCCAAATACTCCTCTCCTATGGTGGCACAGTACACGAGGCCATACTCACTTATCAATGCAGGTAAAAGAGCAGTTTCATAAATTCGCTCATTTTTCCTGAATAACTTAACATTCACCTTCAGGAAAGGAAGGAAATCTATTTCAAAACCTGGAACTTCAATCCATGGTTTTACAAGAAGATAATTTTCACCTTCAAAGGCCAGATCAGGGGAGGAGAGATAAAAAAGTTGAATCCTGTTTCCCCCACTCCATTTTATTATGTTTCCACTGGCAAAAAGCGATAAAGGGAAAAGAAAAAGTAACCAGAATATCTTAGAATTTCTCACCTGCCACCCCCTCTCTTACCTTTTCCTTTTCAAATTTTCTTATCAGGTCAGGTAGATATTCAAGGGTTGGAATGTAATTAACACCTGAAAATTTCCTCCCCACTGTAACAGTGTACACTCCGGCTCTCGTTCCTGTCTCCACATCAATTTCAGAATCACCAATATAAATGATTTCATCCCTTTCTGCTTTCCATTTTTCCATAATAACCTTTAAAGGATAGGGATCGGGCTTGGGAAATTTCACCTCATTTGCAGGAAGAACAATATCAAACAAATCAAGCAGATTAAAGTGTTCAAGCACAGGTCTGGTGGATATTCCTCTATTGGTTACCACTGCCAGCTTTTTCCCAGATTCTCTTAAACGATTGAGAATTTCAGGAACCCCGGGTTTTAATCTGATCATTTTGAATAATTTCCTGAAATCAAAATTTTTCCTGAATTCCCTTGCCTTCTCCCTGTAAGACTCATCGGGGAATAACCTGTTGGTTATTTCTTCTGCAGGCAGGGTGTAGAACCAGTATGCATGATCTTCGGGAAATTCCAGTCCCAGATATTTAAACAGTTCTCTGTGGTATGCAACAATTGAATCTTTTGAATCAATCAATGTTTCATCAAGATCAAAGACAACACCTTTAATGGTGTTTCCCATGTCCTTCTCCATGTTTATCACTGTGCCATTCAACTGTCACAAGATTTCCGCTCAAATATCCTTCAACTACTTCTCTTATCTTTCCAGTAACTCCCCTTATTACCTCTATACCCAGAGAAGAGAAGAAATCAACTGCCTTTCCACCCATACCCAGCGCCAGAACAACATTTACTCCCTGCTCTTTAAGCCAGTGAGGAATATCACCGGGCCCATGATCTGAAAAGGGTACAGGAACAACTTCCACATTCAATATTTTCCCCGTATCACTCACATCTATCAAAGTATAAAATTTTGCCCTCCCAAAGTGTTCATTTACGCTACTGTTCAGTCCCCTGTCATCCTCACTTGGAATAGCGAGTCTCATGATCCTCATTACAAACCTCCTTCTTTAACCAAAACTCCTCATGGCAATTTTCTTATTATTTTAACACAAAAGTAGAGAATTGAAAGGAAGAGGTTGATTCTACCTATCCGGCTGTTCTGCTGGAGGGAGATTTCTGTAAAAATCTGAATTCATAAAATCTTTATAGTTACTGACCGGTGTGGAACCATTTAATCCTGCATTTTCCCCGATCACGAATATTCTGTCATCGGGTACACCTGCATTTTGATAAGCCTCAATATCAGATTCAGCATTTCCATGAGCCGCGACAATCTTCCAGCCTAAATCATCCACTATATGGGTAAGAAATTCAGTTTTGTATCTTGCAGCAGATTCACCATATACAAAATTAGTAGCAGTATGAACAGCTCCTTCCGGGTATCCCTCTGCAATGAGCCATGATTTTGTTAAAAGATCAAGTGCCCTGGGCCTCGCAGTGAGGTAAATTATATAGTAACCCTTCCTGGCATAGCCATTCATCACATCCACAGCACCATCCCAGCTTTGAGGTATATATGAAGGATCCTGCAACTGTAAAAGGACCTGATTATCATCGATTGTCAATGTCCCATCAATATCCGTTATAACAAATTTCGAACCTTCAGGATGCTGCATAACAAGCTGGGTTGTACATGTTGCATCCCCCTCAACAAAAACATAAAATCTGTAATTTCCCCACTTTTCAAGAATTTCGCCAGGCACCTCTATATTGTAGTTTCCATCACTATCTGTCAGAGTTCTTCCAATCATCTTCCATTTTTCACCATCATACCACCATACGCTGACATACTCATCTGATAAAGGAGATGAAAGCGATATTCCATTTCCATATCCAATTACTCCTTTCAGGACGATTGATTCTCCTCTCTTATTGGAAAGAATGTCAGGGGCAAAATATCCAATTATTCCCCCATTTTTCGCCTCTTTAACTACAGATGGATGTCTGAAAGATGATGCCTCTAATTTAAATGGCAAATTTCCTCTATCAGGATAGGGACATTCAAAAACACTTTTTTGAACATATCTTTCACTACCAATCCAGTCTGCATTAGGTTTACCTTTCCGACAACCCCCTGTAACGATGAATATAGAGAGTAAAAATCCAAGAAACCATACTTTCCTCATCTTATCCTCCTAAAAAATTCCGAATTGCAGTTGCAATTCAAAACTGTCTCCTATAAGTGGATCTCCATTCAGGTCTGTTCGGGGACCTTCAAGAAAATTGAAAATTGAATAAATTGCTTTCAATTCAAGATTGTGTTTTGCAAAGTAAAAGTTTAAACCAAACTGATATCTCTCCCTCGCTGCATCATCAGGTACCTTCCACTCCTTCATGGTTATACCATTTATTTCCTTCTCCACAAAACCATCACTTCTGTCATTGTTGTCGTACCTCTCATACCTGAAAACAGGCTCAACAATATTTAAAAAGGGTTCAATATATCCAAACTGAACAAACCATCCTTTCTGACTGAAAGGTTTAAAGGATGTGTCGTTGCCAGTTCTCAATCTATTTGAAATTGCATAGGCACCTGTCATTGAAAATCCTCTGAATTTTACCATTAAGTCCGCGGTATATCTTATATTCCTGTTATGAAATTTTGAGCGCGAATCATCAGGATTATAGGCATATCCAACACCTATTCTGATCTTCCAGTTTCTGACCCTCTCCAGGTCAGAAGAATCTTTAAAATTAAAATATCCAAAAGGAGAAAAACCAACCCTGAAAGTGAAGAGATATTTTTCATTAATGTTAACCTGCTGACCGGTGCCTTCTCCGTTGAATACTCCTGCAAAATAATCTATTTTAAGCAAAGAAATTTTACCTTTAATTGCGGCACCCCTGTCCCTTTTAAAAGAAAGAGTGGACAAAAAAGGCTTACTGGTAAACTGACTCCTGCATTCAGAAATTTCATTCGTTTCGAGGAAAGGTACCTTAAACTGACCGACTCTCAGGACAAGTTGAGGTAAAAATTCAATATCAATGAAAAGATCGTTTAACTCAAAAACCCCTGTGGAAATATTTGCCACACTTTTCAGAATAACCTTTCTATTCATAAACTTACTTTCAACCTTTCCCCCAACCTTGGCCTTTCCAAAAAAGAAACCGTTCTGATCATACCTGTTAAATGAAGTGTTTCCCACAACTCTGTATCCAGGCTGAAAAAATACCACAGGATGAAATTTAATGTCCTTCACCGGTCCGGTAACCTGTAAGGAGTAAGAATACAGGTAAACGGAAGAAAGGAGACTCAAAAAAGCAAGGTAGCACAGAACTCTCTTCATTTTATCATCCTTTTCAAGTTTCAGTAAAATTATATTAATCTTCGGATTAACTTCAATTTTCTATCTTGACATTACCAGACCATAATCATAGAATAAGTTAAAATGAAGTTAAAAAAGTCTGAAAAGAAAAAGAAAATTATTCTTGAAGCAGCTATCAGAGTCTTTGCAAGAAAGGGTTTTGATAACACGAGGATTTCCGATATAGCAAGAGAGGCAAAGGTCGCATATGGTCTTGTGTATCATTATTACAAAGGCAAGGACAAAATTCTGCATGTAATATTCACCGAAACATGGAACATTTTCCTCAAAGTCCTTGAAGAGATATTCAGCGATGACACAATAACCTTTAAAGAAAAGATCTACAATCTCGTTTCTTTCCTTATAAATTCATACGTAAATTTTCCAGAATTAATAGAGGTAATCATCATTGAAGTTATCCACTCTAACAGAATTAAGAGGAAAGAATACCTGAAAGGGTTTATGAAATCTTTTCTCATTGTTGAAAAAGCTCTTAAGGAACATTCAGAAAGGAATGAAATCAAAAAAGATATAAATTTAAGGCTAACAACAATCATGATCTTTGGTTCTCTGGAAATGATTTTTTCAGGTTTTGCTTTAAAAGGATTGGCCATTGAAGATTTTGAAAATGAAGATGAACTCAAAGAGAAAATTGTGGATTTAGTTATGAAGGGTATTGCTGTAGAAAATGGATAAAAAAATCTCTCTCAAAATATTTCCATATCTTGCAATTTTTCTCATTCCTGTTCTTTATTTTGACAACAGAGTTTCAACTGAATATTTCTGGTCAAAGGCTTTCTGGCTCAACCTGCTGGCGTATGGAGGAATCCTTTACTGGCTTATCGATTCACTTAAAAAAGAGAAATGGTCTTTCTACATTGGTAAGACCACAATTCCTGTTACCCTCTTCATAACTCTTGCTGCCCTTTCGCTTCTCTGGAGCTACAACTACTATAAAGGAGCTGAATTGATTTTAAAGGTGGGGGGTAGTGTTGGTATTTATTATTTGATACTGAACAGTTTTGAAGACAGAAAGGATATCATTTCTTTCATTGAAATTGCATTTGTCGCAACCTTTATAGTCATCCTTTATGGTCTATTGCAGTACACTCAGATTCTTTACCTTCCAAAGGACCAGTATGGAGAGAGTGACCCTTCCTCCACAATAGGATTAACAAACTTCGTTCTCCACTATGTAATAGTTCTCCTGCCTTCTTATATTGGTCTTCTTGGAGTTACAAAAAGCAATCTGAAAAGAGTCCTGATTCTCTCAGGTATGCTCCCTCTTTATTACTACTTTTTCATTGCCAAAAACAGGGCAAGTCTTCTGGGTGCAATAGTGGAAATCATTTTTGCCATATTTATTCTCATTCTCTATGTGAGAATAAAAAGGAAAAAACTACCATTTTCAACTGCAACTATTGTGTGGTTCACAATTTTATTCATTGGTGGTGCTTATCTTATCCTGTTCCAGACCGAAAATGGAAGAAAAATAAGAAAGAAATTTTCCACGGTTATACACTTCGAAACAGTCAAGGATGATTCAATCAGATTCAGACTGGAAACATGGAGCAGGGCACCTCAGATAGTGAAGGAACACCCATTTGGACTTGGACTGGCAAATCTTGAGATATACTTTCCACTCTATTACACACCCTATCTCATCAATATGACTCTTCACAACAATACAAGAGTGGTAAGAAGCCACAATGACTACATACAGACACTTGTGGATCTTGGAATTGAGGGATTTCTCATCCTTCTCTGGATAATTGCAGCCATAATCATGATCTTCTGGACTCTCGTGAAAAAAATAACAGAATGGGATGATTTCTGGCTTTTCTGGTCAATTTCAACGGGAATTGTGGGCTTCTTAACTGTGATGTTCTTTTCCTTCCCTCTGCAGGAACCAACTGCTTCTCTCTACTTCTGGAGTTTTCTGGGCCTGCTGGAGGTAATGCACAGAAATTACGCAGAGAAAAGAAGGTTTATTTCTGTGAAAAGTACAGCTGTGAGAATTGGACTCACCACATTTGCAACTTTCATCTTTCTGCTAACCGTAATTCTGTCGTTTCGAGGATGGAAGGCAGAGGTATTTTACAAAGAAGCAAGACTTCTGAAATCCATCAGAAAGTGGGATTATTCCAAGATACTCCTTGATGACGCTATTAAAAACAATCCCACCATGGAAGGTTTCTATTACGACAGGGCTGTGAGTCTGATAAAAATGGGGCAGATGGATGCTGCCCTGAGAGACCTTGAACAGACTGCCAGAATGGTTCCATACTACGGCATCGGCAGACAGCAGTTGGGTTACTTCTATTATCAGATGGGCAATTGCGATAAAGCTCTACCTCATCTTCTGACAGCATACAGAATATACTACACTGCACCATTAAAATACGCCACATACATTCTTTCATGCTACATAAAGAAGGGTGAAATAAAGAAGGCTATTGAGTTTGGAGCTGAAGCTTACAAAAGAGCAACCTCAAAACTAATGAGAATTCAGAGGAGAAACATAAAATACAGGAAGAAATACTATAAAAAGTACGCCGAGTTCCTCCAGGCTTTAGGGGATGTATATACTCTTTCAGGGAAATATGAGCTTGCCGCAAAGATGTTCGAAGATTCCCTCAAATACAGAAAGACACCTGACGCAATGATAAATCTCGGATTAACACTGATAAGGCTCGGTAACTACAGCAGGGCTGTCACTGTCCTCTCAGATGCCGTCACCATGAAACCTGGTTCAGCGAAAGCCTGGTACAATCTTGGAGAGGCTTACTACAGGTTAGGAGAAAAAGAAAAGGCCCTTAATTCTCTGAAAAAAGCTTTTATCCTTGACCCAACGCTGAAATTAAAAGCTGAGAGATCAAAACTCTTCAAAGACTTTCCCGAACTTCAAAATTTCCTCAAAAAATAAAAAAACCCTCTCCCGAAGGAGAGGGAAAATGCTCATTTTAATCTCTTCTTTAATCAATATTCTCCACAATCATAGCCACTGCTTCACCACCACCAATACAGAGCGAAGCAACACCATACTTTTTATTATACCTCTTCAGGGCATAGAGAAGAGTTGTAAGAATTCTTGCTCCACTTGCCCCAATTGGATGACCTATTGAAACTGCCCCACCATGAACATTTACCTTTGCAGGATCAAGACCAAGTTCCCTTATGGCAAGAAGAGTGACAACCGCAAATGCCTCATTTATTTCCCAGAGATCAATGTCTTCAATTTTCATACCAGCCTTTTCAAGAACCTTTTTAATGGCATAGACGGGAGCTTTCGTGAAGTACTTTGGTTCAGTTGAAGCCTGAGCATGGGCAATTATCCTTGCCATTGGCTTCAAATTCATTTTTTCAGCCACCTCCTCAGCAACCACAACAACAGCTGCAGCGCCATCATTAATTGATGATGCATTGGCAGCTGTTACAGTACCATCAGGTGTAAAGGCTGGTTTTAGTTTAGGAATTTTATCAAATTTAACATTTCTGGGACTTTCATCTTCTTCCACCACAATTACTTCACCTTTCTTTCCAGGTACCTCTACCGGCACTATTTCATCCTTGAACCATCCTTCGTCCATGGCTTTAAGAGCCCTTCTATAGCTTTCAGCAGCAAATTCATCCTGCTCTTCCCTGGAAATGTTACACTCCTTAGCACATATATCAGCCGCCTCTCCCATATGAAAATCATTGTAAACATCCCATAACCCATCTTTAATCATAAGATCAACCAGTTCCCCATTCCCGAGTCTATATCCGGTTCTCGCTTTATGCAGCGCATACGGAGCAAGGCTCATATTTTCCTGACCACCTGCCACAATGATGTTTGAATCCCCTGCAGCAATTATCTGCTCAGCAAGCATGATGCTTTTCAAACCTGAGCCACAAACTTTGTTAATTGTCATTGCAGGCGTGGTTACAGGTAATCCTGCAAAAATAGTTGCCTGCCTTGCCGGTGCTTGACCCTCTCCACCTGTAATGACATTCCCCATTATTACCTCATCCACCTTTTCCGGTTCAATTCCTGCTCTCTTTATGGCTTCTTTGATGGCCACAGCTCCCAGTTTTGGGGCAGGAACACTGCTGAGTCCTCCCAGAAATGCTCCAACCGGGGTTCTGGCAGCAGAAACAATTACACTTCTCCTTCTACTCATTTAATACCTCCGTTTCTTTTTCTATCATTTTCCTTTTAAAGGAAAAGAAGTCAAATTTAACCCCTAATCTCAATTAAGATATTTTGGGGAGCTAAAATTTATCATTTTTAAAACACACTCAATATCCTGCCGTCACTCCAAAAGTGACGGCAGGTGAGGTCTGATTTACAAGTAAAAAAGAGAGACGCTGGACTAACCAGCTTTTTTATTTGAGAATTACTGCTCAACGGTAGTATTTCCTGCCCAGTTCCTTTATTTCCTCCAGTGCTTCAGGATTCAGAAGGGAACTGAGATCTCCTGGATCCTCTCCAATATATGCAGCTCTTATTGCTCTCCTTATCACTTTGGCATTACGTGTTTGAGGCAGCTGCGAAACAAAGTGTACATCCTTTGGAGCAAGAGCCTTCCCCATCTCCTTAACAATCAGGTCTTTTATTTCCTCCTTTATCTTCTCTCTGTCTTCAGCTCCCTCTTTTAAAACTGCAAAGACAACCACAACCTGCCCTTTCACTGGATCAGGTACACCCACAGCCGCAGCCTCAACCACAGCTGGATGTTCAACCACGATGCTTTCCACCTCTGCAGGACCGAGTCTTTTACCTGCCACTTTTATGACATCGTCGCTTCTTCCAAGTATGTACCACAAACCATCCTCATCTACTGCAGCCCAGTCACCATGAACCCATACATCTTTGAATCTTGACCAGTATGTTCTTATGTATCTATCTGGATCCTTCCAGAAACCATAGGTCATACCGAGCCAGGGCTTTCTCACCACAAGTTCCCCAACCTGATTTCTAACGGAATTTCCATTTTCATCAACAACATCAGCATACATGCCGGGAAGAGGACCTGAAAATGCAGCAGGTTTTAGAGGCTTCATCACATTTCCCATGAGGATTCCCCCGGAAACCTCCGTTCCACCTGAGTAATTTATGATTGGCTTTCTGCCCTCAAGAACAGTTTTGAAAAACCACATCCAGGGTTCGGGATTCCATGGCTCACCAGTAGATCCAGCAAGTCTGAGGGATGAAAGATCATGTTTTTTAACAGGTCCATCTCCATGTTTCATGAGACTCCTTATCAGAGTGGGTGAAACTCCCAGAGCAGTTATTCTGTGTTTCTCTACAAGACTCCACAACCTGTCAACATCAGGATAATCAGGGGCCCCATCGTAAAGGACAAATGTACTCCCAAGTAACAGGGTTCCAAACACTTCCCATGGCCCCATCATCCATCCCATATCTGTGAGCCAGTAAAGTATGTCATCCTCGTGCAGATCAAGTCCATGAGCCATATCCTGTGCAGCTTTTATCGGGAAACCACAATGAATATGAACTGCACCTTTTGGTTTACCTGTGGTCCCACTCGTGTAAATAATCATCAACACATCCTCAGCATCAGTTTTTTCAGTTTCAAATTCCTCAGAAGTATCTTTCAGAAAATCTTCCCAGAAAATATCTCTGCCATCCTTCATGTTAACTTCAATATTTGTCCTTCTGTAAACGATCACCTTTTCAATGGTGGGTACATTCTTAAGTGCCTCATCAGCCGTGGGCTTCATTGGAACTATTTTCCCTCTTCTGTACGCTCCATCAACGGTAAAGAGTGCCTTTGCATCAGCATCAGCCAGTCTTGTACTTATTGCTTTGGCACCGTAACCTGAAAATAGAGGAAGTACAATTCCTCCAATTTTAACTATTGCCAGAAGCGCCACTGCTATTTCAGGAATCATCGGCATATAAAGACCAATTGCATCTCCTTTACCGAGCCCCAGCTTTTTCAGACCATTTGCCACCCTGTTAACTTCCCGCCACAGTTCCCTGTATGTCAATTTTCTGACAGTTCCCTCCTCGCCTTCCCAGATAAGTGCAACCTTATTCTCTCTGGGTGTTCCAATCCACTTATCAAGACAATTATGGACAATATTCATCTTCCCCCCAACACACCATCTGGTCCATGGATAGCCTTTAGAAAAATCAACGATTTTCTCATAGGGTTCGTAAAACTCAATTTTCAGAAAATCCAGAACTGCTTTCCAGAACCACTCCGTTTCCTTTACCGATTTTTCCCACAACTCATCCCAGGTCTTTATCCCGTGAATATCCATAAACTCTTTAAGCCTGCTTTTTTCAATATATTCCTCAGTGGGTCTCCATACAATTCCTCCTCCAAATTCAAATTCTCCCATTTCAAACCTCCTTTAAGTAAGTTAACACTCACTTATAAATTAAAATAAAAAAAGAGTCGTGTCAAGACCTCATCATCTCCAGTCAAAATAGAATGATTTTACAGGGAGTTGAACATTAAAACTTTTCTTAAGAGGGAAAAAAGCAATAACCAGCTTCTTTGGATAAAAAATGAAATTAGCCTTTTTAAATGGTTTCGGATTAAAGTAGGGTATAAATGGTGTTTGCAATCCCACCCATACCAATTGAGGAAGTTGAAATAATATGTTATCATTAGACCTTCAGGAAAGGAACAAAAAATGCATGTTCACTATCGCTCATGCAACATCTGTGAAGCAACATGCGGGCTTGAAATTAAATATGATGGCAACAGGATTATTTCGATTCGTGGTGACAAACAGGATCCACTGAGCAGGGGACATATCTGCCCCAAAGCTGTGGCTCTTGTGGACATTTACAATGATCCTGACAGGCTCAGAAGACCTGTTAAAAGAATAAAGAACAGCTGGAAGGAAATCTCATGGGATGAAGCAATCAATGAAGCTGCTGAAAAAATAAAAACAATTCAGAAAAAATATGGAAAAAATTCCATCGCAACATACCTTGGCAATCCAGTTGCTCACAACTTCGGAACAATGCTTTTTATCCCTTTTCTTCATAAAGCACTTGGAACAAAACAGAGATACTCTGCCACATCAATTGATCAGCTCCCTCACAATTTAGCTGCATACTTGATGTTTGGTCACTATCTCCTGCTTCCGGTACCCGATATTGATAGAACAAATTTCATGATCATACTTGGAGGGAATCCCGCTGTTTCCAACGGAAGCATAATGACTGCTCCAGGTTTTGTTTCAAGAATAAAAGAACTCCTGAAAAGGGGTGGTAAGCTTGCTGTGATTGATCCAAGAAAATCGGAAACAGCAAAACTTGGCTCAAAGCACCTTTTTATAAGACCTGGTACAGACGCGGCTCTCCTCCTGTCAATGCTCAATGTTATTTTCAAAGAAAATCTGGAAAAACCGGGAAGATTGACCGAAATTGCAAGGGATTTTGAGACCGTAAGAGAAATTGCTGATGATTTTCCGCCGGAGAAAGTAGCAGAATTCACAGGAATAGAAGCTGAGGAAATAAAGTCTCTGGCAAGGGAATTTGCTCTTTCAGACAGGGCTGTAATTTATGGCAGGTTTGGAGCATCAACTCAACAATTTGGAGGAATTACACAATGGTTGATAAATCTTCTGAATATAGTAACTGGCAACCTGGATAGAGAAGGGGGAGCAATGTTTACCCTCCCTGCCGCTGATCTTATTGCCATGTCCCGGATGACAGGGAGCAAGGGTGGATTTGCAAGAAGGCATTCACGAGTCAGAAAATTACCTGAATTTGCTGGTGAATTTCCTGTCGCCACTCTCGCAGATGAGATTCTTACTCCGGGCGAAGGACAGATAAAAGGACTGATCACAATAGCAGGCAATCCCGTTCTTTCTGCACCAAACGGCAAAAAACTTGAAAAGGCCCTTGAATCGCTTGAATTCATGCTGGCAATAGACATATATATCAATGAAACCACAAGATTTGCAGACATAATTCTCCCACCCGCTACAGGACTTGAGACACCAGTTTTTGAAATTCTCTTTTATCACCTTTCAGTTAGAAATTTTGTGAAATATTCACCTCCACTTTTTCAGAAAAATGAATGGCAGCAATATGACTGGGAAATTCTTGCTGATCTTTCTGCCAGAATTTCGGGACAGGATTTTTCACCACAGAAACCGGAGCAAATGATTGATTTCATCCTTCAATTCAGCCCTTACAATTTAACAATCGAGAAACTAAAACAAAATCCGCATGGAAAAGACCTGGGCCAATTAAAACCTGTTCTTCCACACAGGCTCATGACAGAAGACAGGTTGATTCATCTTGCACCCCGGGAATTTGTCAGTGATGTGAAAAGGCTTAAAAATGCAATTGAGAATAATAAAAGAGATCCCCATTTTCCTTTTTTACTTATTGGAAGAAGAGACATTCGATCCAGCAATTCATGGATGCACAATTCTCAAAGAATGGTTAAAGGGAGAAATAGATGTAAGGCGTTGATAAACATTAATGATGCAAAAAACCTGGAAATAGAAAATGGAGAAACAGTAAAAATCATCTCCCGGACAGGCGAAATCGAAATTGAAGTGGAGGTTACAGAAGATGTAATGGAGGGAGTGATCAGTATTCCTCACGGATGGGGGCACAGCAGGGAAGGAGTTAAATTGAGGGTGGCAAAGAAACATCCTGGAGTAAGTGTAAATGACATAACAGATGACGAATTCATCGATAAACTAACAGGTAACGCAGCTTTCAGTGGGGTTAAGGTGAGGGTGGAAAAGGTAGCTAACACAGGTTAATTTCAGCTATTTTAAAAACCCTGTTGCTCATATTTTCTATTCCTTTTTTCAAATTTTCAAAAATTTTTCCATCATTTCTCTGCAAAATAAAAAAATAGGCAACCTTATCTTCATAGATACTCTTCACAATTGCGTCAGGTATTCTCACCAAAAATGCCATCATGGTTCCATAAACAAAAATTTCATGATTAATACGTGGAAAATAATTAAATACAATCAATGATTTTCCACTCTCCCATAGTTCTACTATCTCATTTATGTACACATGTTTTATTGAATTACGCTTTGAGTCAAAATTTATTCCTGTATCCGGATCCAGAAAAACTACGCCACTTTCCTGAGCCTTATCCTTAAGCTGGTTAAACCATCGTTCCCTCTCTTTTTTCCATTTCGGAACTGGTTCAGTATAAAAAGTTATGTTGTAAGAAAAATAAAGAAATTTATTTTCAATACAATTGATTTTAGATGTATCGTTCTTTTTGACACAATCTTTTAACCAGCTTGATAATTCCGCATCAAGATTTATATAAGCGCTACTATCTAAATAACTCCATCTGTTTTTCTTCTCATTAGACTCTTCCTCTGTGAGATACCATGCTACCAGGAACTTCTTGCTACGATTATTTTCCAACAATGTTTTCAATAAAAGATATTTCCTGAAATCCCTTTCATCTCCAAAGAAATTCTCATTCATTCCCTATCCTCCAGTTCATTTTTTTCTTTTTCAAAGCATAATATTTCATCTTTACCCAACACCCGCAGCATAATAAGTATACTCATTCATTATTTCCGTGGGATACCTCTTTATTGCCAATTCTCAAAAAGGCTTTTGAATAGTAAACTTTGACATCACCATGTATTAAATTCCCACTGGGATCAAAATAGTACTTGTTGCCATCAACATGATAATAAACATAAGTGTAAATTTTTCCCCAGACTTCAAGATACCCATCATTCTGGATATAATGATTTCTGACAAACTCCCCCACTTTTTTAAGGGCTTCTTCCAGAGATAAATATGCAAATTCTTCTTTGTCCAGAACTATATTTCTCAATCCTTCAGTAAAAGCCAGTACAAAAACTGGCTCAGTTTTTCTTACAAAATGAGTATCTACATAGATATGTGGTGTTTTCAAGCTTCTTATCCTCTTCATCTCATCCTTTGCAAAACGGATTGCTTTCTCTACTTCTTCTCTTTTTAATCCCACAACTTCTGCCACTTTCTTTACAAATTCCCCCGAAGTATAGAGAAAATCATAATTACCTTTCTCAAGCCATCTGTAGAGGCTGGGGGTTTTTAAAAATCGTTCGAGAGTGTAATTTCCTCTCTCCAGATTATGGTAACCCATTTTAGTAAGAAGCTCCCTTCTATCCATCTGAAAAATTTTTTCCTTAAGTGATTTCGTAACTCGATCTTCCCTATCAAGTACTTTCATAACTTCCTCAGATTTTTTCTACCATTTGCAATGTATGTGCCAGAAGATTCCTTAATCTCTTTTCACTTCAAAAAGCTCTTTTATCAAGTAGTTATAAGATAATGATATTTTCATAGAAGCTGCCCTGATGTAAAAAATTTTAACATCCAAAAATTTTTTTATTTCTTCAAGTTCTACCTGGTAACGATTACTTCACAGTCAATCAGGAATAAGACCCTATCTTCTCTTGACTTCAAAGTGCTTATAGTTTAAATTTAAATAAACGGAGGTTTAAGTTGAGTAAAAAAATCAAAAAGGGATATATTCAGGTCTACACTGGGGATTGCAAAGGTAAGACTACAGCAGCCCTTGGCCTGGCCTTCAGAGCACTCGGACACGGTTTTAAAGTTCACATGATTCAGTTTTTAAAGGGAAAAGGCACTGAAAAAATGGCGTGGAGCGAATATGGTGAATGGAAAGCTGCAAGGAAATTTGGTGATCTCTTCACCATTGAGCCCTTTGGAAGACCTGCTTTCGTGAACCCCAAAAATCCACGACCAGAAGATATAGAACTTGCAAAAAAAGGAGTCGAACGGGCACTGGAAATTATGCAGAGAAATGAAGTAGATATTCTTATACTTGACGAACTGAATGTGGCTTACATGTTTAATTTAATTTCACTTGAAGATATGATGAAAATTGTGGAAAGCAAACCTGAAAATATGGAGCTTGTCATAACAGGTAGAGGAGCACCGAAAGAACTCATAGAGAAAGCTGATCTGGTAACAGAGATGAAGGAGATAAAACATTACTACTACCAGGGGGTGGATGCAAGGGAGGGAATTGAATTTTAAAGGAGCAGGAAAATGGACGATATTGAAAGAATAAAAAAAGCAAAAAAAGAATGGGAAGAAAAGATTCTCAAGCCACACATAGAAAAACATCCGGAAAGAATGGAAAGATTTTCAACAATTTCTGATCACGAAATAAAGGAAATTTACACACCAGAAGATATAGCAGATCTGGATTACATGAGGGATCTTGGTTTTCCGGGAGAATATCCTTTTACACGAGGCATCTATCCAAATATGTACAGAGGAAGACTCTGGACCATGAGACAATTTGCAGGTTTTGGAACAGCTGTAGAGACAAATCAACGTTATCATTACCTTCTTCAACAGGGTCAAACAGGTTTATCAGTTGCTTTTGACATGCCAACAATTATGGGGGTTGACTCAGACGATCCCAGGGCTACAGGAGAAGTGGGAAAATGTGGTGTAGCTATTGACACTCTTGCAGACATGGAAACACTGTTTAAAGGGATACCCCTTGATAAAGTTACAACCTCAATGACAATCAACGCACCAGCAGCCATTTTATGGGCTATGTACATTGTTGTGGCGGAAAAGCAGGGAGTTCCTTCCAATAAGATAGGTGGTACAATTCAAAACGACATCCTCAAAGAATATATTGCCCAAAAATCATGGATATACCCGCCCGAACCTTCCATGAGAATAATAAGAGACATAGTTGCCTATGCAAGTGAGCATGTACCCAGATGGAATACGATTTCCATCTCAGGGTATCATATTAGAGAAGCTGGTTCAACTGCTGTTCAGGAACTTGCATTCACCATAATGGATGGAATAAGTTATGTTGACTATTTTACCAGAGAAGGTCTTGATGTTGACTCTTTTGCTCCCCGTTTATCTTTCTTTTTTGACGCCCACATGGACTTCTTTGAAGAAATTGCAAAATTCAGAGCAGCAAGAAGAATGTGGGCAAAAATAATGAAAGAACGATTTAAAGCGAAAAATCCAGCTTCATGGTTGATGCGATTTCATACACAGACTGCTGGGTGTTCATTAACTGCGCAGCAACCTTACAACAATATTATCAGAACGGCCATTGAGGCTCTATCTGCTGTTCTGGGGGGTACACAATCTCTCCACACCAATTCCATGGATGAAACCTATGCCCTACCAACTGAAGAAGCAGTTACCATTGCACTTAGGACTCAGCAGATCATTGCCTACGAGAGCGGTATTCCCAATACCATTGATCCACTTGGTGGCAGTTACTTCATTGAAAAACTGACCAATGAAATGGAAGAAAAAGCCTGGGAGTATATAAACAAAATTGAGGAAATGGGAGGGATGCTGAGAGCAATTGAATTGGGATATCCTCAGAAGGAGATACAGGATGCAGCATATCACTACCAGCTGCAGGTTGAAAAAGGTGAAAAAATAATTGTAGGAGTAAACAAATATGTAATTGATGAAGATGTTCCCATACCCATACTTAAAATACCCGATGATCTTGAAAAAAAACAAAAGGAAAGATTGGCAAAGGTAAAGAGGGATAGAAATAACGCAAAGGTGAAAGAAGCCCTGAAGCTGTTAAGGGAAGCTGCTGAGGATTACTCAGAAAATCTGATGCCCTACATAATAAATGCCGTCAGAGAATATGCCACAGAAGGAGAGATAATCAACACATTAAAGGAAGCTTTTGGAGAATACAGAGATCCAGCGTACTTCTAAGGAGGAAACAGATGCCAGAAGAAAAAGTAAGGATACTAATTGCGAAACCTGGACTTGATGGACATGACAGAGGAGCAAAAATCATTGCAAGGGCACTGAAAGAAGCAGGCTTTGAAGTGATTTACACAGGCCTTCACCAGACTCCAGAACAGATAGTGAATGCAGCCATTCAGGAGGATGTAGATGCAATTGGTCTTTCCATACTATCTGGAGCACACAATACCCTGATGCCTGCAGTTATAAAACTGCTCAGAGAAAAAGGAGCAGATGATATAATTGTTTTTGGTGGAGGTATTATTCCTGATGATGATATCCCATTTCTGAAATCTCAGGGGGTGGCTGAGATTTTCACTCCGGGAACTCCTGTCAGCGAAACAATCGAATGGGTCAAAAAACACGTAAAACCTCGCCACAAGAGAAAATAATCAAAGGAGTTGCAGTTGGATAGCTCTCTCATTGAAAAGATCCTCAGTGGTGATGATGTGGCCACTGCAAGAGCACTTAGAATGATAGATGATGAACTTCCAGAAGCAAGAGAAATCCTGAAGAAAATTTATCCCTACACAGGGAAAGCTCACATTATTGGTATTACGGGAGCCCCGGGGGCAGGGAAAAGTACACTGGTTTCAAAACTGATTGAACTTTACAGGAAGAAGTCTCTGAAAGTTGGTGTAATTGCAGTGGATCCGACAAGTCCCTTCACAGGTGGAGCAATCTTAGGTGATAGAATCAGAATGCAGAGCCACAGCACAGATCCAGAGGTGTTTATCAGATCAGTGGCAACCAGGGGCCACCTTGGAGGACTCTCAAAATCAGCATGGGAAATGGTAAAAGTCCTTGATGCAATGGGTAAAGAAAAAATAATTGTGGAAACTGTGGGAGTGGGTCAGGATGAAGTTGAAATAATCGGACTCGCCCACACTTCAGTGGTCGTCCTTGTGCCGGGCCTTGGAGACGATATTCAGGCAATCAAGGCAGGAATACTTGAAATTGCTGATATATTTGTGGTAAACAAAGCTGACAGACCTGAAGCAAACAGACTTGTAAAAGAAATTGAATTTATGCTTGAAATGGCGGGCATAAAAGATAAAGAGTGGCAACCACCGGTGATAAAAACAATAGCCACAAAAGGGGAAGGAATTGAAGAACTTGCTGTTGCCATTGATAATCATTTTGAATACCTGAAAAAATCGGGTAAATTAAAAGAAAAAATCAGAATGCAGTTAGAAAAGGAATTTGAAAATACAATTACGAGTCTGATCAAGGAAAAAATTTACAGGAAAATTCAGGAGAAAATGGAATCCCTTATTTCAAAAATGGAAAATGGTGAGGTAGATCCCATCACACTGGGTGAAAAAATCACCAGAGAACTCCTGAAGGAGGAAGAAAAATGAAGGTTGCCATTTTCATTGAAGAATTCGTTGAGGATGTTGAATTCCTCTACCCATATTACAGATTTCAGGAAGAAGGATGGCAGGTGGATGTGATCTCTCCACAGAAAGGAACATTTAAAGGTAAAAAAGGCATGACGCACAAATCAGACAAATCAATAGATGAGGTTTCTCCGGATGATTACGATATTCTCTTTATCCCGGGTGGATACGCACCAGACAGGCTGAGAAGATATGAAAAGGTTTTAAAATTTGTGAGAGATTTTTACAACAGTGGAAAAATCGTTGGTTCAATCTGTCACGGACCGTGGGTCTTAATATCAGCTGGAATAGTGAAAGGCAAAAAGATTGCGGGATACTACGCCATAAAAGATGACCTCATAAACGCAGGTGCCATCTATACTGGCAAGGATGTTGAAGCTGACGGGAATCTCTTTACCGGAACGGATCCTTCCGCCATGCCTCGCCTGATAAAAATGATTGTGGAAGCAGCAAAGAAATAGAAATACTCAGAAATTCAGGGAAAACATGAAAGATAAGGTGTTGGTATATCCACTGATGGTTGTGGTGGCTTTATTTTGATCAGCATCTTCAATTATGAACTTCCTCCTGTTGAGGCGAGAAAACTGATAGCCTATTTCAAACTTGAGTGGCTTATACAAGTAAGTCGGATTAACGTAGAAAATCTCTGCCCCCACCCCCACCAGAAACCTACCACTGTCAACAAAATTAACCCTTGGAGTATAGGTTGAAACCAGGGGGGAGGGATCATAGCCCAGGGAGTAATAAAGTGAAATTCTTTTCGGCCCCCCTATAAACTGCCTTAAAGCCACAGCATAAGAAAAAACGTTTTTACTTTAATCAATTTCTCAAGTGCATGCCATTCACTGTATCTCACCCTCACTCCTAAAGAAAAGGAATCCATCCTGTAGAGAGTGGCAAACTCATAAGTGTCAGGCACAAAACTATCGTAAAAATTCAAGAGCATTGTGAAAGTGGTGAGCTTCGCCGTTCCCGCATAAATGTCTGAGAGGTTTGTCACCTTTATTTCGTATCCATACCCCTCCCTGTAAACAAAGGAAAAAG
>Ga0256833_1001030_pt1 | contig 21013 bp, 33 predicted proteins | sample 356284metaG_FD_190535 | JGI IMG/M metagenome (GOLD analysis project Ga0256833, IMG submission 190535) | Hydrothermal vent microbial communities from Mid Atlantic Ridge, Atlantic Ocean - 356-284 | ecosystem: Environmental > Aquatic > Marine > Hydrothermal vents | place: Atlantic Ocean: Mid... | reverse complement strand
GTGGAACAACATGGGAGGATTGCCCCGGGGCTGAGGTGTAGTTCGTGAAAGCAAAAGGGCCGCGGGGCAATCCCCCGCGGCCCTTTTTTTTATGGGCCGCGGGTTTTAACAAAAACCCGCGGCTTTTTTTATGCAGGAGGTAAATGATGAAAAAGATTGGCTACATCATTAAAGAACTGCCGGGAGACATAGAAACCCCAATATCTGCACTCCTGAAACTGAGAAAGCTGAACCCCATTTTCCTCCTTGAAAGCTCAGCGAGGGTGGAAGAACTTGGAAGATACTCCTTTATTGGTTTTTACCCATGGTTTGAAGTTGAAGCCAGAGGAAAACTGCTCAGATTAAGAATTGAAGACTCAGAAGAGGAGTTTGTAACCTCCAACCCCATTCCCCTCGTTGAAGAAGCACTGGAAAAAATCTCTACCGAGCAGGTGAATCTCCCCTATTCAGGGGGTCCTGCGGGATTCTTTTCATACGACTTTGTGAGATACATTGAGGATATTCCTGATCTGAAAAAGGACATCTTCAATTTACCCTATTTTCATTTGAGAGCGCCTTCAGTTTATCTGATCTTTGATCATCTCTATCACACACTTAAAGTTGTGGGAGTGATACCCCCATCAGGCAGAACAGGGGAAATCAGAAAAAGACTCGATAGAGTTACAACCGCCCTAACTTCCTCAAAAATTCCTCACTCTGGCAACCATCATACAACCTCTTCGCCCCGATCCAGCATGACGAAGGAAGCATTTATCTCAGCTGTGGAAAAAGCCAAAAAATATATAGAAAGGGGGGACATATTTCAGGTTGTCCTCTCACAGAGACTTTCCGTTCAGACCACGATGGACTACATTGAGATTTACAGAAAGCTCCGTCGCATCAATCCTTCCCCATACCTCTTCCTCCTAAACTACGGGAATTATCAGCTCATAGGATCATCTCCAGAGGTTCATGTTAAAAAAGCAGGGGATAAGGCCCTGATAAGACCCATTGCGGGGACACGACCAAGGGGATCCAATCCGGTCGAAGATAGAATGCTTGAGGAAGAACTCATTAATGACCCCAAAGAGAGAGCAGAACATGTAATGTTAGTTGATCTGGCAAGGAATGATCTGGGAAAGGTCTCACGAGCAGGAAGCGTGAAACTTATTGATCCATTCAGGGTGGAATACTACTCCCATGTAATGCACATCGTCACTGATGTGGTGTCCACCCTCAAACCTGGCATTACACCTCTCATGCTTCTCACATCCACATTTCCGGCAGGAACAGTTTCTGGTGCACCCAAAATAAGAGCAATGGAAATCATTGAAGAACTCGAACCTGATAAAAGAGGCCCTTACGCTGGAGCAATTGGCTATGTGGATTTTAACGGGAATCTCGACACATGCATAACCATAAGAACCATTCTGAAAATTGGTGAAACTGCATACATTCAGGCAGGTGCAGGAATCGTTTATGACTCTGTGCCGGAAAAGGAATATCTGGAAACCCTCAACAAGGCAAAAGCACTTCTATCAGCTCTCAGGGAGGAAGAAGATGTATCTGATAATAGATAATTTCGATTCATTTGTCTACAATCTCTACCAGTACCTTGGAGAAATAATTGGAGAGGAAAATCTTCTGGTTCTCAGAACAAATGTAATCACACCTGCAAAAATTATACAACTCTCCCCTGAAGCCATTATCATATCTCCCGGTCCGGGACATCCTGAAGATTATCCCGGTGTGGTTGAAATTGTGAAACGCTTTTCTGAAAAGACTCCCATCCTGGGAATATGCCTCGGTCATCAGATACTATCATTCGCCTTCGGTGCCACAATCAGAAGGGCAAAAAGAATAATGCATGGAAAGGTGTCAAAAATCAGGATCATAAAGAGTGATACCATATTCAGGGAAATTCCAGAAGTATTTGATGGGGGCAGATATCATTCCCTCGTGGCAGATGCGATCCCCGAATCAATGGAAATCCTTGCAAGATCTGAAGATGATGATGAAATAATGGCGGTGCGACACCGCACATATCCCGCATACGGGATTCAGTTTCATCCAGAGTCTGTCCTCACACCTGAAGGTAAAAAAATCATAAGAAACTTCACAGAAATTGTAAAAGGAGGAAGCAATGGGCTACAAAACGCTGATTAATTCACTGATAAATGGCGAAGAAATCGAAAGAGAGGAAATTAAAAACTTTATCCTTTCTGTCCTCAACGGGGAGATAGACCCGGTGCAAACAGCGGCTTTCCTCACCGCCCTCAGAATAAAAGGGGAATCACTCAATGAAGTACTTGGTGTTGCAGAGGCACTGAGGGAAAAGATGGTAAAAGTTGAGTGCGATGAGAAAGACAAACTTGCCGATACATGTGGAACAGGAGGAGATAATTCGGGAACCTTCAACATTTCCACAGCAGTTTCCTTTCTTGCAGCAGCTGGAGGTTTCAAAGTCGCCAAACATGGCAACAGATCAATAACCAGTGCCTCCGGATCTGCAGATGTTCTGGTCTCTCTCGGGGTAAACATAAAGAACCTCACTCCGCAGAGAGCAGAGGAGGCCCTCAAGAAAATAGGAATAACCTTCCTCTTTGCACCATTCTTCCATCCAGCCATGAAAGCCGTGGCGCCGGTGAGGCAGAAACTTGGATTCAGAACAATCTTTAATATTATTGGACCGCTTGTAAATCCTGCGGGACCCGTATCATACCACTCAATGGGGGTGTTCTCTCCATCATACATCGATACCATCTCCTCTGCATTGAGGGAAATGGGAACAAGGAGAGGTGCTGTATTCTCCAGCTATGATGGAATGGATGAAGTATCACCATTTGCTCCCACCAGAATTATATTTTTTAACGAAACAGGAACTGAAGAAAGAGTAATAAAACCGGAAGACTTTGGTTTAAAGCACGATGAAAAGGAAAGGGAGAAAATAAAAGTTAAAAACCCAGATGAAAGTGCAGAGCTGATAAAAAAGATCTTCAGAGGAGAAGCTCCTCAGGTAGCAATTGACACTGTAATTCTCAACGCAGGTGTCCTCTTCGCATTGAAAAATGGAAATGACATTTCCGAAGGAATCAGTGAGGCGAAAAAAGTCCTTGAATCATTAAAACCACTTGAAAAGCTGAACCAGTTAGTAGGTTTTTCCCAGATGGAGGAAGTAAAAAATGGGTATTCTTGATGAAATAGTTTCTCACAAGAGATCCGAGATTAAAGAACTCAAAAAGGAATTCGGAAAACTCACGAAAGATTCAAGACCCAGGGAAGTTATTCCCTTTCCACCAGATCACCCCTTTCTCATCGCCGAAATTAAAGCCGCCTCTCCATCAGCCGGTAAAATCAGAGAAATTGACCCCATCGAAATGGCTCAGCTTTACATCAGAGGTGGGGCTGATGCAATATCTGTGGTGGTGGATCGAAAATACTTCTCTGGTAATCCATGCTGGGTGAGGGAAATAGCCTTAAGGACCGAAATTCCAATCCTTTTCAAGGAATTTGTTGTGGATGAATGGCAGGTGGAAATGGCTTATAGCCTTGGAGCAGATATCGTTCTTCTCATTGCCACCGCACTCAATGAAAAGGAACTTGAAAAACTCCACGATGCTGTGAACAGCCTGGGAATGAAGGCGCTCGTTGAAGCTCACACAAAGGAGGATATTGAGAAGGCACTCAGTATTGACCCAGTTATGATAGGCATAAACAACAGGGATCTGAAAACCTTCAGAGTTGACATTTCCACCACCATAAACCTCATCGACCACATTCCCCAGGGAATAACAGTGGTAAGTGAAAGCGGCATTGAAAAGACGGAGGATATCAGGCTCCTCAGAGAAAAAGGTGTAATGGGTTTTCTTGTGGGAACATCCATTCTTAAAAGTGAAAATCTGGAAGAAAAGGTGAGGGAATTGAAAAATGCAGTTGTGGATTAAAGTGTGTGGCATAAAATCAATTGAAGACGCAAAACTTGTGGAAAAACTTGGATTCAATGCCATTGGCCTCAATTTCTACCCCGGGAGTAAAAGATACATACCACCTGAAGAGGCAAAAAAGATTTCAAAAGCAACCAGGATTAAAAAAGTGGGAATTTTTGTAAATGAAAACCCCGGGAAAGTGGTTGAAATCTACAGAGAGGTAAACCTTGACCTGATCCAGCTTCACGGTGACGAACCAGCAGAGTACATAAAAAAACTCCCCCCACAAACAGTAATAAAGGCTTTACACGCAGATGAAAATCTGCAGAAAAGAATTGAAGAATACATAAATCTGCCCCTATTTGCCATTCTGGTTGACACTCCTTCAAAGAGCTACGGGGGAAGCGGAAGAAGATTTGAATGGGAAAAATTTTCCTTCCTTGCGAAACTGGACTTTCCCATTATCATAGCTGGAGGCCTGAATCCAGACAATTTCTGCGAAGCGGTGAGGATCTTCAAACCCTTCGGGCTTGACTTTAACAGTGGGGTGGAAATGGAGCCGGGTAAAAAAGATCCGGTAAAATTACGGGAAATTTCCACAAAAATAAAGGAGGGAGCATGTTCAGATTGAAGAGATACTACGGGAGTTTTGGCGGAGTCTACATACCTGAACTCTTTATTCCCATTTTAGAGGAATTAGAAAGTGCCTTCATCAGGGCAAAAAGAGATAGTGAATTCCTTAAAAGATACAGAAAATTGCTGAAGGAATACGCTGGCAGACCCACTCCCCTCACATACGCACCACGGCTCTCAAAAATCATCGGAGCAAAAATCTATCTTAAAAGAGAGGATCTGGCTCACACTGGCGCCCACAAGATCAATAATACAATTGGTCAGGCACTGCTGGCTGAATACATGGGGAAAAGGAGAATCATTGCAGAAACAGGAGCGGGACAGCATGGGGTTGCCACAGCCACAGCTGCAGCTCACATTGGCCTTGAATGCGAAATCTTTATGGGCAGCGAAGATGTTAAACGCCAGAGGTTGAATGTTCTCAGAATGGAACTCCTGGGGGCAAAGGTTGTACCGGTGAACAAGGGTAGTGGAACACTGAAAGACGCAATAAATGAGGCTCTGAGAGAATGGGCAGAGAATGTGACCACCACATACTACCTTCTTGGCTCTGTTGTTGGACCCCATCCCTATCCAGCAATTGTAAAATTTTTCCAGTCAGTCATTGGAAGTGAGACAAAAAAGCAGATAAGGAAAATTGAGGGTAGAGATCCTGACTATGTCATTGCCTGTGTGGGAGGGGGATCCAATGCGATGGGCATATTTTCAGCCTTCATAAGAAACAGAAACACACGGCTGATAGGCGTGGAAGCTGCGGGAAGAGGACTTGATTCTCTTCATTCTGCAACCCTCAACCTTGGCACACCCGGATATCTTCACGGTACCAGATCCCTGCTCCTTCAGGACAAAAATGGACAGGTGAAAAAGGTCCACTCGATAGCTCCTGGTCTCGACTATCCTGGAGTGGGGCCAGAACTGGCCCATCTCGTCTATTCGGGAAGGGTAAAGGCATCATCAGCCACCGATACCGAAGTTATCGAGGCTGTAAAAGTTCTGGCAGAAAGCGAGGGAATCATACCTGCTCTCGAATCAGCACACGCAGTTGCGTATCTGCTAAAACACAGAGGAGAATTCCGGCAGGAAGACATCGTAGTGGTCAACATCTCCGGAAGGGGAGACAAGGATATGGAAACCATAATGGAGGCACTTCATGAAAAACAGAGTTGATGAGGTATTCAGAAGATCTGGAAAAATCTTTATTGGCTATCTCACCTGCGGATACCCGGATGATGAAACCACTCTGGAATGGGCTGACAGAGTGATATCAGCTGGATTTGAGATACTTGAAATTGGATTGCCATTCAGCGATCCCGTTGCTGATGGTCCGGTAATTGAACTCGCGTCCCAGGAGGCACTGAAAAGAGGAATGACACCTGAAAAATATCTTGAAATAGTTTCAGAGATAAGAAAAAAACATCCAGATATCCCATTAATAACAATGAGTTATTACAATCCCATCGCCAGAAAAGGTTTCAAATACATCGAAAACCTGAAAAAGTCCGGAATCGACGGAATAATAATACCTGATCTCCCTCTCATTGAAGGGGAAAATTTTTACAGAAAAATCAATTCACTCGGCATTGTAACACCAATGTTGATCCCACCAACCATTAAGGGTGAATACTTTAAAAAACTTGTAAAGGCATCTTCCGGTTTCATCTATGCCGTAACCAGAACAGGTACCACAGGGGCAAGAGACGAAATTCCTCCAGAAGGTATTGAGCTTTTCAGGAGACTGAAAAGAGAAACAAATAAGCCAGTTGCCGCTGGCTTCGGCATAAGCAGACCCCAACAGCTTACTTCAATAAAAAACCTCGTGGACGGCTTTATAATTGGTTCAGCACTGATAAAAAAACTGGAAGAAGGAGAAGACATTAAAAACTGGTTAAACTGGATAAAAGAGGGGATAAAGGATTAATTCCCCTCTTCCTTATTTTCCTGTTCCTCCTGCCTTTCAACGGAAGCTTCTTCCTGAGTTTCAGCTTTAACCTCTTCCTTAACCTCCTGAATTTCCTCTTTCTTCTTCTCTTCCTCCGCCTCTAACTTTTCCCTTTCCTCCTGAATCTTTTTCTTCCTCACTCTTATCTTTAACTCTTCCTGCACAAGTTCCACTACTGCCAGTGGAGCATTATCGCCTCTTCTGTTTCTGTACCTCAATACCCTGGTGTATCCTCCAGGTCTGTTTTTATATCTTGGAGCAAGTTCATCAAAAATTTTCTTTACAAGCTTTTTATCAGGTAAAATTGCAAGCGCAAGCCTTCTCGCGTGGAGATCCCCCCTTTTCCCCAGAGTTATCAGTTTATCTGAATGTCTTCTCAGTTCCTTGGCTTTTGGCACAGTGGTCACAATCTTCTCATGAGTAAAGAGAGCCCTCAACAGATTCCTCATCAATGCCTTCCTGTGATCCCTGTCTCTGTTTAGCTTGCTGTGATCCTTTCTATGTCTCATCTCCAACTCCTTTCTTCTCTTCAGGACGCTTCCAGCCCTCTATCTTCATTCCCAGATGAAAACCATGGCTTTCCAGGATCTCCTTAATTTCCTTCAGGGTTTTCTCACCAAGGTTCTTTATTCCCATCAGTTCAGATTCAGTCTTCTGTACAAGATCACCAAGATACTTTATATTCTCGTTTCTCAAACAATTCATTGCCCTTTCAGGAAATTTAAATTCCTCAATAGGAGTATAAAAAACTGGGTCCACCTCCGGTTCCTTCTTCTCCTCTTCCTGCTTTTCAGGCTCAATCTTACTGAATATTTCAAAATGCTTGATCAGAAGCTGTGCAGCGTAATTTAAGGCCTCTTTTGGATTTACACTTCCATCAGTCAATATTTCAATATTGAGCCTGTCATAATCTGATATCCTTCCCACCCTCGCATTGGTAATGTGATAAGCCACCTTTCTCACTGGAGAGAAATCAGCATCAAGGAAAATCATGTCAATTGGAGGCTCTATAAATTTCTCTTTTACTCTCTCCGCAGGAAGATATCCCTTACCTCTCATTACCCACAGCCGCATATTGAGTTTCCCATTGGAAGACAAAGTGGCAATGTGCACATCGGGAGTGAGGATTTTGACACTTTCTGGAAACTTGAGGTCACCTGCCTTAATTTCCCTTTCCCCTTCAGCCTCCAGGGAACCTTCCACAACCTCATCTTCAGACTGAATGGCCACTCTTATACTTTTCAGATTAAGAATTATGTCAGGAATATCTTCCACCACACCAGGAAGACTGGTAAACTCATGCAGAACACCCTCTACCTTAATGGCAACAATGGCAGCCCCAGGAATAGAGGAGAGGAGGACTCTTCTCAATGAATTACCAATAGTTACACCATAACCTCTCTCAAACGGCTCAACATAAAACTTACCATAACTGTCTGTGAGATTGGAAATATTGTACAGGATCCTGGCCGGCTTAATAAAAGATTCCCAGAATTTTTCAATATCGTACATATACTATCCTCCCGGGGATTTTTATCTTGAGTAAAACTCAACAATAAGCTGTTCCTTAATTTCCGGTGCCCTGAGATCTTCCCTTGCAGGATATGTAACAAATTTACCTCTCAATGCTTCAGGGTCCACCTCAACCCAGTGTGGAAAACCTCTCTCCTGGGCCCTTTCAAGATTTTCTTTAAACAACTCAACATTCCTGCTCTCTTCTTTGACCTCTATGATATCTCCGGGCTTTACAAGATAAGAAGGCTTGTCCACAACTCTACCGTTAACCTTAAAATGTCTGTGAACCACAAGCTGTCTCGCCTGCCTCCTTGAGACTGCAAACCCCATTCTGTAAACAACATTGTCGAGTCTGCGTTCCAGCAGAATAAGTAGATTTTCACCTGTTACACCTTTCATTCTATCAGCCATCTCATAATATTTTTTGAACTGTTTCTCACTGACCCCGTATATCCTTCTGGCTTTCTGTTTCTCCCTCAACCTGAGCCAGTAGTCAGTGGGTCTTGGTCTGATACTTCTACCATGCTGTCCAGGGGGATAAGGTCTCTTCTCAAAGGGACAGCTGGGTGAGTAACATTTCTCCCCCTTTAAGTATAATTTTACTCCTTCGCGCCTGCACAATCTGCAAACTGGACCGGTATACCTTCCCACAGGATTCCTCCTTTATACTCTTCTTCTTTTTGGTGGCCTGCACCCATCGTGAGGAATGGGTGTTATATCTTTAATCAATGTGACCTGAATCCCGCTCATCCCAATTGCTCGAAGAGCACTTTCTCTACCGGGACCAGGTCCCTTAACCAGGATTCCAGCTCTCTTCAACCCCATTGCCATGGCTTTCTTCACAGCATCTTCAGCAGCCAGCTGAGCCGCATAAGGAGTTCCTTTTCTTGCACCTTTAAAGCCCACGACTCCACCCGATGACCAGGCTATCACATTTCCCTTTGGATCGGTAACAGTCACAATAGTATTGTTGAAAGTGGCATGAATGTATATGTATCCCTCTGTTATACCCTTTTTCGCCTTTTTCTTCTTTCCTGTTCTCCTTCTTGTCGCCATCAACTACCTCCACACTATTTCTCTTTTTTCTTTTTCTTTGTGCTCAGTTTGTTTCTTGGACCCTTTCTTGTCCTTGCATTGGAATGGGTTCTCTGTCCCCTGACAGGAAGGCCTCTTATATGTCTGAGACCCCTGTAAGCCTTAATATCCATAAGTCTCTTTATGTTTCTCTGCACCTCAGCTCTGAGAGCACCTTCCACCTTGTATCCTTCATCAATCACCTTTCTTATCCTCTGCACCTCTTCAGCAGTAAGTTCACCAGCTCTTTTATCCGGGTCAACATCTGCCTTCTTAAGAATTTCAAGCGATGTGGTTTTACCTATACCATAGATGTAGGTAAGACTTATAAAGATTTTTTTGTTCTTTGGAATATCAACACCTGCAATTCTTGGCATTCCGATCCTCCTTACCCCTGTCTCTGTTTATGACGGGGATTCTCACAAATTACATATATCCTTCCTTTTCTCCTGACAATCTTGCACTTCTCACACCTTCTCTTTACAGATGCACTTACCTTCATTTCTGATCTCCTTTTAACCTGTAGGTTATTCTTCCCCTGGTGAGATCATAAGGTGAAATTTCAACCCTGACCTTATCACCAGGAATTATCTTTATGTAATGCATCCTCATTTTCCCCGAAATATGGGCAAGTATAACATGACCCGTTTCAAGTTTTACCTTAAACATTGCATTTGGTAACAATTCAAGTACCTCTCCCGTTACTTCTATTGATTTAGGCTGTTTTTTTGGCATAAAATACCCTTTTGTTTTTTGAAAATAATTTTACCATACCTGCTTTCTTCCTGCAAATCATACTCTACTCAAAATTTCCGGTCCGCTTGAAGTAACAGCAATCGTATGCTCAAAATGAGCGGCGAGTTTCCCATCTGCGGTGACAGCAGTCCAGCCATCCTTAAGTATCTTCACCTTCCAGGTGCCTTCAGTGACCATTGGCTCAATTGCTATGGTTAACCCCTCTCTTATAAGGGGCCCACTTCCCCTTGTTCCATAATTGGGCACATACGGCTCTTCGTGAAGTTTTTTACCTATTCCATGTCCTGTAAATTCCCTCACCACATTAAAACCATTTTTCTCCACAAAATTTTGAATAGCAAAACCAATATCACCAATATGATTACCGGGTACAGCCTCCTCTATCCCTATGTAAAGAGCCTTTTCAGTCACTTCCATCAATTTCTTCGCCGTTTCAGAAATATTTCCCACTCCCACGGTCAGAGCCGCGTCACCATAATACCCTTTGTAAATAACCCCAAAATCGAGACTCACAATATCTCCATTTTTAATTACTCTCTCTTCTGAGGGAATACCATGCACAATCTCCTCATTAATCGAGACACAGAGAGAAGCTGGATATCCCATATATCCCTTAAATGCAGGTTCAGCACCATATTTCCCGGCGAGTTCCTCCGCTCTTCTGTCAAGTTCAGCTGTGGTAACCCCCTCCTTCACTCTTTCTTTCAAATCCAACAGAATTTCAGCCACTATTCTGTTAGCATCCCTCATTATCTCAATTTCACGCTTGCTTTTTAAATTGATCCCCATCAATTTATCCCGAGGGCTTTCTTTATCCTGGCAAAGACCTCTTCCATTGAGGCAACTCCGTCAATCCTCTTCAAAAGACCCCTCTCCTCGTAATACTCTATCAGCGGCGCTGTGGAATTGTTATAAACCTCGATTCGCTTCCTCACCACTTCCTCTTTATCATCCTCCCTCTGAATCAACCTCCCTCCACATTTATCACATACACCTTCCACCTTCGGAGGTTTAAAAATAACATGATACTCTTCACCACACTTTTCACAGACCCTTCTTCCACTTATTCTCTTTATAAGCTCCTCCTCCGGGACTTCAATGTAAACCACAGCATCTATCTTTCTTCCCATTTCCTTCAGCACCTCATCAAGAGCCTCCGCCTGAGGTATAGTTCTTGGAAAACCATCAAGAATAAAACCCTTCTCACAATCAGGCTGCGATAATCTTTCCTTAACTATTTCCACCACAATTTCATCAGGCACAAGCTTACCTTCAGCCATAATTTCTCTAATCTGCCTCCCGAGAGGTGAATCCTCCTCCTTCTTTGCCCTTAAAATATCACCTGTTGATATCTGGGGAATTCCAAGTAACTGCACAAGCTTCTTCGCCTGGGTTCCCTTACCAGCGCCAGGAGGTCCAAGAAAAATAAGGTTCATAACCTTCTCCTTTTTAAATTCTCAGTAACGCCTTCCTCTAATTCTGGCACCCTTACCAAGAAATCCCTCATAGTACCTGCTCACAAGATGAGCCTGTATCTGCTGCATTGTATCGAGGGCAACTTCAACAGCGATTAAAAGAGATGTACCACCAAAGTAAAAGGGAACATTAAATCTTTTGATAAGAATTGTGGGAAGAACACAAACTGCTGCAACATAAAGAGCTCCAATAAGGGTTATCCTGGAGAGAACTCTGTCAATATATTCTGCTGTCTGATTCCCCGGTCTTATTCCAGGAATGTATCCACCCCACTTTTTGAGATTATCAGCAACATCAACCGGATTGAACTGAATGGCGGTGTAAAAATATGCAAAGAAAATAATTAACCCAACATATGCAATTTCATACCAGAATGTTCCAGGTGAAAAGTAGTACTTGACAGACTCTGTAAAGGGTGTCCTGATGAAATTCGTCACAGTCAGTGGAAACATCAGCAATGAACTGGCAAAGATGGGAGGAATAACACCTGCAGTGTTAACTTTTAAAGGAAGGTGGGTACTTGTACCTCCATAAACCTTCCTGCCAACTACCCTCCTTGCATACTGAACGGGTAATCTCCTCTGAGCTGTTTCCATAAACACTATAAACCATACAACTACAGAAGCAAGGATAAGTATGAAAAGAACAGTGAAAAGGGAAAGTTCGCCAACCTTCATCAGCTGAATCGTACTGCCTATAGCAGCCGGGAGTCGCACAACAATACCAGCGTAAATTAAAAGGGAGATACCATTACCTATACCACGCTCAGTTATCTGCTCACCCAACCACATGAGAAAAGTACTGCCGGTGGCAAGGATAAGCGCAGTGAAAATTCTGAACCCCCAACCCGGATAGAGGACTATTACTTCTCCTCCCGGACCTCTCATCCCCTCAAGTCCATATGCTATTCCAAGTCCCTGAAAAAAGGCAAGGGCAACTGTGAGATACCTGGTATATTGTGTTATCTTCTTCCTTCCAAGCTCACCCTGTTTTTTTAGCTGATCGAGAGCTGGTATAACAACTGTAAGTACCTCCAATATTATGGCGGCACTGATGTAGGGCATAACACCAAGAGCTGTAACAGAGAATCTGCTTATTGCACCACCTGAGAAGAGATTTATCATTCCGAAAAGAGTTCCCTGGGCCCTCTGGAAAAAACTCATGAGAGCCTGCGTATTAACACCGGGGGTAGGAATGAAAACACCTATTCTGTAAACGGCAAGCATTAAAAGGGTAAAAAAGATCCTCTTTCTCAATTCAGGAACTTTTCCGAGAGAATCAATATTCCCGAGCATTACTGCTGGATCTCCTCTATGCTACCACCTGCAGATAAAATTTTCTCCCTGGCACCTTTTGAAAATTTGTGTGCCTTTACTGTGAGTTTCCTCTTCAGTTCTCCCTTTCCAAGGATCTTGATACCATCCTTCATCTTTTTAACAATTCCTGTCTGCAGAAGAAGTTCGGGATCAACGACTGTCCCATCTTCAAATCTGTTAAGCTTCTCAACATTCACTTCAGCATATTCCTTCCTGAAAAGAGCATTACTGAACCCAAATTTGGGGAGTCTCCTTTTTAAAGGCATCTGACCACCTTCAAAATCAGGTGGAACTCCACCTCCCGACCGTGCATTCTGACCCTTGTGTCCCCTTCCAGCCGTCTTTCCCCAGCCGGAAGACTCTCCCCTCCCAACTCTCTTTCTTTTATGCCTTGAACCGGGAAACGGCCTTAATTCATAGAGTTCCATTTAATCCTCCTATTCCCCTAAAATTTCCTCAACCTTTTTACCTCTTTTCTTTGCAACATACTCCGGTGATTCCAGCTGCAAAAATCCATCAATAACAGCTTTAACAAGATTCTGGGGATTGTTGGATCCCAGGCTTTTGGTAAGTATATTCTTTATTCCTGCTGCCTCAACAACTGCACGCACTGTGCTTCCTGCTATAACTCCTGTACCTGGACTGGCGGGCTTTAGCAGAACCTTGCTTGCCTTGAAATGCCCGATGACCTCATGGGGAATGGTATCATTTATAATGGGAACCTCGATTATATTCTTCTTCGCATCTGCCACAGCCTTCCTCACCGCATCAGGAACCTGTCTTGCCTTTCCAAGCCCAACACCAACCCTTCCTTTACCATCACCAACCACCACGAGAACAGAAAAATTAAATCTACGACCGCCGGCAACAACCTTCGCTACTCTTCTTATCTGAACAGTTTTCTCTATCCACTCATCCTCTCTCAACCTTTCAAAAGCCAATTTCAGTCACCTCCTCTTAAAACTTTAAACCAGCCTCTCTTGCAGCATCTGCAAGAGCTTTTACCCTGCCATGATATTTGTAACCATTTCTGTCAAAAACGACCTTTTCAATTCCCTTTTCCAGCGCCCTTTTCGTTATCAGCTCTCCCACCACTCTGGCCGCATTAATATCTTTGGTGGAGGGTAGCTTCTCCCTTAAATCCTTTTCCAGGGTGGATGCTGAAACAAGGGTTCTGCCCTCTTCATCATTGATGATCTGAGCATAAATATACTTCAGACTCTTATAAACTGTAAGCCTTGGTCTTTCAGCAGTACCCCTGATCTTCTTTCTGATTCTGATCTTCCTTCTCAATCTCTTATTTTTTCTTTCCTTCTTGCTCAGCATCTTACAACCTCACTATTTTTTCGACTTCTTGCCTTCCTTCAGAATCAACCTTTCATCACTATATCTGATACCTTTGCCCTTGTAATTATCCGGTTCCCTGAATCCTCTTATGATTGCCGCTACCTGACCCACAAGTTGTTTATCAATTCCCTTAACTCTGATTATCATAACCTTCTGATTATTAATGGAAAATTGAGCCGGTTCCACTTCCAGTTCAATTCCCTGCGGAGGTTCATACTCAACAGGATGGGAATACCCAAGGGACATTACAAGTTTCCTTCCCCTCATCTGTGCATTGTAAATCGTACCAACAAGGTAAAGTTCTTTTACAAAACCCTCCGTTACTCCTTTAACCATGTTATTGATAAGGCTCCTTGTTAAACCCTGATATGCAAGCAACTGTTTATTTCTCTCATCATTGATCTTTACCCGGACCTCCCCATTATCAACCACAACATTGACTCCTTCCGGATGCTCCCAGGACAATTCACCTTTGGGACCCTTCACTTTTATCAATCTTCCCTCAACTGTTACATTAACCTTCTCAGGAATTTTCACAGGTATTTTCCCATATCTTGCCATTTTTTATCTCCTGTTTACCACACTATACAGAGTAATTCACCACCAACTCTCTCTTTCCTTGCCTGCTTATCAGTCATAACTCCCTTTGATGTGGATAAAATAGCAATTCCAAGTCCATTTCTCACTCTGGGAATCTCATCAACAGAAACATAAACCCTTCTTCCAGGCTTGCTGAGTCTTTCAATGTGAGCAATAACCGGCTTCCCGTTAAAGTATTTGAGGAAAATCTGAAATCTGAGTTTTTTCCCCTGCTCGCCCTTTCTTGTTGGTACAGAGAACTCCTGAAAATCCTCAATATATCCCTCATCCTTCAGAATCTGAAGGATTGCCCTTTTTAAGTTTGATGCAGGAACAACAACATCCTTTTTCCTTGCCTGCAAACCATTTCTTATTATTGTAAGCATATCAGCTATTGGATCCGTTACCATAGCATCCTCCTACCAGCTTGCCTTGCGTACTCCGGGGATCAATCCCCTTGATGCATACTTTCTGAAACAAATTCTGCACATTCCAAAATCCCTCAAATATCCCCTCGGCCTACCGCAGATGGGACACCTGTTGTACTTCCTGACCTTAAATTTAGGTTCCCTCTGAGCCTTAACTACCAGTGCTTTCCTCGCCAAGTTAAACCTCCTTTAACTTCTTCTAAAAGGCATACCAAGTTTATCAAGAAGGGCTTTCGCCTCTTCATCAGTCTCCGCTGATGTCACAATGGTTATATTCATTCCCTTTATCTTGTACACCTTATCATAATTGATTTCAGGGAAAATAATATGTTCTCTTATTCCAAGAGTATAGTTTCCATGTCCATCAAATGCCCTGGGGGATACTCCCCTGAAATCCCTCGTTCTCGGGAGAGCAACATTCACAAGCCTGTCGTAGAATTCCCACATATAATCTCTTCTGAGAGTAACCTTTAAACCAATAGCCATACCCTCCCTCAATTTAAAATTGGATATTGATTTTCTCGCCCTTGTAATTACGGGTTTTTGTCCAGTGATGAGGGCAAGGTCTTCACTCATTGCGTCTAAAAGCTTACCATCATGAATCGCCTCTCCAAGCCCCATATTCACCACTATTTTCACAAGACGGGGTACCTCCATGATGTTCTTATAACCAAACTCTTTCATCATTTCAGGCACAACGGTTTCATAATAATATTTTTTTAATCTGGGGACCATTTTATTCATCCTCCATTATGTCCTGTCGAGAATTTCTCCGCACCTGACGCAAACCCTTACTTTGGTACCATCCGGGAGAATCTTCTTCCTTGTTCTGACCGGTCTGCCACAATTTTCACAAACTATCATAACATTGGAAACATGAATTGACGCTTCCTTTTCAATAATTCCACCCTGAGGATATTTATCAGTGGGCCTCTGGTGTTTCTTTACCATGTTAACTTTCTCAACTATTACCCTCATCTCAGAGGGGAAAACCTTTTTAATTCTACCCCTCTTACCCTTATCCTTTCCAGCGATAACCTGAACCAGATCACCCTTTTTTACATGCAGCTTTACCCTCTTTTTCTTCTTATTTGCCATCTTAAAGCACCTCCGGCGCCAGGGAAATGATTTTCATGAAGTTTTTCGCCCTCAACTCTCTCGCTACGGGGCCAAAAATACGGGTTCCAATAGGTTCATTCTGTTTATTTATCAGGACCGCAGAATTCGTATCAAATCTGATATAGGTACCATCTGGTCTTCTCACTTCCTTCCTTGTCCTGACCACCACAGCTCGCACAACATCACCCTTTTTCACTTTGGAACCAGGTGCTACATCAACAACTGAAGCCACAATAACATCACCCAGTGAAGCATATCTTCTATTGGAGGCTCCAAGCACCCTTATGCACTTCACCTTTCTGGCACCTGAATTATCAGCCACATCGAGTATCGTTTCCATCTGGATCATCTTAGCTTCTCCTGCCTGGGATTTTATTCACCTTCTTTTACTCTTCTCTCAAGTATCTCTACAACTCTCCACCTTTTATGTCTGCTGAGGGGTCTTGTTTCCCTAATGAGGACTTTATCCCCCACTCTGCATTTATTTTCCTCATCATGGGCCATATACTTTTTTCTCTTTTTCACATACTTCTTGAACCTGGGATGCTGAACGAGCCTTTCAACCTGCACCACCACCGTTTTATCCATCTTGTCACTCACAACCACACCGACAAATGTTTTTCTCCGGATTTTTTTCTCACTCATTTTGCCTCACCTTTCCTTCTTCTTTCATTGAGAATTGTGAGGATTCTCGCAATATCCCTTTTAATTTTTCTTATCTTCGTTACATCTTCAAGTTCACCCATTTTCTTCTTGATCTTCAAATGAAACAGTTCTTCTCTTAATTCAGCCTCTTTCATTTCAAGTTCTCTGTCTGTTAATTCTCTCAGTTCTGACGCCTTCATTATATCCCTTCCTCTTCCAGACTTACAATTTTACATTTTACGGGCATCTTGTGCCCTGCCCTTCTGAGAGCCTCAATCATCACATCATCAGCCACACCGTCTATTTCATAAATTATCTTTCCGGGTTTCACAACAGCGACCCAGTATTCAACATTTCCCTTACCTTTACCCATTCTTGTCTCAGCAGGTTTTTTGGTAATGGGCTTATCAGGAAAAATCCTGATCCAGATTCTCGCACCTCTTTTAGCCTTCCTCACCATTGCAATTCTTCCAGCCTCAATCTGTCTCGCAGTGATCCAGCCAGCTTCAAGAGCCTGTAACCCGTACTTACCAAATGCCAGTGTGTTCCCTCTGTGGGCAATTCCTTTTATCCTTCCCTTTTGCTGTTTTCTGTGTTTAACTTTCCTGGGCTGTAACATCTGCTCCTCACTTTTTAGATTAGATTAACCTTTCAACTTCTGCTTCCTCTTTCCCGGAAGGAATAACCTCACCTTTAAAAATCCAGACCTTCACACCAATCACACCATATGTTGTAAAGGCTTCAGCAAATCCATAATCTATATCAGCTCTCAGAGTCTGAAGAGGAACTCTACCCTCTCTGATCCACTCTCTTCTCTTCATATCCGCTCCACCCAATCTTCCAGCTACCATAACTTTTACACCCTGGGCACCCACTCTCATTGCATCACTGACGGCTTTCTTCATTATTCTACGATAATTGCCTCTCCTCTCAATCATAAAGGCCACTCTCTCAGCTACAATCTGGGCATCCATCTCTGGCTTCTTGATATCTTTAACTTCTATCTGAAATTTTCTGTTAAACATGCTCTGGAGGGCATTTCTCAGTGCTTCCTGCTCCTGTCCCTTTTTACCTATGACATAACCCGGCCTCGCCGTGTGAATGGTCACCGTTACAACGTCAGACTCTTCCCTCCTTGCAATTTCAATTCTGGAAATTTCCGCCCTTTTAAGTCTGTTTTTTATATACTCTCTTATCTTAAAATCTTCATGAAGAAGTTCTCTGTATGTTTTTCCCTCAGCAAACCATTTTGAATCCCAGGTCTTAATAACTCCAAGCCTGAATCCAATTGGATGAACTTTCTGTCCCAAAACAAACCTCCTTCTTACAGTCTTTCGTCCAGTATAACTGTTATATGGGAGTATCTCTTCAATCTGAGGTTAACCCTGCCACCATAGGAGGGTTGAAACCTCTTAAGTCGTGGACCCTCATCAACAAAAATACGCTTTATATAGAGATTATCAATATCAAATCCACCTTTATCAATTGCATTGGCCACAGCAGACTTTATAATCTTGGCTATTATTGGAGCTGCCTTCTTGTTTGTCACCTGCAGAATAGCAAGAGCTTCCTCAACATCTTTTCCCCTCACCAGATCAGCAACAAGTCTGGCTTTTCTCGGTGCAATTCTTATGTACCTTCCAACTGCTCTAACCTCTGGCATTTTAACCCTCTCTATTTCTTACCTTTTTTCTTTCTATCACCGGCGTGGCCTCTGAAGGTCCTTGTAGGCGCGAATTCACCAAGTTTATGACCCACCATCGCCTCAGTAATAAAAACGGGCACAAAATCTCTCCCATTATGAACAGCGATTGTAAGTCCTATCATCTCTGGCACAATGGTTGATCTGCGGGACCAGGTCTTTATCGGTCTTCTATCTCCAGTCTCCTTTGCTTTCAAAACCTTTTTCATAAGATGATCATCAACAAAGGGCCCTTTCTTAAGTGACCTTGCCATTTTTTATCTCCTCTTTTCCCTTCTCTTCACAATAAACTTATCAGTTCGCTTATTGTGTCTCGTCTTTTTACCTTTACAATTTTTACCCCAGGGAGTCATTGGATATGGGTAACCCTTCTGCTTACCCTCTCCTCCTCCATGGGGGTGATCAACAGGATTCATTGCAACTCCTCTGACAGTGGGTCTGATTCCAAGCCATCTGCTTCTTCCCGCTTTTCCAATCACAATATTCTCATGATCCAGATTCCCTACCTGACCAATAGTGGCTTTACAATTCAAATGAACTTTTCTTAATTCTCCCGAGGGGAGTTTTATAAGTGCATAATTTCCTTCCTTACCAACTATCTGGGCATAGGCACCGGCAGCTCTTGCCAGCTGACCACCCTTTCCAATGTGGAGTTCCACGTTGTGTATGATTGTTCCCACCGGAATATTTTTCAGAGGAAGAGTATTACCAACCTTAATTTCAGCATTTTCGCTGGAAATTATGGTATCACCCACTTTCAATCCATGAGGAGCAATGATGTACCTCTTTTCACCGTCGGCATAAACAACAAGGGCAATTCTTGCTGAACGATTGGGATCATACTCAATGGTAAGTACCCTTGCAGGGATATCAATCTTATCCCTTTTGAAATCTATTATTCTGTACATTCTCTTGTGACCACCGCCCCTGTGTCTGACGGTGATCCTGCCGTAATTATTCCTTCCTCCAGTCTTTTTGAGAGGAACAAGAAGAGGTTTGTATGGTTTATCTGTTGTTATCTCAGAAAAATCTGAAACTGTCATAAATCTTCTGCCTGGTGTCACAGGCTTAAAACTCTTTACTCCCATTTTCTTTTCCCCTTTTTACGCACCTTCAAAATACTCGATTCTATCACCTTCCTGAAGCTCAATGTAAGCTTTCTTCCAGTTGGGCCTCTTTCCTTCGACCCACCCTCTTCTGACCTTTTTGCCTCTGACAATCATGGTCCTGACTTTTTTCACTTTAACTTTGAATATCTTTTCAACAGCTTCTTTTATCTCTTTTTTGTTGGCATTTATGTCAACCTCAAAGGCCACAATATTCTTTTTTTCCCTCAATCTCATCACCTTTTCAGTAACTATGGGCCTTTTGATAATCTGATATAACCTTTTCTCATCCATTTTCTAACCCCACCGTTCCTGTATTTTATCAAGTGCATCACGTGTTATCATTATATATTTTTTCTTCAAAATTTCATATGCATTGATTTCATCCCACCTCAAAACATCTACTTTTGGTATGTTCCTGAAAGATTTGATTAAAACTTCATTTCTGTCACCTATCACAATCAATGTATTTAGCGCATCAAATCTCTTCAATATTTCGTAAGCATCCTTTGTCTTTATCCTGGGTAACTCTATCTTATCAAGAAAATAAATTCTTCCTTCCCTGAATCTATCAGAGAGAGCTATTCTGAGTGCCTTTCTTCTCACTTTCTTAGGTAAATCAAAAGCGTAATCTCTTGGTTTAGGACCAAAAACAACTCCTCCACCTCTCCAGATGGGTGATCTTATGGATCCATGTCTTGCTCTTCCTGTACCTTTCTGTCTCCAGGGCTTTCTACCACCACCCCTTACTTCTCCTCTTGTTTTGGTGCTGGCTGTTCCAGCTCTTTTTCTCGCAAGCAACCAGCGGACATATTCATGAACTATGCTGAGTTTTCTCGGCTCATTGAAAACTGTTTCTTTAAGCTCAACTTCACCAACCTTCTCTTTCTGCTGATTGTAAAGATCCGCTTTCATTTTTTAGCCCCGCCTTTTTTGACAGATTGTTTTATAATTACCAGACCTTTATTCGGTCCAGGAATTGCTCCCTTTATGAGAAGGTAATTTTTCTCCTTTACCTTCCCGACAATTTTCAAATTCTGGATTGTTACTCTCTCATTTCCATAGTGTCCAGCCATTCTCGTACCTTTAAATGTACGACCGGGATGCTCACACATTCCCGTACTACCGTGAGTCCTGTGAAACTTTGATCCGTGGCTGGCACGACCTCCACCAAAATTCCATCTTTTCATGACACCTGCAAATCCTCTTCCCTTGGACCTGCCTGTCACATCAACATATTCACCCTCTTCAAATATATCGAGAGTTACTTCCTGACCCACCTCATAATTGTTAACCTCTTCGTCTGTGAGTCTTATTTCTCTCAGATAATAAAACATTCCTCTCCCACCCTTCCCCATATGACCTCTGAGAGGTTTATTCACTCTGTGCATCTTCTTGGGCAGAAAACCAAGCTGTATGGCATTATATCCATCAGTTTCTTTAGTCTTTTTCTGAATAACATAACAGGGACCA
>Ga0256833_1001029_pt1 | contig 21015 bp, 15 predicted proteins | sample 356284metaG_FD_190535 | JGI IMG/M metagenome (GOLD analysis project Ga0256833, IMG submission 190535) | Hydrothermal vent microbial communities from Mid Atlantic Ridge, Atlantic Ocean - 356-284 | ecosystem: Environmental > Aquatic > Marine > Hydrothermal vents | place: Atlantic Ocean: Mid... | reverse complement strand
TGAAGTCGAAGGGCGGCGGGGAAATGATCCACCGATTTGCGCCGGCGGAAAAACCACAAGTTGCACAGATTACGCGGATTGTAGGGGCGACCGGCGGGGTGTTTTTTCGGCGTGCGGCATCGTGATGCCGCTTTGGAAAGCGGCGACTCGGCCTTCGACTGCCGCGCCTGGCGGCGCTTCCGCTCAGGCCGGGGCGCCGCACGCCGAAATTTGGCGGGTAGGGGCGACCGGCGGGTCGCCCTGGGAAAAATGACAGAAAACACCGAAGGGAACGGAGAACACTGAAGGTTCTCTCCGTCTCTGCGTCTCTCCGTCTCTGTGTCTCTGCACCTTTGCGTTCTGCCCCTACGCGGCTGTTTTCACCACGCCGCGCTGCGCCAACGCCGCGATGGTTTCTTCATCGTAGCCCAGCCCACGCAAAATTTCGGCGCTGTGCTGCCCCAACGCCGGGGCGGGTGTGCGCTGGCGGGAAGGCAAAAATGGGAAGGGGGAAGCAATGCCCGCGGGGCGCCCTTCGTCGTCTTCCAGCACCAGCCCGCGATGACGAATCTGGGGGTGGCGCAAGGTTTCTTCGTAATCCAGCACTGCTTCGAGGCAAACATCCGCCTGGTCGGCAAAGGTCAGCCACTCGGCTAAGGTGCGTTCCCGAAACAGTGCAGCCACTTCAGGAATCAGACTGGCATCCCACTGGCGGGTTTGCCACGCCTCACGCCCCACGCTGCGGCAGAAGTTGCCCCACAGGTGCGGTTCGACAGGGGCCAGGGAGACGTATTTGCCGTCGGCGGTTTCGTAAACGTTGAAGCAAGGCAGGCCGCCTGCGAGGGGCATTTTGCCGCGTTCGGGGCGAATGCCCTCGGCAAAGAACGGCCCCCCGGCCAACGGCCCCATCCAGGCCACCACCGCGTCGGCTAAGGCCATATCCAGATATGCGCCCTCGCCGGTGCGCTCGCGCCCCAGGAGGGCTGCCAGCACCGCGATGGCGGCAAAGGTTGCCCCGCCGAGGTCGGCCAGCGGAATGGAAGGCGGCACTGGTGGACCGCCCGCCAGCCCGTTCAGCCCCAACGAGCCGCCGATGGCCTGGTAGTTCAGGTCGTGGCCGGCCCGGTCGCGATAGGGGCCGCTCTGCCCATAGCCGGAAAGCGAGAGGTACACCAGGCGCGGGTTGATTTCTCGCAGCGTTTCGTAATCCAGCCCCCAGCGCTTCACCGCGCCGGGGCGAAAGCCCTCCACGAACACATCGGCTGCGGCCACCAGCCGATAGAGGATTTCCCGTCCTTCCGGCTTGCGGTGGTTGACCGCGAGGCTCTTTTTGCCGCCGTTCACTGCGGCATACAGCCCGGCGAGCCCGGTTTCTGGGGGGGCCATGCGGGCATAATCGCCGATGAGGGGCGTTTCTACCTTGATGACCTCGGCACCCAGGTCAGCCAGCAGTTGGGTGAGGTAAGGGCCGGGCAGCAGGCGGCTGAGGTCAACGACACGAATGCCTTGCAATGGAAAAGTGTGGGGAGCGTGGCTCATGTTGTTTTTTCCCTTGAAGCAGGCTGAAGATTTCCCTCATTTTACTCGATATCATCCCGGCCTTCGGAAAGGGGCACAAAAGGCATGAGGAGCATCCCCAATGCTCATCTGTGGCCGTTCGCGTCTCTCTGGCTATGGTACAATTCCCCCCTGAACTTACCAAGTGGTAACCAGGAGAGGAAAGATGAAACAACGCAACCCGGTGCTGTGGGTGCTCTTTCTCGGCGTGTTGATGGCTGCGCTGGATATTGCCATCATCGGCCCGGCGCTGCCGGCCATTCGCGATGGTTTTCATACGACTGATCGCGCGGTGGTGTGGGTGTTTACCACCTATTTGCTCTTCAACCTCATCGGCACGCCGTTGATGGCAAAACTTTCCGACCGCCTGGGGCGGCGCGATGTGTATATTGCCGACGTGCTGCTGTTCGTGGTTGGCTCGGTGGTGGTGGCCCTGGCCCCTTCGCTGATGTGGGTGATCGTCGGGCGGGGTATTCAAGGCTTTGGGGCGGGGGGCATTTTCCCGGTGGCCTCGGCGGTCATTGGCGACACCTTCCCGCCAGAACGCCGCGGGCGGGCGTTGGGCATTATCGGCTCGGTGTTTGGGGTGGCCTTCCTGGTGGGGCCGGTGTTGGCCGGGGTGGTGCTCAAGTTCTTCTCGTGGCACATGCTTTTCTGGGGGCCTCTTCCTTTTGCCCTCTTGCTGATTCCCGCGGCGTGGCGGTGGTTGCCTTCCGCCGGCAAGGGCGGTAATGGAAAGGCCGACTGGCAGGGTATGTTGTTGCTGGCGGTGCTGCTCAGCAGTCTGGCTTATGCTCTCAATCAACTGGACGCTGCTGACCTGGCGGCCAGCCTGCGCTCGCCCCGGGTGATGGGCTTTTTGCTGTTGGGGGTGGTGCTGGTGCCCGCCCTTGCATGGGTGGAACGCCGCGCGGCCGACCCCATCATCCATCCGCGGCTGTTCGGCGGGCGGCAACTGGTGCTTGCCAACGCGTTGGCTTTTGGGGCCGGGGTGGTAGAAGGCAGCATGGTGTTCATCCCGGCGCTGCTGGTGGCGGCCTTCGGGGTCAGTGAATCGAAAGCCAGTTTCATGTTGTTACCGGTGGTGGCGACGCTTTCCATTGGGGCGCCGTTGTTCGGTCACGGGCTGGATAAAGTGGGTTCGCGTTGGATCATCATGTTGGGCACCGCGTTGGCAGCCCTGGGCACGGCAATGTTGGGGTTCGTGCATCTGAACACGGCAGTGTTTTACGTCGCGGCCATGCTGATTGGCTTTGGGCTTTCGGCGCTGTTGGGCGCGCCCTTGCGCTACATCATGCTGGCAGAAGCGCCGGCTGAGGAACGCGCCTCAGCCCAGGCGCTGATTTCGGTCATGACCAAGGTGGGGCAAATGATGACCGGCGCGGTGGTGGGCGCCGTAGCCGCCAGCATGGGCGGCGGCGTGTCGGGTTACGCCGCTTCCTTCCGGGTGCTGGGCGGCATCGCGGCGGTGCTCTTTGTGCTTTCCCTCTTGCTCAAAAGCCGAGAGGCCGAACAGGCAACCCAGCGCCAAACGGCTTGAAACCCAGCATGAGGTGGTTTCCCTTCCGTGAGCATTTTGTTAAAACCTGCGACCGCCGAAAGACGGCTGGTATAATTTGCACGTCGTGATGGATATCCTTCAACAGTCCCGCGCCGCTTCGGCGGGTGGGCGTTGTTGTACTTAAAGTGAACGGAGGTTTCTGTGAATACACCCCCTCGGAGTCGGGCTTCGACGCTTTACCTGTTTATCATTCTCGCCGTGGTGGCCGTGTTGTGGTATAGCTATGCGGGGAAAAGCGGAGAGCAAACACCCCTTTACATCAACCAGGTGGCCGCCGACCTGCACGCGGGCAAGATCACCCGCATGGTGGTCAAGAGCACCACGGTGGAGGTGATTTACAAAGATGGCACCAAGCGCAGTGCCAACATCGAGCCCGGGGAAGGCTTTTTGCGGCAGTTGCGCGATCTGGGCGTCCCGGCCAGCGACCTGGCTCCCGACCGCGTCAAACTGGATTTTCAGCCGCCGAGCATCTGGCCTGACATTTTTACCGGTTTGATGTATGTGCTGCCGATCATCCTGGTGGTGGCCATGTTCTGGTATCTGATGCGGCAGAGCCAGGGCGGCGGCGGTGGGGCGCTGGCTTTTGGGAAGTCGCGGGCGCGCATGTTCACCGGCGATCGCCCGATGGTGACTTTCGACGATGTGGCCGGCGTGGACGAAGCCAAAGAAGAATTGCAAGAAGTGGTGGAGTTCCTCAAGGAACCCGAGAAGTTCCTGACGTTAGGGGCGCGCATTCCCAAAGGGGTGTTGCTGGTGGGGCCGCCGGGCACGGGTAAAACCCTGCTGGCCAAAGCCGTGGCAGGGGAAGCCGGGGTGCCTTTCTTTTCCATCTCGGGCTCGGAGTTTGTCGAAATGTTCGTCGGCGTCGGCGCAAGCCGCGTGCGCGACCTGTTCGACCAGGCCAAGCGGCATTCCCCCTGCATTGTGTTCGTGGATGAGATCGACGCGGTAGGCCGCCAGCGCGGCGCAGGGCTGGGCGGCAGCCACGACGAGCGTGAGCAGACCCTCAACCAGTTGCTGGTGGAAATGGACGGCTTCGACAGCGACACCAACATCATCGTCATGGCCGCCACCAACCGCCCCGACATCCTTGACCCGGCGTTGCTGCGCCCCGGCCGCTTCGACCGCCGGGTGGTGCTCGACCGCCCCGATATGCGCGGCCGGGAAGCCATCCTCAAAGTGCATGTGCGCGGCAAGCCGATTTCCCCTGAAGTGGATTTGAAAGTGCTGGCGCGCTCCACGCCGGGCTTCGTGGGCGCCGACCTGGAAAACCTGGTCAACGAGGCTGCCATTCTGGCCGCCCGCCGCGGCAGCAAAGTGGTGGAGCAGCAGGATTTCGAAGAGGCCATCGAGCGGGTGATTGCTGGCCCGCAGCGCAAGAGCCGTGTCATCAACGAAGACGAAAAACGCATCGTGGCCTACCACGAGGCCGGGCACGCGGTGGTGATGCAGGCGCTGCCGGAAGCCGACCCGGTGCACAAAGTTTCCATCATTGCCCGCGGCATGGCGGGGGGCTACACCCTCACCCTGCCGGAAGAAGACCGCACCCTGATGTCGCGCCGCAAGGTGTTCGCCGATATGGTCGGGTTGATGGGCGGCCGTGCAGCCGAGGAAATCGTCTTCGACGACATCACTTCGGGCGCCTCCAACGACCTGGAACGCGTCACTCGCCTGGCGCGCACCATGGTGATGCGCTGGGGCATGAGCGAAAGCCTGGGGCCGTTGGTTTACGGCAAGAAAGAAGAACTGGTCTTCCTGGGGCGGGAAATCGCCGAGCAACGCGACTATTCAGAGACGATTGCCGAACAAATCGACGCCGAAGTGCGCCGTTTGGTCAACGAAGCCTACGCCCAGGCCAAAAGCCTGTTGCAGAAGTATCGTGACAAGCTGGATGCCGTGGCCCAACGGCTGCTGGAAGAGGAAACGCTGTCGCGCGAAGAGTTCGAAGCCATCTTTCCGCCGCCGGTACCCAAGCACGCCACGCCGCGCCCCAAAAGCAGTGGCGCTTGACCCATGACCGCGGGATGGTCTCCCACTGTGACTGTTCTGAAGCCGCCGCCGCAGCAACCTTTTCTTGCTGCGGCGGTTGTGGTGCACGTCGGGTGGCGGCACGAACCGCCGGCGCTGGCGGGCATCAGCCACTACCTTGAGCACGTCCATTACCTTGGCTCGCGCCGTTATCCCAACATCGATGCCGTCACCGCGCGCTATGGCGTTCAAATCGACGGCCCGACCGAGGCCGAAAACACCACCTTTGCCTTCACCGCCTTGCGTGAGGATTTCTTCGCCCTCTTGCCCGTGCTGCTGGATATGGTCTTTCACCCCCGCTTTGAGCCGCAAGCCGTCGAGCGCGAGCGCCAACATGCCGATGCGGGCGTTGCCCCCACCGACTACACGCCGTGGGAGTGGGTGGAAGCCAAAGCCGACGATTTGCTTTTCGGCACCGACGTGCTGGCGAGTTTGGGCACGCCGCAATCGATGGCGGCCATCACCCGCGAAGACCTGCAGGCATGGCAACGGCGTTACTACCATTGGGGCAACAGCCATTTGCTGGTGGCTGGCGACGTGGATGCCGCCGCGTTGCAAGAAGTGGTTGCCGCGGCCGAGGTGCCTGCCGCTGGAGAGCTGCCCCAGGTGGTGCGCCGCCGTGATGCGCGCCGGTGGTATTATGAGCAGCGGCCTGAGATGCCCAACGCCGAGATGTTCCTGGGCTTCCGCTTTTCGGTGGAACATGACCTGGTGCCTTATCATCTCCTGAGCATTTTGTTGGGCAACTACGCCTACACCCCTGCGTTCCGGCGTCTGCGGCAGGAAGACCCGGTTGCCTACATGCACGCCAGCAGTTTGCGGGTGCTTTCCACGGAGGGGCGGTTTGGCTTTTACGTCGGGGTGGCACAGCAAGGGCAGGAAGCCAAAGCATGGGCGCGAATTCTTCAGGTGCTGCGGGAAGTCAAGCGCCGCCCCGTTTCGGAAGAGATGCTTGCGTGGGCCAAAAGGGTGTTTCGCATCGACCTGTTGCGGCAGGCGTCCATTCCCTTGCAGGCGCTGCGCTTTCGGCGCCGCTGGGGGCAATGGGGGCGGCCTTTCCCTGGCTTCCAGGCCCTCGCGTCGCAGGCAGAGGCGGTCTCGGCGCAAGATTTGCAGCGCCTGGCGGCCTCTCTGTTGGTGCCGGCGCGGGCTGTTCTCGCGATGGTGGGGCCTGAGCCTATGCCCGATCTGGAGGCGTGGCTGGCCGCGCTGGAAGACTGACCGCTTTGTGAAGGTGCCCTGCCGCTCTGGCCTCAACGTGCCGTTGGCTCTCGTGGTCGTGCTAATCGTATTTGACTTTTCTCCACGAATCTTCTAAAATGGAAAGGCCTTACCAAAATTGGGGACTCATACCCTGTTGTGGAGGTTATTTTGGCCACATCTCAGAAGGTGATTCTGGAAGTGGACGACCTGCGCACGGAGTTTCATACGGAAGAAGGTGTCGTCCACGCCGTCAACGGCATTTCGTACAGCCTGCATGAGGGGGAAACGTTAGGCATCGTCGGCGAATCGGGCTGCGGCAAGAGCGTTTCGGTGCTTTCCATTATGCGCCTGCTGGCCTCGCCGCCCGCGCAAATCCGCGGCAGCGTGCGGTTCAAAGGCACCGATCTGCTCCAACTGCCGGAAGCCGAAATGCGCAAAATTCGCGGCGCGCAAATTGGCATGGTCTTTCAAGACCCGCTGACCTCCCTCAATCCCGTGCTGACCATCGGCTATCAGATGATCGAGCCCCTGCAATTGCACCTCGGCATGGGGAAAGACGAAGCCCGGGAACGCGCGGTGGAATTACTGGAAATGGTCGGCATCCCTGCTGCCCGCAACCGCCTGGACGACTACCCGCACCAGTTTTCGGGCGGCATGCGGCAGCGTGTGATGATTGCCATGGCATTGGCTTGCAACCCCGCTTTGCTGATTGCCGACGAGCCGACCACGGCTTTAGACGTCACCATTCAAGCCCAAATCGTCGACCTGATGAAGCAATTGCGCGACGAAATTGGGATGACCCTCATCTGGATCACTCACGACCTGGGCGTGGTGGCCGGGCTGGTCGACCGGGTCATCGTGATGTATGCGGGCTTCATTGTAGAAGACGCCCCTGTTGACGACCTTTACGACAACCCGCGACACCCCTACACCAAAGCCCTTCTGCGTTCCCTGCCGCGTATGGATGGCAGTCCGGGCGAAAAGCTGGAAACGATTGAGGGGTTACCGCCCGACCTGATTGCCTTGCCTCAAGGATGTCCCTTCGCGGCGCGCTGCAAATACGCCAAACCCATCTGTCGGGAACAGCGCCCGCCGCTGGAAGAAATCGCCCCTGGCCGCCGCCTGGCGTGCTGGGTTGATGTTGATACAGGGGAACTGCGATGACCACACAATCACAAAATGCCCTCGTGCAGGTGCGTGACTTGAAGAAACACTTTCCCATTCGGCGCGGCTTGCTGGTGCAGCGTGAAGTCGCGGCCGTGCGCGCTGTCGACGGCGTGACCTTTGATATTTACCCCGGCGAAACCTTAGGGTTAGTCGGCGAGTCAGGCTGCGGCAAATCCACAACTGGCCGCACTATGCTACAACTTTACCGCCCCACTGGCGGGAGCGTGCTTTTCAAAGGGCAAGATCTCACCCGGCTCAAAGGCGCTGAGTTGCGAAAAGCCCGCCGTCACATGCAGATGATTTTCCAGGACCCCTATGCTTCACTCAACCCCCGCATGACGGTCGGCAAAATTGTGGAAGAGCCGCTGGAAATTCACAACATCGGCACGCCCCAGGAGCGCAAAGAGCGGGTGGCCGAACTGCTCAACCTGGTGGGGTTCAGCCCTTCCTTTGTGACCCGCTACCCCCACGAGTTCTCTGGCGGCCAGCGGCAGCGCATCGGCATCGCTCGAGCCCTGGCGTTACAACCCGAATTCATTGTGCTGGATGAGCCCATCTCGGCGCTGGATGTTTCCATTCAGGCGCAGGTCGTCAACCTGCTCGAAGACCTGCAAGAGAAATTCAATCTCACTTACCTTTTCATCGCCCACGACCTGAGCATGGTGCGGCATATTTCCGACCGCACTGCCGTGATGTACCTGGGCAAGATCGTAGAGCTCGCCACCCGCGACGAACTCTACGCCCACCCCTTGCACCCTTACACTCAGGCGCTGCTCTCGGCGGTGCCCATCCCTGATCCCAAGAAGGAACGCCAACGCAAACGCATTGTGCTGGAAGGCGACGTGCCCAGCCCGGTCAACCCCCCCAGCGGCTGCCGCTTCCGCACCCGCTGCCCTATTGCCAAAGGTATCTGCGCTGAACAGGAACCCGAATGGCGCGAGGCTTCCCCCGGGCACTGGGTCGCCTGTCATCTGGTTTAGTCATGCCTTGTGCTTTCAAGACACACCAGTTTCCACGAAAGGAGGTGATGTGTATCGGAAAAGCGCCGTCTTTTTTCCACCCTATTCTTCTCTTTTCGCTGTTTCCTAATTCCTAAATGGAGGAGGAGCATGAAACGCACGTGGATCGTCTTGTTTGCCGTGCTGGTCGTCGCGGCGTTGGCGTTAGCAGCATGCGGCCAGCAGGCTCCCCAAACCGTCGTGGTGACCCAGGTGGTCGAAAAACCCGGCGGTACTGTGGTGGTCACCCAGATTGTGGAAGCCACCCCTGCCCCGCCGAAGCCCAAGGAATTCAAGTCGCCGCACCCGGACACTCTGGTGGTAGCCACCATTGGCGACGCCGAAAGCCTGGACCCGGCGTGGGACTATGAAAGCTCGGGCATTGGCGTCATCATGAACCTGTACGACCAGTTGGTGACGTACGACAAAAGCGACGCCACCCACTTCGTGCCCGACCTGGCCACCAAGTGGGAAATCTCCCAGGATGGCAAGACTTACACTTTCTACATTCGCAAGGGCGTGAAGTTCCACAACGGCGATACCCTTACCCCCGAAGATGTGGCGTACACCTTCCAGCGCGCCATCTTGCAGGGTGGCACCGACTCGCCGATGTGGCTGCTGACCGAGCCTTTCTTCGGCATCGGCACCTATGACATCGCCGAACTGGTCGACCCGACCGGTGCGCTGGATGACGACCCCGGTGCCCTGAAGAAGGCCGACCCCGAGAAACTCAAGGCTGCCTGCGAGAAGATCGTCAACGCCATTACCTACGACAACGATAAAGGCACCGTGACGATGCACCTTGCCCAGCCGTGGGGCCCCTTCCTGGCGACGATTGCCCAGGGTTGGGCTTCCATCATCGACAAGCAGTGGTCGATCAAGCAAGGTGCGTGGGATGGCTCGTGCGACACCTGGCAGAACTACTACGGCGTCGATGACTCCACCGCCCCGCTCGGCAAGGTGGAAAACGGTACTGGCCCCTACATCCTGGACCACTGGACGCCGGGTGAGGAAATCGTCCTCAAAGCCAACCCCCATTACTGGCGTGCCGAGCAGAACGTGCCGGCGTGGGACGGCGCTCCTACTGCGCCTTCCATCCAGACCGTGGTGCTCAAAGTCGTGAAAGAATGGGGCACCCGCTTCGCCATGCTAAAGGCCGGCGATGCCGACTTCGCCGACGTGCCGCGTCAGAACGTCGCCCAGGTCGACCCGCTGGTGGGCGAGATCTGCGTCTGGAATGCCGACAAGAGCGACTTCGACTGCAAACCTTCCGACAGCCCTGACCAACCGCTGCGGCTGTGGAAGGGCATGCCCACCGTGGTCCGCACCGACGTCTTCTTCAACTTCAAGATCAACACCGACGGCGGCAACCCCTACATCGGTAGCGGCAAACTCGATGGCAACGGCATTCCCGCCGACTTCTTCTCCGATATCCACGTCCGCAAGGCCTTCAACTATTGCTTCGACTGGGACACCTTTATCAAAGATGCCCTCAACGGCGAAGGCGTCCAAAACGTTGGTCCGCTCATCCCCGGGATGATCGGCTACGACCCCAACGGCCCGCACTACACTTACGACAAAGACAAGTGCGTGGAAGAGCTGAAGCAGGCCTGGGATGGCAAGGTCTGGGAGAAGGGCTTCCGCTTCCAGGTGGCCTACAACAGTGGCAACGTCACCCGCCAGACCGTGGCGCAGATTCTGCAGGCTGACTTCGCCGACATCGACCCGAAGTTCGAGATCGAGGCGGTGGGCCTGCCGTGGCCGGCCTTCCTGAACGCTTATCGCGCTGGCCGCCTGCCGATGTTCATCAGCGGGTGGATTGAAGATATCCACGACCCGCACAACTGGGCGCAACCGTTCACCGTCGGCACCTACGCACGGCGGCAGAACATGCCCAAAGACATCCACGACGCGTTCCAGAAACTGGTGAGCGAAGGCGTGGCCGAGACCGACCCGGCGAAACGCGCCGAGATCTACAAGCAACTCACCGAGCTGGACTACAAATACGCGCCGGCCATCCGCCTGGCAGTGGCAACCGGGCGTCACTACGAACAGCGGTGGGTGCAGGGCTGGTACTACAACCCCATTGCCCCCGCGTTCTACTATCTCTACTCTATCAAGAAGTAACCTTCTTGGCAAAGGGCTGGGAGCGCCTGCAAACCCAGGCGCTCCCCTGCCCTTTTGGAGGTGGATCAGGATGTTCAATTACATCATGCGGCGGTTGCTGATGATTCCGCTGTTGCTCTTCGGGGTAACGGTGCTGATTTTCCTGATGCTGCAATTTTTAGGGCCGACCCAACGTTCGGCGCTCTACGTCCGCGACATCCCGCGCAATGAGCGCGTGCTGCAAGGTGTCATCCGCAAATATGGGCTGGACAAGCCGTTTTACGTCCAATACTGGCGTTGGCTGGTTGGTGTGACCGATGAGAAAACCGGCAAGCACGAAGGCGGTATTCTCTTCGGTAATTTTGGCTATTCGCGCACCGCGTCTGAGCCCGTTATCGAAATTATCAAACGCCGCTTTCCGGCGACCCTCGAACTGGCTTTATGGAGCGTTCTTCCCGTGATTCTCGGCGGTGTCATTTTGGGTGTAGTGGCCGCCGTTAATCACAACAAATTCATCGACCAAATGGCACGCGTGTTCAGCATTTTGGGGTGGTCGTTCCCCACCTTCGTGTTCGGCTTGTTGATGTTGATGATTTTCTATGCCGAGCTCAAATGGTTTCCCCCAGGGCGCATTTCAGACTGGGCCGATGCCGTGGTGCGTTCCCCCCAGTTTCACAATTACACCTCCATGATTACCTTCGATGCCCTGCTCAACGGTCGGTTGGATGTTTTCTGGGATGCCTTCAAACATTTGATTCTCCCCATTACCACCCTTTCTTACCTCAACTGGGCATTGCTGTTGCGTGTCACCCGCTCTTCGATGCTGGAAGTGCTGCGGCAGGATTACATCACCACGGCGCGCGCCAAGGGGCTGAGCGAGCGTAAGGTCATCTTCCGCCATGCCCTGCCCAATGCGCTCATGCCGGTGGTCACCATCGGCGGCATGATGGTCGTTGGCCTGCTCAATGGCGTGGTGATCACCGAAACCGTGTTCAACTACCCCGGCATGGGGAAAGCCGCTGCCGACGCCGCGCTTAACCTGGACGTCGTCACCGTGCTCGGCCTTACCCTGTTCAGCGGCACCTTGCTGATTTTCTCCAACCTGGTGGTAGACATCATGTACGCCTACATTGACCCCCGCGTCCGGCTGGAATAACTCGACCAGGATAGGTCCTACGGCATCACCTATCTTGATTTACGAGGAGCAATGATGGCATCTCAAGACACGATCGCACTCAAAAGCAAAGAACCGGGGCGGCTGGAACGCCTGCTGGGTCCCGATTTCTACCGCATGCTGAAAGGGCTGCTGACCAACCCGCTTTCCCTCTCTGGGCTGGCGTTGTTAGGGCTGTTTTTGGTCGTCGCTCTGGCTGCCCCTGTGTTGGCCCCGCCCCGCCCCAACGCTAACCCTTACCACATCCCGCGCGATGGCTTCAGCCCCAACCCCAAAATGCCTGGCACCGAGTGGCGCGTCCGCCAGCCCCCCCTGCCGTTTTGGTGGAAGCCCATCACGCATAAAGACCACTGGGTGCATTTGATGGGCACAGCCAGCGGCCAATGGGATATTTACTACGGCGTGGTTTGGGGCACCCGCACTGCCTTCAAGGTGGGCTTGATCATCACGCTGTCCGTCGCAACTTTGGGCATCTTCCTTGGCTCGATATCGGCTTATTACGGCGGCGCGGTGGATATGGTCATCATGCGCATCACCGACGTCTTCATGAGTTTTCCCTTCCTGCTGGCCGCCCTCACGCTCTCTGCCATCCTGGCGCCGGTGATGGGCAAAAGCCTGATTCCTCCATCTATCGCCCTCATCATGTTTGGCTGGATGGGTTACGCGCGCCTCATCCGCAGCGACATTCTTTCCGTCAAAGAGCGGGAATACGTCCTCGCGGCCAAAGTGCTGGGCGCGACCGACCGCCGCATCCTGCTGAAACACATCCTCCCCAACGCCATCTACCCCACGATGGTCGTGGCTTCGATGGATATGGGCTCCTACGTGCTCAGTTTCGCCGCGCTGAGCTTCCTGGGCGTAGGCGCAGAGGTAGGATACGCCGACTGGGGCCAGTTGATTTCCTTCGCCCGCGATTGGATTACCGACCTGGGGCAATACTGGTTCATCGTGGTCTACCCTGGCATGGCTTTAGTGCTCTTCGTACTGGCGTGGAACCTGGTGGGCGACGCCCTTCGTGACATCCTGGACCCGCGCCTGCGCGGTAGGAAGTAGGTCATCTTGCATCCACCTTCCCTACACAGCCCTTTTCCAGGGCTGTGTTTTCTTTATAAATCACCAAAACTGGACAATATTCCCCCTTTCGGGTATCATTTTAGCGTTTCCCATCAGGCTTGGAAGAGGCTGTTGGGGAAGTTTTGCTGCGCCTGACGGGCGCAGTACCTCAACCAAGGATTGTGCGCGCGCATGGATAAAACCATAACCCTGCTGCAACACCTCACTGAGGCGCACGGTGTCCCAGGTTTCGAGGCGCCAGTGCGCGCTTTAATTCGGCAGTACCTCGAACCCCTCGGCCAACTCTCGCAAGACAAACTGGGAAGCCTCATCTGTTACAAACCAGGTGAGGCCGAAGCCCCTAAAATCATGCTGGCCGCCCACATGGATGAAGTGGGCTTCATGGTCAAGCACATTACCAAAGAGGGCTTCATCAAATTCCTGCCGTTGGGCGGCTGGTTCGACCAGGTGCTGCTCGGCCAACGAGTCCTTATCAAGACCCACAAGGGGGATGTGGTCGGCGTCATCGGCGCCAAGCCCCCCCACCTCCTTCCCCCTGAGGAACGTAACAAGGTCGTGCAGAAAAAAGATATGTACATTGACATCGGCGCGACCTCGCGGGAAGAAGTCGAAGAAGCCGGTGTGCGGCCCGGAGACCCGGTGGTGCCGCGCGCCGACTTTGTCGTTTTAGCCAGTGGCAAGGCCTACCTCTCCAAAGCCTTCGACGACCGCGTGGGGGTGGCCGTGATGATTCAGGCGCTGGAAGCCCTTCAGCAACAAAGCCACCCCAACAGCATCTACGCCGTGGCCACCGTGCAGGAAGAAGTCGGCGTGCGCGGCGCACATACCGGCGTCTGGGCCGTCGACCCCGACCTTGCCATCGTGCTGGAAGCCGACATCGCCGGCGACGTGCCCGGCGTGAAAGGCGAACAAGCCCCCGCCAAAATGGGCCAGGGGCCTTCCTTGTTGATTTACGACCGCAGCATGATTCCCAACCTGGGGCTGCGGGACCTGTTCCTGGAAACGGCAAAGGAAATCGGCGTCAATCTGCAGATTTCCTTTGTTGAAGGCGGCGCAACCGATGGGGCGGTCATCCACCTGCATCGCACGGGCGTGCCGACGGTGGTGTTAAGCGTTCCTGCCCGCCATATTCATTCCCATAGCGCGATCATCCATCGTGACGACTTTGATCAGGCCGTGCAACTGCTGGTTGCCGTGCTCCGCCGCCTCGACGCGGAGACGGTGGCAGCATTGACGCGGTGAGTACCCTGGAGGCGAAATGGCTGAACCCATCAAACAAATCGTAGACGATTTACAAAAGCAAATCGAGGCCTTCGAGCCGCAACTGGAAGTGCGCGACATGGGGGTCGTGCTGGAAGCCGGTGACGGTATTGCCCGCGCCAGCGGCCTCTCCGACGTCCGCTCGCAGGAACTGGTGCGCTTCGAGAACGGCGTGATGGGCATTGCCTTCAACCTGGAGAAGGACAATGTCGGCATCATCATCATGGGCGACTACACCGAAATTGAAGAAGGCACCAAAGTTTACACCACCAAGCGCATTGCTTCGGTGCCTGTGGGCGACGGCCTGATCGGCCGCGTGGTCAACGCCCTGGGTGAGCCCATCGACGGCAAAGGCCCCATCAAATTCGACCACTACCGCCCGGTCGAGCGCATCGCCCCCGGCGTGATCGAGCGCAAAGACGTCGACACGCCCCTCCTCACCGGCATCAAAGCCATCGATGCGATGATCCCCATTGGCCGCGGCCAGCGCGAACTCATCATCGGCGACCGCCAAACCGGCAAGACCGCCATTGCCATCGACACCATCCTCAACCAGAAGGGCAAAGACGTCCTCTGCATTTACGTCGCCATTGGGCAAAAGAAAGCCCAGGTCGCCCGCACCGTGGCCGTGCTGGAAAAATTCGGCGCGATGGAATACACCACCGTGGTGGTGGCTTCGGCAGACGAACCCGCGGCGTTGCAATACCTGGCGCCCTACGCTGGTTGCGCCATCGGCGAGGAATTCATGGAAACCGGCCGCGACGCCCTCATCGTGTACGACGACCTTTCCAAGCACGCCTGGGCATACCGTGAAGTTTCCCTGCTGATGCGCCGCCCCCCTGGCCGTGAAGCCTACCCCGGCGACGTCTTCTACCTGCATTCCCGCTTGCTGGAACGCGCCGCCCGCATGGCCGACAAATACGTCATCGTGCCTGCCGATTACACCAGCGAAGACGGCATGGCCGCGCCGGAAGACGGTGTCGACGGCAAAGTGTACGACGGCCCTATCGCTGAACATGCGGCTGAAGAAGCCCGCAAAGCGATGGAAAATGCCGACGCCTACAAGGTCGTCAAAGTGCGCGGCTCCGGCGGTTCGCTGACCGCTTTGCCCATCATCGAAACCCTGCTGGGCGACGTCTCCGCTTACATTCCCACCAACGTGATCTCCATTACCGACGGTCAGATCTACCTGGAAAGCAACCTCTTCTACGCCGGCATCCGCCCGGCTATCAACGTCGGCATCTCGGTTTCCCGCGTGGGCGGCGATGCCCAGACCAAGGCCATGAAACAGGTCGCCGGTCGCCTGCGCCTCGACATGGCGGCCTTCCGTGAACTGGCGGCCTTTGCCCAGTTTGGCTCTGACCTCGACAAAGCCACCCAGGCGCAACTCAACCGCGGTTTGCGCATGCAGGAAATCCTCAAACAGCCGCAATACTCGCCGGTGCCGCTGGAACACGAGATTATCGTCATCTATGCCGCCACCCACGGCTATGCCGATAGCGTGCCGCTGGACAAAATGCGCCAGTGGGAACAAGACCTGCTGCGCTTCATGGACACCTCGCACCCCGAAATTGGCCGCACCATCATCAGTACCGGGCGCATCACCGACGAAACCGAGGAACAACTCAAAGCGGCCCTGGACGCGTTCATGGCCGGCTGGAGCTAAGGATAGAGGCCTATGGCGACCGCGAGAGAAGTCAAACTCCGCATTCGAAGCGTCAAGAACATCGCGCAAATTACCCGCGCCTTGCAGGCCGTCAGCGCCAGCAAAGTGCAGCGGGCAATTGCGACGGTGGAAGCCACCCGCCCCTACGCCACCAAAGCATGGGAAGTGCTGACGCACGTCGCCATGCAGCCTGGCCGTGAACACATGCACCCCCTGATGACCCGCCGCGACAAGGTCGAAAACGTCCTTGTGGTGCTCATCACCAGCGATCGCGGCCTGGCAGGCCCTTACAACACCAACGTGCTGCGCTACACCTTCAAAACCTTCGACAATTACCCGGTGCCGGTGCATTACGTCACCGTGGGGCGCAAAGGGCGTGAAATTCTCCACCGCCGCGGCAAACACATCGTGGCCGACTTCAGCGGCATTCCCGACCGCCCCAGGTTCGCCGATGTTTCCCAAATTGGCCACCTGCTGGTCGAGGAATTCCTCAACGGGAAAGCCGATGAAGTGCATCTGGTTTACACCGACTTCATCAACATGTTGCGGCAAAACCCCACCCGCAAAAAACTGCTACCGCTGGAAGTCGAAGGCGGTGAGCGGGTGCAGGAATTTGCCCCCACGGCGGGCCACAAAGTGGTGGCTTCCTACATCTACGAACCCGACGAAACTGAAATCCTTGACGAAATCGTGCCGCGCTTCACCCAGTTGCAGGTCTTCCACGCCATTTTGGAATCGCAGGCCAGTGAACACGCAGCCCGCATGGTGGCGATGAAAAACGCCACCGACAACGCCAGCGAACTGGCCGACGCGCTGCAACTGGAATACAACAAAGCCCGCCAGCAGAGCATTACCAGCGAAATGTTGGACATCGCTGGCGGTGCCGAAGCCCTGGCGCAGGCTATGGCAGCCGAAGCCCGCAAAGCGGCAACCTCGTAACCAGCCAACCAGGTAACCAGGCAACCAACTAACCAGGTAACCAACCAACCAGGCAACCAAGCAACCAAGTAACCAAACACGACTTTGGAGGCAAGCATGGCGAAAGCAACAGGCCGAGTAGTGCAAATTTTGGGCGGCGTGGTCGATGTCGAATTCCCCGCCGAACAACTCCCGGAAATTTACGAAGCCGTCAAAGTGCTTCGTGATGATGATCAACCCCTGGTGCTGGAAGTGCAAAAGCACCTCGGCAACAACTGGGTCCGTTGCGTGGCGATGGGCGCCACCGATGGCCTGAAGCGCGGCATGACGGTGGAAGCCACCGGCGCGCCGATTTCCGTGCCCGTGGGCCCCGAAGTACTGGGGCGTATTTTCAACGTGCTGGGCGAAACCGTTGATGGCGGCGACGATGTCAAAGCCTCTACGGTGTACCCCATCCACCGCCCCGCCCCTTCTTTTGAGGAACAATCCACCAGCGTCGAAGTGTTCGAAACCGGCTTGAAGGTCATCGACCTGATCGCCCCCTTCACCAAAGGCGGTAAAACCGGCATTTTCGGCGGCGCGGGCGTGGGTAAAACCGTGATCATCATGGAACTCATCCGCACCATCGCCAAAGTGCACAAAGGCAACTCGGTGTTCACTGGCGTGGGTGAGCGCACCCGTGAAGGCACCCAGCTCTACCGCGAAATGCTCGAATCGGGCGTGATGCCTGACACCGTGATGGTTTACGGCCAGATGAACGAGCCGCCCGGCGTGCGCCTGCGCGTCGCCCTGACCGGCCTCACCATGGCCGAATACTTCCGCGACCAGGGCAAAGACGTGCTGCTGTTCATCGACAACATCTTCCGCTTCTCGATGGCCGGTTCCGAAGTGTCGGCGCTGCTGGGGCGTCTGCCCTCCGCTGTGGGCTACCAGCCGACCTTAGCCACCGAAATGGGTGAACTTCAGGAACGCATCACCTCCACCAAGCAGGGCTCGATTACCTCCATGCAGGCCGTGTACGTCCCCGCCGACGACTACTCCGACCCGGCCCCGGTGGTGGTGTTCGCCCACCTCGACGCCACCATTTCGTTGGAACGCTCCATTGCCGCCAAAGGCATCTACCCCGCGGTGGACCCGCTGGCTTCCACCAGCCGCATCCTCGACCCGCAAATCGTGGGCGAAGACCACTACCGCACCGCCCGCGAGGTGCAGCAGGTGCTCCAGCGCTACAAAGACCTGCAAGACATCATCGCCATCCTCGGTGTGGAAGAACTGAGCGAAGACGACAAACTCATCGTCAGCCGCGCCCGCAAGATCGAGCGCTTCTTCTCTCAGCCGATGTTCGTGGCCGAACAATTCACCGGCATCCCTGGCCGCTATGTGCCCCTCAAGGAAACCATCCGCGGCTTCCGCGAAATTCTGGACGGCAAGCACGACGACCTGCCCGAACAGGCTTTCTACATGGTCGGCACGATTGACGAAGCCGTCGAGAAAGCCGAAAAGATGGCCAGCGAAGCCGCGTAGGAGGCGTTATGCCAATTCGTTGTGAAATCGTCTCCCAGGATCGCCTGGTATGGGCTGGCGAAGCCGATATGGTGGTGGTGCCTGGGGCCAGCGGTGAAATGGGCATCTTGCCCGACCATGCGCCGCTGCTTTCGACCCTCAAACCCGGCTTCATCAAGGTCGTCCACGACGGCGATGAAGAGGTGTTCACCGTCACCGGCGGCGTGGTCGAAGTGCGCCCCGATAAAGTGACCATCCTCGCCAACGCCTCAGAGCACGTCACCGAAATCGATGTCAGGCGCGCCGAAGAAGCCCGCAAGCGCGCCGAAGAACTGCTCAAAACCACCCCCCCCACCGCGGCGGAACACCTCAAGGCGCAGGCCGCGCTGCAGCGCGCCCGCATCCGCCTGGAGGCCGCCCGGCGCTTCCGCCCCAAGCAAGGCCCGCAAATCCAGTCCGGCCCCGCTGAGGATGAGGACTGAGGCCCCTGATGGCACTTTTCTCCCGCAACCTGGGCATTGACCTGGGCACTGACCGCGTGCGAATTGCCGAAGGCGACCAGGTGCTGCTCGACGAGCCCACGCTGGTCGCCATCGCCGTCGCCGAGCGGCGCATGGTGGCTGCCGGCGAAGAGGCCGCCGAAATGGAAGGCCGCACGCCCGAGGTTTACGAAGTCATCCGCCCGCTGCAAAACGGCGTGGTGGCTTACTACGAACTGACGGAAAAGCTGCTTGCCATCCTGCTGCGGAAAGCAGGCGGCGCGTCGTGGCTCTTCCGTCCCAAGGTGATGATCACCGTGCCCTACGGCGTCACCAGCGTCGAGCGCCGGGCAGTGCACGAGGCCATCTTGCAGGCCGGCAGTAGCGAAGCCTTCCTGGTGCCTACCGTGCTGGCTTCGGCCCTGGGCGCCGACCTGCCCGTGGGCAGCCCCGCTGGCAACATGATCGTCAACCTTGGTTCGGGCACCACCCAGGCCGCCGTCATTGCCATGTACGGTGTGGTCGCCGCCGAAACCCTGCGCCAGGGCGGGCGCGCCCTCGACGAAGCCCTGGTCACCTACGTCCGCAGAAAATACGGCCTGGTCATTGGCCAGCCGACCGCCGAGCAGGTGAAAATCAAAATCGGCGCTGCCGTGCCGTTGGATGAAGAAATGAGCGCCGAGGTGCAGGGACAAGACCAGGTCACCGGCCTGCCGCGGGAAATTACCCTCACCACCAGCGAAGTCGTCGAAGCCTTCCAGGAGCCGTTGCACAACATTGTGGAATCGGTGCGCCTGGTCATGGAAAAGACCCCGCCCGAACTGGTCGCGGACGTCATCGACCGCGGCATCGCCTTGTGCGGCGGCGGCGCCCTGCTGCGAGGGTTAGACCGCCTGATGACCAAAGAACTGGGCGTGCCGGCTTATCTGGTCGACAACCCCCAACACGCCGCAGTCATTGGCGCTGCTCGCGGCCTGGAACATTTGCCCGTGCTGCGTCGTCACTTGCTCAGCGCCTGACCCCTCCGCTTGCCTCGAACACTACCGGCCCCGCATTGCACGGGGCCGGTATTTTTATGCCGGACGGGAAGCCCCCCCTCCCTTTGCCGCTTCCACAATCTCTGCCGCCAGTTCGTAGCGCCGAAACTGAGGCATGATGTAAATGCCCGCCGCCCAGGGGCGGATGGCTGCCACCAGTTCCTGCGCAATGCGCACGCCTTCCCGCGGCGCTTTGTCGCCCGCCTGCTCGATGCGCCGCATCACCTCCGGCGGAATCTCAATGCCCGGCACCTCATTGTGCAGGAAGGCCGCATGGCGGCGGCTGTAAAGCGGCATCACACCCACCAACACCGGAATCTCCAAGGGGCCAAATTCGGCTTCATAGGCTTCCAGAAAACGGCGCGCCTTTTCGGGGTCGAACACCGGCTGGGTGAGGGCAAAATCGGCCCCCGCCCGAATCTTGCGGCGCAGCACCTTGAACTCGCGTTCGGGGTTCTTGGGGTTCAGATTGAGCGCGCAACCCACGAAAAACGATGTCGGCTGGCCGATGGTGCTGCCGGCATGGTCCACCCCGGCGTTGAACTTCTGCTTGATGAGTTTGATCAGGCCGGAAGGCACCAGGTCGTAGTTGTCGGCGGCTTCGGGGTAGTCGCCGATGGAAGTCGGGTCGCCCATTACCACGAAGACATTGCGGATGCCGAGGGCATGGGCGGCGAGCAAATCGCCCTGCACCCGCAGCAAATTGCGGCCACGGGTTGGGAAGTGCAGCGTGGTTTCGATACCCACCTCCTGCTGGATGAGGTGGCACACCGCCCAGGGGCTCATCCGCATGCGCGCCATCGGGCTGTCGGCCACGTCGAGCACGTCGGCGCCGACGTCGGCCAGCAATTGCGCCGCGGCAATCACCTTATGCGCCGAAAAGCCCCGCGGCGGCTGGATTTCCACAGCCACCACGAACTCCCCCGCCGCCAGTTTTTGCGCCAGGCGGCTGGCAGAATCCGCTTTGGCCTCGGCGCGGGCTTCTTCCTGAGGTTGAAGCGGGGCAAGATCCAGCGAAAGCACCGGCGGCATCTCGGCCAGGTTCTGGCGCATGGCGGCGATGTGTTCCGGCCGGGTGCCGCAGCAGCCCCCCACCAGCGAAGCGCCTTCCTGGGCGAAAAAGCGGGCATATTCGCCGAAATAGCCCGCGCCCGCGGGGTAGGCAATGCGTCCGTTGGGCAGGCGCTCCGGCCAACCGGCGTTGGGCTTGATCCAGAAATAGGCATCCGGGGCGACTTTCCGCATCCGCCGCAAAATGCGGAGCAATTGCGCCGGCCCGCCCGAACAGTTCGCCCCCAGCACGTC
>Ga0256833_1001028_pt1 | contig 21017 bp, 25 predicted proteins | sample 356284metaG_FD_190535 | JGI IMG/M metagenome (GOLD analysis project Ga0256833, IMG submission 190535) | Hydrothermal vent microbial communities from Mid Atlantic Ridge, Atlantic Ocean - 356-284 | ecosystem: Environmental > Aquatic > Marine > Hydrothermal vents | place: Atlantic Ocean: Mid... | reverse complement strand
CCTCGCACCAGTTGTACCGTAGAGCGAGATCAAATAAACGAATCCCGTGGAGGCCCTGCATATCTCGGAGAGCCTTCCATCTGGAGTGTTGGGTGCCGCGAGGAAAACCGTCTTGATTCCCTCCTCCTTTGCAACGTCAAGGAACCCCCCGGCGTGGCTAACTGGAAGGTCAACCACGAGTACCCCATCAACGCCGCTCGACTTCGCCTCCCCGAGGAATTCCCTGATTCCCGTTCTGTATACTGGATTGTAGTAAGTCATGAGCACGAGTGGGATCTCGTAATCCTTTTTGAATGCTCTCACGAGGGGGAATAGCATCTTCAGTTTGAATCCGTTTCGCAGAGCCCTCTCGTGGGATTCCTGGATCGTTTTCCCGTCGGCCATTGGGTCGCTGAAGGGCACGCCGAGTTCTACTGCACCAGCATAATCTGCCACTCCCCGGAGGAACTCCAGTGTGGCCTCGGTATTTGGATCTCCGGCCGTTATGTAGGGTATAACGGAACCCCGCTCAAACATCGTTGCTCACCTTCATAACTATGCCCAGGTCCTTATCTCCCCTTCCGGAAAGGTTTACGACTATCACCTCGTCCCGCTCCATCTCTCTCGCCAGTTTCATTGCGTAGGCAACGGCGTGCGCTGATTCAAGGGCCGGTAATATCCCTTCAGTCTTCGATAACTCATGGAACGCCCTCAGTGCTTCCCAGTCAGTCACCGTGACGTACTCTGCCCTCCCGGTTTCTCTCAGGTGAGCGTGCTCTGGACCAACGCCCGGGTAATCCAACCCGGCCGAGACGCTGTGGGTAGGAGTTATCTGGCCCTCTTCATTCTGGAGGAAGTAGCTTAGCATTCCATGGAAAACACCTTTCTCCCCCGCGTTTAAAGAGGCCGCGTGAAGGCCTGTCTCAAGACCCTTTCCTCCTGCTTCCACCCCCACGAGTCGCACCCTCTCCTTGACGAAGGGGTAGAATATCCCGAGGGCGTTGCTTCCCCCTCCAACGCAGGCAACGATGGCATCCGGAAGGTTTCCCTCGTATTCAAGAAGCTGGACTTTTGTCTCCTCACCTATCACAGCCTGGAAATCCCTGACGATAATGGGGTAGGGGTGGGGTCCGACAACTGATCCTATGAGGTAGTGGGAGTACCCAAAACTTCCCACCCAGTCCCTCAGGGCTTCGTTTATGGCATCTTTTAGTGTCTTTGAGCCGCTCTCAACGGGAATTACGTTGGCACCAAGGAGCTTCATTCGAAAAACGTTCATGGACTGTCTCTCAACGTCTTCAGCACCCATGTAGACATCCACCCTCATCCCCAACAGCGCTCCCACCATGGCCGTTGCAACACCATGTTGTCCTGCACCAGTTTCGGCTATCAACCTTTCTTTGCCCATGAATTTTGCGAGCAGAGCCTGTCCTATCGCGTTGTTGGTTTTGTGGGCTCCCCCGTGGAGGAGGTCTTCCCTCTTGAGGTAAATCTTTGCCCCTCCTATCTTCTCGCTTAATCTTTTAGCGTAGTAGAGGGGCGTGGGCCGCCCGGCCCATTTTTCCAAATAGTGGTTGAGGATACTTCTAAATTCCTCGTCATTTTTCCAGCGTTTGTAGGATTTTTCAAGTTCTCTCAGCGGCTCCATTAAGGTTTCGGGAACGAATTGGCCACCGAACTCACCGAACCACATTCCTAACCCTCCCCACAAACTCCTCAATGAGTTCCCTGTCCTTTACTCCGTTTCTTTCGACACCGCTTGAGACGTCCACACCGGCCGGTTTGACCCATCTTATTGCTTCCTCAACGTTCTGGGGGTTTAATCCTCCCGCGAGAATCACCGGGTGTTCCCTGGCGATTATGGCACTTACCCTGTAGTCGTGACGTCTTCCACTCCCTGCACCCGTGTCCAGGAGGATTCTATCAACTTCGTACTGTTCTATTTTTCTCAGGAGTTTCTCAGCGTCCTCTCCAGGTGTCTGGCTTTCTCTGGGGACGGTGAATGCCTTCATCACCGAGACGCCGTATTCAGAAACGAGCCTCTCGATGGTCTTTGGGGGAACCTCCGAGTGCACCTGGATGTACTCACCACCAGTCCTCTCGATGGTGTTGGCCCATTCAGCGTAGGTTCTCATGGTGGAGACGATGTACATCGGTATCCTCGCCTCTTCCACGAGTTTCTCCGCCAAGGTCAGCGGGACCTTTCGCCGGGAGTTGGAGTTCACAACCACACCCGTGGCATCGGCGTACCTTTCAACGAGCCTTAGCTCATCCACGTTCCTGACTCCACATATCTTGACGAACATCATCTCGTCATCTCCACGAAGTTTTTGATTATCTTCACACCTTCTCCCCTCTCCCATTCGGTCAAAACGCTCTCGGGGTGGAACTGGAGACCCTCCAGGGGCCTCTTCTTATGCCTGATGCCCATTATTACGTTGTCGTCCATGGAAACCGCGCTCACCTCAAAACCCCGGGGGACCTCCTTAACCGCGAGGGAGTGGTACCTTCCCGCCATTAGGGGGTTCTTAATCCCCCTCAGAACTCCCTTTCCATCGTGTTTAACGGGACTTGCTTTGCCATGTCTCGGCTTCACGCGATCCACACGGCCCCCAAAAACCTCGGCTATAATCTGGTGCCCGAGGCAGATTCCCAGGACGGGAACTTCGAGTTCGGAAACTATCTCCGGCGAGTTGCCGACTTCCCTTCTGTCCGAGGGGCTTCCGGGACCTGGGGATATTATAATTCCGTCGGGATCGAGGGATCGGAGTTCCTCCAGACTCACCGTGTTCGGAACGACCTTCACCCGGTCGAATAGGGAGGCATATTCCGCGAGGTTCCAGACAAAGGAGTCCCTGTTGTTAACGAGCACTATCATCCCACCACCCCCAGTGCGGCCAACACGGCCTTCATCTTGTTTTCCGTTTCCATGAATTCCCTTTCCGGGACGGAATCAGCCACTATGCCCGCCCCCGCCCTGACCCTTGCGATGTTTCCCTCTATCTCGGCCATCCTTATTGCTATTGCAAAATCTGCGTCTCCCGTTGCTGAGAAATACCCTACCGCCCCGCCGTACACCCGTCTCCGGCTCTTTTCGAGTTCATCTATTATCTCCATGGCCCTGATCTTGGGAGCTCCGGTGAGGGTTCCCGCCGGAAACGCTGCCTCTATGGCGTCGTAGGGTGTCATGCCGTCCTCGAGTTCGCCAGTGACCTCGCTCTCTATGTGCTGAACGTGGCTGTACTTCAGGACGTCGAAGAAGCGCACGAGCCTAACGCTCCCGGGTTTTGAGACCTTCCTCACATCGTTTCTCGCGAGGTCCACCAGCATAACGTGTTCTGCACGCTCTTTCTCATCTCTAAGGAGGGACTTTCGCAGGATCTCGTCCTCATCCCCGTTTTTTCCCCGCATCACGGTACCGGCTATTGGGTTGACGCGAAACGTCCTGCCCTCGACGGAGCCTAGGGTTTCAGGAGAAGCACCCACGAGGGTCTTTTTGAATTCGAGGAGAAAAGTGTAGGGACTTGGGTTTATGGAAACCAGCCTTTCGTAGACTTCGACCGGGTCTTTGTCCGTTTTTAGGGTGTACTCTCTGGAGAGGACAACCTGGAAGACGTCTCCGGAATAGATGTACTCCTTTCCTTTTTCAACCATCTCCAGGAACTCCTCTTCCCGGGCATCGACTGAGATAATGGAGGAACCACCCGGAGCGTATTCTACTCCCTGTTTTGCACGCCTTACCATGGTTTCCGGGTCGAAAGGCGGTTCCTTCAGGTAAAAGATTCCAAAATCTCCTGTAAGATGGTCGTAAACGAAAGTCCAAGGGTAATAGCCGAAGATTGAGGATTCCTCGATGCTCCCTTCAACGTAGTTGTGAACAGAATCGTAGGCTATGTACCCCACAAAACCTCCCCTAAACCTTTCTCCAGCAACGTGATCTTTGGAAAGTACCTTTAATGCTGAAAAGGGGTTGGTTGTCATTGATACCCTCTCTCCATCTACGAAAGTTCCCCTTCCTGAGACCTCCACTCTGAACTCAGGCATCGCCGAGACGTAGGTGTATCTCGCCTTTCGACTGTCCTTTTCTGCGGATCGGAGGATGAAGGGCATGTCGAGATCTCTGAGCGCCGAGTAGAGGGTTAGGGGTTCCACGTAGTTCAGCCTCTTGAAAGGCACGCTATCGCCTCCAGTCTTTTCAGCATTTTCTCTCCAAGGATGTCCTTTGCCATCTCAACCCCTTCCCTGAAGTCCTCCGTTACTCCCGCGGCATACAATGCAGCCGACGCGTTGATTAGGATGAAGTTCCTGTCCTCGGGCTTTCCCTTTCCCGCGAGAACCATTCTAATCCTTGAGGCACTATCTTCCGCTGAGTGGCAGGGGATGGGTTTCACGGGAGCTATGCCGAAGTCATCGGGTGCGATGGTGTACCTCTCGCTTTTCCCTTTCCTAACCTCAACGACCTCCGTTGTGGAGTACGGATTGACCTCGTCCATCCCACTACCGTGGACAACGAGCGCCCGTTTCACCCCCAAGAATCTTAGGGCAGAGGCCATTTTTTCAAGAAGTTCCTCAGAGTTTACCCCGAGGAGCTGGTAGGCGGGTTCTGCCGGGTTGGCAAGGGGTCCGAGGATGTTGAAGACCGTTTTTATCCTTAGGGCTTTTCTGACTGGCATTATCCTCTTTAAGGCTGGGTGATAGAGTGGGGCAAATATGAAAGTGAAGTTCACTTCTTCGATCATCTTTCTGGCTCTTTCCGGCCCTATCCTGTGGTCTATATCCAGCGCCCTTAGAACGTCTGCTGAGCCGCTCTTTGACGTCACTGAGGTGTTTCCGTGCTTTGCCACCTTTGTGAAAGCCGAGAGTATGAGGGCAGAGGCAGTGCTGACGTTTATGGTCGATGTTCCGTCCCCCCCGGTTCCCGCGGTATCGGCGACATCTCCGAGTTCGAGCTTTATCGCCGAGTCCCTCATCGCCTTTGCGAGACCCGCTATCTCCTCCCCAGTGTACCCCTTGGTCTGAAAGGCGGCGAGATATGCCGCAATTCTCATTTCTTCCTCCTTTGTCAGTTCTCCGAACAGCTCGTAGGCTTCATTGAAACTCAGGTTTTCTCCCGTGATAATCTTTCCGAGGAGGTTCACACTTCCACCTCCACGAATCTCCTTAGGAGCTCCCCAGGATCCTCTGCCTTCATGAGCGCCGTTCCTATCAGTGCCGCATCCGCGTTTCTCAGTGCCCTCCTCAGGTCTCCCACAGTCGCTATCCCGCTCTCGCTGACCCGCACGTATCGCTTTGGTATCATTGGTGCAAGTCTCTCCGTCAGGGAAACGTTGCCATCGTCGAGTTCCAGCCTTCTTATATCCCTGTTGTTTATCCCGATCATCGTGGATTTGCTCTCAATGGCCACTGCGAGCTCTTCTTCACTGTGAACCTCAACGAGCGTATCAAGCCCGTGCTCTCTGGCGTGGTCCACGAGTTCTGGGAGGTCCCCCCTGAGAAGCCTCGCGATTAGGAGAACCGCTTTTGCTCCGACTTCCGCTGTTCTTTCCACTTCATCCGCGGTGGTTATGAAATCCTTTCGCAGAACGGGCAGTTCCGTTTCCCTGCAGAGCTTCCTTAAAAACTCGAAGTTCCCTTTGAAATAGTTCGGCTCGGTTATGTAGGATATCCCTACGGCCCCTGCATCTTCGTAGGCCCTTAGAATCTCAAATGGATCCCTGCCGCGGAGAAGATCGCCATATTTGGGAGAATAGACTTTCAACTCCGCTATAATGGCGTTTTTACTCGATCTTCTTATGGCCCTGCTGAGGCCAAAAGCCATCACCCGTCATTTGAACCACCGTCTCTCGATGGATGGGCGGGTATTTAATTATTTGGACAGGTTTGTCCATCCAGAAAGCGAAAAGTTTATCACCCATGGTGACATAGATGTGGTGGTGTGACGATGGCTGAGGGAAAACCGAGTATAGCAAAACTCGTCAAGGAGCTTGTAGAAACGAAGCCGGCCGTCAAGGAATGCATGAGCGCGGGAGTGGTTAACTACAGTGCCTTGGCCAGGGTGTTCACGGAAGAGCTCACGCGGAGGGGGCATCCAACATCCCTGGGCGCAGTTAAAATGGCCCTCATAAGGCTCGGGGAGGAGCTGAGGGGAAGGAGGGTTAAATTCGAGGAGAGCATCAGGTCCGTCATAGCCGGCACCGTGGTATCCCTACAATCGGACCTCAGCGTGATAACTGCCGAAAAGTCTGTCGTTCTAAGAAACTTGGCGGAGCTCTCGAACAAGATGCAGAACGCGAGATTCTTCCAGCTGACCCAGGGTGTGGAGACCTTTGTTATAGCCCTGTCAAGTGAAGACGAAGGTGCAGTTCGCAGAATCCTTGGGAACGGAGTCGTGGAGGTAATAGACGGTCAGGCGGCTATAGTTCTGATAAGCCCGGATAGCATCGTTGAGAAGCCTGGCATAGTTGCCTTCATCACCTCCGTCTTAGCATCGAACGGAATAAACATCACCCAGGTTATATCCTGTCACAGGGACACCATACTCGTCGTGGACAGAAGGGATGCCCCGAGGGCATATCAACTCCTTGAGGACATAATACTGAGGATGAGGCAGTGATGTTGCACGTGTAATCAAATTGGAGCGTCTCGAAGCAGGTGTTACACAACTTCTAAAAATCAATCCCCCGACTGGGCTGAGGGCGATGCTATGAAGGTGATGGGCGCGAAAGAATCTGTGAAAGGTCTGCCTCATTCGCCACCGTCACTCTCACCACCACCCACCTCTATTTTCTTTTCCCTTCTCTCTCTTTTCCTCCATGTCGCTTCTCCACCTTCAAAACCTTCTGGGGGTGTTCTGCATGGCATTTCTTGTGCTTGAAGATGGGACCGTTCTTGAAGGTTTGGGGTTTGGGGCCGAGAAGACGGTTTACGGGGAGGTAGTGTTCACGACCGCGATGGTGGGATACCCAGAGTCCCTAACGGATCCCTCCTACAGGGGCCAAATTCTTGTCGAGACGAATCCCCTCATGGGCAACTACGGCGTTCCACATAGGGACCTTCGGGAAAACGGTCTCCCTCTACACTACGAATCGGACGGAATACAGGTCGAGGGTTTTGTGATATCAAGGCTCATGAGACCGAACCACTGGACGAGCGTGAAGTCCCTTGATGAGTGGCTCAGGGAGGAAGGCGTGCCGGGAATCCAGGGGATAGACACGAGGGCCCTGGTGAAGAGGCTCAGGGAAGAGGGTGTAATGTTGGGGGCCCTAATAAACGATGACACCTCCGTAGATGAAGCCATGGAGGTTGTTAAAAAGCTCGATTACGAGGGAATGAACCTCGTTTCTCTCGTGACTCCCAAGAACGTCGTTGTTCATGAGCCTCCGGGGTGGAAGAAAACCGTGGTGCTCCTTGATATGGGAGTGAAATACGGTATTCTGAGGGAACTCCTTAGGAGGCGCCTTAGGGTTGTCAGGATTCCCTACGGGTGGGACGTGCTGGATGCCGTTGAGGAGTTTAGTGCCGCAGGTGTTTTCTTCTCAAACGGCCCTGGAAATCCTACACTGCTGCGAGAGGCCGCGGAGGAAGCTAAGAAAGTCTTAGATGCTCAAGTTCCTGCAATGGGCGTTTGTCTGGGTGAACAGGTTTTGGCCATGGCAGACGGCGCCGAAATTTACAAAATGAAGTACGGCCACAGGGGCATAAACAAGCCTGTGAAGGACTTGAAAAGCGGTAGGGCTTTCGTAACGACCCAGAATCACGGTTACGCCATAATTCCCGAAAGCCTCGATGGCTTTGCCGTTTGGATGACCAACCTCGACGACGGTACGGTGGAAGGAATAAAACATCGGGAGCTGCCGGTTATAGCCACCCAGTATCATCCCGAAGCTTCGCCGGGTCCTTACGACTCCACATGGGTTTTTGACGAGTTCCTTGAACTAATCGGGGGGGTTGACGGTTGAAAGGTCTGAAAAAAGTCCTTGTTTTGGGTTCTGGTGCCATCAAAATAGGTGAAGCCGCCGAATTCGATTACAGCGGGAGCCAGGCCCTGAAGGCCTTAAGGGAGGAGGGCATTGAGACCGTTCTCATAAACCCAAACGTTGCAACGATACAGACGAGTCACGACATGGCTGACAGGGTCTATCTCCTTCCCCTTACCGAGGATTTTGTGGAAGAGGTTATAAAAAAGGAGAGGCCCGATGGCGTGTTCCTTGGGTTTGGCGGGCAGACAGCCCTTTCACTCGGCGTTGCACTCCATAAGAGGGGAGTTTTTGATAGGTACGGTGTTTCGGTTCTTGGAACCCCGGTTGAGGGAATAGAGAAGGCCCTCAGTAGGGAAAAGTTCAGGGAGACCATGATTGGGGCGGGACTCCCAGTTCCCCCGAGCGGTGCCGCCAACAGTCCAGAGGAGGCCCTCAACGTTGCTGAAGAAATAGGTTATCCTGTCATGGTCAGGGTGAGCTTCAACCTTGGGGGCAGGGGCTCATTTGTCGCTTTTTCGAGGGGAGAGTTGGAGGAGTATATAGAAAGGGCCTTCGCCCAGAGCGAGATACGCCAGGTTCTCGTTGAGAAATACCTCAAGGGCTGGAAGGAGATAGAGTTTGAAATAGTCAGGGATTCTAAGGGAAACGCGGTGGCAGTGGCCTGTCTTGAAAACGTTGAGCCCATGGGAGTTCACACGGGAGAATCCACGGTCGTTGGGCCCTCGCAGACCCTTACAAACAGGGATTATCAGCTGATGAGGAGCGTTGCAATAAAGGTTGCAGAGGCGATAGACCTCGTTGGAGAGGGCAACGTGCAGCTTGCAATGAGCCCCGATTCCGAGGAGTTCTACGTCATTGAAACCAACCCAAGGATGAGTCGCTCTTCAGCGCTCGCGAGCAAGGTCACCGGTTACCCCCTCGCATACATAGCTGCCAAGCTCGCCCTCGGTTACACCCTTGATGAACTCAGGAACACTGTAACGGGCGTTACGAGTGCCTTGTTTGAACCGAGCCTCGACTACGTTGCCGTTAAAATACCCCGCTGGGACCTGGCCAAGTTTCCCCGGGTTAGAAAAGGCATTGGAAGCGAGATGAAGAGTATAGGTGAAGTCATGGCCATTGGAAGGAACCTTGGGGAGGCCTTTCAGAAGGCCATCAGGATGCTCGACATTGGCGACGAGCTCATAGGGCGGTACTACCTTCGGGAAGAGCCCCTTGAAAACGTTCTCAAGAGACTCCGTGAGAGGGAGCCGTATCTGCTCATGCACATCGCAAAGGCCCTACGTCTCGGTGCAAGCGTGGATGAGATTCACGAGATAACCGGAGTCGACAAGTTCTTTATCTACATCCTGGAGGAACTCGTGGAGATCGCAGAGGGATTGAGGAAAGCCCCTGACAGGAAGCTCGTAGAGGAAGCAAAAAGGCTGGGCTTTAGCGATTGGCAGATTGAGTTCCTCACCGGAAGGAAGTGGGAGCGGAAGAAGCCGGTGGTTAAGAACATAGACACGCTCGCAGGGGAGGTGCCCGCGAAAACGCGCTACCTTTACCTGACCCACGATGGGATTGAGAACGATATCGAGAGGCCAAAAGACGGGGTGGTGGTCCTTGGAGCGGGGGTTTTCAGGATAGGCGTTAGCGTGGAGTTTGACTGGGCGGTTGTCAACTTTGCAAACGCCGTCAGGAGGAGGGGGATTGAGGTTGCCCTTGTCAACTACAACCCAGAAACCGTTTCAACGGATTGGGACATGAGCGATAGGCTCTACTTCGAGGAAATCACGCTTGAGAGAATTCTTGATGTATACTCCTTTGAGAGGCCGTCTGGGCTGGTAGCCTTTGCCGGCGGTCAGCTCGCCAATAGCATAGCGAGGAAGCTTGAAAAATCCGGGGTTAGGCTCCTCGGAACCTCGGGCAGGAGTGTCGACAGGGCGGAAAACCGGAAGAAGTTTTCGGAGCTCCTTGAAAGCCTTGGAATAAAACAACCACCGTGGATATCGGCGGAGTCCTTTGATGAAGTCCTCCAGTTTGCCTCAAAGGTTGGTTACCCTGTGATGGTTAGGCCGAGCTATGTGTTAAGTGGAAGCGCTATGAACGTGGCCATGGATGAGGGGGAGCTCGTTTCCTACCTCCGGCAGGCAACGAACGTTTCGCCGGAGCATCCAGTGGTCGTGTCCAAGTTCATCGACGGTATCGAGGCCGAGATAGATGCGGTCTCCGACGGACGGAGAACCGTGGGGGTTACCATAGAGCACATTGAGCGTGCTGGGGTTCACAGCGGAGATTCCACCATGGTAACCCCCTGGAGAACGGTGGGTGAAAAAACCGTCGAGAGGATGGGTGAAATCGCCCACAGTCTTGCGAGTGAACTTGGTATAAAAGGACCCTTTAACCTTCAGTTCATTGTGGATGAGCGACCCTACGTCCTCGAGCTGAACCTCAGGACGAGCCGCTCCATGCCGTTCTCCAGCAAGTCGAGGGGGGTTAATCTCATGGAGCTCTCGGCTCAAGCGGTGCTCGATGGGGCCATTGACCTCGCCCATGAAGGCTATTATGAGCTTCCACCCGTTGCTTACGCCGTCAAGAGCCCTCAGTTCTCGTGGGCACAACTGCAGGGGGCTTATCCATTCCTGGGTCCTGAGATGCGTTCCACCGGGGAAGTTGCTTCACTTGACTCCACCTATGAGGGTGCGCTCCTTAAGAGCTGGCTCTCGGCAAAGCCTAACAGGCTACCCGAAAAGGCGGTTCTCGTCTACGGATGGGAAAGGACGGACACGCTTTTGGATACTGCAAAAACCCTTGAGATGGCGGGACTCAACGTCTACACCCTGAACCTCGGTGTTGGGGAGCAATTGAGCTTTGAAGAGGCTGAAGGGTTCCTGCGTTCTGGAGAGATAGACGCACTCTTTACAACCGGGGCCTTTCCCGAGAGGGACTACACCCTAAGGCGTCTGTCTGCAGATCTGAACGTTCCCCTCGTTCTGGATGCCAACCTGGCCCTTGAACTCGCGAGGGCAATAAAGTGGAGCACAGGGGTCTTTGAGGTTAAAGAGCTCTCGGAGTACTGGAAGAAAGAAATGGTCCAGTTACTTGGTGGGGAAAAGGCCGTCGTTTAGTATGTTTTCAACGGCCTCCCTAACGTTTTTCACGTCCCTTCCGACCATTAAGAATTCGAAATCACCGTATTTCTCCTTATACCTCTTCACGAAGGTTTCATCGTTTAAGGTATCCCCGATGTAGACCCCGAATTCCCCTCTGACGAGCTTCCACAGTAGCGTTGGATCCGGTTTTAGACCATCCTCCCTCGTGACTCTTTTCTCAAATCGAAACCCGAGTATTTTTTCAGCGAGTTTGAGCTCGAGTCCGCTCCTCCCCGTGACGACACCCACTTTGAAGTCCATGGACAGCCTTTCCAGGAGTTTTGGTGAGATCAGGGGTCTTTCTTTCCTCCAGAGACCGGGAAAGGTGAAGAGGCTCTTATCGTAAACCTCTCCAAGGTAGAACGTGTTAAACAACCTCTCTATCATGCTCTCCTCAATTGCAATCCCCGTTTTTTCGCGAACCCATTCAACGCCTCCTCCCTCTGGAAACCTGGCGATGATTTCCTCGGGATTTCCCCAGAGGATGAGTAGTGTCAATGCCTCGCTTAGCTTGAAGTCGTCTCCAAAGGTCCCTTTGGACCGGAGTTCTCTTATCCATTCCAGCTTTACTTCCTCATTTCTTCCAAAACTCCTGAGGAGGTGCTCGACGGTTAGCTTAACTGCAACATCGTAACTCTCGCTCACGTCTATTAAGGTCCCGTCTACGTCAAAAACGACCCATGTCATTGAGCCATTCCTCCATGGCGTTTAAAAAGGCGTTGTTCTCCCACCTCCTGCCCACGGTGACCCTTACGTGACCACTGAGTCTTCCTGAGAGCTTTCTCACCACAATACCCCTTTCGAGGAGAAATCCGTGGATGTCGGCCCTGATCAGGAGGAAATTGGCACTGCTTGGATAGGCCAACTCCCCAAGCCGCTTCCGCATCCTCTCCCTTTCTTCTACTATGTAACGCACCCTTTTTTCCATCACGTCGCTGTATTCGAGGGCCTTTTTTGCAATGACCATTGTGGCAATGCTCAATGGAAACGGGGGCAGGATTCGGTAGAGGGCCTCAACTATTCCTTCATCTGCGAGCATGTATCCGACCCGTATTCCGGCCAGCCCGAAGGCTTTGGAAAAAGTTCTAAGAACGATTAAGTTCGGATACTTCTCAATAAGTTCCCAGAGGCTCTTTCCCGCGAATTCGGCGTAGGCTTCGTCGAGAACTACTGGCTTACCCGTCTCCAGAACTTTGATAATCTCCTCCTCTGGCTGGAGGTTTCCGGTTGGGTTGTTGGGGGACGCTATAAAAACCACCCTCGATTTTTCGGCTTTTTCGGCTATGGCTTCTCCTTCTATGGTGAAATCCCTTCCAAGGGGTATTTCGAGAACGGGAACTTGCCTAAGCTTTGCGTAGAAGGAGTACATGCCGAAGGTAGGGGGGGTTGTTATCACGTAGTCGCCCTCAAACAGGTCAATTAGGTATCCTATCAGCTGGTCACTGCCGTTTCCCACAGCAACGTTTTTCGGAGAGATGTCATAAAAGTCAGCTATGGCCTCACGCAGGGGTTTTGATGTTATGCTTGGATATCGGTTGAAGTTTAACTCCCTCAACTCATCGAACGCCTCTTCTTTTATGAAGAGGGGTAGGTCGAAGGGGCTCTCGTTTTTGTCGAGCCATACCTTGTAGTCACCCTCAATAACCCTGTATGGTTCGAAAGACCGGACCAGCTCCCTTATCATCTCCTCCGCCTCCTCAGCTCGGCCATCACCTCGCCGAGGGAAACGCCGTTGTACGCTAAAAGGACGAGCAGGTGGTAGAGCATATCGGCCGTTTCATAGATTAAACCCTCCCTGTTTTCAGCGACGAGAACCTCTACTGCCTCCTCGCCAAACTTCTTGTATATCCTCTCCCTGCCTTCACGGAACAGTCTTGTGGTATATGAACCCTCAACGGGTTTTTCCTTCCGCTTTCTTATCAATTCCTCAAGCTCCCGGAGTACCTCAAGGGAGTAGTCCATCGGAAGAACTCTTTCCGGCTCGCCGAGCTTTCTGTAAAAGCAGGAGTAGTTCCCGGTGTGGCAGGCAGCTCCTTTCTGCTCCACAATGAAGAGGAGTGAGTCATTGTCGCAGTCTATTCTGATTTCCTTAACTCGCTGAACGTTTCCGCTGATCTCACCCTTCATTCTCACCCTCTTCTTGCTCCTCGAATAGTAATGCGCGTATCCCGTCTCGAGAGTCCTTCTCAGCGCTTCCCTGTCCACGTAGGCGAGCGTCAGAACTTCCCCCTTTGTGTCCTGAACGATGACGGGGACGATTCCATCGTTCTTCTCCCAGTCAACCTTTTCGATTAGCCCTTCCACGCCCATTCTACCACCTCAGTAGTCGAGTCTGATTGGAATCCCCTTCTCCGCTAAGTACTCCTTCAGCTCGCCGACGGTGTATTCTCCGTAGTGGAAGATTGACGCCGCCAGTGCCGCCTCTGCCCCTGCCTTAAAGGCCTCGTAGAAGTGCTCCGGCTTCCCTGCACCTCCGGAGGCTATGACGGGTATATCAACCGCCTCCACAACGGCTCTCGTCAGAGGTATATCGAACCCCTCCTTCGTCCCGTCGGTGTCCATGCTCGTGAGCAGTATCTCGCCGGCGCCAAGTTCCTCCACCTTTCTCGCCCACTCGACTGCATCAATTCCCCTCGCCTTCCTCCCGCCGTGGGTGTAGACCTCCCAGAAGGAGCCGTTCCACTTGGCGTCGATAGCCCCCACGAGGTTTGCGGTTCCGACTATCTCGGCTATCTCCCTCACCAGTTCGGGCCTTTCAACGGCTGCAGTGTTGATGAAGACCTTGTCAGCACCGCGCTTGATTATCTCCCTCGCCTCTTCAACCGTTTTTATCCCCCCTCCCACCGTGAAGGGAACGTATATCTCCCCCGCAATCCTTTCCACGAGGTCGAGAAGGATTTTTCTTCCCTCGTGGGAGGCGGTGATGTCGAGGAAGACTATCTCGTCTACTCCCTCGCTCTCGTAGCGCTTGGCAAGTTCAATCGGGTCACCGGCGTCGCGTATGTTGCGGAACTTTATCCCCTTGACTACCCGGCCGGCTCTAATGTCGAGGGCCGCTATTATTCTCTTCGCGAGCATTACACCACCCCTATGAGTTCCTCAAGGGTTACAAGGCCCTCGTAGAGGGCTTTGCCAACGATGACTCCAGAGAAGCCGATTTCAGCCAGCTTTTCCACATCCTTCGCGCTTGAAACTCCCCCGGCGTAGATGAACTCCTCGCTTTCCCAGAACCTCTCGATCTCCTCTGTTCCGGTGAGAGTTCCGTCCCTCTCGATCGAGGTGTAAACGAACCTGTTCACGTAGTCCCTCAGGGCTTTGTAGGCCCGCTCAACCGGCATCCCACTCTCAATCCAGCCCCTTACAGCAACCTTTCCGCCCTTCGAGTCGAGGCTCACCGTTATTCCGGTGAAATCGCCGGTTATCCTTCTGAGGAATTCAATGTCAAAGGCTTTTGTTCCTATTATGACGTTCTCCACGCCGATTTCGTAGGCTCTTTCGATGGCCTCGTAACTCCTTAAACCCCCTCCGAGCTGAACCCTCAGCCCGGTCTCGTCGATTATCCTCTTCACCACGCCGAGATTCCTCGGAAAGCCCTCGAATGCACCGTCGAGGTCAACGATGTGGATTTTATCAACTAACTCGGCAAAGCGCTCCGCTATCTTTACAGGATCGCCGTAGGCCTTGACGCTATCCCGCCTTCCCTTGTAAAGTCTCACTGCCTTCCCGTCCATGAGGTCTATGGCCGGATAAACCTCCATCTCACAGCCTCCTGAAGTTTCTCATGACGGTCAATCCGTTCTTCCCGCTTTTCTCCGGGTGGAACTGAACGGCGTAGAGGTTTTCCCTGCAAACGGCGGAGGTGAAGACTATTCTCGTTCCCTTCGACTCATAGTCCGTAACGCCCGCAACGATGTCCTCTTCTGGGACAGCGTAGTATGAGTGGACGAAGTAGAAGTACGCCCCATCTTTAATTCCCTCGAAGAGCGGGCAGTCCTTCCTCTTCCACAGCTGGTTCCAGCCGATGTGCGGGGTTCTGACTCCCTGGAACCTGACCACCTCTCCCCTTAAAACTCCGAGGCCTTTTCCTTCGCTCTCCTCGCTCCCCTCAAATAGGAGCTGGAGGCCGAGGCATATTCCGAGGAAGGGCTTTCCGTCGTTTATTGCATCGAGTATGACCCCCTTCAGCGGTTCGAGCCTCTCCATTACCGCCCCGAAGTTGCCGACGCCGGGAAGGACGAGCTTTTCGGCCTTTTCGATCTCGTAGGGGTCGCCCGTGATGACTCCCCCAAGGGCTTTTCTCACGTTGGCGAGGTTGCCTATCCCCAGATCAACTATCGCTATCACCCTCACACCTCCAGCAGGCCCTTCGTGCTCTCCAGCTTTCCGCTCTCCTGAATTGCCTTCCCGAGGGCCAGGCCGAGGCCTTTAAATGCCGCCTCGATAACGTGGTGCGCGTTGACCCCGCTCAGCGTTTTCACGTGGATTGTAGCCTTTAGCGACCTTGCCAATCCCCAGAGGAACTCCCTGACCAAGGAAACTTCAAAGCCCTCCTCCCTCTCCTTAAAGTCCAGCTCAGCGCTCACGTATGGTCTCCCCGAGATGTCCAACGCGACGAGGACTAAGGCATCGTCCATGGGCATCACCGCGTTCCCGAAGCGGGCGAACTTTTTCGGGAGCTTTGAGCGGAGCTCCTCGCCGAGAACTATACCAACGTCCTCCCACAGGTGGTGCCTGAGGTCGTAGCTCGCCCTTATCCTCGCCTCTCTGCCCATGTAAAAGAGCAGGGCAGTAAGGAGATGGTCGAGGACTCTGTCGCCGGTCTTGATTTCCCCTGGGACATCGAGCTCAACCCTAACGTCGGTCTCCATAGTTTTCCTCCTCATCCTCACACCTCCGGTACAGTATGAGTTCCGGCCTCTCCCTCGGCAGGCAGTGTATGAGGCAGTGGTTTGCCTTCATTTCCTTACCTCCATGCTCCTCCTGTGAAGTTTCATCCCCTCTATCTCGGCCAGCCTCAGTCCGAGCTCCCTTTCAGCCAAAAACTCCCCCCTGCCCACCTGGGCCAGGCTTATCGGCTTGAGGAAGTCCATAACCGTCAGCACACCGCTGAACTTCGCGGCTCCACCCGTCGGAAGGACGTGGTTGACGCCGAGGAAGTAGTCCGCTGCTGGAACGGGGGTATAGCTGCCGAGGTAAATCGCCCCGGCGTTCTCGATGAGGTCAACCAGCTCCATAGGTCGAGCGGTTATTATCTCAAGGTGCTCCGGAGCGATTTCGTTGGCCTTCTCGGCGCACTTCTCCAAGCTTTCGCAGAGGATTACCTCTATCCCCTCGCGCGAGCAGTATTTGGCAAGTTCCTTTGAAGTGGTGAGAAGCCATGCTTTGCTGTCCTTCCCGTGCTCAAGCTGGCTTAGGAGGTCCGCTAAGACGTATTCCTTTTCAGCCGTCTCGTCCGCTATCACCGCTATCTCCGACGGCCCGGCGAGGCTGTCTATGCCCACAACGCCGAACACCTGCCTCTTGGCCTCGTTGACGAACCTGTTTCCCGGACCGAATATCTTGTCCACCTTCTTCATCCCCACTCCGTAGGCCATCGCTCCTATCGCTTGAACCCCGCCCAGCTTGTAGACCTCATCGATGCCGAGCAGTTCCGCCACGTAGAGCACGTAGGGGTTGATTTTACCGTCCTTTGGCGGAGTTGCTACCGCTATCTCCTTGACTCCGGCTATTCTTGCAGGAACGCCGACCATCATGAGGGTTGAGGGCAGGGGCTTTCCGCCGGGGACGTAAATACCTATCCTCCCTATGGGGCGATAGATGATGCCGTATAGGGAACCGTTCTTAACGAAAAGTTCCTCTTTTGGCTTTTGTCTCTCGTGGTACTCCCACAGGCGCTCAAGTGTGCGGGATATTATCTCGCGGTCCTTTTCCGGCATGCCCTTCGCGGCCTCCTTGAACTCCTCTTCGGTCACTCGGAAGGGGCCGTCATAATTGTCGAATTTCTTTGAGTATTCCCTAACGGCGTCTATTCCTTTCTCGCGGATTTCCCTCAGTATATTCCCGACGTATTCTTCAATCTCCATCTATAACCCTCCTAATGGCCATTACAAGAGAGTTTATTTCCTCAAACTTAACCTTCTGAGATACCCTGTTGACGAGGAGCAGGGCCGAGATGTCCATGACCTTCGCGACTTCAACAAGCCCGTTGGCTCGGAGGGTGCTTCCGGTCTCTACTATATCGACTATTGCATCGGCTATACCCGTCTTCACCGCCAATTCAACGCTCCCGTGAAGTTTTATTATCTCCACCTCAACATCGAGGTTAGAGAAGTAGCGCCTTGAAATGTTGGGATACTTGGTGGCTATCCTGTAACCGTCCATTTCCTCAGGCTTCGTAGGTCTTTCCATCGGCACAGCAACGCTCATCCTGCACTTCCCGAAGGGGAGTTCCAGGGGTATAAAAACATCGCTACCGCGTTCTTCAACAACGTCGGTGCCGGCTATCCCAACGTCTATTCCGTGTTCAACATAGACAGGCACGTCGAAGGCCCGTGCTATTGAGACGCTCCCATCCTTGGAAACGAGTGACCTCCCCTCGGGTAGCGTGGGTTTGTAACCAGCGCGTTTCAGTATTTCAACAGAGGGGCTGAGAAGACGCCCCTTGGGGAGCACCCATCTCACTGAATCACCTCCACTGGAATTCCCATCTTAACGAGTTCTCTCGCCTGAGAGTAGGTTTCTTTTGTGTCCTTTCCTGACACTTTGGTTCTCTCCCGCTTTTTTCCGCGATATAGTCTAAGGAGTGCCCCCATGTCGAGGGCAAAGCCCATGGCTTTTTTTCCGTTGACCTCGTACTCTCCGCCTCCTCCTATTGGCTTCCCCATGTTGGGGGAGTATATCTCGAATATCACGTCCGTGTAGTACGGAAGGGGCCTCACCGTTCCGAAATCGAGGAATATTCTGTCATCGTTCACGGCTTCCACTATTCTATCGAGTTTTTCCACCCCGGAGCGTTTCCCTCTGAAATTGAAGAGTTTCCACATCATGTGTTTTCTCCCGGGGGAAATGGGCAGGTCCTCTATTATCCCGAAGTTTCTCTTAAGGAGGGCCTTTCTCACTTCTTCCCTGAAGGTTTCTATGCCCTTCGTAGCCTCTTCCCAGACTTTCAGACTACCGAGGTCGATGTAGAACTCCTTTATCCCGAGGTTCTCGAGCGCGGTGATTGCCACGAGAAGTACCTCTACGTGCATTGAGATGTCCTTTCCCCCTATTAACTCCACTCCGGCCTCCCATTTGCCCCGCGTTCCTCCATCGAGAACTTCGCTTATGTAATAAACTCTGGTCCTTCCGTTCCGAAAGCTTTTGATAATCCTTGAGGTTGTGTCCGGGTTTATCAGGTAGAAACCGTTCCCGTGGGCAAATTTCGTGCCTTTTCTTATGTCTGGCGAATAGTCCTCGATGGCCGGAAACAGAACTTCCCTGTACCCCCATAGCTCAAAGGAGTTTCTAAGCCTGTTACCAATCTCCGCTAACATAAGGTAATCTGAGAGGATTTTTTTCAACATAGGCACCTCCCACAGTTAAAGGACGGTGCTTCAGAAGAGATGATGATGGCAGGGGCTCACCCGGATGGGTGTTTTGACCTTTAACCCCTTTCCAAGATCAGTTACCCCTGCCATGGTTGTTCACCCCGCTTGGGCTTGCTTTTTACCTAATTAAGTGTAGCGGCCGATTCGCTGTCAAAAATGCATAAAACTCACAAAAATGTCCAAGTTTCTTGTCATTTTTTCAGAATTTTGTCCAATTCCCTGAGCATCTGAAGCTGTTCCACTGTTTCTACGGCACAGGGCCTCAGGGAGCGGACTCTTCTCAAGGCTTTCCCCAGGGGGAGGTCCTTCGAGTACATGAGCCAGGCAACTGCAACGGTTCCGCTCCTCCCACAGCCGCCGAGGCAGTGGATAAGAACCTTTTTGCCCTCCGTAACCCTCGCCTCAATCCAGCGAAGGATTCCGAGGAGTTGCCCCAGGTCAGGGGCCGAGAAATCCCGAACGGGACTGTGGAAAACCTCAACGCCCCTCTTCCCCCATTCGTCCAGGCTGTAGGGGAGCTCGAACCCCTCGACGAGCACAACGATAGCTTTGAAGGTTTCCGCAACATCGTCCATTTCTTCCAAAGAGGGCATCCGCGAGAAGGCAACGTTACCATCAATGAATCTGGCTGAGGGCATCTACCACACCCTTGTTCCCGGTGGAACTTCATCAGGGACCGGGATGAGGTAGACCCTTCCGTCCTCGTTCTCCGCAACCAGGAGCATGCCCTCGCTTTTAACACCCGAGAGTTCCCTGGGCTTGAGGTTGAGGAGGAATATGAACTTCTTACCTTCGAGTTCCTCCGGGTCGTACTGGTCGGCTATGCCGGTTATTATCGTCCTCCGTTCACTTCCGAAATCCACGTCGAGCTTTATCAGCTTTCTAGTGCGCCTCAGCTTCTCCGCCTTCCTCACGAGGCCGACGCGAAGGTCGAACTTCCAGAACTCGGAGACGTCGTAGAGCTCCATGGGATCACCGGGAGGGATTATGTGGAAAGTGGTTTAAGTGTTTTGGGTTCAAACGTCCACAACCAGCGTCTCATCCCCATCTGACGATGCCACGAGCTTTCCATCGGGACTGAAAACCCATGCCCCACCGGGAGGGTAGCTGTTGACTATGAATGTCTTAACGCCGAGAAGTCTAACTCTCTCGGCCATCGCTTCAACGTCCTCCTCGTTCGGCTCGCCGTAGTCCGGGGAGTACTCCATCGGCACGAAGATGAAGTCCGGCCTTTTGCGCTTAATCCACTTCGCTATCCTCTTGTTGTACAGGTCGCCGCAGATGATTATTGAGACCTTCCCGAACTCGGTTCTTGCAGTCCTTACTGTGTTGCCGGTGCAGAACTTGTAAGGTTCTTGGAACTTGCGGTGCCTCAGCAGAACCTCGCCGTTCCGGCCTATTAGAAGGGCGGAGTTGTAGACGCAGTTTTTGTAGGGTTCGAGAAGGCCGAAGACGACGTAAACGCTTGCCTTCCTGGCCAGTTCACTCACCCGAGCAACTATCTCGCCGTAAAGCTCCGCCCCGCTGAAGTCCCACTCCTCAAAACCAGTTAAACAGTACTCCGGGAAGACAACGAAGTCGGGTTTGTGCATCAATGCCTCGTTAAACCTTCGCCTGAACTCTCCCCAGTTGGTTTCAAAGTTCCCAACCTCAACCTTCATCGGGATTAGAGCTACCTTCATTTTTCTCCCTCCTTGAGATGTGCCCCTTTAAGCCGTCCACCGCAACCACCAGGATTCCAACCGCCACGAAGTTCCAGGGATCCCCCTCTTTTCTCCCCATGAGGTACAGAACAACAAACAGGAAAGCCAAGGAAATTACCCTCTCGGCAGCTTTACCAAGTTTGAGTTTATCAGAGGCAGCTAACGCCATTAGGTAGAGAGCCACAAGGAGGAAGTAGAACCTGCCAATGAAATAAGCCGGCAGGAAGAAGAGGGCGATGAGGAAGAGAACCGCGAGAACTGCCAGGGCGTCCTTCATACCACCACCTCTTCCCGGAGAAATGGCAAAGACAGCGAAAGACCCTCGTCGAGCCACACCCTTGTGAGCTCACTCCCCACTCCAGTGGTGGTTTTGAGCAGTCCCCAGACGTTTCCCCTGAGTTCAAAGCGAGAAAAACCCTTAACTTCGCCCCCCTCGATTATTAGGGCAGGCGTTACGACAACCGAAAAGTTGCCCGTCACTGGGTCGAGTGCATTCGCCCCCCTGAGGTCGAGGGCCAAAAAGCCCCTTCCCACCTCTCCTATCTTCTCGTGGTATGCGTAGCCAAGGGAGGCGGAAACGATGAGCAACGCAACGACGAGCGCGAGATGTCCCATTAATACCACCGATCGTAA
>Ga0256833_1001027_pt1 | contig 21018 bp, 20 predicted proteins | sample 356284metaG_FD_190535 | JGI IMG/M metagenome (GOLD analysis project Ga0256833, IMG submission 190535) | Hydrothermal vent microbial communities from Mid Atlantic Ridge, Atlantic Ocean - 356-284 | ecosystem: Environmental > Aquatic > Marine > Hydrothermal vents | place: Atlantic Ocean: Mid... | reverse complement strand
CGGGCGCACCAGCCGGGCCGCGGCCTGCAGCAGCTGGTGTTGCAGGCGGGCGCAGCGCTGGATGTGCTTGGGGCTCCACACCCGCCGGGCCGCGGGGTCCTTGCGAAACATGCCCTCGCCAGAGCAAGGCGCATCGAGCAGCACCCGGTCGAAGGCTCCGGGCCAGCGGCGGGCCAGGCGGGCCGGCTGCTCCTGGGTGACCACGATGTGGGTCGCGCCCCAGCGGTCCAGGTTGTTGGTCAGCTCGTGCACCCGTTTGGGCTGCACATCGTTGGCCACCAGCAGGCCCTGGCCCTGCATGAGCGCGGCCAGATGGGTGGTCTTGCCACCGGGCGCGGCGGCCAGGTCCAGCACCCGTTCGCCGGGCCGGGGGGCTAAAATCTCCGCGGGGGCCATGGCACTGGGGTCCTGGATATAATACAGCCCGGCCGCATGGTAAAGGTGTTTGCCCGGTCGGGCCGGTTCCACCAGGCGGAACCCCGCGGGGCACCAGGGCACGGGGGCTAAGTCCCAGGGCGCGCGGGCCCGAAAAGCTTCTACCGAGAGTTTGAGGGTGTTGACCCGCAGGCCCACCTGGGGCGGCTGCTGCAGCGCGGCCTGATACGCGGCCCACTCGTCGGGGCCCAAAAAGGCCAACATGCGGTCCACGAACCGCGGGGGCAGCAGCGCCGCGGGCACGCTACGCTCCGATGGTGAACTCGGTTTCCGCGCGGGTGACCTCGCGCATTTCGGGCAGGGCCAGCTCCACCGGCTCGTCGTCGCCTTCGGGCAGGCGGAATTTGAAGCCCGGCGGCGGGTATTGCACCGAGGCCACCACCCGGTAACGGCCTTGCGGTGCGTCTTCCCGCAGGTAAAGGACGAAGTCCATGCGCGGGTTGAGGGGTTCCACGATGCTCAAATGGCCAACTATCTGTCCCTGGGCGTTGAGAATGTCCAGCTCGATGTGGGGGCGTTGCTCGTAGGGCGAGAGCACCAGGTAGACCCGCACCCGATGGTGCGACAACACCTCGGCCCGCAGTTCGCGCACCTCCACCTGGTCGGGAGGGCGTTTGGGGTCGTTGGGGTCGTCAAAGAAAAACTGAAACTCGGGCGGCAGGGGATGCAACGGCAATTCGCTCATGGGCACACTCCTGAGGGTGAAGGCCCTTCATTATACAACAGGCCGGGGGAAGCGCGCGGCGGGTCAGGCGCGCGGTGGGGTAGGCAGGGGCTGGTCTTCGTCCGCGGCTTTGAGCAGGGCCCAGGCGGCGTGCAAGCGCGGGGGCAACGCGGTGGGTGCAGGGTCGTGGTGATGGGCGATGAGCAGGGCCACGGCTTCGTCCGCGCCGGCCTGCCGGGCCCAGGTCGCGCCCCAGGTGGGGTGTTGTTCGGCCACCACGAACGCGGTGCGCCACCCCCGGGGCGGCCCCTGGCCCCAGGCCCGGGCGCGCGCGGGGCAGCAGGCGCGGCCCAGCACGGCCGCGATGCGCTGCCACAGCCGCAAGGGTACCCGGGCCTTGCCCACATCGTGCAGCAGCGCGGCCTGCTGCGCGGTGCGGTCGCCGCCGGCAGCTCGCACCCGCTGCCACACTTCCAGCGCGTGGGCCTGGTCGGGCCGGGCCTGTCGCGCGAATAGAACCCACAGGCGGGGGCCCAGCACCTGCCGCGCGGCGGCCAAATCGCGGGGCTTGGGACGGGCCCACAACGCGCGCCAGGTCTGCCGCAGCCGGTGCCGCAGCCGGTTCCACCACCAAGCCGGCATGGCCCACCTCAACCCAGGAGCGCGAACAGGCCCTGCAGCAAGGCCCGCGCCGGCCACACCACCAGCCAGGTGAGCACCGGCAGCCCGAAGCGGGGCAGCACCCAAAACAGGGCCAGGAAGACCAGCAAGGCGTAGCGTTCCAGGGGCGCGAAGTATTGCGCCCACGCCCGGGGGAAGAGCTCGCGCACGATGTGCGAGCCGTCCAGGGGTGGCAGGGGCAGCAGATTGAAGAAGGCCAACAGCGCGTTGAACCAGGCGAACTGCAGCAACACCCGGGGGAAGGCCGACACGGGCCAGGGCGGCAGCACGCCCAACGCGGTGACCAGCACGGCCAAGGACAGGTTGGCCGCGGGCCCGGCCAGGGCCACCAGCAGGGGCCCGCGCGGGTGGCCGCGGCGCACCGCGGCGGGCGAAAAGGGCACCGGTTTGGCCCAGCCAAAGCCGGTGAGCAGCAGGAACAGCGCGCCCCACGGGTCGATGTGCGCCCGGGGGTCCAGGGTCAGGCGGCCTTGCCAGCGGGGTGTGTCGTCGCCCAAACGTACCGCGGTCCAGGCATGGGCAAACTCGTGCATCGGCAGGGCGACGAGGATGACGGCGATCAGGGCGACGAAGTCTTCCCACGAAGTGAAGGGCATGGGGGCTCCTTGGGGGAGGGGGTGGAAGTTGGTGGTTGGTGGGTGGTGGTTAGAAGTTGGTAGTTTGAGGTTAGAGGCTGGTGGTTGGAAGGTGGCGGGCCGCGCGTGGCTCCCTGCTGTCTGCTGACCGCTGACTGCTGTCGTTCATCCGCGGTTACATCCCCACGGCGCAGCACGCTGCGCCCCTACCGGGCCGGGCGCACCGCCGTGCGCCTCTACCGCGCTCCCTGCTCCCCGCTCCCTGCTATTATACCATCCAGCCCCGTGGTACAATCCCGGGCGTGCGCGGGCAGCCCGCGCGCATCTCTCCTCGCGGGGAAGGCCATGCACGAAGACCCTCGGTCGTCGACACGCCCTGCGCCTCACGCTGCAGCGCCCGGCCTACGCGGACGCGGGTTCCTCTGGTGGACCGCGCTGGGCCTGGTGGCGGTGCTGCTGGTCGCCGGCTATTTGCGCAGCCTGGGCCGCAATTGGGACGCGGCCAGCCGGGGCCTGCACCCCGATGAGCGCTTTTTGGCCAGCGTGCTCTACAGCATCGAATTCCCCACGGACCCGGGGCTGTATTTCGACACCGACCGCTCGCCCCTCAACCCCGAAAACCGGGGCTTTGGGTTCTATGTCTACGGCACCCTGCCCCTGTTCTTCATTCGCGCCGTCTACGATATGTGGAACGCGTGGCAGCCGCCCGCGCCGTCGTTTTACGAAGTGGGGCGCTGGCTTTCCACCCTGATAGACCTGGGCACGGTGCTGCTGGTGTTCGCGGTGGGTCGGCAGCTCTACAACGAGCGCACCGGCCTGCTGGCCGCGGCCTTCTATGCCCTGGCCGTCATGCCCATCCAGCAGTCCCACTATCTGACCTTTGACAATTATGTCACCTTCTTCACCTTCGCCGCGCTGGCCCTGGCCTTGCGCATCGTGCGCGCGGCCGCGCCGCGGGCCCTGGATGCGGCCTGGTTCGGCCTGATGGTGGGCATGGCCATGGCTTCCAAAGTGAGCGCCGCGCCCGTGGCCGGGCTGTTGCCCCTGGCCCTGGCCCTGCGTTGGTGGCGCGCCGCGCCCGAGCGCCGGGCCGCGGAGGCCGAACGCGGGCTGCACTGGCTGCTGGTGGCCGGCGCGGTGGCCTTCCTCACTTTTCGGGTGCTGCAGCCTTACGCCTTCCGCGGCCCCCATCTGTGGAACATCGCCCCCAACCCCCGCTGGATTGCCAATCTGCAAGCCCTCAAAGTGCAGGCCAGCGGCGAGGCCGATTTCCCCCCGGCCATGCAGTGGGCGCGCCGGCCCGTGTGGTATGGCCTGGAAAACCTGGTGCGCTGGGGCCTGGGCTGGCCCCTGGGCCTGAGCGCGCTGCTGGCCCTGGCGGTGTGGGCCGGTCGCGCGCTGCAGCGCCCCACGCGCGGCGACCTGCTGTTGGGCCTGTGGACCGCGGGCTACTTGGCCTGGCAATCCGCGCTGTGGAACCCCACCATGCGCTACTTTTTGCCCGCCTACCCCGGTTTGGCGTTGCTGGCCGCGGCCTGGTGGAACCGACGCCTGACCGGGGGCCGCGGGGCTTCCGCCGGGGCCGCGCCGGGGGCCGGGGGCCGGTGGGCCCGCCTGGGGCCCTGGTTGTGGCGCGCGGGGTGGGTGTTGACCTTGCTGACCACCGCGGCCTGGGCCTGGGCCTTCACCCGCATCTACACCCGGCCCCACACCCGCATCGCGGCCAGCCGCTGGTTCCTGCAGCACATGCCCCCCGCGGTGGCGCTGGAAATCGAAACCCCCGACGGCCAGCGGCCGTGGGAGCCCGTGCCCTATCCGCCGGATTTTGCCCTGACCCCCGAGGCGGCCTGGCGCACCGCCTGGGAACCCCGACACTCGGGCGTGCTGCGGGCCGTGCTGCTTTACCGGCTGCGGCCCGATGCCCAGGCCCTGGGCGCCACGCTGACCGTGCGGTTGGAAGACGTCCAGGCCGCGTCCCTGGCCGTGGCCCGCAGCGCGGTCGCGCCCAACGACCCGGGCCGCACGCCGCCCACGCCCCGGCGCATTCCCTTTTCCGCGGCCCTGCCCGTGCAGGCCGGGCAGCGCTACACCCTCGTCTTGCAGCTGGACCGGGGCCAGCTGGTGCTGGAGGGCACCCGGGTGCTCAACGAAACTTCGTGGGACGACGGCCTGCCCCTGCGGGTCGACGGCTACGACCCCTTTGGCGGCTTTTACACCGGCCTGCCGGCCCTGGAAATGTATTGGGACGACAACGAAGACAAGCGCCAGCGGTTCTACGAGCTGCTCGACCAGGCCGATGTGCTGCTCATCACTTCCAGCCGCCAGTGGGGCAGCCTGCCCCGCCTGCCCGAGCGTTATCCCCTGGTCACGGCCTACTACAGCCACCTCATGGGCTGCCCACCCACCGAAAGCATCGAAGCCTGCTACAACCGGGCGCAGGTGGGCATGTTCCGGGGCCGTTTGGGTTTCGACCTGGTCGCGGTGTTCGAATCGCCGCCCACTTTGGGGCCCTGGCGCATCAACGACCAGCCCGCGGACGAAGCCTTCACCGTGTACGACCACCCCAAGGTCTTCGTCTTTCGCAAGCGGTCCGATTACGACCCCGACCGGGTGCGCGCACTGCTGGGCGCGGTGGACCTGACCTATGTGGTGCATGTGCTGCCCGGCAAGGCCAAGCCCTACCCCGAAAACCTGCTGCTGCCGCCTCACTTGTGGGCCCGGCAAACTTTGGGCGGCACCTGGCGGGCCCTGTTTCCGCCTGAGGGTCTGCTCAACCGCTACCCGGCCCTGGCCGTGGCGGCCTGGTATGCGTTCATCGGCCTGCTGGGCCTGCTCGCGTTGCCCTGGATGCGTTGGCCCTTCCACCGCCTGCCCGACCGGGGTTGGCCCGTGGCCCGCCTGGCCGGGATGCTGCTGCTGGCCTGGCTGGCCTGGTGGGCCGGGTTCGTGGGCCTGGCCATCACCCCGCGGCTGCTGTGGGGCCTCGTGGCCGTGGGCGTAGCAGCCGCGGCCTGGAGCTATGGCCGCCACCGCCGCGATTGGGCCGCATGGCTGCGCCGCGCCTGGCCCTCACTATTGCGGGTCGAAGCCCTCTACCTGGCGCTGTTCGCCCTGGACCTGCTCATTCGCTACCTCAACCCCGACCTGTGGCACCCCTGGAAGGGCGGCGAAAAGCCCATGGATTTCGCCTACTTCAACGCGGTGCTCAAAAGCACCGTGGTGCCGCCTTACGACCCCTGGTTCGCCAAAGGCTTCATCAACTACTACTACTGGGGCTTCGCGCTGGTGGGGATGCCGGTCAAGGCTCTGGGCATCAAACCCGCGGTGGCCTACAACCTCATTTTGCCCACCCTGTTCGCCGGCGTGGGCGTGGGCGCGTTTGCCCTGGCCCGGGGGCTGGTGGCCGCGCAACCCCGCTGGCGGGCCAAAGCCACCTGGGCCGGCCTGGCCGCGGCCGTGGGCACGGTGCTGTTGGGCAATTTGGGCACGGTGCGCATGATTTGGCACGGCCTGTTGCGCTTGGGCCTGGGCGGCGGGCCCTTGCCCGAGCACCTCAGCCCCCTGGAGATGCTGCCCCTGGCCCTGCACGGCCTGCTGCGCCTGCTGGCCGGCGAGCCCTTGCCTTACATCGCCGGCGATTGGTACTGGTTCCCCAGCCGCATCATTCCCGCGCCGGGCAGCATCGAGCCCATCACCGAGTTCCCCTTCTTCACCTTCCTCTACGCCGACCTGCACGCGCACATGATTGCCTTAGGCGTGACCTTGCTGGCGTTGCTGTGGGCCTGGGCCGTGGTGCGTCTGGCGCAGCAAGGGGGGCTGGGGGAAGGGCTCCGCGGGTGGGCCGGGCTGCGCCGCGGGGCCGGGCTGCTCTTTTGGGGTGGCCTGGTGGTGGGCGCGCTGCGGGCCATCAACACCTGGGATTATCCCACCTACCTGCTGCTGGCCGCGCTGGCCTTGGGCTACGCCTGGGTGTGGGTGCGCCGGCCCCGGCCGCGCCATCCCTGGGGCTGGGCCGAACGCGTCGCGGGGGCCGCGCTGTTGGCCGTGGCCCTCTATGGCCTCACCGTGCTGCTGTGGCAGCCCTACCTGCACTGGTATGCCCAGGGCTATGCCCGGGTCACCCTGTGGTGGGGGCCCACCACGCCCTTGAGCGCCTACTTCTGGCATTGGGGACTGTTCTACTTCGTCACCATGACCTGGCTGGGCCTGCTGCTTTACCAGTGGCTGGCCGAAACCCCCGCGGCCCAGGGCCTGCGCTGGTGGCGGGCGTGGGGGCGCTGGGCCGTGGCCGGGGCCGGGTTCGTCGCGCTGGTGGGCCCCGCGGTGGTGCAAAGCCTGTACCGCACCCCCGTGGGCTGGGTGACCCTGCCGCCCCTGGTGCTCAGCGCGGGGCTGCTCTTGCGCCCCCGGCAGAACCACGCCACCCGCTTCGCACTCACCCTGTTGGCCGCGGCCCTGAGCCTCACCCTCATGGTGGAAATCATCGTCCTGGTGGGCGACCTGGAGCGCATGAATACGGTCTTCAAGTTCTATTTGCAGGCCTGGGTGCTCTGGGCCGCCGCGGCCGGCGTGGCGCTGGGCCATATTTGGAGCGTGCTGCCCCGCTGGCCGGGCCGCTGGCAAAGCGCCTGGAGCAGCGCGTTTTTGGCCCTGGCCTTTGGCGCGGCCCTGTTCCCCTGGCTGGGCACCTTGGATAAAGTGCGGGACCGCATGGCCCCCGAAGCGCCCCACACCTTAGACGGTCAGGCCTACATGGCCTACGCGCAATATTACGCGCCCACCGGCCTGCTCGACCTGAGCGAAGATTACCGGGCCATCCAATGGCTGCTGACCCATGTGGAGGGCAGTCCGGTCATCGTCGAGGCCAACACGGTGGAATACCAGTGGGGCAGTCGTATTGCCATCAACACCGGCCTGCCGGCCATCGTGGGGTGGAACTGGCACCAACGCCAGCAGCGGGGCGTCATCGTGCCCGCGGATTGGGTCACCAACCGCATCGGTGAAGTGGCCGCCTTCTACACCACTACCGAGCGGGCGTGGGTGCTGGACTTTCTGCGGCGTCACGAGGTGCAGTACATCATCCTGGGCCAGCTGGAGCGTCAAACTTACCCTGAACCGGGGCTGGAGAAGTTCCGCCTGTGGGAAGGGGATTTGTGGACCGAGGTGTATCGCGACGGCGCGACGGTGATCTACCGGGTGCGGGAACCCTTACCCACGCGCTGACCAACAGCGCCGCAGGCCATGAGGGGGCTGCGCCCGGGGGCTGAAACCGCGGATGCACGACAGCAGACAGCGGTCAGCAGGGCGCACGGTAGGGGCGCCCCGGCTGGTCGCCCGCCGCGGTGGGGGCGCACGGCGGCGCGCCCGGGAAGGGGGCCGCGGATGGACGCGGATAGACGCGGATGAAAAAGAGCAGACAGCGGTGAGCAGGGAGCAGGGCGCACGGTAGGGGCGACCCGGTTGGTCGCCCGCCGCGGTCGGGGCGCACGGCGGCGCGCCCGGGGGAAGCAGGCCGCGGATGGACGCGGATAGACGCGGATGAAAAAGAGCAGACAGCGGTGAGCAGGGAGCAGGGCGCACGGTAGGGGCGCCCCGGCTGGTCGCCCGCCGCGGTCGGGGCGCACGGCGGCGCGCCCAGGGGAAGCAGGCCGCGGATGGACGCGGATGAAAAAGAGCGGTGAGCGGCCAGCAGACAGCAGGGAGCCACGCGCGGCCCTCGCCACCCGCCAACTACCACCCACCACCCACCAACTTCCAACTTCTCCCCCTCCGCGTTCTCCGTGTCTTCGGGTGAGCCCTCATCCCAAAGCCAAAGCCGCCCGCGCGGGCCCCGGTTCAAAATCGGAACAGACGGACCAGCCGGCCGCGCGAGCCTGCCGGGCCCAGGGAGAGGGTTTGGCAGCCCGCGGCGCGCGGCCGGTCTTGGCGGAGCCTTTCCCCCAAACCTCAAATGAAGATGATTTGCGCGCCCTCGGTTTTGTCGATGAAGTCGCCGGCGGTGACGATTTCCACACCGTCCATGAAGTCGTCTTGGGTCAGGCCCATCATGTCCACGGTCATCTTGCAGGCGTAGAGTTTGGCGCCCGCATCTTGCAGCATTTGCAGGAATTCGGAGATGGGCGGCACTTCGAGTTCTTCCATTTTCTTGCGCATGAGCGCGGTGGCCACCTCGGTCATGCCGGGCAGCACGCCCATGATTTGCGGGATGCCGATGTCGACGGGCAGGCCCATCATGCCGGTGCGCATGCCGGCGATGCCCACGGGGGGCAGCTTGAGGCGGTCCATGGTCTTCTTGCGAATGATGTCGAGGCCCCAAAAGGTGAAGAAGATGGTCACATCCACGCCGTTGCCCAGCGCGGCCCAGCCCATGATGAGGGCCGGGTAGGCCATGTCGAGATTGCCTTTGGAGCAGATGAAGGCCATGTGGCGGTTTTCGCTCATTGCACACCTCCGGCGAGGGGAAGGGGCGGCCCGCAGGCCGCCCCGCGCGGCTCAGATGCAGCCTTCGGGCTTTTTGAGGCCGGCAATTTTGGCCACTCGCTTGGCCGGCCCCTTGGGGAAGAGCTGGAACAGTTCTTTGGTGGAAATGCCGGTGCCTACGGAAATCTGGCGCAGGGTGGGGGATTTGCCCGTTTCCGCGGCCTTTTGGCGGCAAAAGTTGATGACTTGCCAATGCTTTTCGGTCAGCTGGATGCCCTCCCGGGCGGCGATGGCTTCGGCCAGCTCGGGGGTCCAATCGTCGGGGTTGACCAGATACCCCTCGGCGTCAAAGGCGACGGTGGACAGGATGTCGTCGGACATGGCAAACCTCCAGCAAAAGGGATTAGGCTAAGGCTTTGGCCAGGTGGATGAGACGCTGTAGCCCGCGGCGCACTTCGGGGTCCTGTAGGGCCCGCAGGAGTTGCCACATGGAGGGCGCGGCGTCCGTGGGGTCTTCCTGGGCCAGGGTTTGGGCCGCGCGTTGCAGACGCTGCAGCAGCGCGGGTTGGGTGGCGGCCCGCAGCAAGGCGGCCAGCGCATCGGCCTGGTCGCCCAGCCGTTCCAAATCCTCCGGCGAAAGCGCGGCCGCCAGCCGCTCGGTGGTCTTCCAGCCCTGCTGGGCCAGGGCGAACAGCCCGGCCCGCTCCAGGCGGTCGAGTTCCTCGACCATCTGGTTGAACATGGGCTTCATGAGGCGATTGAGTTCATCGCCCAGTCCCATGAGGGCTTCCAGGTGGTCCAGGGCCTTGAGCAAGAGGTGGGTGTCCCGCAACAGACGCTTGACCAAAAAGAGCAGGTCTTCGAGTTGAAAATCCATGCCGATTTCGGCCAGCTCGTCAATGGCCAGGCGGAACATTTGATTGCCGATGGGGATGAGGTCGCGCTTGAGCTCGTCGCGCTCTTGCTGACGGCGCTCCTGGTCTTCAACAAAACGCTCAATGCGCTCCAACTTGGCCATGAGCTGGGCGTATTGTTCGGGGGTGAGGGTTGATGCCTGGGTCATGGTGGCCTCCTACACCCATTTGCCGGCCATGCTCATTTGCGATTCAAAGGGCATGTCGCCGCCCTTGAGCAGCACATTCCAGTAGAACCAGCGGAAGAGCATCTTGCCCCAGTGATTGACATGGGATTCTTTGAGCAAGGAGAAGGGACCGATGCCGGGCAAGGGGTATTTGCCGGGCAGGGGTTCGACCTCGTAGTTGAAGTCGATGAGAATGCCCTTGTCGAAGCCGGATTCGATGAAGCAATTGGCGTGGCCGTCGAATTTAGGCAGGGGCTCCAGGCCTTCCATATGACGCAGCAGGTTTTCGACCACCACATCGAGCATGAAGTGGGCCACGGAACCGGCCTTGGAAGTGGGCGCGTTGCCGGCATCGCCGATGACCCAGATGTTCTCCCACTGGGTGGATTGCAGGGTGTGCTTGTCGATGGGCACGAAGCCCAGCTCATCGCCCAGGCCTGATTCGCGGATGACCCGCGCGCCGGTGTTGACGGGCACCGAGACCAGCAGGTCGTATTCCACTTCCTGCCCGTCATAGGAGCGAATGACCTGCTTGCCGGTGTCGACTTCCATGAGGTAGAAATCGGGCACCAGGTGGATGTGCCGCTCTTCGAGCATGTTGCCCAAAATGGCGGAGGCCCGGGGCTTGGTGAACGCGCCGGGCAGGGGGGTGGTGTAGACGATTTCGACTTTGTCGCGAATGCCCCGCTCGTGGAAGAACCAGTCGGCCAGGAAGAGGAACTCCAGGGGCGCGACGGGGCACTTGATGGGCATCTCGGCCACATTGAGGACCAGCCGACCGCCCTTCCAGAATTTGAGGAATTTGGCCAGCTGCACTGCGCCTTCGAGGCTGTAGAAGGTGAAAATGTTCTTCATCCACGCGCCGCCATCGACCAGGCCGGGCGTCTCCTCGGGGTGAATGTGGCTGCCGGTGGCGATGACCAGATAGTCGTAGTAGATGGCCCGGCCATCGGAGCCCAGCAGGACCCGATTTTTGTCGGGTTCGATGCGCTCGACCTCGGCGAAGCGCACTTCCACCGTGGGGGGCAGGAAGTTGCGCTTGGGCCGCACCACATCGCTGGCGGCGTACATCCCGAAGGGGATGAAGAGGAAGCCGGGCTGGTAATAGTGCTTCTCGTCACGATCGATGACGATAATGCGCCATTCGTTGAGGTCCAGATGGTGGGCCATCTTGTTGGCCACCATGGTACCGCCGGTTCCGGCGCCTAAAATGAGCAGGGTTTTGGCCATGATTGGCTGCCTCCGAGGGGGATTATACGCTTTTGCGCATGTATGTACTTGAACTGTATCAAAAGGCTTATCATTCGTATAGTGCCAAATGTCACGAGAAGCGACAGCAACACAATATCTCATGTGAAGTTAATCTCAATGGCAGGGAGCAACGAGCAGGGAGCGGGGAGCGCAGTAGGGGCGACCCGGCTGGTCGCCCGCCACGGTAGGGGCGCACAGCGGCGCGCCGGGGGAGATGAAACCGCGGATGCACGCGGATAACCGCGGATAAAGAAGAAACCACGGATGAGCACGGATGGACACGGAAAAAAGACGGCAGAGAGCGCAGTAGGGACGACCCGGCTGGTCGCCCGCCACGGTAGGGGCGCCGTGTGCTGCGCCCAGGATGGAAGAAACCGCGGATGGACGCGGATAAACGCGGATGAAAAAGAGCAGACAGCGGTGAGCAGGGAGTGGGGAGCACGGTAGGGGCGGCCCGGCTGGTCGCCCAGGAATAAAACCGCGGATGGACGCGGATAAACGCGGATAAGACGGAAAAACCGCGGATGAACACGGAAAAACACGGATGGACACGGAAGACAGACAGCAGGGAGTGGTGAGCAGAGAGCGCGGTGAGCAGGGAGCAAGCGCGCCCCCTGCCAACCTCCAACCGCTAACGGCCAACCTCTCCCCTTCCTACGACACGCCAGCCCGCGGCTTGCCAGGCGGCTTCCGCGGCCTGGGCCTGCGCTGCCCGCACGAAGATGTAGTCCGTGTCGAAGGTGCTCACCGCCAGCAGGGAAATGCCCGCCTGGGCCAGGGCCTGGGCCAGCTCGGCCAGGATGCCCACCAGCTCGAAGGCCAGGGGCCCCTGCACCCGCCACCCGCGCCGGTGGGGCTCGCCGCGCGCGCCCGCGGGCCTGGGAACCGACGACGGCAGCAGCAAACTCACCTCGGCCTCGGTGCGGGCCACGCCAGGTCTGGAGCTCGGTGTCGGGGTCGAGAGGACTCGGGTGTCGGGTTGCGAGCTCATATCTCGTTTTTTAGCTGCCTCCGTTGCGACCGGCCTGACGCTTTTGCGTTTGTTGCATTGCCTCCCTCTCAATTGAGCGCTCGAGGCGAATTTATGACAAGTTTATCCTTGCGCTTACTAGATAAAATACACTCTCGAAAGCATGGAGCGGTGATTACCCGCATCTCTATCGCGCCTCTATTTTGCCCTCGGCTCCCCCGAGTTTCAAAGAATAAACAGCCATGAATCTGGGGTAAGACGAGTATACATGGGATGTTGTAAACTTATGGGCAATCACCGGGCATAGAGTCTTGACAAAGAGCGGGGGGGGTAAAATGATTTTTGTATTGGGATTGGACAATCACCACAAAAGTTTAGGAGGGGAAAAGATGAAAAAACTGCTCTTGCTTTGGCCCTTTTTCGCGCTCATCGCGGGAACGGCCTTTACGTCCACCCCTTTGTGTTCGGGTAGTGGATGTAATGGATTGGATCCTCATACTACACGATGTGATCTACAAGCAATCACTTGGGAACATCGTTCTATTTCCAATGGTTTAGTCGAGCTTCGCTTCTCTATGTCTTGCAACACCCTTTGGGGACGGACCACCAACAGCACTGGATGGCACTATGCTCAATCTACTCTAGCTTATTGGGTGTGGTGGGAAGGTGCAAATACTTACCTTTATTACCGCAATACACCTGCAGAGATTGGTCCAGGCAGTGTTGTTTACACTGCCCAATACTATGATCCTGTACCTGAATCGGCTTGGAACGCTTGTGGGAATCTTTCTACTTCTCATATCACTTATCCTGTATTATATGGATGTACATCTCATTAGAAAAAGGTTGAAAGGAGGGGAAGATGTCCCAATTCACAAAACAACGACATTTGGCCACCAGGGTTCTATGGCTCAGCGTCTTACTGGGGGGCCTGGTCCTATGGTTTTTTCAACGCCAGAGCACGGTGAAAGCTGTGCCCAATCCGCCGGCCCTCCTGAAGGTCCAGCCCACCGTTGAAAAGCATTTCTACCCTACGCGCACTACGGAAACCGGCAAAATCATCATGTTGGAAAATCCTTCCGCACCTACCCTGCCTACCTTGAAGGTCCCACGGGAGGTGCAGGTCGCCGGGACCACTGTGCGCTTGGAAGCATTGGACACCCAGGCTTTGTCTCAAGGGCGAGTCGATGTCCAGGTATGCTTTTCGCTACCCTCGGGCTCCATGGACTGGATGATCGGCGACGCCTGGCTTGAGACTACGACAGGTTCGTGGCCCCTCTTTCAAGGGATTATGCTGCGCTATGAAAAGACCCCTGACGGCCGTGTATGGCGTTGCGAAAGCCTCACCTTTAAAGCACCTCAGGCCCGGCGAGAAAACCAACCAATCTTTACCCGCCTGGTCATTGCCTCGCTGTTCGGCCCTCGTAGTGAACAACCCGACTGCCATGCGGTGCAGCGAGCTCTTGCGCCATCGGGTATTCGGATCGCGCCTATACAAGAAGAAGGCCTGGGTGGCTGCCGGGTCGTGGGCAAACCCGCCGACATGACCCAAGAGGAAGCCGAAGCCAGGGTGGCCGAGCTGCTTCTCCCTCAACGCCAGGGGCCCTGGGTGTTTGATCTGCGGCCCTGAAGCAAAGCCACCGCAACGACTTTGGTTCACCCTGGTCGGACCTTGTGTGGCAGGTAATCGCATAACATGAGGCCCCCGGCCGTCTTATGCCCCCGCGACGCGCCAGCCCGCGGCTTGCCAGGCGGCTTCCGCGGCCTGGGCCTGCGCTGCCCGCACGAAGATGTAGTCCGTGTCGAAGGTGCTCACCGCCAGCAGAGGAATGCCCGCCTGGGCCAGGGTCTGAGCCAGTTCGGCCAGGATGCCCACCAAGTCGAAGGCCAGGGGCCCCTGCACCCGCCACCCGCGCCAGTGGGGCTCGCCGCGCGCGCCCGCGGGGCCGGGAACCGACGACGGCAGCAGCAAACTCACCTCGGCCTCGGTGCGGGCCAAAAACGCGCAGGGTGCGTTCAAGGCCGCGGCGGGCCAGGGGCTGCCCGCGGGCAAGCGCCACAGGGTGAAGTCAGGGGCCAGGGGTTCCAAAACGCGTTGCGCCACGAACCACCTCCCGGGTCGGGTAGGACCGCCAGGGTATCGGGCGTGCCGGGGCCTTGCCTGGCACCTTTCCCCGGCTTTTTCGCTGACGCGTTTCACCCCCGGACCCGCGGCCCCAACATCCTGGGGCGCGCGGAAACCGGGGGTGAGGATGTCCAACCATGGCATGAGGCACCAACGCCTCGCGACGCGAGCAACGCGGCGCGGCTCAGCGGCCCTCGGGCGCGTTGTCGAGGATTTGCTCGATGCGCTCGAGCACTTCGTCGGTCAGCTTGTCCACGGCCTCGGCCGCGGCGATGTTCTCTTCCAGCTGATACATCTTGGTCGCGCCGGTGATGACCGCGCTGACCTCGGGCACCCGCAACAGCCAGGCAATGGCCAGCTGCGCGGTGCTGATTCCCAATTCATTGGCCACTTCGGTCAAGGCCCGCACTTTGGCGATGCGTTCGGGGGTGATGTAGTCCCGCATCCAGGCCATGTTTTCCAGGCTGGCCCGGCTGCCTTCGGGAATGCCTTCGTTGTACTTCCCCGTCAGAATGCCGTAGAAGAGGGGGCTCCAGGTGGTCAGGCCAATGCCCAGGTCCCGGGCCACGGGCACCAGGTCCACTTCCACCCGCCGGCGGTGGAACATGTTGTATTGCGGCTGCTCGACCACCGGCGGGGCCCAGTGATTTTCCCGGGCGATGGCCCAGGCGCGGGTAATTTGGGCCGCGGTCCACTCCGAAGTGCCCCAATACAAAATCTTGCCCTGGCGGATGAGGGTGTCCATGGTGTAGACCACTTCCTCCAGGGGCGTGTCGGGGTCAAAGCGGTGGCAATAGTAGATATCCAGATAATCCAGGCCCAAGCGCTTCAGCGAGGCGTGGATGGATTCCATGATGTGCTTACGGGAGAGGCCCCGTCCATTGGGACCGGGCATGGTGGGCCAGAAAACTTTGCTGGAGATGACCAGAGCCTCCCGGGGCAGGCCTTGAATGGCCTTCCCCATAAGGATTTCGGCCTGACCTTTGGCGTAGACATCGGCGTTGTCGAAGAAGTTGACGCCCAAATCGAAGGCGCGGTGGATGAGCTCCCGGGCTTCTTTTTCGCCCAACTGGTTGCCAAAGGTCACCCACGCGCCGTAGGCGATTTCGCTGACTTTGAGCCCGCTGGCATGACCCAAACGGCGATAGCGCATAGCAAGCCTCCTATAGGGGAATGATGAAGATGCTGCCAGTTTTATTATAGCCGCCACGCGGCCCGGCGCATAAAGAATTTGATGAAAAAAGAAAAGGCCGCCTCGAGCGAGGCGACCGCGACCTGTATATCGGCGGGCATTACGATGAGGGTGTGGGCGAAGGCCCGGCCGGTTGTGGCGGTTGGGATTGCGGCGGCTGTTGCAACCCGCGCAGCAGCTGCTGCAATTGCACCTTCAAAGTCGGCGGCAGGTCCGGGTCCGTGGGCACATAAGGCTTCCACCAATCGTAAATTTCGACCTCGGCCTGCGCGCGCGTCTCCTGCAGCCACTCCCGAAAGGCTTTGTCCTTGGCGGCCTCCAGGCGTTGGGCGGTCATGGGGCGTTCCTCGTGGCCCAGCACCTGGATGATGTGCCAGCCAAAGGCCGTTTGCACCGGCTCGCTGATTTGCCCCACCTCGAGGTCAAACGCGGCCTGCTCGAATTCGGGCACCATTACCCCGCGGCCAAACCAGCCCAAATCGCCGCCCTGGGGAGCGCTGCCCGGGTCCTGGGAATACTCCTCGGCCAGGGCCGCGAAATCTTCCCCGGCCTGAAGCTTTTGCAGCACTTCGCGGGCCGTTTCTTCGTCGTCCACCAGAATGTGCCGCGCCCACACTTGCTCTTCGGTGGTGGGCACATCCGCGGTGATGAGGTCCCGCAGTTTTTGGCGATAGAGTTGCACCCGCATGACGGCTTTGAGCTCGTCGTAGGAAATGCCGGCCTGGGCCAGCCACTCGTCGAGGCGCTGCTGGTAGGCCTCGCGGGTGAAGGGCGTGGGCGAAGGCTTAGGGGTCGGGCTGGCCTCGGGTGTGGCCGTAGCCGTCGGTTCCCCAGCGGGCGTGGCGGTGGGCGTGGCAGTAGGCGTAGGCGTGGCCGTGGGGCCCAGCAGCGCGCGCTGGGTGGCCGAAAGGGTGGGCGTAGGCCACGGCGTGAAGGTCGGCGAGGGGGTGGGCGTGCCCTGGGCGAAGAAGCCAAAGGCCTCTTCGATGGCCTGCTCGACCTCGGCATCGGTGACCTCGATGCCCCGCTTGCGGGCCTCTTGGACGATGAGGGTTTCGTCCACCATCACATCCAGCACCTGCTGGCCCAGTCCTTCCGCGTTTTCCAGCCGGTTGAACACGGTTTGCAGCTGGGGCAGGAACTGGTTGAGCATATCGGGCTGACTGCTGAAGATTTGGAAAAACGAGAGGTAGTAATTGACCTGGTTGATGAGGGTCATGCGTTCGACCCGCACGCGCGCCTGAAACTGGCGCAAGGTGATGGGCTCGCCGTTGACTTTGGCCACCGCGCGGTCGGGCAGCAGCACATATTGCCACACCAGCCCGGCCACCAGCAGCAAGAGCACCAGGGCCACGATGCCGGCGATAATGCGGTAAACCAGCTGCTTCTGGCTTTCCACCCGGCGGTTGTAGTGTTGGAACTTACGGCCTTTTTCCAGAACTTTTGCTCGTTTGCTCATTTTGCAGCCTCGCCGCCAAAGGGGGGATGGGCAACGATAGGGGCGGCCGTTGCGCGGGGCCGCCCCTGTGAGTGCCGGTGAGGAACCTCACGGAAAGGCGCGCGTCAGCGCAACCGCACTTCGGCCACAAAGGGCAGCAGGGCCAAATGGCGGGCCCGCTTGATGGCCCGGGCCAGCTGGCGCTGGTGCTTGGCGCAGGTGCCGGTTTGCTTGCGGCTTTTGATTTTGGCGTCGTCGGTCAGGTAACGCTTGAGCAGCTCGACATTCTTATAGTCGATGTGCTCGATTTTCTCGACGCAGAAATAACACACGCGCGGGCGGGCATAAAAGCGCCGCCGGGCGGCATTCTGGCTTGCCACGGGTCACCTCCTGCACAGGAATACCGGCGCCGTTCAGGCTTCCGGCGTCTCTTCCTCCGCGCTGCTTTCGGCGGAGAGTTCGGTCGTGGGGGAAGTCAGGTCCTCGTCTTCGGCCTGGTGGCCGTCCTGGCCCAGCATGTCGGTGTGGCCGCTCAGGCGTCGGCGATTGCCCAAGATAATCATCTCGCTGGCGACAATCTCGACGGAATACCGGCGCTGACCGTTGGCGTCTTCCCAGCGGCGGGTTTTGAGGCGGCCCTCGATGTACACCTGCTCGCCTTTGGTGAGGAACTGTTTGCAAATTTCGGCCAGGCTGCCCCAGGCCACCACATTGAACCATTCGGTTTCACTGCGGCGTTCGCCGGCCGCGGTGTTCCAATAGCGGGTGGTTGCAACCGGGAAAGTGGCGACCGCTTGTCCCGAAGGGGTGTAGCGCAGGTCCGGGTCGCGTCCCAGGCGACCGATAATCATGACTTTGTTCAACCCTCGCCGCATCGTCCTTACTCCTTACACATAGGCGGGATACTGAAGCGTAGCGCGTTCAGGCCTCGTCACGGCGCACGAACAAGAAACGCATGATAGGCTCTTGCAGGCGCAAGAAACGCTCCAGCTCAGGCATTTTCGCCGCCGGCATGTCGAAGTGCATGAGCACATAGTAGCCTTCCCGGCGCTTGCGAATGGGGTAAGCCAGCGGCCGCTTGCCCCAAACATCGGTCTTGACGACCGTGCCGTCGGCTTTGGCAATGGCTTCTTGCACCCGCGTCACCACGGCCTGGAACGCGCTTTCGTCCAGGTCGGGGTGGGCGATGAAGACCAATTCATACGGCCGAACCCGGGCTGGGGTGGGAATAGGAAGGGGGATAGAGGGCATGGGAAAACCTCCTTTCCATGGATGATAGCCCCCGGTCCATGCCGGGAGCGGAAAGGCCGCGCCCGAGGCGCAACACAAAGCCAAGTTTAGCACAATTTGGGCCAAATCGGCAAGGGCGCGCGGGCAAAATGGGGGGAGGGTAGAAGATGGTGGTTGGTGGGTGGAAGTTGGCGGGTGCCGCGCGTTGCTCCCTGCTGACTGCTTCCTGCTGTTATTCATCCGTGGTTTCATCCATCGGGCGACCAGCCGGTCGCCCCAGCCGCGGGGTTGCGCGGCGGGACAGCCGGCGGGCCAGCGCGGCCACGGGCCCCGAAAGGGCGTAGCCCCCAAACAGCAGAGGCAGGGCCCAACGGGGTTCCGCCACGGCCACGGCCAGCAGCGCGGCAAAGCCGGCAACCAGCCACGAAAGGCGCCGCACGCTGCGCCGCCCCTGCTTGAAGTGGCGATAGGGCAGGGTGCTGACCATGAGCAAAGCCAGCACCGGCGGCAACAGCAAAGTGACCCAGGGGAAGGGGCCGGGCCAGCCGCTGGCTTCCCCCAAGAGCACCCAGCTGGCCAGCGCGCCAGCCGCGGCCGGGGAGGGCAGGCCCTCGAAATGCGCGCCGTGGGCGCTGCCGTTGGCGCGCACATTGAAACGGGCCAGCCGCAAGGCCGCGCCCACCACGAACAGAAAGCCGCTCACCCACCCCCAACGCCCAAAACCTTGCAGCGCGGCCATTACGGTCAGAAACGCCGGCGCGAGGCCAAAAGTGATGACATCGGCCAGGGAGTCATATTCCACGCCAAAGTCGGTGGCAATGCCAATCCAGCGGGCCACCTGGCCGTCGAGGATGTCGAAGGCCATGCCCAAGAACACCCAGGCCACGGCCGTGGTCACCTGCCCGTGGGCTGCGGCCACCACCGCGGCAAAGCCACACAGCAGGTTCCCCGTGGTGAGCAGGCTGGGCAGCAGGCTCACTTCCCGGGAGCGAGGGGCCGAAGGCGAGGGCATGGGGCACCTCCAATGGCTCAGGGCCACCAGGCAATGGGGGTTTCGCCGGCCCGCACCCGGTGCCCTGGGGCCACCAAGGGCCGCGCGGTCGCGGGCAAGAACACTTCCACTCGGGAGCCAAAGCGGATGAGGCCCAGGCGTTGGCCCCGTCCGACCGCCTCGCCGGGCTGCACGAAAGGCACGGTGCGCCGGGCAATGAGCCCTGCCACTTGCACCACCAGCAGCCGTTGGCCGTCTTCCCGCTCTAAGCAGTAGAAGCGGCGTTCGTTACGGGCCACGGCTTCGTCGCGCTGTGCGGGCAGGAACTCGCCCGGCTGGTGGTGTAGGCGCACCACACGCGCGGCCACGGGCGCGCGATTGATGTGCACATCGAACACGCTCATGAAAATGCCGATGCGCCAGGCTTCGCCGCCCACCCACAGGGGCTCCGGCTCTTGGCGCACCAGCACCACTTTGCCATCCGCGGGGGCTACCACCGCGGCCTGGGGCCATGGCGGTCGGCGGTCGGGGTCGCGGAAGAAATAGGCCGCGGCCAGCCCCGCGGCCGCCGCGCCTTGGGCCGCGCGTTTGAAGCCCAAAGCGGCCAGCACCGAGGCGGCCAGGGCCGCGCCCAGGGCCAGAGGTCGTCCTTCAGGGTGAATGCGCCAGGGCATGGGGTTCCTCCGAGACTAAGGGGAAGTGAGCAAGGCTTTCAGGCCGTTCAGGTCGCCCGGTGCGACGATGGGCGGCGCGCCCACGGCCTGCCGCGCGGCGGCCACATCTTTCAGGCCGCTGCCGGTCAGCAGCACCAGGGCCGGTTCTTCGGGAACCAGCGCGCCGTGCTCGCGAGCTTGCAGCAAACCAGCCAGCGCGGCCGCGGCCGCGGGTTCCACAAACACCCCCACCTGGCCCAGCAGGGCCATGGCTTCCAGAATGGCCTGGTCCGAGACGGTCCAGTAGCGTCCGCCGGTGGCCCGCACCGCACGCAGCGCGCGGTAGCCATCCCGGGGCAGGTCGACCGCGATGCTATCGGCCAAAGTGTGGGCCTGCACCGGGGTGATGGCGTCGGCGTTGGCCTCCCAGGCCCGGGCGATGGCGGCGGAACCCTCGGCCTGCACGCCATGCAGACGGGGCAGACGCGGCAGCCAGCCCAGTTGTTGCAAGTCCCACAAGCCTTTGTAAAGGCCGCTGATAATGTTGCCATCGCCCACGGGAACGAAGATGTGCCAGCGCTCCGGCGCGGGGTCGTCGCGCAGTAGTTGTTCCCAAATTTCAAAGGCCGCGGTCTTTTTGCCTTCCACCGTAAAGGGGTTGTAGCCCGTGTTGCGGCAATACCAGCCCAGGGCCTGGGCGGCCTGCACGCTCAGGTCAAAGGCGTCGTCGTAGGTGCCATCGACCAGCACCACCCGCGCGGCGTAGATGAGCAGTTGGGCGATTTTGGCCTGGGGCGCGCGGCGGGGGGCCAGAATGACGGCTTGCGCGCCCACGGCCGCGGCCATGCCGGCCAGGGCCGCGCCGGCGTTGCCCGTGGAGGCGGTGATGATGACCCGGGCCCCTTGCTGCTGCGCATGGGCCACCACCAGCGCGCTGGCCCGGTCTTTGAACGACGCGGTGGGATTGGGGCTTTCGTCTTTGAGGAACAGATGCGGCAGGCCCAGGTGCCGCCGCAAGCGGGGCGCGGTGTAGATGGGGGTCCACCCCACCCGCCGCAGGGGCGTGCCGTGACCGCCGGGGTCGGCGACGGGCAGCAGGGGCAGGTAGCGCCACTGGGAGAGCTCGGGCGCGGGGGGGAAGGTGGCGCGCGTCAGGCGCCGACGCAGCGCGTCATAGTCGAAGAGGATGTCGAGATTGCCGCCATCGTGGGGACAGGTGTAGCGCAGCCCGTCGCCGGGGTAAGTGCGGCCGCAGCGCGCGCAGCGGTAGTAGAAGGCGGGGGAGGCAGGCACCTTTCAACTCCTCACAGGG
>Ga0256833_1001026_pt1 | contig 21042 bp, 20 predicted proteins | sample 356284metaG_FD_190535 | JGI IMG/M metagenome (GOLD analysis project Ga0256833, IMG submission 190535) | Hydrothermal vent microbial communities from Mid Atlantic Ridge, Atlantic Ocean - 356-284 | ecosystem: Environmental > Aquatic > Marine > Hydrothermal vents | place: Atlantic Ocean: Mid... | reverse complement strand
GGATGGCCCCAGCGACAGCCCTGAGGAGTGTGGTCTTACCGGATCCGTTGGGACCTATCACAGCCGCGACCTCGCCCTCCCTAACGACGAGGTCGACACTCTCCAGAACCTTCCTATCGCCGTACCCTGCGCTCATCCCCTTCACAGCGATGACATCCGCCAATTAGGACCTCCTACCAGGTTACTGCGGTAGAGTGATTAATTCGTGAGTGCGTAGGTAGGTGGTGCCTGAATGAAGCTGAGGCACGAGGCACTGAAGCGCCTAATAAGTAAGGTGTGGGGTGAGGATCCGTCGGTGCTGGTCCCGCCGAAGCCGGGTGAGGACGCGGCCGTCCTAGACCTAGGGAGCGGTAACGCGCTCGTGGTGCACCCCGACCCAATAACGGGGGCGGTCCAGTACCTCGGTAGACTCGCTATCTACGTCCCCACCAATGACATAGCTGTTGAGGGGGGTTACCCGAGGTACGTCACGATGACCCTCATACTGCCCGAGGGAGCCGGTGAGGAGACGGCTTTGAGGGTAGCGGAGGACGCTGGTAGAGCGGCGGAGGAGCTCGGCGTCAGCGTGGTGGGCGGGCACACCGAGTTCAGTGACTCAGTAACCAGGCCCCTAGTCGTCGTCACAGCAGTAGGTTTCAGCGACACCGCCCACATAACGCCCACGTCAGCGGCGAGGCCCGGCGACCTAATCATAATGGGTAAGTCAGCCGCGATGGAGGCGGCGGCGATAGTAGCAACAGACTTCCGGGAAAGGCTTGAGGACGCCGGCGTGCCGAGGGAGGTCATTGAGGAGGCCGCAAGCCTCATAGAGAGGATCAGCCTGGTCAGGGAGGCGTGGGCACTCGCCTCAAGGAGGCTCGTTAGGGCGATGCACGACCCGACGGAGGGCGGTCTCCTAGGCGGCGTGGCTGAGATGGCTGACGCCTCCGGGCTGTCGGCGGTGATCGACGCCTCCTCCGTCATAGTTTCCGAGGCCGTGAGGGAGGTGCTGAGCGCTGTGGGGGTGGACCCCCTGAGGTCGCTCTCCTCCGGCACACTGGTGGCCGCCGTCCCCAGGGAGAAGGTCGGTGAGGCGCTCGCGGTCCTCGAGTCAATGGGTGCCGAAGCATCGATTATCGGGGAGTTCACGTGGAGGAGGGACTGGCTAGTTAAGGTTGTTGGGGGAGAGGAGGTGGTCTATATCGACGAGCCATTCGTCGAGGATGAGGTGATGGCGCTTTGGGAGCAGTCGGCCCGCTAGGCGCTGTATCCGGCAGGCTCAGGAGGCTGTTTCAGGGGATAGGTGTTGTGCCGGACCCCTTCACCCTCATGGAGATATACACCATAGCCTCCATGGTTGCCTGCGGGACGGCGGACCCGTCCTCACTCGAGGAGGTTGTTAGGAAGTACCTGGCGAAGTGGGGCGTGGACGCGGACCCAGAGGAGCTTTCCAGGAGAATCGTTGAGGTGGTGGGTTGCGGGAGTGCCTGATCCGGGGTGTTGAGGAGCCCGACCTCCCGGAGGTTGTCCGGGTTGAGTTCTGGTCCTTCCCCTACCCCTTCGAGAACGAGGTCCTGGCGCTCCTCTACATCGCCTGGAGGAGGTACTTCTTCGTCGCGGAGTGCCTAGGCCATGTCGTCGGCTACGTCGCCGGTAGACCGGAGGGTGCCTGGGGTCATGTAGTGAGCATTGCAGTGATGCCGCGTTGGAGGGGGAGAGGGCTTGGGAGGGCCCTAATGTACGCTGTCGAGTCAGCGTTCAGGTCGAGCGGCATGATCGGTTCCTACCTCGAGGTAGCTGTCTGGAATAGGTCGGCGATCAGTCTGTATAAGAAGATCGGTTACCTCATTGGAGGAGTCCTGAGGGATTATTACCCAGATGGCAGTGATGCGTACGTAATGTTTAAAAGACTGGGCTAGCGGCTATCACACCTCAACGATCTCTTCCTTCCTAATGAACCTCAAGTACCACCTCTTCATCAGATCCTCTGTTACCACGTGGAGTTCCACCGGAGCGTCCACCTCTCTATACACCTCAACCATTACTTCGTATTTCTTTCGGAGGTCGTTAGTTACGACGAGTATGTCTATGTCGCTCGTAGCCGTGAAGTCCCCTCTCACGACCGAGCCAAAGACGTAGACTCTGGCATTGGGATCCACCCGTTTTACTACCTCTTTAACTTTGCGGGCTATGTCGGGCCACCTTCTCAGGTCACTTAAGGTCACGTTCACACACCTTCGATTAGTGGTCTGAACACCTCCTTCACAAAACGCAGGAGATCTCTGACCTCGCTCTCTTCATAGATTATTGGCAGGTATCTGGAGCTTATGTAGGCCTCCTCCAGCCTGGCTATGTAGTGAAGGTTCCTTACGTCATCAAGGAGCCTTAGAACGTCTTTGTTGTAGGTTGATAATTCCCTTATGAGCCTCCTGAGCGAGTGAGTTCTTGGGTACGTGCCCTTCTTAATGAGTAACTTGTATTTCAGGATCAGCTGGCAGTATTGCTCGAGGCTGAACGCCGCTATGTCGTAATCGCCTACCTCTATGAGGTGCTCGGCGTTCCGGAGGAATGCGTGGGCGCGTCTTCTAATGATCTCCGCCTCCTCGAATGACATAACTACCACCGAACTGTTACCTAGTAAGATGGGTTCTGGCGGCACCTAAATGAGTTATCTTTGGGTGATATTGCTGATTGCTTCCGATACCTCAGTAACCTTTCTCGGGTGGGCATACACCCTCAGGACAACCATGCTCTTGGGCAACTTCCATATTATTGACTGCCTAAGTTCTGAGATCGGTAGCGGGCCATCCCTCGTTATTACGACTACCTGCTCGTCCTCCTCCAGGATTGGGACGACGTCGTAGTAGACCCTCACCTCTTCCTCGGGCACGCCCTTCATCACCAGCTCCTCCTTCATTGCCTTAGCCATTTCCTCGACCTCCCTCTCCTTCTCTGGCGTGTCGGCGAAGTAGGTCTCGCTCATGACGGCCCTATACCCCTTCCTGCTTAAGTACATGCTGGCGAGCTCCCTAAGCCCCTTACTTCCCAACCTGTGCGCCACTATGTAGTTCAGTAGTCCCCCGATATAGTAGTCGTCCCAAGCGAAGAAGGTGCCTTCTCGGACAGACCTCATTATGCCTTCCGGTGTCGTGTAGGGGTCTAGGAGGTGGGATATCTCCGCGTCCCTCGATATGAGCTCGTAGATCGTCTCCATGAGTAGCTGGTAACCAGTTATCGTTTTGTGATAGTACACTGTCCTGTACATCTGGAGCCTGGCTATGTAGAAGGACTCAACAGCGTGAACTGCCTTAATAGGTATAGCTAATCTCCCGTCCTCTGTCACTGTTAATGTGTTGATTATTCTATCAACGTCTATTCTGCCGTACACTACGCCAGTGTGTAGGGCATCCCTCATCAAGTAGTCGAGCCTGTCAGCATCCAAGTCAGAGCTCATTAGCATGTTCATGGTGGTGTTCCTGTGAATCCCCATCACTACGGCGGAGACCTCCCTGGGGTCTGCACCGATTTCCCTGATTTTGTCTGTTATTACGGGATCGTTCTCAATGACATACCTGCTTATGTCCTCATGCTTCAACCCGTACCTGCTGTGAAAGAATATCTCGAGGGCGTGAGAGTATGGCGTGTGACCTACGTCATGAAGCAATGCAGCAAGCTTTAACACCAGTGCCTCATGCTCGTTGACATAACCCCTCCTAGCCAGCCTCGTTACGAGCTGGTCCATGACCCTCATCACGCCGAGAGAGTGGGAGAACCTCGTATGCACAGCGCCCGGATAGACGAGCCATGCCTGAGCCAGTTGCTTAATCCTTCTAAGTCTTTGAAAGGATGGTGAGTCAACTATATCGATGATGCCCGGGCCCAGCTCTATGAAGCCGTGAAGCTCATCAAAGACGTACTTCGACTTACTAGTCACCATTAAGTATCAACACCTCACAACCTATAGGTGAGGCTGGGCGAATAAAGAATTATGTGACTAAATAGAGGCAAGAACAGAGTATACCTTCACGACCTCATCCCTACTTAGGTGAGGCTTCCTCTGCAGGAGCTCCTCCACAGGATCCTCTGGCCTCGGGTAGACCTCCTCCATGAGCATCTTAAGCGATGCCGCTATCTCCAGCCCCTTCACAGGATCCCCCGCGGCCTCGCCGAACCTCTTGATCAGGTCCTTAGCGATCCTCACCAACTCCTCGCTGGCCTCACAGGGCGCTGCTCTCCTCATTTCCCTGGCCAGCCCTCTCGAGTAGGGGCCGTGCCTGTGCCACATAAAGCGGTGCTCTCTCTGCCCGGTAAGCCTCTCTATTAGGTATGCCAGCTTCTGGGCGACGAGCCTCTTTTGGAAACCCCTTACAGAAGGGATAATCTCATCTACGATCGTTAGTAGTTCACAGGCTCTCAACCCTTTCCCCAACCAGTCATTGGTTGCTGTGTACTGGATAAAAGTGCGGGGCTGTTCTCCTCCATCTCCTCAATATTCGGTGGTAACACCGCGTTATTGCCTACCTGATAAGGAGGACCGAGATCGTCGTGTTGACTATGGTCGAGAGTGCTGTGGAACCTATCAGTATGTCCTCGACCTGAGTCCTGCCCCTAGCAGCTATGATGATGAGATCGTAGTCGCCCTCCAGGCTCTCCTTAACTATCTTTGACGACACAGAGCACCCGTCTCCTTTACCGATGACCTTGACCTCCACTTTCACCCCCGCTGACCGGGCCTTTCCCTCAACTTTTTTCCTCACCTCCTCCACATTGATTGAGCCGTCGTCCACGATGAGGGCGGTCACCCTCGAGCCGTATCTCTTAGCGAAGTCTAGGGCGACGTCGAGAGCCTTCATGCTGTACGCTGAGCCGTCGACCGGTGCGAGCACTTTCCTAAACATGAAGGATATCTCGTATGTCGGCGGCCAGACGTAGCTCACGCGAACCACCCCCTAATCCCTAGTGTCTCATTCGTTATCTTTATGGAGGACTCCTTATCCGATACACCCATAACCGCCCTTATAGCGTCTATATTCTCCGGCACCACTATCGCCTCCTGGTGAACCGCCTGAGCAACCCAGACCTCGCCACCGCTAACCCACACACTGTCCTCCCAGACAGCATTCTCGTATATGTCGCCCAGAGGCCTGCCGGAGTCGCGGAATGCCTCCCTCAGCTCGGCCGTCGAGCTCAGCAAAGATGCCTTCACCAGCATTATTCTGGGCGTGGTCTCCAGCGCCCTTATGACGTCCTCCCTAGTAACGGGCTCCTCAAGCTCGAACCTGACGAGGTGCATGTGGGCGAGGGTCGTCGGCGCCACAACGGCGTAGGTCAGTACGTCGATGTCGCCGATGACCGTCTTCACGTCCTCGGCGTGGTGGGACGGCGGCTTGGCAGGCTTGAGGATGAGGCCCTCGATCGGGCCCTTCTTAACCTCCTTCGTGTCTGCCCCCCTCCTCACGAGCACCGCCCTAACTGACCTAACCCTGCCTAGCTCCCTCATCGCAACAATGAGCCTTATCAGGCCGGTGGTGTTGCACGAAACTACCCTAACGAACCTCTTCCCTACAGCCGCGTCGTAGTTAGCTAGGGCGTTGAAGCTCACTTCCGCCACCGAGGAGTTCTCACCACCCTGGAATACTGCCTTAACACCTGCTCTCTCATACAGTGACTTATACTTCGCGCCGACACCGCCCGGAGTGGCGTCTACGACGACGTCTACCTTCTGAAGGAGTTCCTCGAGCGTTCCCTCAACCCTCATCCCGGCCTTCTCGAAAGCCTCCACCCTATCCTCCGGGACGTAGAGCGGGAACCCGAGCCTGTAGGCTGAGAGGGCCTCCCAGTTAGGCCTGTTCTTAACGACTCCGACAACTACCATGTCGGGCTGAAGAGCAGCAGCCCTAGCCACCCTCTTACCTATTGTTCCGTAGCCGTTAATCGCCACCTTCACAACCAATCAGCCACCACCCCCAAAGAACTTCCTGGCCGAGGCCTTAAGCGCCTCAATCGCGGGGAGGGGCTCGCCTGAGAGTGCTATGAGCAGCGCTCCACCACCCGTTGATATGTGCATGCCGGCGCGCCTAAATCCCTTCAGCATGGCCCCCAGGTGGCCGCCGCCGATCACCACGAACGCCCTGCTCTCTATGGCGGCCTGGAGGAGGGTCTCGGTACCCCTCCTGAACCTCGGGTCCTCCACAACGCCTGCCGGCCCTCTCATCACCACGACGTTCGCTTCCTTAATGAGGGCTGAGTACATGGAGGCTGTGTATGGCCCTATGTCCATCGGCATCCCTGTTAGGTAGTGGACAGGCTGCTCCTCGACGCTGCCGTCGGGCTTGAGGACGACGTAATCGTATGGAGTGTCTACTGGGGCACCAGATAGCAGAACCCTTCTGGCCCTGTGGACCAGGCTCAGCAGGCCCTTCTCCTCAAGCATCTTCATCACCGGCGACCTCAGGGGGCCGCCCTTCGCCACGTGGAACGTGAGCCCTACGAGGCCGGAGGTAAGTATTCTGTCGGCTATCTTGTTCCTGGTCAAGTACTCGATTATCCTTATTGTGTCCCTCACCTTAGCACCGCCGAGGACGAAGACCCTCGGGGGCTCAGTCTCCTTCGTCACCCTCTCGAGGGCGCTTACCTCAGCCTTCATGAGGTCGCCCATTACTGAGGGCAGCACCATTGGAAACCCTACTATTGAGGGCTGCGACCTGTGCGCCGTGGCGAAGGCGTCGAAGACGAAGTAGTCGAATAATCCTGCCAGGCGCCTCACCAGGTACGTCCTCGCCTGGGCCTCCGGGGCCGCCTCAATGAGTTCCTCTGAAACGAACCTCAGGTTATCGAGTAGCATTACCTCACCTGGCCTCAAATCCTTGATCGCCTCCCTCGCAGCCGGCCCAATCACGTCGTCAATAAACCCCACCTTCATCCCCAGTAGCTCCTGCAGAACTTCTCTGTGCCTGGATAGATCAGTGAAGTCCTTTGTCCCCGGCCTCCCTTGGTGGGAGGCTAGCACGACGGCTGCCCCCGCATCAAGCAATCTCTTGATCGTTGGTATGTGGGCCCTTATCCTGCTGTCGTCAAGTATCTCACCATCAACGCTTAATGGAACGTTGAAGTCCACCCTCACAAGCACTTTTTTCCCTGACATACCCACATCATCCAGTGTAGGTATTCCAGCGACCGGCATCCTCATCCCCTAGTAATTCTCCCGCGGATTAGTTAAGAGGTTACCCTGCCTCATGAGAGCAAGGCGGTGGCGGCGGCGAGACCCACCGTCGCCGGTGTGAGGTAGGCGATCGCCACGGCGACATCGTCAGTGCGGAAGCCGTAGTGCCAGGAGTAGATGATCGACATAGTGGCGGGGGGCGTGACAGCTTCTATTACAAGGCCCCAGAACCAGACACCACTCAATGGCAGGGTGGCTAGAGCGACTGCGTGGACAGCAGGAAAGTATGCTGCACGGAACACCATTATAGCCAAAGCCGTTCTCGACGGTCTCAGCGACCTTATTCCGTGAAAGGAGGCGCCCACAACAGCCATTGATAGAAGCATGAGGTATGAGTTAGCGTTGGTTAGGTGTGCAAAGGCATCGGGTAGCCAGGGCATGGGTCCCCACACCGCCCTCACAATCGCTGATGTTATGAGGGCTATCGCAGGAGGGAACCGAAGCATCGAGGAGATAACTGAGGCGCCGTCCCCATTGGAGCGGAGGACATAGCCTGCCGTCAGAGGGACAGCGATCGCGGCCACGAGTGACTGGATCGACGAGTATATGCCAGCAGGGGAAGCATCTCCAAGAACAAAAACCATTAGGGGGATTGGCAGGAACGCCGTGTTCCCTAGTGCTGAGGCGAAGACCGCTGAGCCAGCGGCTCTGGGGTCGAGGCGTAGCAGTTTGACGAAAACCATGTAGGAAAGCGGGAATGCTGAGCCTATAGCAACTGCTGCTACAGAAGCAGTTATGGCGACGGAGGTTAGGTCTGATGTGAGCACAGAATAAACGACCGTGTAGGGGATCGAGAACCAGAGAAGAACCTTTGAGAGGGCGTCCACAGGCCATCTGACACCTTTAGCCACTAGGGCGTAGCCCGCCGCAGCCGATGTCAGCGCTATGCTCAGACTGATTGCCTGTGACTGCATCAGGTGCCCTATCCTTTGAGTAGGAAGGATTAATTACTTGGTCAGATCATGAGCGATGAATACGTTGTTTCCTCACCGCTCTCAACAATCTTGTTAGATATAATGTCGCCACCGGCCCTATACACTGCCGCCACCTCATCCGGTGTGACGCTGAATATCTTGTATGGAACAGAGTACTGCTTACGACCTCTTCTCATCCCCAGATGAACCGCCCATTCATCGATCACGCCCTCCTCCTTAAGCTTCATTAGCGAGGAGGCGAGGTTCTCTACCTCGCCCATAGGCACTATAGCCGTGAGCAGTGCTTTTTCTATGTCCTTTGTCGCTAGGGCCTCTAGGAAATAGGGGTGTTTAAGGAATGCGTTGATGAGCCTGAGCATACCTGTCCTATCCCCTCTTACCTCGATGATGAGGTATAGGGAGTCTAGGTCGAAGAGCGAGTCTATCTTTGCCCTGACACCTGCGATCACATTCCTTGCCTCTATGTGGGACTTGTAGTGGCGGAGCACCCTGATATAGCTTATCCTCTCCCTGCGCCCGATCTCCTTATTGATCTCCGCGGCAATCGATTTCAGGGATTTAAAGGGGTCTGCCTCTAGCTCTCTTAATATGAACATATCGATTTCGTCGAACCTCCCCCGCCTAGGTTTCTCGGTAACAGGCACTTCGGGAACGCCGTTAAGTACCTTCTTAATTAGATCGTCCCATGCAGGCCTTATCCCCCTAGCGTCAAGGTCATAATATTCTAGGAGGTCAGGTCTCCCCACAACTAGGTGTTCATACCTTCCAAGATCTACCATGTTCTCCGGAAGAGTTGACTCGATCACCTCAGTCATTTCCTCATCTACTGATGCTGGCACGTAGTAAGTTAGGTATGCCCCCGTGGGGAGGAGCTTGACTTCATCACGGAGAGAGAAGCGCAGGATCCTGGCACCTATCCCCGGCTTCTTGATTACGTACACCCTGAGGACCAGCCCAAGTCGTCTTACATCTATAATCCCCCTGAACCATATTCCCCTATTCCTTAGTGTATGCATGAACTTCCACACTGTCGACGCGTGGAGGTCCATATCCTCAGCTACCCTTGTTATCTCGGGTATGAAGTTGTAGGACTGCATCTGATTGATGAGGTGGAGAACCCTCTCCCTCAACGATCTCCTAAATATCATATAGTTCCTCAGCCTCTCTAGCACATCCTTCTCACTCATTCCTTTCCTCTTTACATCCATCACTCCCATCCGCGAGAAAAGTAGTAATTAGTCTATTAAATTATGTGACATCACCCAATCACTCCAGAAAAAGAATTAATTAACACTAAACACAGTAACACTCACTGACCCAGCAACAAGTTAACAGCCTGATCGACAGCTTCCAATAAAGAGGACGCAACTGCTGATGCCTCTCTCTCACAGCCTAGCTTAAGGGCGGATCTCTTCACGAGAACAGCGCGAATACCCGCGGATCTAGAAGCTTCGATGTCCTTACACGAATCACCTATCGAGACAGCCCGATCCGGCGGCGTGCCAAGTAACTCCAAGGCCCTTAGAAAAGGTTTTGGCGAAGGCTTTCTCTCGCCAGCATCGTCAGGGGTCACGACAACATCGACAATAGCGAGCACCCCAAGGGATGCAAGCACAGATTCAGCCACCTCCCTCTCCGCATCAGTGACAACCGCTATATGACCAACTTTCTCTTTCGTTAGCAGCACAGCCTTTACTGCGTCCTCATACGGGATTGTGAAGGCTGCATGGAACTCTACATGTTTCCTTAAGATATCTTTTACTTCCTCATCCCTCAAATTAGGAATAAGGTCTTGGGCAGCTTTCAGTATCGCAGTTTTTGGTAGCATTCCCCTTGACTCATATCTGCTGTAGAGGTCGAGTAATACGCGCTTATTTATTCCGTATCTCTTGCTAAGGTATTCGGACAGTTCCTCGTGCGCTAATCTCTCTGACTCTTGCTTGACGAGTGTACCGAATAAATCGAATATCACTGCCCTCAAACTATACCCCAGAAATAAGGCCGAGACGGCATTAAGGTGTGGGTCTACCACGGAGTATAAAGAATATCAACACCGCTGTTAGGACAGCCACTACGATACCAATGAAGGAATGGGTGGGTTGAGGAACCCTCAGTATGGCTGATGTTGTTTGGGTTGAGGTCGTAACCAGCGTTGTTGACCCTGTTGCTACCTGAACTGAGCTAGTTGTTGTCGTCACCGGTGTTAGTGTGGATAATATGGGGAGCTCTATTGAGACGTTCTTTTTCTCTCCGGGGCGAAGGGAGACGGTAGTGTAGCTACTGTACTCGTGCCCATCGATCTGTGCTTCAGCTCTCACAACGTATGTCCCTGGTGCTACTGTTATTACAAAGTGGCCATTACTGTCTGTCACTGCTTCTGTAACGACCGGGCCTCCCGGCACCCCTACAGTTACTCTCGCCCCAGGGACTGGGTCACCTGTGGCGGTTAGGACCGTGCCCAATATTGTGACGTTCTCCGCAATCGATATCTCTGCCAGGCTCACAAATACAGCTCCTGCTGATTGCCTAAGGTATAGATCCTCGGTTTCTCCGTCGCCGTTAACATCCGCAGCGAACGGTATTTTATATTCCTCTTTCATGTTTATGGATGACGATATAGAGAGACATGCATTTTGAGAATACGACATTATGATGAACTTGAGTGACTCGAGACCACCAGTCCCACTAAAGGATGCCATACTGACAATGACCTCGTCTAAGCCGTCTCCATCAATATCGAAGAGTTGCACAAATATTGTGGAATTTGTTGTTGGCAACCGCCTTACGTATGAGCACACATTCTTACCCACTCCCTTAACGGTTATGCTGTACTGGGAGCCGTTGATGGTGGCGAATACCAGCTCATCTTTTCCGTCCCCGTCCACGTCGCCTAGCGCTGCACTCGTTATCTCTGTCCCCTCCCCTGCCTTCACCACGATTTTCTTAGAACCGTTGAGCGTAAAGTAGAGTATCAGTGTCGAAGTATTATTAAGGAGGGCGTCAACCAATATTTCGTCATTACCGTCACCGTCTACGTCGCCAGCGGACACAGTTCTAAGGCTGGCGTTACCCAGATCGAGGACAGCCCTCAGGGGCGGAGTATCGGTTGGGTTAATTAAGTATAGCCTAGCGCCCACACCGTTCTGCGAGACTGAGTACCCTATTGTAGCGATTACATAACCGAATCTGGCTGATTGAGCTATGCTAAAGTCAATCAATGCCACGGAATCCATGCTTGTTTGGGCTGTTCGATTAAGGCCGTTCTCGAATTTATAGATCGTCACCGTTGAGAGCAACCCATTTAATGGCCCCCTAGACCAGACAACCGCTATCTCGTCAATACCGTCTCCGTCGAAGTCACCAACATCCGCCGCTATTTCGTATGGCTCATAGCTGGACTCATAATCAATTGTTGTCGCTACCTCCTTCAATGAGTTATTTATGTAGTCAATGACTGAGAGCACGCCGTAGTAGGTTGAGCCATTACTCCCGATCATTTGAACAACGATCTCGTCTGCGCCGTCTCCATCAATATCGCCTACCGCAACTGATGACCAATCCAGGTACCTTACAAGCTTTCCTAAGTATTCCCTGCCGAGAGGGACTTCGTTCCCTAATGGCTTGAGGGATGCCTGGGACTCAGCCACTATGGCCTCTAGAGCGTCTGACCATCCCGTATCGTGGCCGAAGTCTGTTGCTTTGTCGTATAGGTTTCTGTCAAAGTATATGGGGTAGAATATCGATAAGCCTCCAACGCCTGCGAGGTCACCCCCGCTTTTGCTTAAGATCACCACGTCGTGTATGCTCTTAAGCACCTCTTCTGCCGCCATGTATGAGTCCCTAATTGATGAGGCAAACTCGGCTATGTCAACGGTCTCCGTTACTCCGGCGGCCACTAAAGGAGATGTGAAACCCCTTAAGTACCTCCTTACCAGTGCCGCGGGAGCTGGGTCAGACACGATTTCTTGCGAAAGCATCTTAAGTGACTTAATGAGTTCGGAGTCACGGAAACCTGTTAAGTTCACAACGGATACCTGTGCTATGTCTGAGAATGCTGTGTGAGTTAGTCCTTCGAAATACATTTTCGCTAGGGTTTCGGCTGCTTTCAGAGGATCGTCTAGCTTCGCGACAGCGGGTAGCGCTGATGAGTAATCGAGTGCTGATGAGGGAACTAGCGATTCTGAGGCTATGAGGTAGCTGGATGTATCCGATAAGTCGTACGCTAGCTCGACCATGCCAATGGAGCATGCGTCCACGTATATTATTTCAGGCCTAAAGCCCGAGGTAATGAGCGCCTCACGGATCTCCCTCGGGGTGAGGTAGTCTCTCTCACCGCCCGTGTCCTCATCAACTCCGAATAGGCCCGGGCCGCCGCCATGGTCCCAGAGTATTAGCATATAGTGCTCGCCGGTAAATTTCTCTTTAACGAACTCTAGGAACTTTGCGAGGGTCTCGGGGCTACCGGAATTAACTTCCCCCAGATCTTGAACAACTTCGTCACCTAATCTTAGCCCCGGCTCCTTATCATGTACGAGTAGAAGGACCCTGGCACCGGACCAGAAAGGAGTCGCCTCGCTTGATTTAAGGATCTCCTCTGGAACACCTTCCTTAATGGGTTTCTCTGCTCTATCTATGAAGACCACGATCGTCGCATTGCTGGTAACACCGGCCTCCATTAAGTCTATATCATATATGGCGTAGGGGTCCAGGTTATTGTCTGCCACCATGTATACGGCTATTACCCACTTCGTTGGCTGTTGAGTTGAGAGTATGGAAGCCGAGTTAGCGGCGAAAGCTGTGGCTGCGGCCAATATAGTGAGAGTGGCAAATATAATCGCTTTCCAGCCCGGCAAACCGCCCCCTTTACTCCCATTGAGCATTCTCGCCATACCTACCTTTATCACGTAGGTAACCCCTAATTACTTCATCTACCTCTTTGGCTACCCATTGAAGGTCCAGCGGACCCATTGCCGATAGCTTAGTTATCTCGTAGGTGAGGGTCAGATTAATGCCTTCCGGGGAGGGTTCAGCGACTATCACGAGCGATCTCCTCTTTCTTGGGCCTCTGCTAAGGAGGTTCAGGCCTTTTCTCTCGAGGTAATACACGCCATCACCGAGCTTCTTCATCCTGCCGTACCCGCCTACCCTAGCGAACCTGACCGCTAACTCCCTGGCCACCTTATCTGGCTCCTCTTCACCCGGCACATCTATATGACACTTGTGCTTAGTGACCGAGGCAACTCTGCATTCTCCAAAGCCTAACCTCACTTCCTGTCCAGCGCCCTCACCCAACCTCGAGAGCAGTGCCAAACCGTAGATTAACGTGCCTAGAAGCGATGCGGTGCCGATGCCGTCAATCACTCTCTTGAGGTTAACGGATTCCTCCGGACCACACCCTATGAAGTAGTACGATACTGTATCAGCCTCTGCGCTTGAGTCGGATATCGTTAAGATTAGACAATATCTTCCTGCCTTAAGATCTTTTAGTTCTACGCTACCGCTTTTCTTAGCAGGAGAGAAAGGAACTGGACCGTAGTCGGGTACGTCAACGTACGCACGAATAGATGTGTTAGCCTCGTATCCCGCCCTAATACTTCCCCCGTCTGGTATATTAACACATGAGGCAAGAACTTCCTCCTCAGCGACCACCCTAACGGCCCCCGCACGAGAAGTACAGGAACCGGTTGGTGAGAGAAGAACCCAGCTCATAACCAATATTAGAATCGATGTTGTGAGCATGTAAAAAAATGCTTTCTTGCCCAAGAGGCCCCACCGCGTCAGACAGTCCTCTCCTCCCTGAAGAAGATCTTGCCCAGCGAGGACGGCGGCGCCAGCTTTCTCTTCAGCGGCGTTGCCATGAATATCACCATTGCTATCAGAGCCACCAAGAACGGGAGCATGTTAGCAATGTCTCTGGAGAGATTCAGCTCTGAAGCCAGCAAGTACTGATGCTTAAGGATGCCAGCAAATATCGCTGCGCTCACCATAGTTAATATGGGGTGCCTGCCAGCCGATAGTGAGATGGCGAACGCTATCCAGCCACTGCCCATACCGGCACCTTCCTGCCATGTTTGCGTATATAGTGAGTAGAATACACCACCTCCGAGCCCTATGAGAGTATAACCTATAAGTGCCGCCATAATTCTCGTTTTGACAACGTTTATACCAAGCGCCGAGGCAGCGTGTGGATTTTCTCCAGTAGCCCTTATGGCAACACCAATCTTTGTGTTAGTGATCAAGTAGTAGATCAACACCCCTAGAAGCAGTGATATTGCCAGTAGCGTGTACACTGTAGGCGGGTTAGTATCGAGCAACGGCTTGCGCTTTAAGAGATTCTGCGACATATATGCCGCTGGCAGCCCTATCCAGGGAGCTAGGCCGTATCCGACGAACATCAGCGATAGCCCTGCAGCGCCGTGGCTTATTGGAAGCTTTGTGGTTATGAATGCTAGTAGCGAACCAAGTATCGCACCAACTAACCCGGCCACAAGTATTCCTATCGCAGCAGCGGTAATGTCGTTCACACCTGCTACCGCCAGTCTAACCGCTGTTGCAAAGGATGCAGCAACAGATAGCGTAAATACTCCGTCTATTGCTAGGTTCAGCACACCTGACAACTCGAATATTCCATGACCGAGGGCTGTGAGGTAGTATGCTATGAACGCCGGGATCATAGCGTATATCAGTGAGGCAACACTGCCGCTCTGTGCCGCAGCAGGAATTGCAGTCACGATTGCCAGAGCTACCGCAAGGGGCACGGCACCAAAGATTATACCTTTAATACCTGCTCTCTCGGGCATTTAGGATCACCTCCTAATGCGGATCGAGTATTCGGATATGACACGCATTATTATGAACGTCAGTAGGACTGTACCTATAAGCAGCATCATTACGCCCGGCCCACTAAAACCTATTGCCTGCTTGTATTGGGATGGCAGTATTATCTCGATGTTCCTTCCAGTACGCTGTAAGCCAGCCACTATGAAGGCGGCAGGGGGCACAGCATATATTTCTAGCATAGATATCCATGAGACCAGAATACCTGTGTATCCGAAGCTCTGAGTGGGCGGCGACATTATATTCCTGATCGCCTCCAGTTTGAACAGATTACCGAATAACAGTGCAGCACCAGCTATCCCAGCTACCATTCCAGACATAGCCATTATTATCACAGCCAGTCTCTTCACGTTAACACCAGCTGCCTTAAGAGCGTCCGGGTTAGAGCCTAGTACCTTAACCTGAACACCTAGCGACGTATAGTTTAGCATAAATGCTACTACTGCAAATGCTACTATAGCGATCCATATCTCTGGCCATGTTATTGTGGAACCAGGTATACCTGCCTGCGGGTACTGTAAGAGAGCGTGGAGTTGATCACTCCTGTAGAAGTCTCTGGCCTGTATAGAATACCCCAACAGATATGTCGATGCTGAGTAGTTGAAGAAGAAGTACGCTATATAGTTCATTATCAATGTCGACGCTACCTCATCAACTCCCAGGTATGATTTCAGCGATCCCGGTATCGCCGCCCAGATTCCCCCGAACACCACTGCTAGAAACAGGGCAAGCAGCTGAGCAGCTATAGGTGGCATAGTAAGGTTTCTGACAACAATAGCGTTTACGCCCTTACCGCCGTAAATATAGTACGTCCCCACTAGCTGAGGTTCTATCTTAACCAGCGTTATGAATTGTTGGGGATTCTGAACACCAACTGACTTGAGGAACTGGATGGCTTCATTGCCACTGAGAACAGCGACTGAAGTCGCTATTATGTACGCCACTATTCCAGCAAGTATCATGCCAATGATCATCTGGCCCTCAGCACCGATATTCCACATCGCTCCCCTGAAAGCTATCGTTAACGCAGACCCTATTAGAATTAGATATACTAACGGCCTCATGATCTGTCCGGTTGTGAAGCCGTTGAAGATAGCTTCGAAGTATGTGTTCAAAGGCACTCCAAAGGCAAGCAATACTAATCCCGTTAGTAGTACGCCTATAACTATTGCGAGAATAGATACCAGAACCGGCGGATATGGCTTTACCCTTCTAGTGACTATTATCGAGACCATGCCTATCACCCCGAGACCATGAGCGACTCAACTGTTTCCCTGTCTACATCAGATGGGAAGACCTTAAGTATACGGCCTGAGTTTATAACCGCTATCCTGTCACTAACCATGAATATTTCGTCAAGATCCTCCGATACAAGCAAAACCCCTATACCTTCTTCAATCGCCTTCTGCTTCATAAGCCTCCTAACCATTGATGCAGTCACTTCGTCCAAGGCCCTCGTCGGGTTATAGGCAACCAGCAATGACTTAGATACTAACATTTCTCTAGCTACTAAAACCTTCATTAAGTTACCTCCGCTGAGGTACTTCACAGGAGTCGTAGGTGAGGGTATCAGTATCCTGTATTGGTCAATTAATTGTTTAGCCAGCTCCTTTATTCTGCTCCACCTAATGATACCCTTCGCTATTAGAGGATGCATTGCTAGGTTCTCAACCATGGTGTTCTCGATAGAGACACCGAATCTCGTAGGGATGTCGGGGATAAAGCCCACACCAAGTGCCCTTACCTTACTTGTGCCTTTATTGGTTACGTCGACGCCGTTAATGATAACTCTACCTCTTCTTACTTTTCTCAGACCCATGACTGCCTGAACTAGTTCTTTTTGCCCATTGCCAGCAATGCCCGCTATACCTACAACCTCACCCTTTTTGACTTCCAGGGACACTCCTCTAACTGTTAACGCTCCATAGTCGCCGATTACCTGCATTCTCTCTATCTTAAGTGCTGTTTCATCACGTGGTTTTCCAGGCGGTAGCTTTTGGTAACTAATGGTACCCGCCCTCTCCCCGAACATCATTTTCCTAATTTGGGCCATGACTTCCTTTTTGTCCTTAATTTCTCTTATATCAACTGTGCCAACCACTTCTCCTCTTCTTAGCACGGTTACCTTATCCGCAACATCAACAGCTTCAGGGATCTTGTGAGTTATTATAATAACTGAACCGCCCTCCTCAGCAAAGTATTTCATATGTTTGTAGAGTCTTTTCCTTTCCAGGAGTGGCAAGAACGTAGTAGCTTCATCGAGCATCAGAAGCTTAGCTCCGAGTACTAGAGCCCTTAGAATCTCAGCTAACTGCTTCTGAGTATATGTTAGCCTCCAAACTTCAATATCCGGGTCTACTTTAATACCGACTTTCTCACCATGCTCTTCGATAACCTTTCTTACAGTACTCTTCCTTGATAGAAGGCCGAATTTCTCTAAGCTGAGAAGCATGTTTTCTCCTACTGTCAGCCTATCAATCAGCTGAGGCGACTGGGATACCAGAACTATACCGTTCTTTATCGCGTCAGCAGGGGAAGTTATGCTAGTTTTCTTACCCTCAACAAATATCTCACCTTCGTCAGGCGCGTATATACCATATAGGATCTTCACAAGCGTTGACTTGCCGGCACCGTTCTCACCCAGAATAGCATGAACTTCACCCTTGTACACCGTTAGATTCACATTTTTTAGAGCCACCACTCCAGGGAACCGCTTGGTTATTCCCTCTACATGGACTAGAGGTATCTCCTTTAGCGGTTCTCCCTTTTCAGTAACTTCGGGAGCCGTTCCCCTGGAAGCCATGGCTTCACCACCTTATCATACAGCCACCTTTACATCAAAGGCTCGTTATATATGGATGTGGAGGGCTTTAACTGTAAAAGTTGTAAGACAGCGGTTAATTATATTCTAGTAAATCGGTGCTATCTAAACAACGTCGTTATTTATGTTAGCGTGTAGCTGTTCAACGGTAGATATTTTTGTTGAACGCGTAGTATCGTCTTGATAATAAGCTCATGGTAATCAAAAATATTTTTAAGGAAAAACATTAATTAATTAAAAATTAATTTACGACATTATTCTGGTATTGGTCAGCCACCGCCACCAAGGTACTGGACCCAGTCAACGAACCAGTCGATGTTCCAGAGGTCGTCATGCGATAGCCTTACACCAGCCCTTATGTGAACCTTCTGGTTCGGGTTATCCTTCTTATAGCCGTCTAGCGGGCCAGTGAACGGGTCGAAGACTGGGCCGACCCAGTACTTCTTTTCCTTGCCTCCGATATCGATGGTTGTCAGGTTCTCGTAGATGTGTGTGTTGGCCTGACCTTGTAGGGCCTGCTCGAGGGGCGCGAACTTCATTTCTTCGTATCTCTTCATGATAAGGTCATAAGCACTCATCTTCTGACCTGTTAACTTGTCTGTTACGGTGATTGACTTGAGCTCGTTTATGAACTTCGGGTTGATGTGCATCACCTCGTTCGTGGTGTAGTTGATGTCGGCGCCGAACTCCACTGCACCAGTGTTGAGGAGGTACCAGTAGTCAACGTTTTCGAGGTTGTATGGTGTGTAGATCCCTGCCAGGATCTTGGCGGCGATGTCGGTGTAGATGACTTCCCACCTGACTATCTGGCCACTGACTACCACATCGGGCCCGTAGGCGTAGCCTGGGCTGTAGTGGCTGAAAACATAGATTTGTTTACCTGTCTGCTGATATAACTGCTCAGCATACTCGATGATAGCTGTCGAATCCTCGGTGTAGGCGATTGCATCCACATTGTACTGGTTTACAAGGGTCTCTGCGGCTGCCTTAGCCTTTTCCGGGTTGTACCAGGCACCGATCTCAATAACGTATACCTTTATATCCTTACCAAGCTGTTCACCGATCTCCTTAGCACCAATGGCGAACGCGTTAATGTGTCTAACAACCTCGGGTATTGTAAAGGCCGCGACATACCCTAGATGCCCTGTCTTAGTTAATGCGCCAGCAATGAGGCCATTAAGGTAATAGACCTGGTATAGGTCGGCGAAATAGGTGCCCATATTGGCGTATCTTAGGTAGCCAGAGCAGTGGAAGAACATGACATTAGGATTGTTCTTAGCTGCCTGTAGAGTGCCCTCCATATATCCGAAGCTTGTAGTGAAGATTACGTTGTATCCCTGGCTTATATAATTCTCTATCTCATCCTGTACCTGCCCCTCAGGAACTGACTCGCTGTAGGCAGTAACTACCTTATCACCGAATAGTTTGTCGATGACTCTCCTGCCGAGGTCATGCATGTAGGTCCAGCCGAAGTCACCGACCGGACCCACATAGATGAACGCTGCCTTAACCTGCTCTGGCGGAGTGTAGGACGCGCCACCAGGACCCGAAGTAACCGTTGTGGTCACAGTTGTTGTCACAGCACCGCCTGCCCCGACCGTGGTAGTGACGGTGGTTGTTTTACCTCCGAATTGCTGCCCGGCGAAGAACCCTGCTACTCCCACGATTATTATTGCTATAATGGCCCCGACGAGGAGCCCTTTTTGGGATGCCATATAATACACCTCAATTAACATGTTAGGGAAGTAGCATAAAAGCATTGTTTCTTCTATCCCCGAAACTTAATGAACATAAGAAGTCAACCTTTCATCAGCGTCTAAGCATCATTCAACAATTTCAATAAACACAATAACGTAAAACTAAACAACGTGGATTTAGGAACTATCAATAGCACACGCCATCTCCGGCTTGAACCCAAAATACTCAACAATTTTTCTACATTTTCTCCTTAATTCCTTGACTTTTTCCTTGAATGTTACTCGCCATTTTAGGTAATAGCGAAGAGTCATGAACCCGTGGAGTAAAGTTCCTGCTAGCACGTAAGGTAACGTTCTTAATCCTCCTCCCTCGTAGACGTTGCGTGACCTCGCAGCTATCAAGGAAGAAAATGCGACCGGGGTCAGCGATATCAACAGGCCAAAGAATATTGGTATGAAAGATATAGGGGGCATCAGAGAAAACGATGACACCATCAGTGACGGCCCTATGACGGGTGTGAGGGAATAAAATACCCAAGGCAGAAGATCCGGAGGTCTTTTATCCCCTACCATTATAGCCGCCTCAATGAGCCCTTTAATTCGAGACGACTGCCAACCCTTAACCTCTTTATACGTCCTGGGCATCGATACCTTAACTACTGCCCTTGGTTGTAGGCAGTACTTTATCTTGAGGCCTTTTCGGAGGACGAGGAGAGTGTAGTAGAAGTCGTCAGATCTCTTCGATGGCGGGTATAGGGCCTCCCTGTATGCGGTCGTCACTCTAGCTAACTTGTTATTACCTGGTGAGTGCCGCTTATAGAGCCCCGGTACGATCTCATGGTATGCGTGGTACCAGAAAAACATATCTGACCATACAGATTCCCTGGCGACGAGCGACCTACCTGAGACTATGTCGCAGTCCGACGGCGATGAGAGCATCTCCGCCACATATCTCGGCGAGTAGACATTCTCTGAATCACCCCAGATAATGTATTCATACCCATTATCCATGGCGTACCTTATCGCCTCGAGCCTAGCAGGGCCTACACCACCCAAGATCTCCTGAACCTTAAACCTGATGCATGGAAACTCCTTACTGAACCCCTCAGCGATTTCCTCTGAGTCGTCTGTAGAAGCCCCGTCAAGAACGAGTACGTCGAAGCAATCGCATATTCTACACCCTTCCTGCTTGATCAGTGTCTCAAGTGCTCTCCTGAGACCCTCAGCGTTATCCTTGTTCATCAACACAACCAGGGCCTTAGTACCCGCATTCGACATTCCTTGGCTCCAAGGGCTGAGACCAACCGAAAAATAAAAGGCCTGCGGGAGGCGAATATAATCCTCCGTATTCTAATCAATAACGGGCTAGTGGTTTGATCTTCAAGGGCGTCGACCCGGAGATAGAGGAAAAATTGATTGAGTACGCAGAGAAAGTTAGATCAATTTTTGAAGCTCTCGGAGACGGAATAAAAGAGCTTAACCTGATGAACACAGGTAAAGCAATGAGCAAGTTAACAGAGGCGATAAAACTAGACACCGAAGCAGACAACC
>Ga0256833_1001025_pt1 | contig 21050 bp, 38 predicted proteins | sample 356284metaG_FD_190535 | JGI IMG/M metagenome (GOLD analysis project Ga0256833, IMG submission 190535) | Hydrothermal vent microbial communities from Mid Atlantic Ridge, Atlantic Ocean - 356-284 | ecosystem: Environmental > Aquatic > Marine > Hydrothermal vents | place: Atlantic Ocean: Mid... | reverse complement strand
GCCGTCGGCGCTGAGGGTGAGGTCGTCGGCGTTGTTGTTCTGCAGGACTAAGTGCTTGCCGCTGGCGAGGCCGCTGAGGGTGCCGCCGACGCTGTAGGTGGGGGTGGCGGGGGGATTGGCGCCGCCGCAACCGCTAATGAATAGTGCTAATGCCAAGAGCAGGATGCCTATGAATGACAGACCGGTGATGTTTTTCATAGTATGACCATCTCCACTGGTACAGTAGATTCGCCAATCAAACGGTGCGGTGGGGAGGGGGCGGTGGACGGCGCTGGGCGCGTCTCGTGGGCGCTAACTGGCTAGTGCGAGTCTAGCACTGTAATACCGCGTAAATCAAATTTTAGAAGGTTCTTAGGCCGCCATAGGCGACGTGACCACGATTGTAGCGAATATAAAAGTTATACGGTTCATCTATTGATAGCCTGCGGCGTTATCGCGCCGAGCCGGGTTTGAAGGCACGGCTGAATCGGATTTGCAGAGGCGAAGGTGGGTCGGGCGCTGCGGTCGCCGAAGTAAACACAGCGACCAAATTAAAGTCTGGCCTTGGGTAGTTGAGTGATGAGGGACAAGGCGGCGGGGGAGGCATGGGCGCGGGCAGTTAGCCGCGGGTAAATATGGCGGCTATCGTTTCCGCCCATCCTTCCAGGCTGGGTTTTTGGGGGTGGCTTACATATTCGAAGCCGCCAGCGCGGGCGGCGCGGGCGGTGACTTTGCCGATGGCGGCTGCTGGGGGGCGCGCCTCGCTGGCGTCCATCCAAGCCCTCACGGCAGAGGGGGAAGCAAAAGCCGCTAGTGAAGCGCCGTCTAACAGCGCCTTCTCCTGCTCGTTCAAGACGGTCGCTTCGGTAGTATAGACGTTGAGGCGTTTTACTTCGAAGCCGCGGAGCGATAGCTCGTCGGCAAAATGAGTATCGGCCAGCAAAGACGTAGGCCAAAGCACCCGGCCGCGCTCGCCCAGCTCAGCGGCTAGGCTCTCGCCGTACGCCTGGGATGCGATGAAAGTTACCTTTACTCCTTCGTCGATCAGTACTTTTGCGGTGCCTTTGCCGATTGCGGCTATCTTACGGCGCGGTCTGCCGGCCTCTTTCCAACCGCCCAGGAAAAAGCGGGCGGCCGTGGGCGAGGTCACGGCCACCCAGTCCCAAGCCCGCGACAGCTGCTGAGCCAGTTTGGGAAAGTCCGGGCCGTGGTTGTGCTCTAAGAGCACCACGCTGGCGAAGGGTATTCCTTGGCGTTCTAGCCTCTTTATCAAACCCTCGTCTTTGCGCAGGCTGCGCGTCAGCACCACGTACTTCATCACTACCATCCTAAACTTCGCGAGTAGAATACGGCGGCCATGCGGCACCTCTACGTTCACGTCCCCTTTTGTCCAACCATCTGCCCCTACTGCGACTTTCACGCCCTCTTGCGCAGCAAGGACGCCGTCGCCGGGTATCTCGAAAGGTTAGAGGTCGAGGCCGCCGCCCTCTACCAGCGCTACCCCGACCCCTTGCGCACCCTGTACTTGGGCGGCGGCACGCCCAGTTTTTTGCGCGACTCCGAGCTGGAGCGCGTCTTCGCCATTCTGCCTTGGCGACTGGCCGCGGACGCCGAAGTAACCCTGGAAGCCAACCCGGCTACGCTCAGCAAGAAGCGCCTGCAACACTTGCGCCGCTTGGGGGTCAACCGCCTTTCCATCGGCGTGCAAAGCTTCGATGACGCCGTTTTGCTACGGTTGGGACGAGCCCACAAATCTCGCGCAGCTTTGACGGCAGTGGAAAGCGCGCTGGAGGGTGGTTTTAGGGTATCGCTGGACCTTATGCTCGGCCTGCCCGGGCAAAACGTCAGCGCCGATCTGGAGACCGCTTCTGCTCTGGGCGTGGGACACGTATCGGCTTACACCCTGCAAATAGAAACGGGTACGCCATTCGCTCTGAACGGGATCAGGACAGACCGAGACGAAGAAGCCGAAGCCTTTTTGCTGGCGCGCCGCATCTTGCAGCGGGCCGGGCTGGTTCGCTACGAGGTTAGCAACTACGCCAGACCAGGGGAAGAATCGCAACACAACCTGGCCTACTGGCGCATGAACGCCTGGGGTGGCTTAGGGCCGGCTGCCGCCTCCCACTTTTTTGGAGGATCGCCTGGCGTCGTTTCCCGCCGTCTGACGAACCCTCCCCTACCCCGCTGGCGGAAAGGGGAACCGCCCTTTGAGGAGAAGATCACCCCTTTGGAGCACGTCAAAGAAGCGTTGATGATGGGGCTACGCACCAGCGCAGGAGTAGACCTGAAAGAGCTGGCTCAGCGCACCCGCCTGCGGGACTTGGAGCTAGTGATAACGAACGCCGCGGAGCAAGCCGTGAGCGCGGGCTATCTGCGGCGCAGCGGGGTGTTGTTGCGTCCCAGTCATGCCGGTTTAGACCGCCTGCACCAGGTGGTGATATCGCTGTGGCAGGGGCTCGAGTCCGCCTACTCGGAGCCCTGAGCGGCGCGCAGCGGCCACAGGCGGCAGACCAGCTACGGAGAGCCCGCTCCGCCGGTCCAAGCGGTTTCAATCGCGCAGGATAAACCCGTCCCCTTAGCCCAAACGCCAAACCGCCCAACTGCGGTATGCCGACTCCTGCCAGCCCTCTCCTGCGGCCAGCAAGCTCAGGCCTGCGGGCGGTTTAAGCAGTTCACAGGGCTCCCAGTAATAGGGACTGCGCGGACGCTGACGCATCACGGCCTGGCTGCGGTTGAAGCCCTCCAACAAAACCAGTCCGCCCGGCTTCAGCAGTCGCGGCAGCCTCGCCAGCAAGGGGCGGTGGACGAAATAACTGACGATTATGCCCGCGTAAGGCCCTGGCGGTATATTGGGTGATGCGTCTTCTAGATCCAACAAAACGGTGCGCAGGTCATAACCCCGCATGACCGCCTTTTCCTGCGCCCGCCGCAGCGCTCTTTGACTAGAATCTATCAGCGTCACCCGCCGGTCCCGCGCCAAGAAATAGAAAGCATTCCTGCCGTCTCCTCCAGCCAAATCCAGTAGTTGCCCGGAAGGGAGAAGTCCTGCAAATGCGAGCGCCACCATCGCCGCGCGGCGTTCTGGCGGTGAATGGCTATAGTATTCCTCCCAGTTGCGCGGCACGGCGATATTCTACTCAAGATCGACGCCGAAAAGGTCTTCCAGGCCTTCGGCCAAACCCAGCCTCCAGGTATACCAGTTATGCCCGCTGGGATATTCGCGGTACTCATGGGGAGTTCCCCGATCGGCCAGCGCTGCGGCGAAGCGGCGCGCGGCGCCCAGCAGCCACTCGATCTTCCCCGCCTGCAAAGCGACCATATCCAGCTCTGCGGCCGATTCGCGATAGCGCTGCAGCAGCCATTCGGGATCGCGCCAGGCGTCGCTCCCCCCGACAACGGCTTTGAGCGCCGCGGATTGCGCTCCCACGCGGCTAAAAACTTCGCCGTGCTCGAGCCCCAACCACAACGCCGCCAGACCGCCCAGGCTGGCGCCCCAAAGCCCCCGCAAAGCTACCCCGCCAAAGCGGGCCGTCACCTCGGGAACTACCTCTCGCAGAACGTGCCGTCGCAGTTCGTCGCTAAAACGATAGTCTTCGTCCCGGTTTAGCGGTTCGCTAAATACCACTCGCAAAGCGGATATGCGTCCCAGCCGCCACAAACGCTCCGCAACGTGCGCCAGCTTTGCAATGCGGTAGTAGGCCACACCGTCAAAAACCAGCAGGCAGGCTCTAGGCGGCCGCGGCGGTTCGTAAACGACCACATGGCGCTTGCCGATGCGCAGGCGCCGCACCTTGCCAGAAAGCTCTGCCACGCCTGCAAAAGGTTGCAGGGCGCCTTCTAACCTCACCGCCGCGGCGTAAGGATACCAGGGGTTCTCGGCCGTCTCCGTGGCTTCGGGATCGGCGAAGGGCCTGTCTTTTTCGTCGAGAAAAGCGTACTCAAAGTACGCCCGCCGTGGCAAAACCAGCTCCAGCGGGCCCGCCAGTGGTAGCGGCGCGTACCGCCAAGCGGTAGTGTCCGCTATCAGCGAGCGCGCCCCCGCCGGCGGGATTATGCGAACGCGCCTGCCCCGAATCTCCACCATGACTCCATTCTGGCACGGGGGAGGCTAAAGACGCGCCTCGAAGCCGTGGCGGTATGCTGGCGATATGAAAGCGGTAGTAATGGAGTCGCGCGGCGACGCCGACGTGCTGCGCCTGCGACAGCTGCCTGACCCTCAGCCGGGCCCGGGCGAGGTGCGGGTGCGGGTACGGGCGGCGGCTCTAAACCATCTGGACATCTGGGTTCGTAAGGGGGTCGCCTCACCCGAGCTGCCCCTACCGCACGTACTGGGCTCGGACGTCAGCGGAGTCGTAGACGAGGTAGGGGCCGGGGTAGAAGAGAACCTAGTGGGCGCTGAGGTAATACTCAACCCCGGCATCTCCTGCGGGCACTGCCGCGCCTGCCTCGCCGGAACAGACAATCTTTGCGAGCAGTACCGCATCCTAGGAGAAGATACCTGGGGAGGTTACGCCGAGTACGTCGTCGTACCGCGGGTTAATCTCTTGCCCAAGCCAAAAAACCTCTCTTTCAGCCAAGCCGCGGCGGTGCCCCTGGTCTTTCTGACGGCTTGGCAGATGGTGGCGGAAAAACTGCGCGTCAGACCCGGAGAGTGGCTGCTGGTCATGGCCGCCGGTTCGGGAGTCGGCAGCGCGGCGTTGCAAATAGGCAAGTTGTTCGGCGCCAGGGTGATAGCGGCGGCGGGAAGTCGGGAAAAGCTGGCGCTGGCGGAAGAACTCGGAGCGGACGCGCTGGTGGACTACAACCAGCCCGAATGGCACAAAGAGGTGCGCCGCCTCAGCGGCGGCGGTGTGCAGGCGGTGGCCGATCACACCGGCGCAGACTACTGGCAGGGAGTCATCAAGGCTACCGCCAACGGCGGTCGCATCGCAATAGTGGGGGCCTCTTCCGGGTACGCGGCTAATACCCCCCTGGCTCACATCTTTTACAGACAGCTCAGCATCCTGGGCTCGACGATGGGTTCTAAATCCCATCTAATCGAAGCGCTCGAGCACGTAAAGAAGGGCAAACTTAAACCAGTCCTGGGCAAGGTCCTCTCCTTGGATGAGGCCGCCGCCGCACACCGCCTGCTAGAGTCTAGAAAGGTATTCGGCAAGATAGTCCTCAATGTCGACTAGGAATGAACGGCGTTGCCTCTCATCTGCTAAAATGAGAGAGGAGGTGCAAAATGGGATGCAACGTTGGCAAGAGTGACCAGTATGTCCGCTATGTAATAGGCATTCTTCTGGTAGTAGCCTACTTGTTGCACTGGCTGAGCGGTACCTGGGGCTGGGTCTCGCTCATCGTCGGCCTTATCCTGGTCATCACGGCCGCTATCCATTACTGCCCTATCTACTCCATCATCGGCGTAAGCACCTGCAAAGAGTGAAGAGTCCGGCGTCGGCGCGCGGGACAGGCGCGTCCCGCGCCTTTTTACGTGCTTTTAATATCTCAGCGGTTTTAGAGTATGATGGGCTTCGTGGACAGACTCGCACTATTCATTGACGGCTCGTTCGTATATAACTGCGCCAAAAGGATGGGCTGGAACGTTGACCACCGCAAGGTCATCGAGCACTTCCCCCGAGGTTACTCGCTCTACAATGCTTTTTATTACGCCCCCATAACCGACTGGGGCGACGAAAGGCAGCAAAAGTTTCTCGACGCCCTCATCTTCATGGGCTACTCGGTGCGCTCACGGGAGGTTCGCGGCGAGGCGCCCAACTTTGAGGCGCACATCTCCACCGACCTGCTCCTCAGCGCCCCGCGCTGGGACGTAGCGCTAATAGCCAGCGGCTCCGCCCAGCTGGTTCCGGCCATAGAGGCGGTGCGCGCCATGGGTCGCGAGGTACAGCTCTTGGGCATTCCCGAGCTTACCGACCTGGACGTGCGCAGCGCCTCCGACCATTTCATTGACATGCGTGAATATCGCGAAACTCTGGAGCGCGAAGGCGGCGGCCGCCGGGTGTACCCCGACGTCACCCGCCTAGCCGAAGAGAGCGCCGATAGTATAGGTGCTCCTTCCGAATCGGACGACGAAGAAATAGACGAAGAAGAGCTCTGACGCCTGCCCCACGCATGCAAAAACGCCGCCCCAGTGGCGGCGTTTCCGAATCGCAGCATCGTTATCAGTCGACCAGCTCTATTATGCAAAGCTGAGTGCCGTCTCCTTTGCGCCTCTGCGCCAGTTTGAGTATGCGGGTATAGCCGCCATTGCGCTCCGAGTAGCGGGGGGCTATCTCGTCAAAGAGCTTTTGGACAACCTCCTGGCTACGCACTAGGCGCAAGACCTGGCGGCGCGCCGCCAGATCTCCGCGCTTGGCTTTGGTTATCAGCGGCTCAACAAAGCGGCGAAGCTCCTTCGCCTTGGGGATCGTCGTCTCGATGCGCCCGTGGCGCAATAAATCAGTCGCCATGTTGCGGAACATCGCGGTGCGGTGGGTGCTAAACCGGTTTAGCTTTCTGCCTGTCTTCATGTGACGCATGGCGTTACTCCTTTAGGGAAAATCCGTGCGCGGCGAGTAATTCCTTAATCTCAACGACGCTGCGCTCGCCGATACCGGGAACCTTTTTCAGCTCGCGCTCGGTGAGCGCGGTCAAGTTAGCTATGGAGTCTATTCCTTCTTCCCTGAGGTTATGCAACACGCGCGTCGAGAGACCCAGGTCTTCCAGAGTAACGCCCTCGGCGCCGCCCTTAGTTGCGCCCGCTCCGACTACGGCCTCTTCAGGAACCGCATCGCCGGTTTCCAGAACCTCCTCGCTGGGGAAGAGCTGGTCGAAGTAGCTCATCTGCTCGTGGAAAATCTGCACAGCCTTGGCCAAGGCCTCGTCCGGAGCGACCGAACCGTCGGTCCAAACGCGCAGAATCAGCTTGTCGAGGTCAGTGCGCTGGCCCAGGCGGGTGTCTTCAACGTGAAAGGCGACCCTCTTGATGGGCGAAAACAGCGCGTCCACGGGGATCGAGTTGATGCGGTCCTTTATGCCGTGCTTCTCGGCCGCTACGTAACCAACGCCCTCGTCAACGCGAATTTCCATCACCAGCTTGCCGCCTTCGGCGAGGGTGGCGATATAGAGGTCGGGGTTGACTATCTCGGCCGACGAGGGGACGACCAAGTCTCGCGCGTAAATCTCGGCCGGTCCTTCTGCGCGCAACAGCAGGGTCTTGGTGCCCGGCTCGTGAAACTTGACGATGAGCTCCTTAAGGTTGAGAATTATCCGCACCACGTCTTCTTTGACGTGGGGCAGAGTGGAGAACTCGTGAAGGGCGTCCTCAATGTAAACGCTGGTGACCGCCGTGCCGGGAATGGAAGAAAGGAGAATGCGGCGCAGCGGATTACCCAGGGTGACTCCGAAACCGCGTTCCAGGGGCTCCATGACAAACTCGCCGAAGTTCCCCTCGACACGGGACGACAATACTGGGGCTTTCGCTGTAGTGGTTTCCAACTAAACCGCCTCCTTTACCTCGAGTAGTACTCGATGACGAGCTGCTCATTGACCGGCAGAGCCAGGTCTTCGCGCTCCGGCAGGCGCAAAAACTTGCCCGTCATCTTTTCGGCGGCGAACTCCAGCCAAGGGCCGGTATTGCGTCCTTTGGCGGCCTCAACGTTGGCTTGTATAGCGCCGATCTTCTTCCCGGCCTCGCTGACGGCGACGACATCGCCTGGCCTCACCTGATAGCTGGGAATGGTCACCTTGCGGTCATTTACCAGAACGTGACCGTGGCGGATGAACTGTCGCGCCTGTTTACGACTGGTGGCTATCCCCAGGCGATAGACGACGCTGTCCAGACGGCTTTCTAGCAGGCGCAGGAAGACGGTGCCGGTAACGCCTTTCTTTTTCGAGGCCGTCTCGAAGAGGTTACGGAACTGTTTCTCGTTTATCCCGTAAATGCGGCGCATTTTCTGTTTTTCACGCAGGCGCACCGCGTAGTCGCTGGGGCGGCGCGAGCGGCGCTGGCCGTGCTGGCCTGGGGCGTAGGGGCGGCGCTCTATGGCGCACTTGGGGCTGTAGCAACGATCGCCCTTGAGGTAGAGCTTTACTCCCTCTCTGCGGCACAATCTACAAACTGGACCAATGTATCTGCCCATGATCTATACTCCTTTACGCCCGCTTCTTCTTGCGCGGACGGCATCCATTGTGGGGGACCGGGGTATCGTCAACTATCGAACGGACCTGCAACCCGCTCGCCTGCAGCGCGCGGATTGCCTGCTCGCGCCCTGCGCCGGTGCCGCGGACGACTACGTCGACCTGGTTCATGCCAAAGTTCTGTACTTTTTTAGCGGCGTCCATGGCGGCCAACTGAGCCGCGTAAGGCGTACCCTTACGGCTGCCTTTATAGCCGATAACGCCGCCCGAAGACCAAGCAACGGTGTTACCGTCAAGGTCAGTGATGGTGATGATAGTGTTGTTGTAGGTCGCGTGGATAAAGGCCTTCCCGTGCGCAACCTGCTTCTTTACCTTTTTCCTGGTAGATCTAGTTTTCTTAGCCTTGGCCATACTCTCCTCCTTGGAGTATCAACTGGCCCGCGCCGACGAGTCGGCAGGAGCAACCTTGCTATCCTAACAAAAGTCACTGCTTCGTTCAACTATTTGCGCGGCGCCTTCTTCTTTCCGGCCACCGTCCGCTTCGGGCCCTTGCGGGTACGGGCGTTGGTCTTGCTCTTTTGACCGCGAACCGGCAGACCGCGACGGTGCCGCAGGCCGCGGTAGCACCCTATGTCCATCAGACGCTTGATATTAGACTGCACTTCACTGCGCAGCTCGCCCTCCAGCTTCCACTTGTTCTCGATGAATTCGCGCAGCTTGACGACGTCCTGCTCGGACAGGTCCTTGACGCGGACAGAACCGTCTATACCGGTCGCCTGCAGCGCCTCCTTGGCGCGGGTGCGGCCGATTCCGTAGATGTAGGTCAGCGCAATTTCAATGCGCTTGTTACGGGGTATTTCCACTCCTGCGATACGAGCCATGATGCCTCCCAGCTAACCCTGACGCTGCTTATGCTTGGGGTTTTCGCATATCACGTAGACCCTGCCGTGGCGGCGGATCACCTTGCACTTGTCACACATTTTCTTGACCGAAGCACGCACTTTCATCTTGGTAACCTCACTTCCGGTAGATTATTCTTCCTTTAGAGGGATCGTAGGGGGTAATCTCTACCACCACCCGGTCACCAGGCAAAATGCGAATGTAGTGCATGCGCATCTTGCCGGAGACGTAGGCCAGAATCTCCAGCCCCGAATCCAGCTTGACCTTGAACTGGGTATTCGGCAGGGCTTCTTCAACAACGCCCTCCGCCCGGATGGTGTCTTTCTCTTTCGCCACTCTTACCCCCCACTCCTTCCCGTAAGAAGCCTAGGACCGCTCTCGGTAATTGCTACCGTGTTTTCGTAATGGGCTGCGAGGTTGCCCCGCCCGCTGCTGGCGGTCCAGCCGTCTTCTGATACTACTACAGGCGCCGCGTAAAGTGTTACCATCGGCTCAATCGCCAAAGTCACGCCGGCCTTTAACTGCGGCCCTACTCCGGGGCGGCCGAAATTGGGCACTTGCGGGTCCTCGTGCATCTCTCTGCCGATACCGTGGCCGACGAACTCTCGCACGACCCAGAAACCTTCACTCTCGACGTGTTTTTGGATAGCGGCGGAGAGATCGCCCAGGCGGGCGCCCGGCCTGAGAACTTCCAGCCCCCTCCAAAAGCTTTCCTCGGTAACGCGAATAAGCCTCGCGGCTTCCTGCGAGACGTCCCCCACGGCAAAGGTCCGCGCCATATCTGCCGCGTAGCCGTCGTAAAACAGACCCATGTCGATGGAGATGATGTCGCCGCCCCGTAAAGGCTTGTCTGAAGGGATGCCGTGCACCACGACCTCGTTGGGAGAAGCGCAAATGGTCGCCGGAAAACCGTATAGCCCGAGAAAGGCCGGTTTAGCGCTGCGCTGCACGATTGCCTCGCGGGCGATGTCGTCTAATTCGCGGGTAGTCGTTCCCGGCCGCACGGCTGCGGCCACCAAGTCCATGACCTCGGTAAGCATGGCGCCCGCATGGGCCATGCGTTCTACCTCGGCCGGAGACTTGAGGATTATCGGCATTAAAGAGCCTCCCGGATGCGGCAGTATACCTGCCCCGGATCGCCTAACCCGTCTACGGTTTTGAGGACTCCACGCTCTCGGTAATACTCGATTAGGGGCTGCGTCTGCTCACGGTAAACCTGCAAGCGGCGCTTGATGGTCTCCTCGTTATCGTCGCTGCGACCCTCCATCTTGGCCCTCTGCAACATTCTCCCGACCAGTTCGGCCTCGTCTACTTCTAGCAATAGAGCTGCGTCCACTGGAGCGGAAATGTCCGCCAATAGCTCGTCGAGAGCTAGCGCCTGCTGGGTAGTTCTCGGAAAGCCGTCGAAGATTACCCTTACCTGCGGCATTCCGGAAAGCTCTTCGCGGATAATGGCCAAGATGAGCTCGTCGGGAACCAGGTCGCCACGCTCCATAATGGGCTTTACCTGCTTGCCCAGCTCGCTGCCGCGGGCGACGTGCGCTCGTAAAATATCGCCGGTGGAGATCTTGCGCAGGCCCAGGTCGGCCGCCAAGCGAGCCGCCTGCGTGCCCTTGCCGGCGCCCGGAGGACCCAGGAATATCAGCACGGTCGAGTCAGACGACATTAGAAGCTCCTCCGCCCCTTGATACGGCCTTTGGAGAGGAAGCCCTCGTAGTTACGCATCATCAGCTGCGACTCTATCTGCCTCAGGGTATCGAGGGCCACGCCAACGACGATCAAAAGACCTATTCCGGAAAAAGCCAACGACGTCACCTTGGTGAGGTTTTGTATTATCTGCGGCAAGGCGGTGACCACGCCCAGGAAGAGCGCGCCCCATAGCGTCATGCGGCTGACGATGTGCTCCAGGAACTTGATCGTCGGCTCACCCGGGCGCACGCCGGGGATGAAGCCGCCGTATTCGCGTAGGTTCTCGGCTATCCGTCGCGGGTCGAACTGCACCGCGGTGTAAATGTAGGTGAAAAGGATGACCAGAACAACCTCAAGTATCAGGCCGCTGGCGTTGCGGGGGTTGAAGAAGTTGGCGATCGCCGCCGCCAGCATGCTGGTGTTACGGAAAGGCGCGGTCAGAAAGATGGGGATCTGGATTATGGCCGCGGCAAAGATGATGGGAATGACGTTGGCGGCGTTCAACTGAATGGGCAGGTAGGTGGTCTGTCCGCCGTACATCTTGCGCCCCACCACCTTGCGGGCGTACTGCACCGGTATACGGCGCTCGGCCTGCGTGACGGCCACCATTCCCGCGAAGGAAAGAATGATGAAGGCGAAGAAGAAAATGACGTTGACAACGCCCACCTCGCCCTTGGAAACCAGCTTGCCCAGGCCGATGAGCTGCGGCACCCAGCGAGCGACTATGCCGGCGAAGATGATCAGCGAAACGCCGTTTCCGATGCCGTATTCGGTTATGCGCTCGCCCATCCAGAGCAGCAAGGCGATACCGGCCACCTGAGTAATCACCACGATGATGCGGAATCCCCAGCCTGGCTCCCAGCCGGGGAGCAGGAACTGTCCGCCGGCGCTCTCCAAAAAACCCACGGCCAGGAAGAGACCCTGAAAGGCGCCGAGAGCGATACCGGCAATGCGGGTGTACTGGGTGATAATGCGGCGCCCTTCCTCGCCCTCGCGCTGCAGCTTCTCCAAGGAGGGCACCGTGGTGGTGAGGAGCTGCATGATGATGGCGGCGGTGATGTAGGGCATGATACCCAGAGCGAATATGGAAAACTGTCTGAAGTTACCGCCCGAAAAGAGGTTGATGATGCCAAAGACACCGCCGGCGGCGCTACCCAGGTACTGCGACACCTTGGCGACGTCGACGCCGGGAGTGGGGATGAAAGTGCCCAAGCGGTAGGCCGCCAGCACTATCAGGGTAAAGAAGAGACGCTGGCGCAGCTCCGGGACTACGAAGGCATCCCTAAACGCCCGCAGCATCCTAGGCCTCCTCGCCCTGTTCGCCGCCTATGACCACGGCCTCGCCGCCGGCTGCCGCCAGCTTGGCGGCAGCGCTCTTTGAAAAGGCGTGGGCGCTGACTTTCATGGCGACCGCGACGTCTCCCTGGCCAAGGACCTTGACTAGTCTGTCTGCTTTGCGAATGAGGCCCGCCTTAGCCATAAGTTGCGGGTCGACCTCTCCGCCTTCGGGGAAGCGCTCGGCCAGCCTGGCGACGTTGACGGTCTGGTACTCGGGGCGCTTGATAGCGCCCGGCACCTGCCCGCGCATACCCCGTTTAGGAAGACGCATGATCAGCGTGGAGCGCCCGCCCTCGAAACGACGCGGGTCTTTGAGGCCGCCGGAGCGCGACTTCTGCCCTTTGTGGCCGCGGCCAGCGGTTTTACCCAAGCCGCTGCCGGGGCCGCGCGCGACGCGCTTCTTTTTCCTGACGGCGCCGCTGTTGGGTTTCAAATCGGAGATCTTCATTCTTTCACCTCGACGATCTTCACCAAGTGCTCCACCTTGCGAATCATCCCGCGAACGGCGGGATTGTCTGGCAGCTCGCGCTCACGGTTCATTTTGGTAAGCCGCAGGGCGCGCAAGGTAGCCTTCTGGTCTTTGGGGTAGTCTATGGGACTACGCACCAATTTGACGCGCAATGTACCCATCAGGCCTCCTCCTTCCGCATGCTCTTTACTTCGTCCCAGGTCTGCAGCTCCTTAAGAGCTTGAATGGTGGCGTAGGCAACGTTGATCTCGTTACGGCTCCCCAAGACCTTGGTAAGAATGTCGGTCACGCCCGCGAGCTCCAAGATGGCGCGCGGCACCTTGCCGGCGATAACGCCGGTGCCGGGGGCGGCGGGGCGCAGGATTACGCGGCTTGTCTCGTAGACGACCTCTATCTCATGGGGAATGGTGCCGTTCTCGAGCGGAACCTCTATCAGGTTGCGGCGGGCGATGTTCTGCGCCTTCTGTACCGCCAGCGGCACCTCCTTGGCCTTACCGAGACCAACGCCTACACGCCCCTGGCGATCGCCTACTACGGCGAGGGCGCCAAAACGGAAGCGGCGGCCGCCCTTGTAGGTCTTGGCGGTACGGCGAATCTTGATCATCTTCTCTTCAAAATCAGTTTCTGGCATGCCGTCCTCCTTTAGAACTCCAACCCCGCTTCGCGAGCGGCCTCGGCCAGGGCTTTGACGCGACCGTGATAACGGTACGCGCCGCGGTCGAATACTACCTTCTTGACGCCCTTGCTGACGGCCTTTTTGGCGATATCGGCGCCCACCTGCTTGGCGGCGTCGGTTTTATTGCTCTCGATACCCAGAGCGAGCGTGGAGCTGGCCACCAGGGTCTTGCCGGCCTCGTCGTCGATGATCTGGGCGTAGATGTGCTTGAGGCTGCGGTAAACGGTCAGCCGCGGATGGCCGGAGCGCTTTACCCGTCTGCGGGTGCGGTATTTGCGGCGCTGAAAGCTGTTCAACCTGGCCATTACTAACCTCCGGTAACGCCGGCCTTGCCGGGCTTGAGACGCAGGACTTCGCCCGCGTAACGAATGCCTTTGCCGTGGTAAGCGTCGGGCGGGCGGATGGCGCGAATATTGGCGGCCACCTGCCCCACCTTCTGCTTGTCTATGCCGAGAACGCGGATCTTAGTCGGCTCGGGTACTTCGAGGGTGACGCCCTCGGGGGCTTCGACGAAGACCGGGTGGCTGTAACCGATTGAAAGCTCGATCTTATTACCCTGCATCTTGGCGCGGTAACCGATGCCTTTGATTTCCAGCTCTCTGACGAAGCCCTGCGAGACGCCCTCAATGGCGTTTGCCAGCAGCGCCCGCGTCAAACCGTGCAGCGAGCGGTGACGCCTGCCGTCTGTAGGGCGCTTGACCACGACCTGATTGTCTTCCAGGCTGATCGTAATGTCGGGATCGTAAGCGACTAGCAGCTGCCCTTTGGGGCCTTTTACCACCACCTCGCCAGGCTTGACCTCTATGCTGACGCCTGCGGGCAGCGGAATGGGGAGTTTGCCGATACGCGACATATCACCACACCTCGCAGACTACTTCGCCGCCTACGCCCTTTTGCCGCGCCTCGCGGTCAACGAGGACGCCCTTGGACGTAGAAACGATGGCGATGCCCAAACCGCGCCTCACCACCGGCACCCTCTCCGCCGAAACGTAGACGCGGCGGCCGGGACGGGAAACGCGCTGGATGTGCTTGATCGACTTGCTGCGCTTGGGGCCGTACTTGAGCTCGAGCCTGAGAAGCGGTTTACCGTCGTTCTCCAGACGCTCGTAGCCCTTGATGTAGCCCTCACGCACGAGAATTTTGACTATCTCTTCTTTGAACCGGGACGCGGGAACGTCTACGGTCGCTTTATTGACCATCAAACCGTTCCTGATCCTGGTGAGCATGTCCGCAATGGGATCTGTAGTCATTGATATCTCTCCTTTTATCAGCTCTGCTTGCGCGAGCGGTCTCGAAGGAACCCCCTCGACCGGCCCTCGCTACCAGGAAGCCTTCTTCAGGCCCGGAAGCTGTCCTTTGTGCGCCAACTCACGGATGCAGATGCGGCAGAGGCCGAAGTAGCGGTAGACCGCGCGCGAACGGCCGCAGCGCGTGCAGCGGTTGTAGGTGCGAACCGTGAACTTGGGCTTACGTTTTGCCTTCTCGACTAACGCCTTCTTTGCCATAATGCTCCTTTACTTACGGAAGGGGAACCCCAAGAGCTCGAGCAGAGCCCTGGCCTCTTCGTCGCTCTCGGCGGTGGTCACCACCGCGATATCCATACCGTGTACGGCGTCCACCTGGTCGTAGGAAATCTCGGGGAAGATGAGCTGTTCGCGGATGCCCATATTGAAGTTGCCGCGCCCATCGAAACCGTTGGGGTTGATGCCGCGGAAATCGCGGATGCGCGGTAAGGCGACGTTTATCAGCTTTTCCAGGAAGATCCACATGCGGTCGCCGCGCAGCGTCACCTTGAGGCCGATGGGCATGCCCTTGCGCAGCTTGAAGTTGGAAACCGACTTCTTGGCGCGGGTGATGACCGGCTTTTGCCCGGTAATCTGGCGAACCTCTTCGGCGGCCTTCTCGAGGATGCGAACGTCTTCTTTGGCCTCGCCCAGCCCCTGGTTGATTACCACCTTTTCCAGGCGAGCGGCCGCCCAGACGTTCTCGTGGCCGAAGCGTTTTATGAGCTCCGGGCGCACTTCGTCGTGGTAGCGTTTCTTGAGATTAACTTCTAGCGGCATCTTTCACCTCACCCATCCAGCACCGCGCCGCAGTGGTTGCAAACGCGAACACGCCGGGATTTACCTTCTTCTTCCAGCAGCTTTTTCTTGACGCGCACCGGCTTGCCGCAGCTGGGGCAGAGCGGACGCACCTTGCTGACGTGCACCGGCGCTTCCATTTCGTGGAAGCCGCCTTTGGGGTTGTCCGGGGTCGCCCGCATGGCCTTTTTGACGACGTGGACCCCCTCGACTACCACTCGTTGCTCCTTGGGGAACACCGCGATGACGCGACCCGTCTTGCCTTTGTTCTTACCGGAAACAACGACGACGTTATCGCCCTTCTTGACGTGCAGTTTAGGCTGCATCAGATAACCTCCGGCGCCAGGGAGACTATCTTCATGAACTTGCGCTCGCGCAGCTCGCGGGCCACCGGCCCGAAAACGCGGGTACCCCGCGGCTCTCCCTGGGGATTGAGCACCACCGCGGCGTTCGAGTCGAAGCGAATGGCGCTGCCGTCGGGACGCTTAACCTCTTTCTTGGTGCGGACGATGACCGCCTTGACGACCTCGCCCTCCTTGACCACGCCTCCGGGAATGGCCTCCTTGACCGAGGCGACGACGATATCGCCAATGCTGGCGTAGCGGCGCCGCGAACCACCCAGTACGCGAATTACCTTGAGGCGTCGCGCACCGGAGTTGTCGGCGACCGAAAGGCTCGTTTCCTGCTGGATCATGCCTTACCACGCTCCTTGCGCAGCTGGTAGCGCTCCACCGCATCCATGCGTCCTTCTTCCAGGCGGCGCGTCACCCGCCAGCGCTTCTTGCCGGATATCGGCCGGGCCTCGCCGATTTCGACGACGTCGCCCACCTTGTAGGCGTTTTCTTCGTCGTGGGCCAGGTACTTACGAGACAGTTTGGTCACCTTTCCATAGAGGGGGTGGGGGAACTGGCGCTCCACCAAGACGGCGACCGTCTTGTCCATTTTGTCGCTGACCACGACGCCGGTGAGTATTTTTCTAGGCATTTGTCAGTCCTCCTTACTCCGTCCGGGCGTTCTTCTCGCCGAGGATCGTCAGCAAGCGCGCTATGGTCCGCTTGGTCTCGCTGATGCGGTGGTTTTGCGCCAGCTGGCCAATGGAAGCCTGAAAGCGCAGGTCCATCAGCTCGCGCTTTTTCTGGCGCACCTGCTCGATGATCTCCTCGCTGCTCATATTGCGGATCTCATTGGGCTTCATCGTAGGCATCCCTCTTGACGAACTTGGTCTTGATGGGCAGTTTGTGCCCCGCCAGGCGGAAGGCCTCGCGCGCCTGCTCCTCGGTCACGCCGGCGACCTCGAACATCACGCGACCGGGCTTGACCACGGCCACCCAGCCTTCCACGCTACCTTTACCCTTACCCATGCGCACTTCCAGCGGCTTCTTGGTGTAGGGCTTGTCGGGGAAGATGCGGATGTAGATCTTGCCGCCGCGGCGGAAGTGGCGCACCATGGCCACACGAGCGGCCTCGATCTGACGGTTGGAGATCCAGGAGGGCTCGAGCGCCACCATACCGTACTCGCCAAAGGCCACGTAGTCGCCGCCCTTAGCGGCGCCGCGCATGCTGCCGCGGTGGTGTTTACGGTACTTAAGCCTTTTTGGCATCAGCATCTTTTACCTCCTTCTTGACGCGGCGGCGCACGGCGGGGCGGCGGCGGGTGCGTTCCGGCCTGGCGCTAGCCTTCCGTAACGGCTTCTGCTGACCGATGACCTCGCCTTTGAATATGTACGCCCTGACGCCCAGCACGCCGTAGGTGGTCCGCGCCAAGGCAAAGCCGTAATCGATATTGGCCCGCAGGGTGTGCAAGGGCACACGGCCGGCAGAGCTCCACTCGGTGCGGGCCTGCTCGGCGCCGCCGATGCGGCCCGAGACGACTACTTTGGCGCCCTGGGCGCCCGACTCGACGACGCGCTGCACCGCTTGCTTGATGGCGCGGCGCACCGCGAAGCGGCGCTCTATCTGCTCCGCCACTCGCTGAGCCACCAGCGGCGCCGAGAGGTTGGGGTTGCCCACTTCCTGCACGTTGAGAGCGATGGTGCGGCTGGGGAACATCTTTTGCAAGTCGGCGCGCATGCGCTTGATAGTCTCGCCGCCACGGCCGATGATGACGCCGGGCTTGGCCGCGTGCACCGTCACCGCGAGGTTGTCGGCGGCGCGCTCGATGTCTATGCGGGCGATTCCGCCGTGCGCCACCTCGTTCTCGATGAGCTCGCGCACCTTGCCGTCTTCGTCGAGCAGCTGCGCATAGCCCTTCTTGCCCGAGTACCAGCGCGACTCCCAGTCACGGGTGATGCCAAGGCGAAAACCGATAGGGTTGATTTTGTTACCCATTCTTTTCCTCCACGATGATGGTGATGTGGCTGGTGCGCTTCTTCATGATGTCGGCGCGGCCACGGGCGCGCGGCAGCACGCGCTTGAGGGTCGGCCCCTCGTCGACGTAAGCCGCCTTGACGACCAGCTGGTCTTCCAGCAGGTCGTGATTGTTGACGGCGTTGGCGACCGCGCTCAAAAGCACCTTGCGCACCGAAGCGGCGGCGCGACGATTGGTGAACTTGAGGATCTGGTCGGCCTCGTCGGCGCTCTTGCCGCGGATCAAATCCGCCACCAGCCGCACCTTGCGCGGAGACATGCGGATGTACTTGGCTACTGCTTTCGCTTCCACTTCCCCGCCTCCTAGTGCTTCTTGGCTTGCTTGACGTCCTTGCCGTGCCCGCGGTAGGTGCGGGTCGGCGAGAACTCGCCAAGCTTGTGGCCCACCATGTTCTCGGTGATGAAGACGGGCACGTGGTGCTTGCCGTTGTAAACGGCGATGGTGTGCCCGACCATCTCGGGAACGATAGTGGAGCGTCGGCTCCAGGTCTTGATGACCCTCTTCTCGCCGGCGTCGTTCATAGCCTCGACCTTTTCGAGAAGATGATCGTCGATGAATACACCTTTTTTCAAGCTACGCGGCATACCTCACCTCGCTACTTCTTCTTCCGCCGGCTGATGATAAACCGGTCAGAGGGCTTGCGCTTTTTGCGGGTCTTCTTGCCCTTCGTCTGCCAGCCCCAGGGAGAGGCGGGCGGACGGCCGCGCGGGGCTCGGCCTTCACCACCGCCGTGGGGGTGGTCAACCGGGTTCATGGCCGAGCCGCGAACGTGCGGCTTGCGACCGAGCCAGCGGGTGCGCCCCGCTTTACCGACGACGATGTTCTTGTGGTCGGCGTTGCCCACTACGCCGATAGTGGCGTAGGACTCGGCGTGGATGCGACGCAGCTCGCCCGAGGGCAGGCGCAGCACCACGTAGTCGCCCTCGCGGCCCTGAATCTGCGCGCCGGTGCCGGCGGAACGCGCTATTTGCGCCCCCTTGCCGGGCTCGAGCTCGATGGCGTGCACCACCGTACCAACGGGGATGAAGCGCAGCGGCAGGGCGTTGCCCACCTGGATGGGCGCCTCGGGCCCCGACTGCACCTTCATGTCGGGCTTTAGGCCTTCGGGCGCGATGATATAGCGCTTCTCGCCGTCGCGGTAAAAGAGCAGGGCGATGCGCGCCGAACGGTTGGGGTCGTATTCGATGGCGGCGACGCGGGCGGGGATACCGGCCTTGTCGCGGCGCTTGAAGTCGATGATGCGGTAGAGGCGCTTGTGGCCGCCGCCGCGGAAGCGCACCGTGATGCGCCCCTGGTTGTTGCGCCCGCCCGTCTTCACAAGGGGTTCGGTAAGCGACTTTTCGGGCTTGCTCTTAGTGATGCTGGAAAAGTCGGCCACCGTCATGAAGCGACGGGAGGGGGTGTAGGGCCTGAACTTCTTAACCGCCATAATTCACCTCTAAATCAGCCCTTCCAGGGCCTCGATCTTCTGCCCTTGGGCCACGGTCACTATTGCCTTCTTGCGGTTGGCGCGCCTGCCCTCGTAGCGGCCCATGCGCTTCTTCTTGCCGGCTACGTTCATGACGTTGACCTCCATGACCTTGACCTTGAACGCCTGCTGCACCGCGTTCTTGACCTCGGTCTTGGTGGCTTCGGGGTGCACCCAGAATGTGTACCTGCCCTCGGCGTAGCCGCCGTAGGCTTTTTCCGAAAGCACCGGCGCAATGATCACGTCGTAAGGAGTCTTCACGCCTCACCTCCAATACCGGCGCGCGCCAGCGCCAGCGCCAGCGCAGCCTCGTCCAACACCAGCCAGTCGCTGCGCATGATGTCGTAGACGTTGACACCCTCGGGGCTGAGGGTAATGACCCAAGGCAGGTTGCGCGCGGCCAGGCGCACCTTTTCATCCGCACTGACCAAGGTGACGCGCTCGGAGCCGTCGAGGTCGTGGCTCTTGGCCCACTCCAGGAACTCCTTGGTCTTGCCGCCGACTCCGGCGAAGGCCTCGACGACGAGCATCTTCCCTTCGCGGGCGCGGTCGGCCAGGGCCATGGCCAAACCCGCCTTACGTACCTTCTTCGGCAGGGTGTAACCGTAGTCGCGCGGCCTGGGGCCGAAGACTATCCCACCGCCGACGTAAACGTTGGCGCCGCGGCTGCCGTGTCGGGCGCGACCCAGCCCTTTCTGCGGGAAAAGTTTACGCGTCGAGTATTTAACCTCACCGCGCGTCTTGGTAGAAGCGGTGCCGCGACGCCGGCTAGCCAGCTGCCAGCGCACCACCTCATAGAGGAGGTGAGAGTTTATCTCTTGCGGCAGGTCCAGCTGGCGCGTCTTCTTAGCGCCCTTCTCGGGGATAACGGGAACCTCGTACATCATTCAGCCCCCTTGTCGCGAGTGGTCTCGCGCACGACCAGCAGCCCACCGTTGGGGCCGGGGACGGCGCCCTTAATGAGAAGCAGGTTCTCGTCGGGGATTACGTCCACGACCTCCAGGTTCTGCATGGTCACGCGAGCGTTGCCGTACTGGCCGGCCATCTTGAGGCCCTTGTAAACGCGCCCAGGCGTTTTGGTCTGACCGATGGAACCGGGGTGGCGGTGGACGCGGTGAGCGCCGTGCGAAGCCGGAGCGCCGGCAAAATTCCAGCGCTTCATGACGCCGGCGTTACCGCGGCCCTTGCTGACGCCGGTTACGTCTACCTTCTCGCCCGGCTGAAAAATCTCGACGGTGACTACGTCGCTCTCCGGCTCGAAATCGCGAATCTCGCGCAGGTAGCGCAGCGGCTCGGCCGAAAACTTGGCGAAGTGCCCCTTCATCGGCTTGTTGACGCGCTGCGGCTTGAGCGGCGCAAAACCGAGCTGGACCGCAGCGTACCCGTCCGTTTCCGGGCTCTTACGCTGCAGAACCGGGCACGGCCCGGCCAGCACCACGGTCACCGGAATGGCGCGGTCGTCTTTCCAGATCTGGGTCATACCCACTTTAGCTCCTAGGATGCCCTTCACCGGCCACCTCCCACGGTCTTGATCTCGATTTCCACGCCCGTCGGCAGGTCGAGAGTCATCAGGCTCTCGATGGTCTTCTTGTTGGGGTTGGTAATGTCCACCAGACGGTTATGGGTGCGGATCTCGAAGTGCTCGCGGCTGTCCTTGTGCTTAAAGGGGCCGCGCAGCACGGTGAAGCGGCGTATCCTGGTCGGCAAAGGCACCGGCCCCGCCACCTTGGCGCCGCTACGCCGCGCCGTCTCTACTATCTTGCGCGCGGAAGCGTCCAGGCTCTTGTGGTCAAAACCGCGCAGCTTTATACGAATCTTTGGCATCCCTCACCTCACTCCAAAATCTTGGTCACGACCCCAGCGCCCACGGTGCGGCCGCCCTCGCGGATGGCGAAGCGCAGGCCTTCTTCCAGGGCGATGGGCTTGATGAGTTCGACGGAGAACTCGACGTTGTCGCCGGG
>Ga0256833_1001024_pt1 | contig 21051 bp, 24 predicted proteins | sample 356284metaG_FD_190535 | JGI IMG/M metagenome (GOLD analysis project Ga0256833, IMG submission 190535) | Hydrothermal vent microbial communities from Mid Atlantic Ridge, Atlantic Ocean - 356-284 | ecosystem: Environmental > Aquatic > Marine > Hydrothermal vents | place: Atlantic Ocean: Mid... | reverse complement strand
TACTTTTACCAACTTCTTTAATATCTTTTTTTTATCATTTTTATCTCTTTATTCATTACTTATTTTAACTCATATTTTATTATATTTTTGCTTATTTCATTGGCATTGGGCAATAGCCCAAAATTAACTTTTTTATCTCAAATAAACGAGAATGAATTCACTTATCCTTTTTGTGAGATAATATATGAATATGCAACTTAAATAATAGCTTTCTACATAAAATTAATAAAGAATATTTTACCATTTTGTAATAGCAGATTAAATATGAGACTTTAGTTTCATCTAAAAGTTTATCTATATTTACAAGATAAATATTTATATTAAGATTTAATTTTACCTAATTCTAGGTAAGCCTAAAGGCTTACATCCAATAATATTCAAATAAATGGTAATATATGTAAATTGAAGATGTGTAGGAAGCTATGACTTAAATGCTACCTTAAGAGATATAAATAAATTTAATCTACTCTATACTCTTAGTTAAATCTTCTATCTTTACGCCTCTGCCAGATACAGATACCTTCTTGGTAATTCTTATATTTTTAACCTTATCATATCCACAAGCTACACCACACTTAACAACACCTATTAAATAGTAATTACCTGCTGGAACATTTAAAAATTCAAAATCTCCACTCATATTAGATGTTGTAAATTTTAAATAGTTAAATAGCCTAGGATCAACCTTAGACATCTTTGCTCCACCTAAATAACTATCTTCATACCATTGAGTAGAGTAGCTAGTTACTGGATTTAAATATAAGCGAGTATTCTTTCCATATACTCTGTTTCCACCTGCTGTAGTAACATATATTTTACCCTTTACTGTTGCATGTCCAGTAGTTGATAATTTTCTATACTCATTTTCAGGAAATGGAATTCTTTTAACTACTGTTTTATCTTTAGAAGATATTGAACTCTGTTTTACAGGAATTATGCTACCCTCTGTATTGATAGTCTCTTTTACAACTTCTCCAGAGCTAGAAGAGCCACCATCTGTAATGGTTCCAGCTACACTATCATTCCCACTTACAGAGCCATCAACCACAGTGCCTAAGTTTTCATTACCACCATAAGAGCTTGGATCTGGAACGGTAACTTGTCTATACACATTACAACCAGTAAAAATCGATACTACTCCAATTAATAATGGAACTCTTTTATAAATATTCATATTAACTCCATTTTTTATAAACTATATCTAAAATTATACACTTATTTCATTAAAATCCAAAACTATTTACCTAAACAAAATTCACCAAACATCTTATCTAGCAACTCCTCTTGAGAGTAAGGCTTTGTAATCTCATTTAAATCTTTTATCGCACTATTGATATGAAAACTAAAAAACTCCAATTCACTACTATCTAATGGCTCTATTGCACTATCTATCTCTCTTAACGCACTTTTTACCGAATCTATTTGACGACTTGATATAAGCATCAACTCATCACTTTTAGAAAAACTGTTTAGTATAGACTCAATTTCAAAAATCAACTCTTCTACACTTTTTTTTGCAGAAAGTTCAACAATATTAAAGCCTTCAAACTTGTTGTAATCAATATCTATTCCAATATCAACTTTATTTAATACAACAATTACTTCAGCATCTACATCTTTTTTTATTAAATTTAATACCCTCTCATCTTCACTATCTAACTCTCTTGAGGCATCAAAGACAGCTATTATAATATCTGATTCTTCTAACCATTTTATAGATCTTTGCACTCCAAGCTGCTCTATAACATCTGTTGCCTCTCTAATTCCAGCAGTATCTGCTACTCTAATCAGATGAGAGCCTATTCGTATCTGCTCTTCAATACTATCTCTGGTTGTTCCTGCAATATCACTTACTATTGCTCTTTCATAATTTAGCATCTTATTTAAAATAGAGCTTTTTCCAACATTTGGTTTACCAATAATTGCCAACCAAAAACCCTCTATTAAACCCTTTCTTCTAAGGCTAGACTCAACAATATTCTCCAATTGTGCTTTAACTTCAAGTAGTGTAACTTTTAAGTTATCTAATAAATCTTCGGGTATATCCTCTTGTGAATAATCTATCATCACTTCCGAGTGGGCTAGTAGAGATATAAGTCTATCTCTACTATTTTCTATAAAATCTCTCAACTCTCCCTTAAGTTGCCTTGCTAAAACCTTTGCTCCATCTACACTTTTGGTCTCTATCATTTTTGCAATAGCTTCAGCTTCTGTTAAATCTATTTTACCATTTAAAAAGGCTCTTTGTGTAAACTCGCCTGGTTTTGCAAGTCTTGCACCATATTTTACTACACTATCTAAAATCTCTTGTGCAATTATAGAGCCACCATGACACTGAAACTCTACAATATCTTCACCTGTAAAACTGTATGGGGCTTTAAAATATATTACAATAGATTTATCTATTAAATCATCTTGCCAATTGTATAAAGATGACAATTTAGCAACTCTAGGCTCGAAATTTAACTCTTTAGTCATCTTCTTAGCTATCTGTAAAGAGTTGGCTCCACTAACCCTTATTATAGCAATCGAGCCTACACCACTAGCAGTTGCAACTGCTGCAATAGTATCAGACATTATCTTTTATTAAATTCATTAATAATTATATATCTATCACCACTCTTGCTTCTTTTTATTGCAACATATTTATTAGGGAATCTATCTCTTAAATATTCAAGAGCAATTTGAACTAAAATACCATCTAACTCTTTTGTTCTGCCCCAACCCTCTTTTTCTATATGTTCCACAACAGGTTGAAGTTGATGCTCTATCATATCTTGTTGAGAAGCTAAAAATTGTGCTATCTCTAACTTTAAATAGAAGCCATACTTGCTATTAATCCAATTAAACAGAAGATAAGATAGTGCATTATATCTATACCCCTCTTTACCAATTAAAAGAGCAGCATCATCACCATCTATAAATACATAAGCTATATTATCTTCTATATCAACCTCTACTGTATCTATATTAAAACAACTAAGCTCTATTAACTTTTTAATTTTATCCTCTAACTCTTTGGCATCTATACTCTCATAATTTTTTACAATTTCATTTTTAACACTCTTTTTGCCATAAAAAGAGTCAAATATCTCTTTCTCCTCTTTTATAATACTTTTACTGCTACTAGATTTTAAAGTTGTATCTTCATCTTTTTTCTCATCTAACTCATCTTCAACTTTAATACTCTCTTTTGCAACTGCTTCAACTTCTGCTTCTAGATTTATACTATCATCTTTGCTATTTTTCTCTTCACTTTTTATATCGGCATTAGAATCCTCTTTCTCATTTAGTGCTACTACTATAATAGCTTTTTTAGAGAATAGACCCAAAATCCCCTTAGAAGGATATTGAACTATATCGTAATCTAATTTATCAATAGATATATTTAAATCCTTAACTGCTAAAGAACAAGCCTCTTCCAAAGTTGTTGCTTCATATCTTTTAATCATATCAAGACTCCGAACTATTTTTTGAATTTTTAATCTTTAATTTATACCTCTCATATGCACCATTAATATAGTATTGTTGTGCAATTGTTAATATATTATTTGTTAGCCAGTAAAGAACCAATCCTGCAGGGAAAGTCAAAAAGAAGAATGTCATCAATACTGGTAACCACTGAAATATCTTCTTTTGCATTGGGTCTGTCATTGTATTTGGTGTAACTTTTTGTTGTATAAACATTGTAATACCCATCAATACTGGTAATACATAATATGGGTCTTTTTGAGATAGGTCTGTAATCCAAGCAATCCAAGGAGCACCCTGAAGCTCTTCTGCATTTAGCAATACTCGATAAAGCGCAAAAAATATAGGAATTTGAAGTAACATTGGCAAACACCCACCCATAGGATTTGCTCCATGCTTTTTATATAGAGCCATCATCTGTTGATTCATCTTAGCTGGATCTTTGCCATACTTCTCTTTCAACTCTTTCATCTTTGGAGCCAAATCTTTCATCTTTTGCATAGACATTAACCCCTTATAAGATAGAGGGAATAGAACAATTTTAACCAAAATGGTAAATAGAACAATTGCCCAACCCCAATTACCAACAAAGTGATATATTGACAACATTACTTTAAAAAAAGGTTTAGCTAAGAAAGTAAACCATCCAAACTCAATTACATCTGTTAATTTTGGATCTAATTTAGAAAATAGCTCCCACTCTTTTGCCCCTGCATAACCCTCTAAATCTAAATCACCTTTTGCATCTATAAAAGGTATTGGAGCATTTTCGTATCCTTTTACTCCAGAAGCAGCTACAATTGTATTAAATACCCCACTTTTTTTATAAAATAGTGTCGTATAATATCTATCTGTGCTTGAGACTACTGTTGTGTTATTAAATGTTTGTGGTTTATCTACATCACCATCTTCAAGAGTTGTAATAACTCCATTTGCATCCCTAACAATAACACCACGAACAACTAAATATCTACTCTTATCTACAGTTGGTCTAAACCCAGGAGTAATTAAATAAGCAACACCTGCTGGAGCTTTTACACTAATATCATAATGTCCATCTGGATAAAATTTAATAATTTTTTTAATAATTTTTCCATCTATATTTTGCTCTAGTGTTATCTCTTTTGCATTATTTGTAGCATCTAGACTATTTACACTACTCTTATAATCAGTAGTAAATGCTAAATTGTTTAATTTATCATCTTTAAATCTTACCTCAAGAGGTCTAATTGCATCAGGATTAATCAACTCTAATGGCTTACCCTCTTCAACTTGATACTTTTTACCAATTAATTTAATTGAATTTACTCTACCTAAATTATCAAAACTTAAATTATACTTTTTTGTTTTTACGGTTGCAATAACTTTGCCAATATCAACAGTAGGTATCTTACTCTTAATGCTACTACTCGCACTGCTAGATGCAACCGAAGGAGCAACAGGCGCATTAGCACTTTTACTAGCTACAACCTCTTCTTTTTTACTGCTATTAATATCACCACCAACTACACTCTTCTTTTGTGGAACAAGATAACTATACACTGTTAAAAATAAAAATGATAATACTACAGCTAAAAGCAACCTTTTATTCATATCTGACTTTTCCAAATCCAAAACCTTTAAATTAATATTCTATTATCGCACCAACTAATCTTCTTAATAATAAAAGTAGTTAATTGGTATGGTAATTTAAAGTTGTATTATATCTAAAAAGTGCCTAAATGTGGAATACAATATAGTTAAATTAACAATTAATTAACAATTAATTTTAATCTGGTATAAATTTTGTGAAAAGTTTTATCTATTTTCTTATAATCACCACTTAATATTGGCTCTTTTGCAATAAAAATATATTTTCCACTCTTAAGTGAGTTGCTGTAATCTATAAAATGCGCTCTAAGTAAACGCTTTGCTCTATTTCTAAAGACTGCTTTTCCCACCTTTTTACTAGCAACAAAAGCAACCTCTTTGCTATCTGACTCTTTATAAAACAGAACGAACCACTCTGTATGCCATCTGTGTGTAGCATTTGAGTAGATTCTATTAAACTCTTTTGATGAGTTTAATCTGGTAAATGAATTTATACTGCTAATCTCTTTCTACCTTTAGCGCGTCTAGCATTAATTACTCTTCTACCATTTTTTGTCTTCATTCTTGTTCTAAAACCGTGTGTTCTCTTACGAGGTGTGTTGTGTGGCTGATATGTTCTTTTCATACTACCCTATCCTTCAATATTTTTGTAAATCACAAATTTTGTGTGGAATATTATCTAAAATAGTATTAATCTAAACTTATTCTCCATTCCAAGCAATAGTTGGTTTCCCATTTTCATCAAAAACCACTGCTGGCATTGCCATAATATTATAACCACTATCTACATAATGTATCTCTCCAGTTACTGCTTTGCTTAAATCACTAAGTAGATACATACCACTATTTCCAACATCCTCTATTGTTACATTCCTCTTTAAAGGAGAGTGAGCAGCATTCCATTTAAGCATAAAACTAAAATCGCCAATTCCAGCAGCTGCCAAAGTTTTAATTGGTCCAGCACTTATAGCATTTACTCTAACACCATCTTTTCCTAAATCTTCAGCCAAATATTTAACGCTCATCTCTAAAGCAGCTTTAGCAACACCCATTAAATTGTAATTTGGTATATATCTTACCCCACCTAAGTAACTTAAAGTTACAATAGATGAATTCTCACTCAAAATTGGTTTTAACTTTTGTGTTACCTCTATAAGAGAGTAAACTGATATATCCATAGCAACCCTAAATGCATCTTTTGAAATATCTACAAATCTACCACTAAGCCCCTCTTTTGGTGCAAATGCAATAGAGTGAACAATAAAATCTATCTTTCCGAAATCTCTCTCTAAAGACTCTTTTAAATCCTCTATCTCTTTCTCATTTGTAACATCACATGGGTATAACCTATCTTCGCACTCAAGCTCTTTAGCTATTGGCTCTAGCTTCTTTTGAAATCTCTCATTTAAATATGTAATTGCAATATCAGCCCCCTGCTCTTTGCAAGACTTAGCAATACCATACGCAATAGATTTTTTGTTAGCAATACCTAAAACAACCCCTTTTTTACCCTTCATTAGCATATACAATCCTTAAAAAATTTTTCATATTTTAACATAAAGTTGATATTATTCTCATATATTTTTCAAAAGGAAACATTATGAAAGGAACTATAATTATCTCAACAGGTGGAACATTCAACAAAATATATAACAGATTAACTGGTAATTTAGATATAGATACTAACAATAACTCTCTTAAAACAATAGAGAACTCTTGGTTAGCAAAGCTAAATTTTATAAATATTATCAATAAAGATTCACTTGATTTTACAATAAAAGATAGAGAAGAGTTACTTAAAACAATTAAAAAGTTAAATTACGATAGATATATTATCATTCACGGAACAGATACAATAGATATAACTGCCAAATATTTAAATGATGCAAATTTAAATAAAGTTATTGTTTTAACTGGTGCTATGGTGCCTTTTTCAATAGACCCAATAGAAGCAACTGCAAATTTAGCACAAGCTATAGGTTACTCCAAATTAGCATCTAATGGTATATATATTGCATTAAATTCAGTAGTAGATAGATATAATAGAGTAGAAAAAAATAGAAAAGTAGGAAAGTTTCAAATAATAACCTGAGTTCGACGGAGTATCATAGATATACAATACTCTAAATAACTTATATTTTAAGGCAAACAGTGCCATTGTAATAGTTACTTAAAAAAAATTAATATACAATGTCAAGGGCTATTATGAATATCACTTAAACACTTATTGTGTGGTATTTTTAGTTATATTACAACATACAAAAGTTAAAATTATAAAACTCAAGTTAGTAGATATCTTTTAATAAATGAGGTAGCGATTTTTTGCCAAAGTATCCCTCTTGATACATCCATCTATAAATTTTAGCTGCAATTGGTCCAGCAGTTGAACCACCATGTCCTCCATGCTCTACAATTATAGATACAACATATTTAGGTTTTTTAAATGGAGCATATGTTGTCAGCCAAGCGTGTGAGCGTCTAAAGTAAGATAAATCCTCCTCTTTTACTCTCTTTTTAACATCTTGCGCTATTGAAGCTACCTGAGCAGTTCCAGTTTTTCCAGCAACTACTATTGGCAAATCATGTAGTGCCCTGTAAGCTGTTCCTCTCTTATTGTTACAAACATCATACATTCCATTTCTAACTATATTAAATATAGCTCTATTAAACTCTATCTTTTTTGACTTTTGACTATAAGGCTTTTCATCAATTAGTGTTGCAAAATGAGGAGTTACTAAGTATCCAGTTGCCAAAAAGGCTGTATATCTTGCAATTTGCATAACACTTACATTATCATACCCTTGCCCAATAGCCGCAATTACAGTCTCTCCTTTATACCAACTCTGCTTATACCTCTTTCGCTTCCACTTTTTATTTGGAATTATACCCTTATACTCTCTTGGTAAATCAACGCCTGTTTTTACTCCAAGACCTATCAAATTTAAATCTTTAGATAAATTATCTATACCTATATGTAAAGCTTTATTGTAGTAAAAAACATCACAACTCTCTCTTATCGATTTTCTTAAATCTACATCACCATGACCCCAGTGAGACCAACACCTAAACTTATGTTTACTCTTTCCAATTCTTATAAATCCTCTACAAAATTCATGCTTTAAAACAAATCCTCCAGCCTCTTTTGCAGTTGCTAGTGCAACACCCATCTTAATTGTAGAACCAGGGGGGTATAGTGCATGAACCAACTTATTTGTAAATGGATGCTCCAAATTACTCTGTATCTTCTTCCACTCTTTAGAACTTATTCCATCTACAAATAGATTTGGATCATAACTAGGTGTGCTAACTGCTGCTAATAACTCTCCAGAAGTTTTCATGACAATAACAACAGCAGCTTTCCCATCTAAACTATCATATATAAACTTCTGTAAATTTACATCCAAACTAAGCTTTAAATCTCTATTACTCTTTGCTTTTATATGTTTAAGCTCCTCTATCTCTTTATTATATGCATTTACCTTAACAACCCTAGAGCCTAACTCTCCTTCTAATACTCTATTGTAATACCTCTCTAATCCAGCCTTGCCAACTTTTCCTACCTCTTTAACAACTTCATCTTTTGCAACATCTTTTTTATTTGCCTTGCCAATATACCCAATAACATGAGATAGATATTTTCCATAAGGGTAGTATCTCTTAGTAGCTGCATCAATTTTTATTGTATCTAATAGAGTCAATTTTGGATAAACTTTTAACATATCATCATAATTTATAAAATCTATTATAGTAATATATTTATGGTTATACGCTGACCTATTTTTTTTATATACCTTTTTAATTACCGTTAAATTCAAATCTTTAAAAGAGCTATTAAGTATATCTAGCGTATTATTAAACTCTTGGCTATCAATCTTTAAATGAGGTTTCATAGATACTGAAAAACCAATTTTATTACTCGCTAATAAATTTCCATTTCTATCTAATATCTCGCCTCTAGTTGGTTTAATAAAGCTCTTTTGCTCTACATTCTCTTTGGCTAACCTCTCATAAAAGTAGTTAGATTTTATACTAATCTCATATAACCTATTTATTAATAGTGCCCATATAGCTACCATTAAAATAGTTATTAACTTATACTTCATATAAGCACCGCCGCAATAATATCATAGAGTAGAGAGAAGAGTATAAACGAATCATAATTAACACTACTTTGAGCATTAATCATATCATAAGCAAAAAGTAGTAAAAAATAGATTAAATTAATAAATAAAACTGTAGATATTTTAATACAAACTGGACAAAGCTTTAAAAAATTTAATCTAGTTCTAATTAAAAAGTAAAAAATTGTAATTGCAATAACAATTAAAAGTATTGGCAAAGATAGATTAATCTCTAAATTAATCATATAAATAAGAGAAAAAACAACCTTCCAGTAGTTATCTTCCTCCAATCCAATTATAAACATCAATCCCGAAAACCCAATAAACAGAGGCATAGTAACATACATAGAAATTAGCATAGGGTATATTATAACAATTGCCAACCATAATAGAAATATCAATATGTCAATAACCCTATTAATCACTAAATAAATCCTTATACTTTATAAATTAAAGATATCTCATTACAAACAGGAAAATGAATACACTTAACGCAATCTAACCATATCTTATGGTCTGGAATTTTCTCTTTTTCTATCTCTTCAAAACCTAACTTTTTAAAAAAATCAGAGATATAAGTCAAAACCAATATCTCCTCTACCCCTAACTCTTTTGCCTCTTTTTTACAATACTCAACAATATCTCTACCAGCACCCAAACCTCTAGCTACTTCATCGACTATTAAACTTCTAATCTCTGCCAATTTTGGAGAGTGTATATGAAGTGCAGCGTAACCTATCAATTTATCATCTTTATATGCTAATATATAACTTCTAATATTTGTAGCTAACTCATCATCACTTCTTCGCAAAATTACGCCATCTTTAACTTCACTCTCTACCAACTCTTGCATAGCTTTTATATCTCTAAGCTTTGCCTTTTTTAGCTCAATCAAATTCAACTCCAAAAACATAATTTAATATCTCTTTATGAACTCTATCTTGCCCCTCTTTTTTTAAGTTAGATATAACTATAGAGTTTGGATACTCTCTCTTTAACTTTGCTCTATCTTTCTGTTTTAACTTATCTCCTTTTGTAAAAACAGTTAATAATTTCTGATCATCTCTTAAATTATCTTTTAAAAACTTCTCTACCCTATTATCAATATCTGTATTAGGGTGCCTTGCATCTCTTAAATGAATATAAATTCTTATTGCTACTCTATTTTTAATAAACTCCAATAGATTCTTTTGCCAAATCTCTTTTGTGCTCTTAGATACCCTCGCATATCCAAATCCAGGCAAATCAACAAAATAAAGAGGGTATCTGTCATCTTTATATAAATACTCGATATCAAAAAAGTTAATCAACTGGGTTTTCCCTGGAGTAGATGAGCTTTTAGCAAGGTTTTTCCTATTTGTTAATAGATTTATTGTAGAACTTTTTCCCACATTTGAGCGCCCCATAAAAACCACTTCACTTCTACTCTCATCAACACTATCAACAATACTTTGAGCAGACTTTATAAACTCTGCTTTAACAACTCTTGGATTATCTTTATTCACTATTTGTTACTCTTAATTTTAAATATAAATTTTACAGGTTTTTTACCTTTACTATTGGCATAAGATGTTCCCTTTTTATTATCAACTATTATCTCATCTCCAAAAACTTTTCTTTTGTTTCTTCTATCTTCTATCTTAACCTTTCCATTTAAGATATACTTATCCTCTTTAGGAAGATATGTTAATGTATCGCAAGTTCCATTTATATCTTTTTTAGGATTAACAATCTCAAAATATACATTACCTATTGCTTTATACTTATTTGCTTCACTATTACTGTCTAAAAAAACCAAAAGCTTATTACTATTTATTAAATTTTTACTCTCTTTAGCAACTACATTACCAGAAAATGTAGCTTTACTATCCCCATCTTTATAGAAAAAATCATCAGAAGTAATCTCTAAGTTTCCTCCAAGAATTACCATTGTAGATATTGCTATAATTAACGATACCTTTCTCATTAAAATCCCCTTTACTTAATTAGACTTCTTGCAAAACTCATTAATTGAGAATATTTTTTAGTGCATATTATATTTTATTTTGTATCTTTGAAGGAGTAGCCTTAGCTAATTCAAAAAGATACCAAATTAAAGATGATGCGCAATAACTAATATACTCTTTCATTGAGTTTTGAAAGAAGTCTATAAATTAAATTATAGCTAAAATAGCAAAATTTTATACAATTGAAGAGAAATTAATCACTTTTTTTTAAAACAAATGTAGCTTTTACATTTTTAGCTTTTGTCTCTTTTGTCACAGAGTTATACTTCATATTCACTCCATTAACCATATCATACTCCTTAGATATTGTAAATCTGTTAGGAGTTGTAACTACTTTTGTTTCTGTATCATAAATAGCCTTTTGAGAGTTATATCTCTTGCCATCATCTTTTACCATCACTACATTATCTATAAATGTAATCTTATTCCCTTTAGATACGGATCTTTTAGCTCTTAAACTCTTAATATCACCATTTATTATCTCTGGATTAGCCAAATACCAAGAGTCGCCTCTTTTTTCTGCTAAATTAGCTGTTAATCTATACTCAATTGAAGTTCTGTTTATATCATATTGAGTAAAATCTTTAATCTCTGTGCTCTTATTGGAGCTAACTACCCTATTTTCATTCTTAAACTTATCAACCTTTAAAAAACTAGGAGTTGCCAATACAGCAAGTAGAACAATAGCTAAAAAATACTCTAATCTATGCCCCATAATTTTTGCAACTCCTTTTGCCTACCTTCAAGCTCTAATATATAATCTATCATCTCTCTAACAGCTCCATTCCCACCTTTGCTATTTAATACAATATCTACACTATTTTTAATAAATAGCACACCATCAAGTGGAGTAAAAGAGAGCTTGGCACTCTTTAGCATAGAATAGTCATTCAAATCATCTCCAATAGCAGCAACACTACTCCAATCAATTGATAAATCTTTTAAAATATCTTCAACCTTGCTTTGTTTATCTTTGACACCCTGATATATAAATTTTATACCAAGCTCTTTAGCTCTTTTGGCTACAATTTCAGACTCTCTACCAGTAATAACAGCAACTTCTCCACCAAGCCTTATCCAACTAGCAATTGCCAAGCCATCTTTAACACAAAAGCTCTTAAACTCTTCCCCACTTTGACTATAAGAGATTTTACCATCTGTCATAGTGCCATCAACATCTAGCAATAAAAGTTTTATACTCATAAAACACCTTTTGTGCTAGGAACTCCAACCCTCTCATTTTTTGCTAATGCTCTACGCAACGCAACTGCAAAAGCTTTAAATGTTGCCTCTGCAATATGATGAGAGTTTACACCCCTATTATAAATTAAATGTAGATTTAAAGGCATCTTAAATGCTAAAGATTTAAAAAACTCCTCTATAAGCTCTAAATCAAAATTACCAACCCCTTGGTGTCTAAAAGGAATATCATAAACCAAATATGCCCTGTTTGACAAATCTATATCACAACTAACACTAGCCTCATCCATTACAACAGTTGAATTTCCATATCTCTCAATACCTTGAACAGGATAGATTAACTCTCCCAAAAGCTCACCTAAAACAATACCAACATCCTCTACTGTATGGTGTGCATCTATATGCAAATCACCTTCAGCCTTAATGGTTAAATCTATTAAAGAGTGTCTAGCTAGTGCATCTAACATATGGTCAAAAAAACCAACACCAGTATGGATATCTGCTTCTCCAGTCCCATAAATATTACATGAGACTCTTATATTTGTCTCTTTAGTTACTCTACTCTTCTCTTGCATAATATATCCTAATCTCTTATTACAAAGCCACCATCAATTGAATTATCTCTAATAAAGTCTAACGCCTCATCTTTAGAGCCAAATCCCATTACATGAACTCTATGTAAGATTATACCATTATCACCTTTACCATCTTTTATAATTACTCTTTTTCCACTACCAGCTAGAGCTAAATATTTAACTTTTGCTCTATTTGCATTATCCATATTAGCAAATGCCCCAACCTGAACACCAAAGTTTGTTAATTTAACTTTAGGTGCAACCTTTCCAGCTTTTGGTTTATATACTTTACCTGCAAAACCAACAACTTCTAACTGAACATTACAAGTCCCCTTCTTATCTATTCCAATCTCTTTACCAACAGCGTATGAGCAATCAACAACCCTACCTGCTACAAAAGGTCCTCTATCATTTATTCTAGCTATTGTGCTTTTCCCATTATCTAAATTAGTAATCTTAACCATTGTATCCATAGGCCAAGTCTTATGAGCAACAGTCTTATCATACATATTATACTGCTCTCCATTACTTGTCTGAAGTCCATGAAAATCTGGTCCATACCAACTAGCAATACCTCTCATCTTATCTCCAATTCCAACATAAGTAGGGCTATAAGTTCTACCCTTTACAGTATATGTCTTCATTGTTGCCTTAAATCTTGCAGCACTTGTGTGTCCTGTAGATTTTGGCTTAATCACACTACTAGAGTCTCTTATTGTTCCATCACTCTCTATATCATCACCCTCAATATAGTAAATTTTCTCTTTATGCGAAAATGGATTTAAATTACTCATACTACAACCACCAAAAAAAGTTGCAAAAGATAGAAAAAGAAGAGATTTATAGCCCATAAAATTTCCTTAATATTAATTAATTTTAATTATTATCGCTAAAAATCCCTTTAAAAAGCCTTGTAGAGTTCTCATAAAATCTATTTTCTAACACTTTTTCATCAATATCTAAAATTTCAGAAGCTTTCTCTAAAACCAATCTTGTATAAGATGGCTCATTCCTTTTGCCTCTAAATGGGTGTGGTGTAAGATATGGAGCATCAGTCTCTAATACAATCCTTTCTAGTGGAATTTTTGGTAAAACCTCCACCAACTTTTTAGCATTTTTAAAAGTCAAAACACCACCAATTCCATAATAAAATCCATAATCTTTAAGCTCTAAAAGCCCTTGATTTGCATTAAAACAGTGTAAAACCCCACCACATCTACTATACTCTTTCAAAATATTCAAAGAGTCTAAACTAGCCTCTCTAACATGCACAATAAGAGGTTTATTATATCTGTTAGCCAACTCTATCTGCTCTATAAAAACCTCTTTTTGGCGTTTTATTTCAAGCTCTTTTTCATGCCTTTCTTTAGGTAATCTATAATAATCTAAACCACATTCCCCAACTGCCACACATTTAGGGTGCTTAATAAACTTCTCTAAAAAAGAGACATCAAACTTATCTATATCATACGGGTGAACACCAACAGCAAAATATATATTATCATAACTATCAGCCAACTCTATGGCCCTATTTAGCGTATCAGGGTCAGCACCTGGTATTATAAATTTTTTTACATCATAATCTTGCGCTCTTTTTATAACATCACTAAAATCATCAATATATCTAGTGTCATCCAAATGACAATGTGTATCTATAATCATCTCTACCTCTAAAATTACTTAAATAACTTATTCGCGAAATTAAGAGCCTCTTGTGTATAGCTCTCACCACCTACAATTCTAGCTATCTCTTTTACTCTATCTTCGCCATCAAGCTTCTTAATATAGCTTCCATTTTCATCTTTTGTAATTAATATATGCTCATTAGCTTTAGAGCTCAAATGTGGCTGGTGCGATATTGCAAAAATTTGGTATATTTTAGATAATTTGCTTATCATATTTGCAATAGCTATAGACTCATCTCCACTTACATTTGCATCAATCTCATCTAAAACAATTACACCACTATCGCTACTACTAGCAGCAACACTAAGCAAAGCCAATCGAACACGATTAAACTCTCCTCCACTCAAAGATTCAACCCTAGTCTCTCCCATTCTAACCTCTGCACTGTCAAATCCAAACTCATATAAACTCTCTTTTGCAAATATAAAACTAACTGCTGGAAGCTTTAACTCCTTTAAGTAACTCTTAATTTCACTCTCTATCTCTTTGGCAAATTTAACTCTGCTCTTACTAATTTTAGATGCTATCTCTTCAAGCTCACTCTTAATCTTATCTATCTTGCTCTCAAGCTCTTCAACATCAGCTTCTATAGTCTCAAAACTCTTAAGTTCCTCTTTTCTTTGTGCTAAATATTTTTTTGCCTCTTCAATAGAGCCAAATCTCTTTACTACAGCAGATATCTCCTCTAACCTATTCAAAACATCTTCAATATTAACTTCACCCAACTCTTCACTTAAAGCCGAAATATCTTCTAAATCACCTCTTAACTGGTTCATAGCATCACTAAAATAACTACTATCACGATCAAGCATATTAAAAAGCTCATACAAGCTATCTTCATAATCAAATATAGGCTCAATCTGCTGTGAAAGTTCTGATATCTTATCTAATTTAGATAACTGTTTCTTAACAACTAAAAGCTCTTCATACTCTCCATCTTTTAAATCTAAAGCTTCTAATTTAGATATCTCATACTTTAAGAATTCAACCCTCTCAAGCGAATTTTTAGCAACTTCTTTTCTTCTATTATACTCAACTAACAACTCTTTATATTTATTAAATTCACCACTGTATAGTTCTAAATATTTTGCAAAACTCTTATCTCTATCTTTGCTATAATTATCAATTAATTGCAATAATTGAGCACTCTCAAAGCCACTCTTATCTCTAACGCTAATATAAGATATGTATCGACTAAATATCTCTTTTAAAGCCTTTTTAGAGATATTTTGCCCATCTATAAAGTATCTAACTCTATCTTTTTTAATAGATTTAACACTCACTACATCTTCAAGCTCAAACTCATCGCTAACTAAACTTTTTGGCTTTTGAATATCTACTTCACAAAGCTTAGCCTCTTGATTTGCCAATCCAAAGTTAGCTAGTAATGCATTCATAAAAACAGATTTACCAGCCCCACTAGGTCCAGTAATTACAACTAAACCTTTATCAAACTCTAACTCAACACTCTTAAATCCAAGCAACTCTTTTATAAATACTCTACTAACCATAAACTAATTATCACCCCAAGATAACTTATCTCTTAATACCCTAAAATAGTTTCTCTCTCTTCTGTGTAGCAGTTTGGCACTATTTTTTGCACCCCTAATTATAAGCTCCTCATCATGCTTTAACTCATAAGTATCTTGCCCATCTACAACAACTATAAGTCTCTCTTTAGGTGTTTTAATCTTAATAGTAAAATCAGCTGGCATTACAAGTGGTCTTTGAGTTAATGAGTGTGGGCAAATAGGTGTCATAATAAAAGCTTTTGTCAAAGGATACATCACAGGACCCCCAGCTGCCAAATTATAAGCTGTAGAGCCAGTTGGTGTAGATATTATTAAGCCATCACCCCTGTATATATTAAAAATCTCATCTTCGATATAAGATTCAATTGTAGCCATCCTAGATACAATTGGTCTAGTTACAACAACATCATTAAAGGCATAAAAAGGTATATCTATCTCTCTTACAGATAAAACACCTCTTATCATCATCCTCTCATCAATTCTGCACTCTCCATTAACCAACTGCTCTAAAAAATCATCAACCTCGCCTATCTTTACATCTGCCAAAAAACCTAAATTACCAGCATTAATACCAGCAACAGGCTTATTATATTTATAACTTCTTCTAACCAAAGATAAAAGCGTTCCATCTCCACCCAAAGAGATTAAAAAATCACTTCTTCTGCACATCTCATCAAAATCCATCCCATCAACACCTATCATATTAGCAGACCTGTTAGCCACTAATACATCTATACCATAACGCTTAAATTTAGATTTTATATCCAAAAAAAGCTCTTTAATCTCAGGTGAATTTGGTCTTAAAATAAAACCAGCAACTTTAAAATCTTTAATACCACTCTCCACAAATAGACCCCTTATACTCGTTATATTACTGCATAAACTAATACTCCAAAAGTTTTAGCGTATTAAGTATCGCAATAACTAAAGTAATCATAATAGAGTATCACAAAGAGCATTACAATAACTTTAATAATAACCAAAAAATAGATATTCAACTTGCAGATTTTACCTAACAACTATATAAATTATTATAAAATTACTTTTATTTCTCAATTGATTAATTTTTAAATACTCTTAAAAGAATCTCAATTTCATAATTTGGGATTATATTACAAAATGTAAGAAATTAAATATATTTTTCAATTCTGTGTTACAATTATAAAAAAGTGATAACTAAATGAAGCCTATATTTAAAATTTCAGCAGTATTGATATCTTTGTGCTCATTCACGCTACTTCATGCCTACTCAAATCAAGATTTATGTCAATTTAAAAAAGTTATTAAAAATGGATGGAGTGATAAAAACAAAACACTTAATCAAAAAATTATAAATTTAGGAAAGATAGAAATACCACGAATAATCAAAAACTTAGAACAACCACTAAAGCCCGATGAAAATAAAAGTAGTATTGCTCCTTTGCCTAAAATGATATTAGATCAAGGCGACTATACAAAACTTTTTGCTTACACAAGATACTTAGAGTCAAAAAACAAAATAAAAGAAGTTTCTAACATATATATAAAAGCCTATAAAGGAGTAAAAAAAATAAAAATATCATCATTTTTGCCTTTAATCTACACTTTCTTTCTAAACGAAAATATAAATAAAAGCTTAAACGCAGATTTAAATAATAAAATATTTACAAAAGAGATAAAAAACAATCTCTATAAAAATCTATCCAATCTACTCATATTAGACAAAAATAGAATATTCACAGCCATTAATGCAGAAAAAAATATGTCACTTAAATTAATTAAAATGCTACATAAAGTAGATGGTGATTATATCATAGATAAACAACATTTAAAAATATATAAAGAGCAATATGTAACTATTGCAAATAATCACTTCAGCAAACTCTACGATGCAGTAAAAAACAATAAATTAAAAAAATTTATTCAAAATAAAAAAAGAACAAAAGAATCAATATCAACAATGACTCACCTTAAAATGAAACTACTAAAACAAAAACTACTCCTTTACAAAAAATTATCAAAACATATAAAAGAACAAGACTATATCACGCTCAGTAAATACAGAATAAATGAAGATTTTAATATGGAAGCAAAATATATATACAAAACTATAGATGACTATATAAAATTAATAGATAAAAACAGCAAGTTATTACAAAAGCTAAAAGCAAACAAATAGGCTAAACTAAAAACCCATTTTGTAATAGAACTTAATACTGCATACAGAACCAATTGTAATATAAGTTTTTTCTTTCGTCTTTTATTTTTTATTTACACCCAATTATCAAGTTTTAAATCATCTACTCTTTGAAACTCTTTAGTATTGTTTGTAACAAGTATTAAGTTAAGAGATTTAGCATGAGCTGCTATTTGCATATCCATATTTCCTATAACTCTGCCTTGTTTTTCTAAAGATGCTCCTATTTTACCATACTCTTTAGAGGCTTTATAATCAAAATTAACAATTTCAAATGGAATTAAAAAACTCTCAATAGCTTTTATATTTTTTTCTACATAGTTACTTTTATAAGCACCAAAGAAAAGCTCAGAAACTGTAATAGAGGATAAACAAAGCTCACCAATTTTAAACTCTAAAAACTTCTCTTTTACAGATTGAGGTCTGTTTTTGATAATATAGATACAAATATTTGTATCAAGCATAGCTTTTATCAAAATATATCCTCTCTTTTTTGTTGTGGTTCATTTTTGTCAATATCAAAATCGTTTGAAAAATTATCTAAATTATTAAAAAAATTACCCCATAAAGCCTTATTGTCTTTGGGTATTAACATTACAACATTATCTACTTTTTTAACAAAAACCTCTTTTTGGTCATCAAACCTAAACTCTTTTGGCAATCTAACAGCCTGACTTTGCCCATTTTGAAAAATTTTTGCAATAGAGATCATCTTGAATCCTTTAAGTATATACTAATTTTAAAATTTTATCAAGTATAATTGTTTTTTATTTAAGCTTTGTAGTCTGAATGCCAAAGCTGAAGCTTTGGCACGAGAGAGATGAAGCTAGGAAAAATTGTTAAAATTAATCTTTTATTTTTTCATATACTACTTTCCAAATATTAAGAATATTAATTTTTTTTGTTTCTTGATTTGTTTGTCTTTTTAGTTCTGTTAATATATCTTTTGCTTTTTTTTCATAGCTTTTATCTAAGCCTAGTTCTTTTACCCCATATAGCAATACATATGCATACTGTAGAGTGTTTTTACTATATATATCAAGTATATACAATGCGTCATCAAAGTATTTTTTTGCTTCGATTCTTTTTCCTATTTTATTCAATGAGTATGAAAGATTTATATATACTGAAGCTTGTAAATCTTTATTGTTATCTAAAAAATTATTATAATTAATTAAAAGTTTTCTATATACTTTTATAGATTTTTTATAATCTTTTTGCTCTTGTAATAGTGTTGCATATGAAATAATAGCATCTGGATCACTTGATAATTTATAAATTTTTTCAAACTCTTTTACTGCTTCTTTATATTTACCTTTTATCCGATAAAGTGTGAATAAAAATATATGTTGGTGAATATAGTTTGTAGTCTCTTTATCGTAATGTGAATTTTTTAAAAATTCTATAGTTTTATCTATACCATCATTTTTTAATAATATTTTTACTTTATTAGACACGCTGCTAACATACATTAGAGAGTTTTGTAATCTTGCATAATTCTCTCTTAAATTAACTATTTTTAATAAGTAGTTTTGCTTCTCTTTTTTTATTTTAGATTTCTCATAGGGAGATTTTATTGTGCCAAGTTTTAGATTCAACTCTTTTAATCTATTCTCTAAATAATAAATTTGTTTTTGATAAGTTTTTGTTGCTACAGACTCACTATAATTTTTATTATTTTGTAAAAATATATATACTCCCCCTACAGCTAACAAAAGAAGTAATCTAGTAAGATAATTAACATTTTTAATCATAACATATAACCTTGTATCTTCAACTATATTAAGAAGCTCTGTTTCGTAATAGATACTTAAATATAAAATTTAATTATATCAAATTAAATTTAACTAATATTTTACTATATAAAGTCCAACTTTCGCAGGAATGACAAAACCCACATTAGCTTTACGCTTTAAGCTAAAAACTTTATGAAGTGCGACAAAAGCTGCACTCTATGCCTTGGCTCTTTGCTCCACTTCAACTTTGCTCTTAACCCCAACACTTGACTCTTCAAGCAGTCCTGCCAACTCTTTCTCTTCTAACTTTATTCCCTCTGGCACTAATGCTGAGTGTAATTGCACGGCACACTGTTTATAGTTTGGCTCGAAGCTTTTTGCGTCGAACTCTGGTAGGGTAACATTGTTTATTAGCTGCTCATTAAAGTGAAATGGCACAAAAATATTACCCTCTCTGACTGTATTTGCTACTTTGACAATCACATCTTCTACCTTGCCTCTTGCCCCACTTATTGTTATTCTATCGCCACTTTTTACCTTTAGTTTTTTGGCATCAAGTTCGTTTATCTCTATCCACGCTTCTGGAGCTAAAGCATCTAGTATTCCTATTGTTCCTGTTTTTGTTCTTGTATGAAACTGCTCTACTGTTCTTCCTGTGTTTAGTGTAAGTGGGAAAGAAGTTGAGCAACTCTCGCTAAGTGGCTTCCAATCAAGTGGCAATAGTTTAGCTTTGCCATCGTCTGTAGGACAAGGCATCTCATCTGTGTATAGTCTGGCTTTGCCTTTTGGATACTTCTCATTGCAAGGCCACTGAATTCCACCAAGCTCTTCTATAAGTTCATAGCTCATTCCTGAATAGTCACATAGTCTGCCTTTGCTTACTCTTTTTATCTCTTCAAAAACATCTCTTGGTGTTTTTAAATCTTTAAATAACATATCATGCACACCATCAAAATAT
>Ga0256833_1001023_pt1 | contig 21056 bp, 16 predicted proteins | sample 356284metaG_FD_190535 | JGI IMG/M metagenome (GOLD analysis project Ga0256833, IMG submission 190535) | Hydrothermal vent microbial communities from Mid Atlantic Ridge, Atlantic Ocean - 356-284 | ecosystem: Environmental > Aquatic > Marine > Hydrothermal vents | place: Atlantic Ocean: Mid... | reverse complement strand
AGGGTAGAATGGGTTCACGTGATGCTTTTATTTATCTTGCAAGCCCGGCTACTGCTGCCGCATCTGCTCTCGAAGGAAGAATTGCAGATCCGAGAAAATACTTAGAATGAATATTTTTGATGTAGCCGGACCCATAACTTTAGGCCCCTCAAGCTCGCATACAGCTGGAGTAATCAGAATCGGAAATATTTATCGGAAACTTATTCGAGGAAAAATAAAAAAGGTAGACATCACGTTTTACGGGTCTCTGGCCGAGACCTTTTATGGACATCGCTCACACCTCGCCATTATTGGGGGCATCCTCGGATTCAGGGAGTACGACGAAAGAATAAGAAGGGCATTTTATTATGCAAGGCGGGAAGGGATCTCTTTTACTTTTCGGATAGACCGCGAATTTTACCCACCTCATCCAGTTTCTTTAAAAATATCTGGTAAAAGTGATGAGGAGACTCTGGAAGTAACAGGGGTATCCCCCGGTGGTGGAGTTGCAGAAATTCACGAAATATGGTCATTTCCGGTGTTAATCAGAAGCGGTACAAATACCGTACTCGTGCTTCACAGGGATACACCAGGCCTTCTGAGCAAAATAGCATCACGCGTATTCGCCTTTGGCATCAATATTGGTACTGCCCATCTCACAAGAATGAGAAAGGGTGGTGAGGCTATTCTAATTCTTGAACTCGACGACCCAATCGACGAAAGGCTTGTAAAAATTATCGAAAAAATAGATGAAGTCATAAAAGTCAGAACAGTTCCACGGGATGATCTGTGAAAATTATCTACTGGAACAGGATTTTCGAAAAACTTTTTTAATAATCAAACTGAATTGGACATAATCAATAGGACTTTGACATCCTCCAAAATCCACCTTCAATAGAAGGCGGATTTTTAAATTGTCGTCATCCTATGACCTTCCTTTTAAAGAAGAGGAATCACCTTCTCAAAAGTCCCTTTCGAAAAAGGGAGGATACAGTGTGATTTTTAAGCCATCCATGTGGCTCAGCCTACATTTTTCGAATACTTCTCCCTGCGGGAATATACATTTGTGCGACAAATATTTTGTTCATTATCCGCCCGATCACCTTTTTATAAAAACTAAATCTCTCTTCTATCGGCGTGTATATCAAACGAGTCATAGATTCATATTTCGAAACCTGTTTTCCCTGTTTTTTGCGTATTGATAAGGGTTTCATGGACAGTTGACAGGGATGTACGGTGAGTGTATGCTTAACGAACGACGGGAGTTTTTCCAACGAGGGTCAAATCTCTCCAGGTTAAATTCCCCAGAGTAAAAAGAAGTTAAGGAGGAAGTATAAAATGAGTGATGTAAAGTATGGAAGAGTCAAATGGTTTGACTCTCGTAAAGGATACGGATTCATAGAGCTCGAAGATGGCTCTGGTGATGTATTTGTCCATTTCACTGATATTCAGGGAATGGGCTATAGAACGTTGGAAGAAGGTCAGAAGGTGAAGTTTGAAATAATAAACACCGACAAAGGGCCAAAGGCATCTAACGTAGAAGCAGTTGACTAAGGAAACTGTGAAAATAACTTAATGGGGAGGCGCGCTATCGCGCGCCTCCCCATTTCTTTTCCCCTCCCTTGACTTATTTTTCCACACCCCAAAAAATTCCTTTATGCACAAATTATTTAAGCCTTTTATCGATCTCATTGCTCCCCCACTCTGTATACTATGTGAGAATCCGGTAAAGGATAAACTCATCTGTGTGAATTGCGAGAATGAAATTGATAGAAACTTAGCTATAAAGAAAAACTTCTGTCTGAAATGTGGTGGGATTTTTGAAGGTAACAGGTGCCCAAGATGCCGTGATACAAAGTTTTCGTTTGAATTCAACCGGTCAGTGTACATCTATGATGGTAAAGTCAAACAGATCGTAGAAGACTTCAAATATAACAAATTCAAGAAATTATCAGATTTCATCGCAGGAAGAATGCAGGAACTTCTTGCCCGGGAGTATCCCAAAATTCATGTACTTATACCGATCCCTATCCATCCAACCAGAAAGCGCGAAAGAGGATTTTCCCAGACAGAGTTAATTGCCAAAAAACTCTCGAGTCTCACAGGGATTAATTGTGACTGTGAAAATCTTATTAGAATCAAGCACACAAAATCACAGGCAACTCTTACCAGGAAGGAGAGAAAATCCAACCTAAAAGATGCATTCAAGCTTATTGAACCCAGTAGATTTCGGAATCAAAATGTTCTTTTAATTGACGATGTTATGACTACAGGAATCACTATGAACGAGGCTGCTAAGATTTTAAAAAAGCATGGGGCAAGAGTCTATACTATCACCTTTGCAATCGCATTTTACCAAAATTTATAGACACCGAAAGGATTAAGATGTAAATTCCAACAACTAAAACAGTAACTTCGTTCAAGAATATAAGAGCAAGTAAGACGAGGATCACAAGTGGTAAGAATAGCAGGTCTGGTTTTAAAAGCTCCCTTTCCTCGATTTTCAATTTCACATAAATTCCAGCCAGAATATGACCCACAGGGTACGAGATAGCCATTCCAATAAGTCCGTAATATTTAGAAAGGATGACAAACGAAACTATGAATGTAACCATCCAGACAACATTGTGGATGAAATATGGTCTCATTCTACCAATAGATCTAAGGTAAGTGGCATCTATGGAGTATGTGGAGCTAATGAGAAGGCCGAGTGCCAAAATCAAAAGTGGGTAAAATGCATCAAGATATGCCCCTGTTGCGATTAATTTGATTACAAATCTTCCAGCTATTACGTAAAGAATGAAAAATATACCTGAGAGTGTCACGTAAATCTTCTTCAATTCCACAAGAGCTGGGATAATACGCTCTTTTTGTTCGTCTCTGTAACTTATTTCAGGGGAAATTACATCAAGAGGCACCTGGAATATCCTTCTTGAAAAATTATCAATCCTACGAGAGACGGTAAACGAGGCAAGGGCATCGAATCCCACAACGTATGGGGTTATTATCCGGTATAGGTACATAAAAACAGGCTGAAATAGCTGATCGAGGAATGAGTATCTCCAGAAGTTACCAATCTTCTTCAACAAAAATTTAGCCTCACGTAGGTTGAAGTGGAAGATGCCCTCGATGGAATAGAAGGAGATGAGAATAGCGAGACCTGCGAGTCCCAGTACATAGCCAAGTGTTAGAAACGAAAGTAAATGCCTCAGGAAATATAGTAGCAATATAAGAACCAGGCTTTTAAGTAACGTTAGCCCAAAATAAAACTTTACTTCGCGTTTACCAATCAGGTAAGAGCCTATGAGTGTCAAAATTCCTGATAGATACACCCCGGTGAAAAGTATCCAGAATGGTAAATTCTTGTAAAATAAACCTCCGACGATCACGGAAATTAAAAGCCCCATAAAGTACAACACAACAGAAAAATTGAGGAGTAAGGCTGACTCGTCCTTCTCCATTTTAGGGACATAACGTACAAAAACGAGGGGAAAACCTGCAAAAAACAAGGTAGAGACAAAGGAGGAAACTCCTATGGTAAAAAATATCTCTCCAACGACTACTTTAGGGAGGTAAAGAGCGAGAAGTTTGATTTGAATAAAGGTAGCTAAAACATCAACGATACGAGTTGAGTAAAGCAGGAATGTATTTTTTACAATCTTCATCTATGGCGGATCAGCCGGAGTCCTCTCACCTTCTGGAAGTAAGCCTCAAATGTTACTTTACCCTGTACAGTATCCACTGATAGTGGGTCTATCTTCAGCAAACCATAGTATCCATCCTGAGTGTAAAAAGCCACATATCTGGCATTTACCCAATCATTCGTACCAACCTCAACTCCGATATCACTAATCTGTGTTGAATCTGGGAGAATTTTATCAGTATTTTGTCTCCAATCAGTCAATAAATAAAATCTCGTTCTTTTAAAGTCACATCTAAAATGTATTTGGGAAGAATCATAGGGGAACCTATATACAGCATCTGGAGAGACGAAAGAGTATGGGCCACCCCACCCAGAATCTCTGTCCGTCATGTAAAAATCAATTCTCTCACAATAAGTTGGGATCTTCATTGGATAGGTTCTACCATGACCTGTAGTAGTGTCAAATCCATACGCCGAATAAAAATGATAAAAGTCTTCTTTATCCAACTCGTAAATATCCTTAGGTGGAGTATAAACGGGTACCGTACTGTCAACGTTTGACGAATCGCTCACACCAAGATCAAATGAGTAGGACCGTACATAGTAATACCCTGTTGTCCCGGAGGGCATCACAATATCGAAAAGTGCAGCTGTCGTATCAATAGGCCTGAAAAGACTATCATATATTGATTTAAAATAAACAATGTAGCCATCAGGAATACCAGAATCAGGAGCTTCCCAATCAAGACGAACAGAGATACCATTGTTTGCCGAGCTCAACCTCAGGTTTTTAGGAGAAGGCAACTTCTGCGTTGCAGGATACTCCTCAATTGTGCATCCGGCAATTAGTATCAACATCAAAGCAAAAATCTTTTTCATAATCTATCCCTTAAACAGGTTTTTGACGACAAAAAACACGTTTGCCGGTCTTTCAGCAAGTCTCCTCATGAAGTACGGGTACCATTCGGTCCCGTACGGGATGTAAACCCTCATAGTATAGCCTTTATCTGCGAGTTTAAACTGTAAGTCTCGTCTTATTCCATACAACATCTGAAATTCATACTTCCCTTCTGGAATTGAATTCGATTTCACATAGTTTAGAGCAAAATTAATTATGTTCTCGTCATGTGTAGCTATTGCAGTATGAACCCCTTTTTCGTGTGCGTCAAGTAGCATTTTCATGAGTTTTATATAGTTCGCATCAACGTCTTTCTTCTTTGGAAATGCCACCTCCGGTGGCTCTTTATAAGCCCCTTTACAAAGTCTGACATTGGCGCCAACCTTGATCAGTTCTTTAATATCATCCTCACTCCTGTAAAGATAAGCCTGAATTACTATCCCGACATGATTACCAAATTCTTCATGAAGTTTGAAAAAAATTTCGAGAGTCCTATCAGTATAGCTCGAATCCTCCATGTCAATTCTGACAAAATTGTTGTACCTGGCCGCTCTTTCAACAACCCTTCTGACGTTATCGAGACAAAAATCAGAATCTATATCAAGTCCCATCTGTGTCAGCTTTAGAGATGCATGACTCTTGATTTTATTTTTCTCAATTTCATCCAATATTCGAAGATACTCGTCAGCAGCTCTTGTAGCTTCCTCCTCTGAATTTACATTTTCACCAAGATGATCGAGTGTACCAAAAATTTTTTTCTTATTCAATTCTGCTACAACTCTTATTGCATCTTCAAGCTTTTCGCCGGCCACGAATCTCATCGCGAGATTTCTCGTTGGCCCAAACTTCATGAATAACCCTTCGAGGTCTCTTCTGCGTGAAAGGTATATAAAAAAACCCCTCATGATTCCCATTTTTATCTCCTTTCAGTTAGTTACTACACAATCTTTACCCGAAAGCTTAGCTTTATAGAGTCTCATATCGGCAATTTTAACAAGATCATTGACATCCCTGGGATTATCGTCGATCAATTCTGAGATTCCGATACTGACCGACACTCTGAACTTCTTACCATCTGCTTCAAATTCCTCATCCTTGACCCTTTTCCTTATTCTTTCAGCAAGTTTGAGGGCCTTATCTTTACTTATACCCGGGGCAACTATGAGGAATTCCTCCCCACCGTACCTCCCAACAATGTCAAATTTTCTCGTCTCTTTCTTTAGAATTTCCGCAATTTTCTTTAAAACAATATCCCCAACCTGGTGTCCATAGGTGTCATTGACCAGTTTAAAATGATCTATGTCGAGAATTAGGATAGAAAGATGCTTGCCATGCCTCCTGTATTTTTTGAACAGATCGTTCAACTTATGGAACAGGTATCTTCTGTTGAACAATTCTGTCAAACCGTCGATCTGGGAGAGTTTTTTGTACCTTTCCCTCGTCTCCCTGTTATAGTCAATTATCCTTTTCAATCTCAGATGGGCCTTAACCCTTGCCCTGAGCTCCTCGGGGTCATACGGGATTTTAACAAAATCCTCAGCTCCAAGATTCAAGCCCGTAGTTGCAAGATCGCTGTTATCAATACTGGAGACCAGTATGGTCTGAATATCGTTGAAGCCGTTATTCTCCATCCATTTGATAATATCTGTTCCCTTGATATCCGGAAGGTTGAAATCAAGGATTACAAGATCAGGATGTAACTTCTCTATCAACTCTTTGGCAGCTTTTCCAGTATCTGCCTCGTAAATTTCGAAAAGGAATTCCCCCTTCTCATCGGGGAAAAGTACACGTTTTTTGTAGAGAGTTCTCTGAAGCTCAGAATCGTCAACCACAAGTATACGAAATCTCCTCAGCTTAGAACCCATTTCATCCCCTCAAATGCCTCCTTAACAAAGTTTCTTAGTACTGTGTGAGTAAGATTAAATTGTACATCAATGCTACTTAAAGGTACTCTATTCTTCAACATCTCATTAATTTTTAAGCATTCTCGATAAAAACCAGTCTGATCTCCAATCTCCTCGTATAGTTGGGCAAGCTGATAATGGACAAAGTAGATTTTATCGTCCAGCTCAAGTGCTTTTTCAAAATAATTTATCGCATTTCTTATTGCACCAGATTTCAAAAACTTCATCCCTTTTATGATCAGACCATTCACATCGTTAGGCAAATCCATTATCTCATCCATCGTTTCAGGAGTCAAATTCTTATAAACCTGGAGGAGGTTCTCTTCCCTTGTCTCCACAGGCTTTCCAATTGGAGTTTTGGAAAATACGGTAACACCATCAAAATCGATGGGGTAAAGGTCATTCTCGATACCGATGAGATATTCAGAGACACCAAGTATCAAATATCCATCGTTGTGCAGGGCAGCTTTTAGGTTGTCTATGGCCTTCTTCTTTGCTCTTTCACTAAAGTACATGAGAGCATTTCTAACAAAAATGACGTCGACTTTTCCTATCCTGGTAGGTAATGGATTCAGTAAATGGTGTCTAAAAAATTCCACCTTTCGGAATTGATCTCTGAGTCGATAGCGGCCATTATCAATTTTTTCGAAATAAAGCTTGATCTCCCTCTCACTTAGAGCTCTTAACGAAGACTTTGAGTAAATCCCCTCTTTTGCCTTTTCGAGAGCTTCTCTGCTTATATCGGACGCTATAACACGGCAATTATTCTTGCATTTGTTGAATAGGAAGATAACTATTGAATAAGGTTCCTCTCCTGTTGCGCATCCAGCGCTCCAGATCTTTATGAAATTTCTTTTACTGACAACTTTGTTGAAAATCTTGTCTCGCAAAATTTCGAAATGACCCCTTTCACGGAAGAAATATGTTTCTTTAATAAGAATATCTTCGACAAATTCCTCAAAGAGAGACTCGTCTAACAGCAATTGATCAACTGTTAAATTCCTCATTTCAAGTTCTATTCTGAGTTTCTCCTCGTCAAAAATAACGCCGAATTTTTCCTCTATTTTAGAGATCAGGTCTCTCATTTCACCTGTGCAATCTTACCAGCTTGTAGAAGAAATTGAATGATTTCTTCAAGGGATGAAGTCTTATCAACAGCCCCAATCTCGAGGGCAGCGCCAGGCATACCAAATACAACACATTCTTCGGCCCGGAGGGCAAAGACTTTGGCGCCTCTATCTTTCATCTTTTTTAGACCTTCAGCCCCATCCCTTCCCATGCCAGACAGGATTATTCCAATCGCCCTGTCACCATATACTTCAGCCACTGACTCGAAGAGTATATCGGCTGAAGGCTTCTGATTATTTACTGGTGAACCATTATCAAGCTGGATTTCCGCCTTATCATTTACCTTCATGTGATATCCAACGGGTGCAACGTAGGCAACCGAAGGTTTGACGGCTTCACCATCCTCAGCAAGTTTGACCTTTATTTTTACAGTTTTATCAAGCCACTCAGCAAACCCTTCATCAAAACCTGGAGCTATGTGCTGAACTATAAAAATTGGCATGGGGTAATCCTCAGGTAGAGCTCCTAAAATTTGATTAATCAATTTTGGTCCACCTGTAGAGGCCCCTATGACAACTGCTTCATACTTATGAGTGGGAATCTCGGTAATCTCCTTTACAGGTATCTTCTCGAGTTCCTGTAAACCTATATGGGGAACAACGTGAACTTTTGAAACCTCTTTAACGTGTTTTATGATCTCCTGTGCAATCTGCATCCAGCTCTGCCCCTTCTCTATTGACGGTTTTTCCATGACATCCACAGCGCCTCTCTTTAACGCTTCCATGGAAGTAAATTCCTCTGTTTTATTGACAACTGAGGAAAGTACAAGGATCGGAGTTGGATTTGCAGACATTACCCTTTTAATAACCTCAAGGCCGTCGATTCCAGGTAGTTGCAGATCAAGTAAAATTACATCAGGTTTTAATTCCTCCGCCTTTTTGACGGCCTCCAAGCCATCGGATGCCTCCCCTACGATCTCAATTTCAGGGTCACTTTCAAGTAGTTTTCTCTCAAGAATTCTCTGAGTTGGAGAATCTTCAACCAATAAAACTCTTATTTTTTCCATCTTCATTCCTCCGTGTACTTTCTAATAATCTCGAGAAATTCATTGGGATCAAAAGATCCCTTGACTAAATATTCATCTGCCCCCACTTCCTCACCCTTTTTCTTCTCCTCCTCACTTCCAAGCGTTGTCAACATTATAACGGGAAGTGATTTTAATCCTGGAGTCTCTCTTATTGTCTTTGTTAATTCATACCCGTCCATTCCCGGCATGTTGATATCTGTGACCACAAGATCATAATCCTCTTTGCTAAGCATTCTCAATGCTTGCATTCCATCTTCTGCGGTATCAACATCATATCCTGCCCCTTTCAGAAGACCAGAAATTACCTCGCGGGTTGCCCTCGAGTCATCGACCACGAGGATTTTTTTCTTACCGGCAGTTACGACAGCTTCCTGCTCACCCTCAACCCTCAACTTTCTTATGCTCTCAACAATTGACATTTCTTTAAGATCTACCAAATATGCAAGAGTATCTGATGAAAGCACAATGTACCCTTTGAGCTTATCTACATTTTTTATCGGACCAGCAAGTTTTTTAACAACAACAGATTCTTCACCAATTACCTGACTTACACGATATCCAACCCTGTTCCCTCTCACTATGATGATATACTCGTGAGAATTCTGGGAGTTTCCGGGAATAAGATCCACAACGGGTATTCTCTCATCTCCGAGATCGTAATAATGCTTTCCGTTACTGAGTGTCAAAAATTTCCGCCTATCAATTCGAACAACATTCTCCACGTGATCCGCCGGATATGCGAAGGTTTGTTCACCAAGTTTGAAGAATATGAGATTAACTGTCGCAATGGTCAATGGAAGAATGAGCTCTACTCTGGTTCCATAGCCGGGTGTGGTTTCAACTACCACTTCCCCCCCAAGCTCTTCAACCTTGGATCTCACCACGTCCATTCCCACTCCCCTACCTGATACATCTGTAAGCTCATCTTTTGTAGAAAATCCATGGATAAATATGAGGTTTAATTTTTCCTCAAATGACAGATTTTTTGCAGTTTCTTCATCAATCAATCCCTTTTCAATAGCTTTCTGAACCACTTTATCGACATCAATTCCACGTCCATCATCCTCAATTTGAATGACGACCTTCCCTTCTCTTTCAAATGCAGAGAGGAAAAGAGTTCCATACTCGGGTTTGTTTTTCTTCACTCTCTCATCGGGTGGCTCAATTCCGTGATCAAGTGCATTTCTAATTAAATGAATGAATGAGTCTGTCAGGGCGTCGAGTATCCTTTTATCAATTTTAATATCGGTTGCCTTAAGATTAACCTTCACTTTTTTGCCAAGAGAAGTTGCCATCTCGTAAATTGGTCGCGTGAGGCTATCGAATACCTTCGAAACTGGGACGAGTCTCAAATCGGAAATTTCCATGGTCAACTGATGGAGATTTTTCCTCAGGAATTCGATTTCATTCAGCATCTTATCCAGAATTCTTCCGATTTTCCGGCCTTCGGATTCTGGTTTTAAAATCGACCTGTATCCAGTTAATCCCATAACTCGCATGTACATATCTTCAAGATTCTGGGACAGCTTCTCTATTTGGTCATACTCAACAGGAATAAATTTCCAGACATCTTCAATCTCAAATGTTTTTTGAATCTCCACTGATGATGTGAGCCTTTCGGTCAGTTTGTCAGGATTTTCCAGTATCTCAATGACCTCTTTTTCATCCGTTTCACCACTTTCAATTGCCTTTTTTATGTAGTCGATGGCGATAAAGGCCGCGCGGACGGCTTTTTCAACATCAACACTGCCTTCATTTAACCTTTTAAACAGGGTCTCAAGCTTATGGGCCACCTCTCCAGTTTTTGAAAAACCGACCATTCTGGCAGCCCCTTTAATGGTGTGAGCCTCTCTCAACAAACTCTCGAGAATTTTTTTGTCATCTGGATTACTCTGAAGTGCAATCAGACCATTCTCTAAATTTTTAATTCGTCCCCTAACCTCATCCTTAAAAATTTTGATGATTTCGTCAAAACCATCGATACCCATGACTCAGATCTTAAACCCTGCCGTATCGTTAACAAGGGACCTGACGGCTTTAATCAATTCTTCATAGGCAGTGGCAATCTGCTTGGCAGAGGCATTGAGGTTTTTGATTGCAGAATTAAGGTTTGCCGCTGCAAGGGCCACATTCTCACTGGACTTTTTCTCCTCATTCGTGTACTGAGTTGCCTCGTTTGTCCAATCACGGATAAGCCTTGAGCTTTCAATAATCTCCTTAAGATAATCTCTCGTTTCCTTAATCTTGTCCTCGCCCGTGGAAGCCTCTACAAGGCTATTTTCAAAGTTTACAACGGCCTTGTTAATTATCTCACTGATCTCTCGTGCCAAATTCTCTATGTTTCTTGCAGCCCTATCAGAATCTCCTGCCAGTTTCCTAATTTCCTCGGCCACAATTGTAAATCTCCTGCCACTCTCACCCGCTGCTTCTGCCTCGATAGCAGCGTTGACTGAAAGAATCCTCGTTTCCCTCGCTATATTCTGGATGGTTCTGACAATTTCAACAATTCCAGACGATTTTTGTTCAAGAGAAACAATTTCATCGGAAATGGTCTGAATCCAGGCAATAAGCTTGCTGTACTTATCGAGGGTTTCCTGCATAACTGTATTGGCTCTGAATATTTTATCCGAAGTTTCCTCAGCAAATTTTGCAACGTGAGAAATAAATGCGTGAATTTCATCGGAGGTTTTTTCAAGTTCCTGGGCAGCTGCGGAAAGCTCCCCCACAGCCCCTGTTTGCTCCATAACCGATGAAAACGAAGTATCTATTGAAGCTTTTATTTGCTCGCTCAGTTTGTTCACAAGTTCAACGGTTTTCTTTATGTTCTTAACAATCTGGGCATTCCTTTCGATCATCTCGTTGAGATACAGTACCATGGAACCAATTTCATCGGGTGTAAGGGAATACGCGCGTACATTCAAATAGCCATCCTGTACTTTGGGAAACACGTCTTTCAGGACCTTCAAGGCTTTACTTCTTTTAATCCCCTCCAAAGAGACAGCAATGGTTACAACGATGAGCAACGTAATTGAGAATACAAGCATGTTTGCAATATAATGACCGCGAGACTGGATGGCTATTTTATGAAAGTCCGGGAAATTATTACCTATGAGCGCAGACATACTCGCTGTATACTTGCTGAACGCTCCGTATTCAATCAATGTTGTGTAAATCACTGAAAACAAGACGGTTGTTATCACGCCAATAGGAAGCTCATATTTGAGACTTCTTTTAAAAAATCCATACCTTTCCCGCTTTGCAATTTTTAATGTCTCAGCAATATAGGTCGAGTAGAGATCAAGACCAGCAAGGACAACCATGCTATACGCTACGGAGCTTGCAAACACCCAAAGAATAAAGGGATAGAAGGAATCGTTAGCAAGAGCAGTTTCCAGTCTAAGATAGAGAAATGCCATGGGTAAAATACCGGTAACAATAAAGGCAAAGATTGATAAATAGATGGAAACATCAAAGGTACGCTTAACTACCACTCGCCTGGATGCACGGGCCTTTCCCGTGACATAGCCGTAAATCGGCATGGTATAAACCAGGAAGAAGATTATTATAGCCACAAAACTAAAGATTCCAATCAAAATACCGTTATGGAAAGCAAGCTTTATGTGCTCATCCTCGAAAAAGAGGAATTTTGGGCCAAGTACGTATGCGACAAAAAGCTCGACCAACAGCCAGAAAAATACCCAGAAAGTCATTAAATTGAATCCCTTTCTACCCATGATTAAGCCTCTCCCGAGATTTTAAATCTTTGTACTTCTTTATTCAGAGACTCTATCTTTGTACGGAAATCGTTGAAACTATTATCTAATTCAGCAGAAGATTGTCTTATGAGTTCGATTGCCTTTCTAACTTCTTTCAAGGCCTCGGTTAGCTGATTGATTGAAGTCTCCTGTTGTCCTGTGGATTTCTCAATAATTGTGACACTTTTCCTGCTATCAATAACACTGTTGAAAATCAAATCAAGGGCACCTCTTGCCTCTCCTATCTTTTTGAGACTCTTATTTGCATCTGCAACACTTTTTTCCGTCGTTGTTATAGCTTCACTCGCAGCTTCATTAATCTCTTTTATCGTTTTTTCTATCTCTGAGGCAAACTCTTTTGCATTCTCTGCCAGTTTTCTGATTTCCGCTGCAATGATAGAAAATCTCTTTCCATATTCACCAGCAACAGAAGCCTCAATGGAAGCGTTAATAGAAAGGAGATGGGTGTCATCGGCAATTTTGTAAATAACATTCCCAACTTCTCCTATTTTTGAAATTTTCTTTGAAAGATTCTGAACCTTGTCTGCGATCTGCTGGATTCCAACCGTCAGCAGGTCAATATCTCCAAATAAACTTTCAAGCAGAGTTTTATTTTGCTCCACCGTATCACCTGCAGTATCCATCTTCTTTGTTAACTCAACCAGCTGCTTATGTATGTCTTCGACTGATCTTTTAAACTGCTCAGCTGAAGCCGAAATTTCCTGAACAGAGGCTGATATTTCAGCAATGGAGGTTGAATTATCTGCAATAGATTTTCTAATTTTTACTGATAGTGTATCAATCGTGGTACTCATGGAGATGATGCCTTTAACCATTTCATTTAAACTTTCCACCATGTTATTGAAGGCTGAAGTTAAATCACCTATTTCATCGACTCTTGTAATAGGTATCAGCGTCCTCAAGTCCCCACTTGCTGCCCTATTAGCTCCGTCAAGGACATTGTAAAGTGACCTCCTCAATTCCAGAGCGAAAACCACCGGATTAAATGCAACAACAATCAGGAGGATTACTGGTAACACATATGCATAATTCATCTTCCAGCTCTTTGATAAAAGCTGCTCGATATCATCTTTCAGGAAACCTATCTCGGTAATGGCGTCCTCGACTGGCATCCTCTGTATCTTCTCCATCTTTTGAATGACGGCGGCCTTCTCGGCTTCCACTCTTTTGTGCAACTGGTTATAACTTGCAAGAGCCATGTAAGCAATCGATATAAAAACACTTACTATGGTCATGTAAAGGATCATAAATTTTATGGACTTTGTAACATACCTGGGCTTCTTGAAAAGTCCAAGGTCTCTCAAGAAATCCATCACAAGATACCTGAAGCCATTGGACGAAAGCAGTCCAACCCCCAAACCAGTTGATAGACTCCAGACCGCATAAGAAATGAAATCACTCTTTATCCATATTCCCCTCTTATAAAGGTCAAGACCTATCAAATAGCCCGCCAATGCAAAAAGGATAACAATGTAAATATCAACGTAAACAATTTTTGTGTTGATTTCGACGAAACATTTCTCTCTATTGGCCCTTGTTGGAGATTTTTCAATTGCACTGCACGGTGAAAAAATTCCAATAGGAACAGGGGCAAAAAGTACAAGCAAAATAAAATATACGATGAATGAAGTAAAAATGTATGATCCTGAGAAGCCATACCTAACTTTCAGGAATAACGGGGGCATAATAAAATTGAAAACTATCCCGGAAAATACCGTCAGAAAGAGCCAGTATTGAGCCTTGCCTTTACCATTCATAATTTTCCCCCTTTTTTAAACAATGGTTTACAATATCTTTTAGCTTCAATAGAATAGCAATCTCATCTTCTAAAACTCCTACACCATTTATAGGTACATTTTTGAAAAAAGCTGGCTTATCATAAATTTCGTCAAACTTAACAAGGTCAAGCACTTCTGCTACCTTTAAAATGGTGGTTCCAAATTTTATCGAATGTTTTTCTTCCTCTTTATCTCCGTAAAAACAAACAGCAGCAGAGATAACTTCCTGGGCTTCGTCTCCTATATCCCCACCAATCCCTGCCACATCCTCGATATTCACAGCGTGGAGTGCTCCCCTACTTTTGAAAAGAAGATACTGATTCATACAAATAATCCTCCACTCGATCGGTATCAATCAACAAAACTACCCCTTCCTCTCCTATTTTAAAATCTCCGATAGTAAATGGATCCTCCAACTTTTCAATTTTTTCCTCCTCGATGTCTACAATATCAAAAATGTTGTTTATAGGGAACCCCCAGCTCGATTCTTTACCCTTTATAAGTAAAAATAAGTCTTCCTCCCCCTTGAATTCCTCCAGTCCCAGTATACCGTTCAAACATACAATTGTTACCACTTCTCCCATAAGCACAGAGAGACCCTTAAAAATCTTTGGAACAAATGGGATTGGTGTATATTTTACATTTGAAACAATTCTCCTCGTTTTTTTCAGTTCAAAACCGTACAATTGGCCATTTACCTCTACTATGAGGACTTTCATAATTTTTACTATATAGCAATTACCCTAAACCAACAAGAAAATCTCCCTATCCTTTGATGGTAAAGATTAAAATCTCCTCCACATTAACCAGCAGGAGATCAAAAAGAAGACAACCAATTTTTAATCACCTTCTCCATAACTTCATCATTAAAAGGCATTAGCTCTATTTCACAATCACGGCCTTTCCCACTTCTCTTCCAACTTTCACAAAGTAAACTCCAGCCCTGAGATTCTTTATTACCACTGACTCCGATCGAGGATTGATATCCTTCCTAAAAATTAGTCTTCCGGCACCATTGTAAACGTGCAACTCACCTGAGTAAGGTCTCTTTAGAACAACCTTCAATCCACTTCTGATTGAATAGATACTGAAAAACTCATTTTTTACCTCTCTTTCAGCAATAGAGACAGGCGAAATAACGTTCCCTGAAACTTCAACATCATCAATATAAAATCCCTCAGCCACACTATCGTTGTTGTCACTGACAAATTCAAAGATTACCCTGATCGTATCACCAGCACTGAGGAAATTTAGAGGATATGAGTACTCTGCCCAGCTGTTTGTAAATCTTGTAAGTGAATCAAGGGCTCCTCCAGACCCAATAAAATCAAGGGTATCAATTCGGCTGGCATGAGCTACTTCAACGTAAATTCCATCTGATCCGTAGGTTGCAACCTGATACCACATCCAGAACCTTAGCTCTGGATTAAAAGACGTTACTATGTAAGGTGTGGACGCTGATGTCCTCCAGGAATTCCCGTAAGACCAGTTATTTTGCAGTCCACAGTACAATGAATTCTGACCGGAGTGACTCCTTCTACTAACTACTCCCCAGTTTTGACCAAGTTCCCATCCTCCAGTTCCATTTTCAAAGTCCATCGAGTAATCATCCACTCCAACTATACCTTCCGTGAGGAAATTCCCGGAATATCCCGAAGCCCGATAATTAAAATCGACCCTGAATCTTGTGCCAATTGCCACTCCGGGCTCCACATAAACGGAAAGAGTGCACCTTACAATCCCTGTAACAGGTATCACAGGAATTATAAGTTGTGAATCAAGAACATGAACTGACGGTGTCCCTGAGCTTATATTTATTCTCACATCCCTTGCCTGGACGGGTTGAGTATTTAGAATTCCTACAACTAACTCCGTCGTATCTCCCGGGGTCACTTCTTCTCTAATATTCCCAGAAAGAGCAGATAATATTGGTCTCGTAAATAGAAGTTTTACAATTGATGTATCAGAATCAACAACAAAATAAAGTGGTACAAGATGTGGAGAGCCATCTCCCGTACGATAGGAAAGAGTAAGGGTATCCGTCTCACCTGGGGCAAGTGTTCTAATTTGAAAAGAATCGGTGGATAGTTCAACTATTGTATCTGTCGTAAAAACTCTTAATTCAAACATCCCAACCGTATCGTTCCCCGTATTTGAAAGGATGATGTAAAGAATTCCATTCTCATCCGGCGAAAGTACAGAATCAGGATACGCTGCTCCCGTATCTCTCACCAAAACCGTGTCAATTGAAACGAAACCTCCAGCGTTTATAACCGGTACCTCACTCACTATTGGCAGGTGATCAGGCGAATAAATTCCAAAGGTCAGATTTCCAGAGGCACTCCTCGGGATTTCAAGGTATGCCAATCCATTGTAAAACCAGGAAACTTCCAGAATGCTATCACCCTCACTCAGGCAAACTTGCCCACTATCAACATTGGTGAAATTTATCCTGATTGCAGTGCCGGGTATAATCTGCGATGGAATGGAAGCCTCGATTTCAGCCGGTAAATCTCTCCAGACCGGCATAAGTGGATCTCCAAGAAGATTCAATTGATACTGGTGCCACCTGTATACATTTTCATCAAAAGAGTATGGAATAAATATCACTTTGTCGGCTGCAAGTGCAATTCCTATGTTTACAAGGTTTTTTTCAAAAATCATATTGTAAAATTCAGCATCAAACCTGTCAGAGTATCCATAACCCGGGTTACCCGGTGATCCCCAGCCGTAGCGGGAATTACCAATAAAGGCCACTCCTCCGCCATCGGCATTTCTTATGAAGTGTTCCGATATTGCGTCTCTGTCAAAGGCACCGACCCAGCATCCAATTGAGTAAAGTATGCCAAGCCGGTTCCCATTGGTAAGGGCATCCACGTCTTCAATAGTTAGATAATCCTGCCCTGTACCCATAACCGTATACCACCCGTGACCATCATGATTCATAAAATTCACACCAGAATTTATGGCGTTGATTACAGAAGATGAAGATTCATTTCCCCTCGTTTCATAGAGCTTATCAATCCAAATAGAGGTTGGAATGTAGAGGGAGTCAATCTGATCCTTTGCCTTACTCTCATCTGTGAACGGATCACTCCACAAAACTTCTGCGAAAAAAAGAGCCCTATTCTGGTAATTTCTAAGTCTTGGAGATTCGTATGTAATGACCTTATTAACAAAATCCATTGCCTCAGTATAAGATCCAACAGGAGCACGTCCGACAAAAACATCGGGATAGAGGTCCACAGAGTCACCAACCTCACCAAAAATCCCATTGTTATTTGCATCCCAGGTTCCATCAAGGTCAGAGTAATAAAGGTCAGCCCTGATACTATCTTCATCTGCTACATATCCTGCTCCGCACGTCATCGCGTAAGCAACACGGGCAGGAACCTGATCCACATCACCCCCAAGTAGAACAAAAGTTAGACCTGAATCCTGATAACAAACCCTCAAATAGTTTCTTATCTTCTCCGCAAGATCACGACCTGTGTAATTCTCATTAATCCACGTGGTTGTCCGTACAACTCCTCGAATGCCAAACTTTCTGTACCACCTGATCAGAGAATCGAAAGCAGAAATCATTGCAGACGTTGTTACAACAAGATAATCAAATCCATGAGTTGTGAGAATAAAGTTATCTCCAACATCTTGCGGATTGGTCACCACTTCCTGAAGAAGATTTCTCACAAATTTTCTTCCGAGAGGAGTTTTCTTGATCATTTCCTTTTTTGATGGGACGGTCTGAAATTCAATATTAAGTTCTTTAACCTTTTCGAGAACCCCTGTTACAGGATTATACCGGAATGGATAAAAAATAAAGGATGCAACCCTCTGTCCTGAAAAGTCATGAACACCCTTAAACTCGATGGGAAGAGATGGATAAAAAGTATTCTTCCCATAAATGGTTGAATCCTTCAAAACTTGTTTATCTTTCAATGGGAAGGACAAAATCGCCGGTTCCGGCATCGGGGCAATATTAAATTTTCCATCAACAGCTTCGTACCTGACAGATTTGATCTGAACATTCTCAACATCATGGTTACCTGGTACTGAGACGAGGATGGATTTCATGGGAAGAGCAGGAACACCGCCTCGTGCTGGCAAATCGTAACCAGGAACTAAAATCTTTTGTTCACCTTTTTCGGTTTTGATGTAAAAATTTTTTGGACCAGAAATCTGAAAGGTAAAGCTTACCAACAACACTAAAATAATCATTTAAATACCTCCTCTATTCCAGAAAGTATATAATAAACCCACAAAATTTAAAATCATATCAATTGGTTGAGGGGTAAAATTCTGTTAAAAAAGTCCTATGTGAAACTTTAATCAGGGAATGTAAAATCATCCCATTTTGACAGAGGATTTTGAGAGACGACAATCCCCCTCCTTTAGAAGGTGGACTTTGGGAGACAACAATCCCCCTTCTTTAGAAGGGGGACTAAGGGGGATGAGTTCCGCTTGAATTTCAATCCCCCTGTTTCCCCCTTTTTCAAAGGGGGATTGTCTTAAAATACTGAGCTTTCCAGTGCCTTCTGGATGAGGTGCATCAGGGGTTGCCAGTAGATTCCGAGTATTATCACCGGAATAGCGAGCACACTCACATAAGCCTTTTCATACATACCAAAGCCGACTTCCTTCAGCTCCTCCACAGGGTCGAGATACATCCTCTTCAGCACCCTCGCATAGTAGAAAAGTGAGATCACAGTAAAGAAGACAGCGATAAAGGCAAGGAGGTAGTAGAGAAATCCACCCTTAAAGATCACACCAATTAGCAGGTAGAACTTTCCGATAAACCCAACCGTCGGTGGAATACCTGTAAGTGAAAGCAGAAAAATCGTGAATGCCACAGCCACGAGGGGCTCGGTCCTCCCCAGTCCCAGGTAATCACCAATTTCCTCGCTACCCGTTTTATTCACCATAAATGAAACAACTGCAAAGGCTCCCAGGTTCATAATGAAATATGCAAAAAGGTAAAAGAAAATGGCTCTCAGACCCAGGTGTCCCACGAAGGTCATACCCATGAGCATGTAACCGGCATGGGCGATACTGGAATAGGCAAGCAGCCTCTTCAGGTTGTTCTGATTTATTGCCGCATAGTTACCCACGAGCATGGTGGCGACCGAAAGCAGCCAGAATATCAAAAGCCAGGGGAAAAACTTCAGGGGAGCGGTACCGTTTGAAAACACATTGTAGAAGAACCTCGCGAGTATGGCAAATCCCGCAGCCTTCGGTCCTATACTCAAGAATGCCGTAACCGGCGTGGGTGCACCCTCGTAAACATCAGGTGACCACTGATGAAAGGGAACGGCAGCTATCTTGTAGCCAAACCCCACGATGATCAAAATCGCAGCGACAAAGATGAGAGCCCCATACTGGCCACTCAAATTCTTCATTATCGCCGTAAGGTCAAGTGATCCCGTCAGACCGTATAGCAGAGAAAATCCAAAGAGCATGACCCCGGAAGCGACACCGCCATAGATTGTGTACTTCAAACCTGCCTCAGCAGCTCTCACATCTCCCCTCTTATTCGCAGTCAGGATGTAGGAAAGCAGTGAAACACCCTCAAGGGAAAGATAGAGCATCAGCATATTGAAGGAAGATGCAAGGAGATCCATCATTACGAGGAGCGACAGCATCAGTATCATCGTCTCCGTGTACTCCTTTTCCGAAATTTCCACAGAAATGTAGGAAAGAAGCACTATGAAGAATGTCGAGAGGAAAAAGAGTATCCTGAAGTAATAGGCAACTCCATCGTAAACGAGCATTCTGTTAAACAGAAACTGATGGTTTTTGGGCATTCCCACACCGATGACCGCGATAAATCCGATGATGAGCGTTGCCAGGGTGAAGAGTGTGGCAAACTTCCTCTTTGTCTCTTTCTTAAAAACGAGCTCCAGAATAATCAGGGCAAGGATCCCGATAATTACAAGCAGCTCCGGCACGAAGTAGGAGAAACTCGCTAAATTGCTCTTTACAAGAGTATTCAAAGTCAACCTCCTGTTTTTACTTGGGCAACAGGCTCAAAAGATGCGCCATACCGGTGTTAAACAGATTCAATGCAGGCATCGGATAGACGCCGAGGAAAAGAACCAGGATTGCGAGCGGGAGAAGTGAAATTATCTCAACCGGTTTCATATCAGGAAATCCTCTGTAACGCTCGTTGGGTGGCCCGAAGAATATCCTCAGGTATGCCCAGAGCATGTATCCGGCGGTCCAGATAATGGTTGTCACGCCAATGAACGCAAGGATCGGATAATCCTTGAATCCACCAAGGAATACGAAGAACTCTGAGATAAAGCTTGAAAGTCCTGGAAGTCCAAGACCGGCCATAAAGGCAAATCCCGTGAAGGCTGCATAAACCGGGAGAATCGCAGCAAGACCTCCAAACCTGTTGATGTCCCTGTGGTGTGCCCTGTCGTAAATTACGCCCACCAGAATAAATAGCATGGCCGTAACCGTTCCATGATTGAACATCTGAAAGATCGCTCCGTTGAATCCCGCAAGTGTCATCGTAGCCATTCCAAAGAGCACATATCCCATGTGCGAGATACTGGAGTATGCCACCAGTCTCTTGAAGTCCGTCTGTGCCATCGCCGTGTAAGCACCGTAAATCATGTTGATGATTCCGAAAACTGCAATGGCGGGCATGGCCCAGACCGTGGCATCAGGGAGAAGAGCATAGTTGAAGCGGAACATACCGTAGGTTCCCATCTTCAGCAGTATCCCGGCCAGAATCACGGAAATTGCAGTCGGTGCCTCAACATGCGCATCAGGAAGCCAGGTATGGAAGGGCCACATGGGAACCTTGATGGCAAAGTTGATAAATAACAATATAAACATGAGATATGTGAATTTGATTCCAAAAATCGGCGCAGCCTTGCTGAAGTCGTTCTCCTTCATGAGCTTTATGAGGTTGAATG
>Ga0256833_1001022_pt1 | contig 21056 bp, 24 predicted proteins | sample 356284metaG_FD_190535 | JGI IMG/M metagenome (GOLD analysis project Ga0256833, IMG submission 190535) | Hydrothermal vent microbial communities from Mid Atlantic Ridge, Atlantic Ocean - 356-284 | ecosystem: Environmental > Aquatic > Marine > Hydrothermal vents | place: Atlantic Ocean: Mid... | reverse complement strand
GATGGTGAAGACCGGCAGGGACCGGAAGTCCTCCCGCCCGGAGAGGGCCTCCTCGACGGGCCGTGCGGCCGCCCGCTCGGCCTCCCGGAGCACCGCCGGCGGAAAGGCGTCCCTGAGGTCGTGCTTAAGGATCACCGCCCGGGTCTCGGCTTCGGCGTCGTCGGCCCCCTCCCCCAGCCGCTCGAGAAAGACCCCGACGACCTCGCCGGCGCCGGTCGCCTCGGGGTAGCGGAGGCGGACCGCCACCCGGCTGCCCTCGGGAACCCCCTCCAGCCCCTTGGGAAGGAGCTTGATGCGGTCGGGAAGGCGGGGATCCTCGGGCACCAGCCAGGCGTAGCCGCGGGAAAAACGCAGGGTGCCCAGGGCGGTCCGGCGGGCCCGCTCGAGCACCCGGGTCACCTCGCCGGTCCGCTTCCGCCCCCGGGTCGCCCCGCCCAGCCGGACCTCGACCCGGTCGCCGTGCCAGGCGCCGGACAGCCGGTGGGCGGGGACGAAGACGTCCTCGCTGCCGTCCTCGGGGACCACGAAGCCAAAGCCCCCCTGGGCGAGGTCGAGCCGGCCTACCAGACGCTCCCCCCCGCCGGGCAGGCGGTAGCGGCTCCGCACCCGCTCCAGCCGGCCCTCCTCGACCAGCTCGGCGAGCAGGGCCTTGACCTCCCGCCGCTCCAGCCCGAACCGGCGGGCGAGGTCCTTGGGGTGCACCGGCCGTTGCCGGCGGTGGATTTCTCGAAACAGCGTTTCCTTCATCTCATACGATGCCCTCGAGGGCCTTGGCGGTGGCCTTGAGAGCGTCCTCGAAGGCCAGGAGGGCGGTGTCGATCTGCCCCCGTTCCACGATCAGGGGCGGCTCCAGCCGCACCACCTTGGGGTTGTTCAGGCCGAAGGCGGTGAGCACCCCGCGCTCGGCCAGCTCGCTGATCACCAGCGCCCCGATGTCGGGGTCGGTGAACTCGACCCCCACCATCAGCCCCCGCCCCCGCACCTCGGCGACGAAGGCAGGCCAGGCGTCAGCGAGCTGACGGAGACCGGCGATCAGGTAGTCGCCGAGCTCCCTCGCCCGGGCCGGCAGGTCCTCCTCCAGTGTGACCTCGATGGCCGCCAACGCCGCCGCCGCCGCCAGGGGGTTGCCGCCGAAGGTCGAGGAGTGCACCAGGGGGTTCTCGCGAAAGACCTCGAAGAGCTCGGGGCGCCCGATCGCGGCCCCGATCGGCATTACCCCGCCGCCCAGGGCCTTGGCGCTGGTGAGGAGGTCGGGGGCGACGCCCTCCCACTCGACCCCCCAGAACCGCCCGGTCCGGCCCAGCCCGGTCTGGACCTCGTCGACGATGAGGAGCACGCCGCGCTCGGCGGTGATGCGCCGGAGCGCCCGGAGGTAGCCGTCGGGGGGAACCCGGACCCCGCCCTCGCCCTGGATCGGCTCCACGATCACCGCCGCGGTGGCGTCGTCGATGGCCTCGGCCACCGCCCGGGCGTCGCCGTAGGGGACCACCTTGACCCCCGGCACCAGCGGCTCGACCGGCCGCTGGTACTCGGGCTTGGGGGTCAGCGAGAGGGCCCCCATCGTCTTGCCGTGGAAGCCGCCCTCGGTGGTCACGATCCCCGGCTTTCCGGTGTGGATCCGGGCCAGCTTAAACGCCGCCTCCACCGCCTCGGCCCCCGAGTTGCCGAAGAAGACCATCGAGAGCCCCTCGGGGGTGAGCTCGGCCAGCCGGGCCGCCAGCCGGGCGGTGGGCTCGGGTACCATGACCCGCACGCTCATCGGCATGCGATCGAGCTGGCGCTTCACCGCCTCGACCACCCGGGGGTGCCGGTGGCCGAGGTTCAGGGTGCCGTAGAGCCCCAGGAAGTCGAGGTAGCGCTTGCCGCTCTTGTCCCAAACGTAGACCCCCTCGGCCCGTTCCTCGACCCGGTCGAGCCCGGTGAACCGCAAAAGCCCCGCCAGTCCTGGGTTGATGTGCCGTTCAAAGCGTTCGAAAGCACCGTCCATGCATCCTCCAGAGGGCGGCCCCCTGGGCCTTTAGTATACCACACTCAAGCGACTACCGCCGCTTGAAGCTTTGCCAGGATCTCCGGCGGCATCCGGATCGCCCGCCCGCCGGCGTCCTGGGGCACGTGGACGGTGCGGCCCTCGGCGGCCCGCGCGCCGTCCCGTTCGACCCGGTAGCCGAAGACCACCTTGCGGCTCCGGGCCGCCTCGATCCAGACCCGGAGGGTGGCGACCTCGCCGTAGCGGAGGGGCCGGTGGTAGCGGAGCCCGAGCTCGACCACCGGGAAGAAGAGCCCCTGGGCCTCGAGGCGGTGGTAGGGGAGCCCCAACCGCTCCAGGAGCACCGTCCGCCCCTCCTCCAACCAGACCACGTAGGCGGCGTGGTGGACGATGCCCATCTGGTCGGTCTCGGCGTAGCGAACGCGGATCGGGTGGGTGAGGGTCATAGCACCTCGCGGGGGTTGCTATGGAAGCTCAGGCGGGGAATCCGCCGGAGCCCGATCTCCCGGGCCAGGGACTCCTGCAGGTAGCCGTGGGCGTGGTTCAAGATCGCCACCGTCTCCTCGGTGCGCTCCAAGGCGCTCACCAGCACCCGACCCCGCGCCAGGTCGGGGGAAAGCCGGACCCGCTCCACCGTGACCACCAGGGGAAGCCGGGGATCCTTCATCTCGTGGATGATCGCCGAGAGCGCTCGGGCGGCCCGGGCCTCCAGGCGCATGCGCGTGCGGTTCATGGCGGCCTCCCATTCCCCGGGGGCGGCCCGGTTGGTTCCTATTCTAGTCCGGAAAGCCGCTCGGCGAGCCAGCCGGCCACCGCCTCCACCGCCGCCCGGTCGGGCCCTTCGACCATCACCCGGACCACCGGCTCGGTCCCCGAGGGGCGGACGTTCACCCGCCCGTCGCCGAGCCGGCGCTCGGCCTCGGCGACCAGATCGGGGAGCCCGGGGTGGGCGGCGACACGGCGCTTGTCGGTCACCGGGACGTTCCGGATCACCTGGGGAAAAAGGGGCAGGGCGTCCACCCAGTCGGCGAGGTCGGTGCCGCTCGCCTCCAGGGCGGCCAGGGTCAACAGGGCGGTGAGCAGGCCGTCGCCGGTGGCGAAGCGGTCGCGAAAGATCATGTGCCCGCTGGGCTCGGCCCCCAGCCGGAGCCCCTCCCGGACCAGGACCTCGTAGACGTAGCGATCGCCGACCGGGGCCCGGTGGAGGCGGACCCCCGCCGCCTTTAGCGCCCGTTCCAGACCCAGGTTGCTCATCACCGTGCCGACCACCGCCGGCTCCCCGGCGACCCGGGCGTGGAGGTAAAGCAGGTGGTCGCCGGTGACCACCCGCCCCCGGCGGTCGGCCAGGATGGCCCGGTCGCCGTCGCCGTCGAGGGCGACCCCGAGGTCGTAGCCGAGGTCCCGCACCGCCCGCGCCATGGGCGCGGGGGCGGTGGCCCCGAGGCCCCGGTTGATGTTCCGGCCGTCGGGGCTGGTGCCGATGGCGAAGACCTCGGCGCCGGCCCGGGAGAAGAGCTCGGGGGCCAGCCGGTAGGCCGCCCCGTTGGCGGCGTCGACCACGATCCGCTTCCCGGCCAGTTCGGGGGCGTGGTCGAGCAGGTGGGCGAGGTAGCGCTCGGCGCCCTCGGGGGCCAAGAGCCGCCGCCCCCCCTCGCGGTAGGGGGAGGGGGCCGCCAGCCGTCCCTCGATCGCGGCCTCGGTCGCGTCGGGGAGCTTCTCCCCCTGTCCGGTGAGGAACTTGACGCCGTTGTCGCGGTAGGGGTTATGGCTCGCCGAGATCACCGCCCCGGCCCGGGCCCGGTAGACCGCGGTGAGGTAGGCGACCCCCGGGGTGGGCATCACCCCGAGGTCGTGGACCTCGGCGCCGGACCAGAGCAGGCCGGCGACCAGGGCCGAGGCCAGCATGGGCCCCGACGCGCGGGTGTCGCGCCCCAGCACGAAGGGGCCGGCGAGCTCCTCGCCGGCCGCCCGGCCCAGGGCGAGCAGGAACTCGGGGGTCATCGGCGGCTCGCCCACCCGACCGCGCACCCCGTCGGTACCGAAAAAACGACGCATGCCGCTGAAGAGCCTACCACGCCCGGACTTCACCGCCCCCCATTTTGGGGGTGCCTCCCTCGGAACAGGTTGGTACACTCCCAAGGAGGGAGGCGTGGATGCCCACCGCGCAACACGGGCGCCAAGCGGGTGGGCGGAGCCAGTGGCGCGACCGGCCTCCGCGGGAGCACTTCCCGCCTGGAGGTAACGCTGTGGCGATCTTTGGAAACTTAAAGGATATCAGCCTGCTCGACCTGCTACCCCTCCTCTCCGGTCAACAGGGCAAGCTGTCCCTGCGTCCCAAGCGGGGGGCCGAGCTTTTGCTTTTCCTGAACAACAGCCGGATCACCTGCGCCAAGAAGGGGGAGGCGGCGCTGCCCCCGCACCGGGTCGAGGAGGAGCTCTTCGGACTTTTAGACCGTCCCGAGGCGGAGTTCGCCTTCCACATCGGGGACCGGCCGGACCGCTGCCTGGGCCGGCTCGACCTCCGCCTGGAGGAGCTCTTGCTCAAGCTCTCGACCCTGCGGGACGAGATTCAAAGCGTGGCCGGGGCCCTTCCCCTCCCCGACACGGTCTTCGCCTTCGCCGACCCCGGCCGGGCGGAGGGCGACCCCGAGCTCCGGGACTTCGTACGGCTGGCCTGGTCCCAGCTCGAGCGCGGCACCAGCGCCCGGGAGCTCGCCGGCCTCCTGGGAATGCCCCTCGATCGGGTGCGCTACCTCTTCTACAAGCTCCGCGCGCTGGGGGTCATCCAGCCCCTGGCCCAGAGCCCGAGACTCGGCCGCCGGGGAATCGCCCGGCAGCTGCTCGGCCTCCTTAAGCGGAGGTTCCGGACCTGGTCATGGAGCCACTGAAGCTCATCGTCACCGGGCCGGTGGGGGCGGGCAAGAGCACCCTGATCCGGACCCTCTCGGAGACCGAGGTGGTGGACACCGACGCCCTGGCCAGCGAGGCGATCGGCAAGGCCACCACCACGGTGGCCCTGGACCACGGCACCCTGCAGCTCGACGGCCACCTGCTCCACATCTTCGGCACCCCGGGGCAGGACCGCTTCGACTTCATGTGGGAGATCCTCGCCGAGGGCGCCCTCGGCGTGCTTCTCCTGGTCCGCGCCGACCGGCCGGAGACCCTGCCGGCCGCCCGCAACATCCTCGACTTCGTGGTCTCGCGCACCCAGGTGCCCCACGTGGTCGGGGTCACCCACCTCGACCGGCCCCAGGTCTGGCAGCCGGAGGAGGTGGCCCTGTTTCTCGGTACCCCGCCCGAGCGAGCGGTGGGGTTTGACCCCCGCGATCGGGAAGAGGCGGTCAAACCCCTCGTCCGGCTGCTCGAGCTGATGGGTGCGTAAGCCATAAGGAGGGAAGGGTAGTATGTCCAAACAGGACTAGAAGCTATTCTAGGCGAGCTTAAGGGCGCGCTCCCCGAGCTCAAGGAGATCATCGTCGCCAGCCCCGAGGGTTTGCCGGTGGTGCAGCTGGGCGAGGGCGGGATCGCCGCCCGGCTGGCGGCGATGGCCGCCACCGCCCACGGCCTCGGCAAGCGGATCGCCACCACCACCCACCTCGGGGACCTGGTGGAGATCGTGATCCGGGGGAACCAGGCCTACTTCATCGCCTACGCCATCGGGGAAAAGGGGATCCTCGGCCTCACCACCCCGGCCGGCTCGAACCTCGGCCTGGTGCGGCTGGAAGCCCAGGAGTACGCCCGCAAGCTGGCGGAGACCCTCTGAACCAACGGGAGCCATGATCATCGAACAGGTCGTTCTAGCCCACTTCCAGTACATCGAACGGGTGGCGGCGTTCCTCGAGGGCAGCGGACCCGAGCCCGAGCTGAGCTCGCCGGAGGCCTGCACCATGGGGGAGTGGCTCAAGGAGCACCCGAACCCCGAGATGGCCGAGCCCCACGCCCGTTTTCACGAGATCCTGGCCCGCGCGGTCGAGGCCAAGAAGGCCGGACAGGAGGACGAGGCACGGGGCCTCCTCGACCAAGCCTACCCGCTTTATAGCCAGCTGGAGCGGATGCTCTTCGACTAGCCAGGTCGCTTCGGAATCGGTACCGGGCCCCCGGGCCCGGTACCCCCATTTGGGGGGCCCCAACCGGGGGATGGCAGGGCGCCGCCGGGCCCCTAGCCTGAGAGGCAAGGGAGGCGAAGAACCTCGGCCCGCAACACGGGCGCCAAGCGGACGAGGGGAGCCAGTGGCGCGACCGGCCCAAGGACGGGGCCGGTCGCGCCCGCGCGGAGGTGGACGATGGGTATTTGGGGAAGCCTGAACGAGATTGCCTTACCGGAACTGCTGCTCATGCTCGAGGACCGAACCGGGGTGCTCACCCTGCGGGAGGGACGCCGCCCGGCGGTGAGCCTCGAGGTCGCCCAGGGACGGGCGGGCCGGGCGCTGGAAGGGCGCCGACCCCTCTCCCGCGTCGAGCTCGAGGAGCGGCTCCTCAACCTGATGATCGAGAGCCGGGCGAGCTTCGGCTTCTACCCCAACGACCGCATGGGCCCGGTGGTGGGGCCCAAGCTGCGCAGTCTGGCGCTCAAGCTCAGCACCCTTTTCGACGAGATCCAGCCCGCCCTGCACCAGCTGCCGAATCCCCGCGCCCGCTTCCACCTGATCTCGGCCAAGCTGCTTGGCAACGTGCGCTGGGACCCCCTTTTCCTGAAGGCGATGGACGCCCTGGAGAAGGGGGCGAGCGCCGAGGAGCTGGCCGAGGTGCTGGGGGTGCCGCGCCTCGAGGCCCGCTACTTCCTCCTCCTGCTCTCCCGGGCCCGGCGGGTTCGCCCCGAGCCGGCCGCCGCCCCTGCCCGCCCCAAGGGGGTCTCCCGGATCTTCGCCAGGATCCTGGCCGAAGCCTGAGCCCCCGCCACCTCCCTCCTTTGGGCGGTGGGGCCCCGCAGAAGCGGGGCCCCCGCCTTTTAGTCCCCCTTGGCCGAGAGCCAGTCGTCGCCGATCCCGACCTCGGCCACCAGCGGCACCCGCAGGGGCCAGACCCCCTCCATCGCCTCCCGGGTGACGCCGGCGACCTCCTCGGCGCGGTCGGCGGGGGCCTCGATCACCAGCTCGTCGTGGACCTGGAGCAACAGGCCGGCCCCCAGCGCGTCCAGGCGGGGGGCCAGACGGACCATCGCCAGCTTGATCAGGTCGGCGGCGGTACCCTGGATCGGCATGTTCACCGCCACCCGCTCGGCGGCCTCGCGGACCCGGCGGTTCCGCGAGGCCAGGTCGGGGACGAAGCGTCGCCGGCCGAAAAGGGTCTCGACGTAGCCCTGCTGGCGGGCCTCGGCGAGAACCCGCTCGAAGTAGGCGCGCACCCGGGGGAACGAGGCGAAGTACCGCTCGATGAAGCCGGCGGCCTCGTCGTACTCGATCCCCAGGGTCTGGGCCAGGGAGTGGGGGCTCATGCCGTAGAGGACCCCGAAGTTCACCGTCTTGGCCGCCCGGCGCATCGCCGAGTCCACCGCCTCGGTGCCAAAGATCCAGCTGGCGGTGGCGGCGTGGACGTCGCGGCCGTCCTTGAAGATCGCGATGAGGTTCTCGTCCTCGGCCAGGTGGGCGAGCACCCGGAGCTCGATCTGGGAGTAGTCGGCGACCACCAGGCGCATCCCCTCGCCGGCCACGAAGGCCCGGCGGATCTTCTTTCCCCACTCGCCCCGGATCGGGATGTTCTGGAGGTTGGGGTCGGAGGAGGAGAGCCGCCCGGTGGCGGTGGCGGTTTGGTGGAAACGGGTGTGGAGGCGGCCGGTGGCGGGGTGGACGAGCCTGGGCAGGGGGTCGAGGTAGGTGCCCTTGAGCTTGGAGAGCTCCCGGTGCTTGAGGATGAGGTCGACCACCGGGTGGCGGCCCCTGAGCGCCTCCAGCGCCGCCGCCGAGGTGGAGCGCTTGCCGGTCTTGGCGGTGCGGCGCTGGGGAGGCAGGCCGAGCTCGTCGTAGAGAACGGTCTCCAGCTGGTCGCGGGAGTTCAGGTTGAAGGGGTGGCCGACCAGTCGGTGGACCTCGGCCTCGATCCGCTCGATCTCCCCCGCCAGCTGGCGGGAGAGGGCCTCGAGGTAGCCGACGTCGAGGGCGACCCCGCGGTGCTCCATCGCCGCCAGCACCGCCGCCAGCGGGCGCTCCAGCTCGCGGTAGAGCCAGAGCAGCCTTTCCTCGCCGGAAAGCCGCTCCTGCATGATGCGGAAGAGCTCGCTGGCGGCCTGGGCCCGGGTGGCGGGGTCCTCGTCCCAGTCGCCGGCGCCGTAGCGACGCACGGTCCCGGCCGGCTCGCTGTTGGTGGGGTCGAAGAGGTAGGCGAGCAGCATGGGGTCGTCGCCGGGCGGGCGGTCGAGGCCGGCCTTCCGGGCCCAGACCGCGAGGTCCTTGGCCCGCACCGCCCGGAGCTCGGGAAAGCGCGCGAGCTCGGAGGCCTCGGCCGGCCCCTCGGCGACCCGCCGGTCCCAGGCGGCGGCCAGGCCCACCAGCTCGCCCCAGATCGGGCGGGGGTCGCTGAGGACGAAGCCGAGGAAGGCGTCCTCGGGCGGGGGCCAGCGGCCGGCCGCGACCTCGGGGCGCTCGAGCAACCCGAGCTCCCTTAGGATCGAGCCGAACTCGAGTTCCTCCAAAAACGCCCGCAGCCCCTCGCGGTCGGGCTCGCGACGGTGGCAGCCGGCCAGGTCAACGGCCAGGGGGAGGTCGGTCCGGATCCGGGAGAGGCCTCGCGAGAGCTCGAGGTCGGCCCGGCCGGCCTCGAGCTTTTTCCGCACGCCCTCGGGGCGCACCTCGTCCAGGTGGGAAAGCAGGCGGTCGAGGCTCCCCCACTCGGCGAGCAGCTTGGCGGCGGTCTTGGCCCCGATCCCCTTGACCCCCGGGATGTTGTCGGAGGGGTCGCCGACCAGGGCGCGGTAGTCGACCCACTGCTCGGGGCGGACGCCGTACTTCTTAAAAACCCGCTCGGGGGTCACCAGCTCGCCGTCGGGGAGCCAGACCGCCACCCGGTCGCTCACGAGCTGGTAGAAGTCGCGGTCGGTGGTGACGATGCGCACCTCCATCCCCTCGGCCTCGGCCCGCCGGGCCAGGGTTCCGATCACGTCGTCGGCCTCGTAGCCGGGGGCCTCCAGACGGAGGAGGCCAAGGAGGTCCACGGCCCGCTGGATCCGCTCGACCTGGGGCCGGAAGTCCTCGGGGGTGGGGGGCCGCTGGGCCTTGTACTCGGCGTAGGCCTGGTGGCGGAACGAGGGGGCGGGGGCGTCGAAGACCACGATCACGCAGTCGCCGTCCTCCCGGAGGAGCTTGAGCAGGGTGCGGAGGAAGCCGTAGACCGCCTGGACCGGCTCCCCCCGGCTGGTGGTCATCTCGGGGAGGGCGAAGTAGTTGCGGTAGGCGAGGTGGTGGCCGTCCACCAGCACCACCCGCCGGGGGCGTTCCTGGAAGAGCGGGAGCTCCACGGGGCTATGCTACCTCGACCCGGGCGACGCCCCGGGTCGCGTCCTTGAGGGCCTCGGCAAAGGCCTCCAGGCGATCCTCCGGCAGCCGGACCCAAAACAGCGCCCCCTCGCCGTAGGCCTCCTCGAGCTTCTCGCCGCCGTAGGCGGGGAGCAGGCGGTAGAAGGCCTCGATGGCCTCGAAGGGGAGCCGCACCCGGACCCTTCGGTAGCGGATCAGGGGCCGACGGGGCGCCCGCCGGAGGCACTCGGCGGCGACCCCCCCGTAGGCCCGGGCCAGCCCCCCCGCCCCCAGCTTGATCCCGCCGAAGTAGCGGGTGACCACCACCATCACCCCGTCCAGCCCCTGGCCCTCGATGGCCGAGAGGATCGGCCGGCCGGCGGTGCCGCCGGGCTCGCCGTCGTCGGAGAAGCGGTAGCGGTCGCCCACGCGGTAGGCCCAGCAGTTGTGGCTGGCCTGGGGGTCGCGGACCGCCTCCAAAAACGCCATGGCCGCCTCGGGGCTCTCGACCGGGGCGGCCCGGCAGACGAAGCGGCTCTTCCTAATGACCTCTTCGTAGGTGGCCTCGGCGGCCAGGGTCTCCACGCCCCTAGCCTAGCGCCTCCTCGACCCGGCGGAGGACCCGGCGGGCGTCCCGCTCGGCCTCCCAAACCGCCAGCAGCACGAGCAAGAGGAAAAGAAGGTAGTGCCTTTCCACTACCAGGATCGCAAGGACCAGGGGGTAAAGCAGCCTTAAAAGCGGGTCCTCGCCGGGGCGGAAGACCTCGGGGCAGCGGAGCCAGAGCCAAAAGGCGCGGACCGCCTCGGGCTCGCCCCGGACGGGAAAGCGCTCGGCCAGCGCGCGGAAAAACCCCCGCCGGTCGTCGAGGTCGCCGGGCACGGCGATCCGCCGGCCGCCGACCACCAGCACCGCCCGGAGCCGGGGGGTGAGCCGCCCGAGGGGGCGCCAGTAGTAGGCGTAGAGCCCCTCCACCGCCTCCACCGGGAAGCACCGCCGCCCCAGGCAAAGCCGGTCCTCGTCCAGGGACCAGCGACCCTTAATCCCCCAAAGACCGAGTAAGAGGGCGGCCGCCCCGCCGGCCAGGAGGCCGGCCGCCCAGCGGGGATCGAGGAGGAAAAAGGCCCAGCCACTCAACAGGGCGACCCCGCCCAGGCCGATCAGAAGCCCCTTTAGGAGCTCCAGCCCCAACCGGACCCGTTCCATCGACGCTATTTTAGAACCCCGCCCGCCCGTTCCGCGAGGGGGCCCTAGGCCCCCGCCCCGAGCGCCCGGCGGAGGGCGGCGCGCATCGCCCCCACGGGGGCCCGCTCGCCGGTCCAGAGCTCGAAGGCGAGCGCCCCCTGCCAGAGCAGCATGCCGAGGCCGTCGACGGTGCCCAGCCCGGCGGCGGCGGCCTCGGCCAAAAACCGGGTCAAAAGCGGGCGGTAGACCAGGTCCACCGCGAAGCCCCTGGGGGGAAAGAGGGCGGCGGGGAGCGGGGTGGCGGCGGGGTCGTCGAGGCCCACCGAGGTCGCGTTCACGACCAAGTCGGCCTGGCGGGCGGCCTCGAGGGGCACGACCTCGAGGCCGAACGCCCGGGCCAGGGCCTCGGCCCGGGACCGGGTGCGGTTATGGACCCCGACCTCCCAGCCCGCCCCCTTCAGGGCGTAGGCCACCGCCCGGGCGGCCCCCCCCGCCCCCAGCACCAGCGCCCGCCGGCCCCGGACCCCGGCCTCCTCCAAGCTCCTTAAAAAGCCGGGGGCGTCGGTGTTGTGCCCGATCAGGCGGCCGCCCCGGTTGACCACCGTGTTCACCGCCCCGATCGCCCGGGCCTCCGGGTGCACCCCGTCGAGGAGGGGCAGCACCGCTTCCTTTAAGGGCACGGTGACGTTCACCCCGCGGTAGCCGCGCCGAACCTCCTCAAGGCGCCGGGCGAGCGCCTCGGGAGGGGTGTCGAGCAAGCGGTAGCTCCCGGTCAGGCCGCGGGCCGCCAGGGCCGCCTCCTGCATCGCCGGCGAGAGCGAGTGGGCCACCGGGTGGCCGAGGATCCCGAGCACCATCGTCCCCAGGATAGCTCTGCTATCCTGACCCTAGTGCGGCCCCTGTTGGTTCTCGTCGCGGTCCTCGCCGGTCTGGCCCTGGCCAAGACCTACCTGATCCCCATCGAGGGGGAGATCGACCCCGCCCTGGCGGTCTTCGTGGACGAGGCCTTGACCAGAGCCGAGCGCGAGGGGGCGAGCGGGGTCGCGCTCTTGGTCAACACCCCCGGCGGCCGGGTCGACGCCGCCATCCGGATCGCCGACCGGGTGCTGGAAAGCCCCCTCCCCACCCTGGCGGTGGTGCAGAACGCCTTCTCCGCCGGGGCCCTCGTCTCGCTGGCCGCCCAGCAGGTGGCGATGCTGCCGGGCTCGGAGATCGGCGCCGCCCTGCCGGTGCAGGCGATCCCCGGTCTCAAGTACGAGGCCGCCGGCCGCAAGGTGATCAGCGCCCTTAAGGGGAAGTTCCGCTCGGTGGCCGAGGCCCGCCGCCGCCCGGCGGCGATCGCCGAGGCGATGGTCGACCCCGAGATCGCGATCCCCGGCCTCACCAAGAAGGGCGAGCCCCTCACCCTCTCGGCCGAGAAGGCGGTCGAGGTGGGGATCGCCGACTTTCAGGCGACGACCCTCGCCGAGGCCCTGGCCAAGGCGGGGTTCTCCGCCCAGGTGGTGCCGGTGAACCCCGGGGCCCGGGTGCGGGCGGCGCGGTTTTTGACCTCGAGCACGGTGGCGGCGGTGCTGCTGGCGGTGGGGGTGCTGGGGCTCCTCATCGAGGCCCTGACCCCGGGGTTCGGGGTCCCCGGGCTGGTGGGGCTCGCCGCCCTCGCCCTCTACTTCCTCGGCGGCTACCTGGCGGGGATGAGCGGGGCGCTGGAGGTGCTCCTCTTCTTCGGCGGGGTCCTGCTGCTCCTGGCCGAGATCTTCCTGATCCCCGGGTTCGGGGTCGCCGGGGTCGCCGGGATCGCCGCCATCCTGGCCTCGATCTACTTCACCTTCGGCAACCAGACCCTGTACGTCGCCTCGGTGGCGGTGCTGATCGTCGCCGCCGGGCTCTTCCTCGCCTTCCGCTACCTCCCCCGGACCCGGGCCGGGCGGGCGCTGGTCCTCGAGTCGGCGATCGCCGGCGAGGCCCCCCCGGAGGAGAAGCTGAGGCCCCTCGAGGGGGCCGTCGGCAAGGCCCTCACCCCCCTGCGCCCCGCCGGGGTCGCCCAGTTCGGCGAACGCAAGGTCGACGTGGTCGCCGAGGGCGAGTTCATCGAGCGGGGCAGCACCGTCCGGGTGGTCCGGGTGGAGGGGGTGCGGGTGGTGGTACGAAAGGAGACGTAACCCATGGACCTCACCCTGATCCTGATCGCGGGACTGGTCGTCGTCGCGCTCTTCGTCCTCTTCAGCGTGGTGCCGGTGGGGCTTTGGATCTCGGCCTGGGCGGCCGGGGTCCGGGTGCCGCTGATCACCCTGATCGCGATGCGGCTTCGCCGCGTCCCCCCGGCCCGGATCATCTACCCCCTGATCAAGGCCACCAAGGCCGGGATCGAGCTGCCCCTGGAAAAGCTCGAGGCCCACTACCTGGCCGGCGGCAACGTCGACCGGGTGGTCGACGCCCTGATCGCCGCCCAGAAGGCGGGGATCGATCTCACCTTCGACCGGGCGGCGGCCATCGACCTGGCCGGTCGGGACGTGCTGGAGGCGGTGCAGGTCTCGGTCAACCCCAAGGTGATCGAGACCCCCCGGATCGCCGCGGTGGCCAAGGACGGCATCCAGCTCATCGCCCTCGCCCGCATCACCGTGCGGGCCAACATCGACCGCCTGGTGGGCGGTGCCGGCGAGGAGACGATCATCGCCCGGGTCGGCGAGGGCATCGTCACCACCATCGGCTCCGCCCAGTCGCACAAGGACGTCCTGGAGAACCCCGACCAGATCAGCAAGGTGGTGCTCGACAAGGGCCTCGACGCCGGCACCGCCTTCGAGATCCTCTCGGTCGACATCGCCGACGTCGACGTGGGCAAGAACATCGGCGCCCAGCTCCAGATCGACCAGGCCGAGGCCGACAAGAAGATCGCCCAGGCCCAGGCGGAAAAGCGACGGGCGATGGCGGTGGCCGCCGAGCAGGAGATGCGGGCCAAGGTCCAGGAGATGCGGGCCAAGCTGGTCGAGGCCCAGGCGGCGGTGCCCCTGGCCATGGCCGAGGCCCTCAAGGCCGGCCGCATGGGGGTCATGGACTACTTCCAGATGAAGAACATCGAGGCCGACACCGACATGCGCGAGTCGATCAGCCGGGCGGCCAAGGAAGAGGAGGAGGGCGAGCGGTGAAGTGGGACGACCTGCTGGGGCTCCTCTTCCTTTTGGTCTTCCTGGTGCTGCCCGCCCTCCGGGGGGTCTTGCGGCGGGAGGCCGCCGAGGAGGCCGAGCTCCTCTTTCCCCCCGGGCTCCCGCCGGAGGAGGCGGGGGAGGAAAGGGAAAAGGAGGCCAAGAGGCCGGTCCGCCCCCGCCCGGTGGCGACCGCCCCCAAGCCGCCCCCGGCCCCCGTTCCCGAACTGGAGCGGGCGTCCGGAAAACCGCGGCTTAGGATCGGTTTTGAGGAGCGTGCTATCCTGAAAGGGATCGTATGGCACGAAATCCTCTCCGAGCCGAGGGCCCGACGCCGGTGGAAGCCGAAGCGCGGATCAAACTGAGGGGCCCGGACGAGGCCATGGCCCTCTTGGGCCGGGGCGACGCCTGGCTGCGGCGGCTGCGGGAAGGGCTCGGGGCCCGCATCGTGGCCCGGGGCAACGAGATCAAGATCCAGGGGAACCTGGCCGAGGTCGCCCTGGCCGAACGGGCGATCGAGGACCTCCTGGCGCTGGTGCGCCAGGGGGCCGAGCTCGACGAGGGCACCATCGAGCAGGCCCTCGAGCTGGCCGAGGAGGGGCGCAGCCTGGTGCGGGAAACCGCCCTGCCCGAGCGGGGCTTCGCCCTGCCCAAGCGGCTCCGGCCCAAGACCCCCGGCCAGCGGCGCTACGTCGAGGCGATCGCCCGAAACGACATCACCTTCGGGATCGGCCCCGCCGGCACCGGCAAGACCTACCTGGCGGTGGCGATGGCGGTGGCCGCCCTCAAGGCCAAGCAGGTCAAGCGGATCGTCCTCACCCGGCCGGCGGTCGAGGCCGGCGAGCGGCTGGGGTTTTTGCCCGGCGACATCCAGGCCAAGGTCGACCCCTACCTCCGCCCCCTCTACGACGCCCTCTTCGACATGATCGACCCGGAGCGGTTCGAACAGTACCTGCAGTCGGGGATCATCGAGGTCGCCCCGCTGGCGTTCATGCGGGGGCGCACCCTGAACGACGCCTTCATCATCCTCGACGAAGCCCAGAACACCACCCCCGAGCAGATGAAGATGTTCCTCACCCGGATGGGGTTTCACTCCAAGGTGGTGGTGACCGGCGACGTCACCCAGATCGACCTGCCCAAGGCGGCGAGGAGCGGGCTGGTGGAGGCCGAGCGGATCCTCAAGGGAATCGAGGGGATCGCCTTCGTGTACTTCAGCGAGGCCGACGTGGTCCGCCACCCCCTGGTGGCCCGGATCGTCCGCGCCTACGAGGAGGCCCAGGCGCAAGGTGGTTGACGTGGCGACCGAGGCGGCCGCCGACCCCCGGCTGGTCGCCGACCTCAAGGCCAAGCTCGAGCGCCTGATGGGCGAGCTTGGGGTCGGGGACAAGGCGGTGACCCTGGTGCTCACCGACGACCCCCGGATCCGGGCGCTGAAGCGGGAGCACTGGGGCGAGGACGCCCCCACCGACGTGCTCAGCTTCCCCACCTACGAGCCCGGCGACCCCTTCGTCCCGCCCCACCTCGGCGACATCGTGATCAGCCTGGACACCGCCGGCCGCCAGGCGGCGGCGGCGGGCCGTACCCTGGAGGAGGAGGTGGCGGTGCTGGCGGCCCACGGGCTTTGGCACCTGCTCGGCCACGACCACCGATCGGAGGAGGAATGGCAAGGCTTCCGCGAGGTGCAGGCGAGGATCCTCGCCCTCTAGCCGGCAAGGGGGTGTGGGCCTCGTTCGGCTACGCGCTCGAGGGCCTGGCCTACGCCTGGCGGGCCCAGCCCAACTTCCGACTGGAGGTCCTGATCGGGGCCTTCGCCCTGGCCCTGGCGGCCTGGCTGGGGGTCTCCCCGGTGCCGATCCTGCTCGCCAGCATGGCGGTGCTGGGGCTGGAGCTGGTGAACACCGGCCTCGAGGCCCTGGTCGACCTCGCCAGCCCCGGCCGCCACCCCCTGGCCAAGCGGGCCAAGGACGCCGCCGCCGCCGCCGTCTTGGTGGCCGCCCTGCTGGCCTTCTTGCTCGGGCTCCTCGTCCTCGGCCCCCCGCTTTGGGAACGGATCGTGAGGTGAAGATGGACAACGACCGCCCTCCGAGTTTCGGCCGGCTCCTGCCCCTCGGTTTCCTCGCCCTCCCCGCCCTGGCCGCGGGCCGGGCGGCCCCGCTTCCCGGCGGGGAGATCGCCCTTTTGGTGGTGCTCTTCTTGCTCTCGGCCTTCTTCTCCGCCTCGGAGACCGCGATCACCACCCTCTGGCCCTGGAAGGTCAAGGAGCTCGCCGAGGCCGAGGAGGGCAAGGGGCCGTTCTCCCGGCTTGAGCGCGACGTCACCCGGTTCCTGACCACCATCCTGGTGGGCAACAACCTGGTCAACGTCGCCGCCACCGCCCTGGTCACCGACCTCGCCACCCGGGCCTTCGGCTCCGCCGGGGTGGGAATCGCCACCGGGGTCATGACCTTCCTGGTGCTGTTCTTCGGGGAGATCACCCCGAAGTCGCTGGCGGTCCACCACGCCGACCGCCTGGCCCGCTGGGTCATCCTCCCGATCGACGGGCTTTCGATCCTCCTCTACCCCATCGGCCGGTTCTTCACCTGGTTCTCCTCGCTGATCCTCCGGGCGCTCGGCCTCGAGGCCCGGCACGAGCCCCTGGTCACCGAGAACGAGCTCCGGCTGATCCTGGCCGGGGCCGAGCGCTCGGGGGCGATCGAGGAGGCCGAGGAGGACATGATCCAGGGGGTCCTGGAGCTCGGCGAGACCCAGGCCAAGGAGATCATGGTCCCCCGGGTGGAGATCGTGGCGGTGCCCGCCGAGGCCAGCCTCCGGCGGTTTCTGGAGCTGGTGCGGGAGCACCGCTTCTCCCGCTACCCGGTCTACCGGGAGAACATCGACCACGTGATCGGCTTCGTCCTGGTCAAGGACCTGCTCGACTACGTCGACGACGGCCGGCTGGACGCCGTGCGGGTCGAGAGCCTGGCCCACGCCCCCTACTTCGTTCCCGAGAGCATGCCGGTCTGGAACCTTCTGCTCGAGCTCCGACGCCGCAAGGTCCACATGGCGATCGTGGTCGACGAGTTCGGGGGCACCGCCGGGCTGGTGACCCTGGAGGACATCATCGAGGAGATCGTCGGCGAGATCTACGACGAGACCGACGAGCTCGAGCAGAACATCCAACGGCTCCCCGGCGACGGCTACCTGATCGACGCCCAGACCCCCCTCGACGACGTCGCCGAGGTCCTTGGAATCGCCTTCCCCGAGGGCGACTTCGAGACCCTCTCGGGCTTTCTCTACGAACGCTTTGGCTACATCCCCAAGGTCGGCGAGACCCTGGAGTTCGAGGGCTGGCGGTTCACCGTGGCCGAGGCCGACGAGCGCAAGGTCGACCTGGTCAGGGCCGAGCCCGCCGGCGGAGAGGAGCCGAGCGACGATGAAACCCGCGATTGAGGCCGCCCACCGGGTGCAGAAGAACGCCTACGCCCCCTACTCCCGCTTTCCGGTGGGGGCGGCGGTGGTCGCCGAGGACGGCGAGGTCTTCACCGGCGCCAACGTGGAGAACGCCGCCTACCCCCTCTCCCGCTGCGCCGAGCAGATCGCGGTGGGGGCCATGGTCGCCGCCGGGCGGCGGCGGATCCGGGCGGTGGTGGTGGTCACCCCGGCCTCGCCGCCGGCCCCTCCCTGCGGGGCCTGCCGCCAGGTCCTCGCCGAGTTTGCCCCGCCCGACACCCCGGTGATCTGCCGGAACCCCCAGGGCGAGGAGCGCCGCTACACGCTGGGGGAGCTCCTGCCCGAGGCCTTCCGGCTCAAGACCCCGTAGGCGAGGTAGCGAAACCCCCGGGCCTCGACCTCGACCCGAAACCCCGCCGCCGTCAGCCGGGCGGCGAGCGCCCCGGGGGGCAGGAACCCGGCGGGCTCGCCTAGGGCCCGCTCGGCGAACGCCAGCAGGCGGCCGGCCAGGGGGCGGGGGTCGAACTCGTAGACCCAGAGCCGCCCTCCCGCCCGGACCACCCGCGCGAGCTCGGCCAGGGCGGCCTCGAGGTCGGCGAAGTGGTGGAGGGCCTCCCCCACCACCGCGGCGTCGAAGGCGCCGTCGGGAAAGGGGAGCGCCTCGGCCCGGGCGAGCACCGCCTCGACCCCCGGGGGCACCCGGGCCAGCATCCCGGCGGCGGCGTCGGCCACCGTGACCTCGAGGCCCGGCCGGGCCGCCCGCACCGCCTCCGCCAGCACCCCGGTGCCCCCGCCCAGGTCGAGCACCCGGGCCCCTTCGGGGAGCGGGGCCAGGAAGCCGGCCAGGTGGGCGAGGGCCCAGTCCGGGTAGACCCGCCGGCCGTAGCGGGCGAAGAGGCCGCCCAAGCGGTTCCAGGGCAGCCCCGCCACCGCTAGCGGGCGGTGCCGGAGAGGACGAAGGGCAGGGTGCCGGCGTAGACCCCGGGGACCTCGACCCGGAGGCTCCCGGAAAGCTCGAAGGGGGCCCCGCCCAGCAGCGCCTGGGCGGCCCCGGGGATCGCGCTCAAGGGGATCGAGAGGCCGAGCTCCTGCTCCCGGCTGCCGGCCGGCGGCAGCCGGAGGTCGAGGGGGGCCTCCCCCACCGTCGCCCCGGCCAGCCGGACGGCCAGCCCCCCGCTTAAGGAAAAGCCCACCGGCAGCGGGTTCACCGCCAGGTAGCGGAGGGAAAGCCGCAGGTTGCCGGGGGCCAGGATCAACCGGGCCGAGCGCAGGGTGACCCGGGGCGGGGCCAGCCGCACCGCCAGGTGGATCCGGTCCCTGAGCAGGGTGACCGGCCCCAGCCAGAACCTCTGGCCCAGGGCCTCGACCTGGAGCCGGCCGGTGAGCACCAGGGGCAGGGACCGGCCCTCGAGGATCGCCCGGGCCACCCCGGCGGCCGGGGTGAGGCCGCCCTCGACCGGCACCGTCGCCGGGACCCGGCGGCCGGCGGGCAGGGTCAACGCCGGCAGGGTGCCGGCGGTCTCCCAGTCGCCCAGGCGGACCCGGAGCTCGCTTTTAAGGAGCGGCAGGTCGAAGGGGTTGGGATTCTTAATCCGGAGCTTCAGCCGGAGGGCGAAGCGGTCGGCGAAGGGGTCGATCGAGACCAGCTCGGCCCCGGCGAGCTCGGCCACCGGCGCGGCCGGCCGGGCGAGGCGGGGGGCGCAGGCGGCGAGGAGCGGAAGGAAGAATCCGAGGAGCAGGAACCATCGGCGCATCTTGACCTCCTTGACCCCCATTATCCCCCCACCGCGAAGCCCTCCTCGGCGAGCCCCTCGAGGACCGGCCGGAACGCCCCCCAAAGCGGGCTTTCCTCCGGGTAGGGGGGCCGCGGCCGCCCGGCCGGGAGGCCGAGGTGTCGCATCGCCTGCTTCAAGAGCACCGGCCCGCCCCGGCCCAGGAGCCGGGCCAGGGGGTCGAGGCGGTTTTGCAGCCGGCGGGCCTCGTCGAGCCGACCCTGCCGGAAGGCCTCGAGGATCCCCCGGGCCAGCCGGGGGACCAGGTTGGCGACCGCCAGGACGCCCCCCTCGGCGCCGTGGAGCAGGGCCGGGAGGAAGACCACCGCGCTGCCGCTGTAGACCCGGAGCCCGAGCCGCCGGGCGTCGTAGTAGGCGAACCGGCCCACCTCGCCGCTGGAGTCCTTGATCCCCTCGACCCCGGGGAGGGCGGCCAGGCGCTCGACCACCGAAAGCGGCAGGGGGACCTTGGTCAGCTGGGGGACGTGGTAGAGCCAGACCGCCAGCCCGCCCTCGGCGAGCCCCCGGTAGTAGGCGAGGTAGGCCGCCTCGTCGAGCAGCCCCGAGAAGAACCGGGGCGGGAAGGCGAGGGCGGCGTCCGCGCCGGCGTCGCGGGCGGCCTCGAGGTGCCCCCGGGCCTGGGGAAGGCTCTCGTCGCCGACCCCGGCCAGGAAGAACCCCGGCACCCGGAGCCGGGCAAGCCCCGCCCGCCGTTCCTCGGGGGCCAGCAGGGGGGCCTCGCCGTTGGAGCCGAAGACCAGAACGCCGTCGACCTCGGGGGCCAGCCGGTCGAGGATCGCCTGCAGGGCGCCCCAGTCGGGGCGGCCGGCGGCGTCGAAGGGGGTGGGGACCGGGGGCAGGATCACCGCCGCCCCCCCAGGAAGGCGAGGCCAAAGTGGACCAGGTAGGCGAGCACGAGCCCGGCGAGCCCGCCGCTCACCCCCCGCCAAAGCCCCCAGGCCGAGAATAGGGCGAGGCCGAAGAGGAGGAGGCCGATCCCGGCGTCGAAGCTGGTCAGGCCCGGCACCAAGAGGGCGAAGGCCCGCCCCAGCCCGGCGGCCGGCTGGGGCCGCAGGAAGAGCAGCGCGGTCTGGTAGAGGGCGAGCAGGACGAAGGCCAGGATCCCCAGGATCAAAAGCGGCGGGCTGGGGAAAAACCGGCCCAGCGCCGCCCAGGGACGGCGGGCGAGGTCGCCGAGCTGGGCCCGGAAGAGGAGGCGCTCAAGCTCCCGGGCCGAGGGCACCGGCGTCCGCGTCATCCCCGCCCGGCGGAAGACCGGGGTCCAGGGGTCGCCGCCGAGCCCCAGCGCTTCCCGGGCCGCCCCCTGGTCGGGGTCGGCGCGGTAGCTCGCCAGGGGGTCGAGCCGGCCCTTGAGCAGGACGTCCCGCTCGGGTCCCGGGGGCAGCCCGGCGAAGAGGCGGTGGACCGCCGGAAGCTCCAGGGTGGCCCGCGAGAGCGGCCCGGAAAACGCCGCCTCCACCGGCCCCAACGCCCCCAGCCCGAGCCCGGCGGCGGCGGCCGCGAAGAGGAGCAAAAGGGCCAGCACCCGCTCGCCGAACCCCAGGGCGGCCCCCGGCCAGCGCCCGGCGCGGGGGCGCCAGGCGAGGAGTCCCTTCAAAAAGAGGGCCAGGTAGGCGAGCAGGAAGAAGGCGAACAGCCCCGTCAGCAGGGGTTTTAAGAAGCGGCGCTGGTAGTGGGCGATCCAGCCGAGGCCCTCCGCCAGCCGGGCGGCCGCCTCCGGCCGGCCCTGGGCCGTGAGCCAGCCGGCCTGCTCGGCGAGGTAAGCGGCGACCCCCGGGGCCCCCGGCAGGGCGTCGAAGAAGAAGTCACTCCAGGCCTGGGCCGCCGCCAGGCCCTGGCGCCGCGCCCGACGGGCGGCCTCGAGCCAGGGGCCGAAGGGGGCGTCCCGGCCCCAGGCGAGCTCGGGCCGGTGGCCCCGCCGGAGGAGGTCGGCGGCGAGGTCGGGGAGCGCCTTGGGGTCGGGCACTCCGGCGGCCAGGTAGCTCCAGTAGGGGCGGGGCCCCTGGTAGGGGCCGAGGGCGGCCTCCAGGGCGGCGAGCGCCTTGAGCTCGGACCAGGGGGCGGCGAAGGGCTCCC
>Ga0256833_1001020_pt1 | contig 21082 bp, 22 predicted proteins | sample 356284metaG_FD_190535 | JGI IMG/M metagenome (GOLD analysis project Ga0256833, IMG submission 190535) | Hydrothermal vent microbial communities from Mid Atlantic Ridge, Atlantic Ocean - 356-284 | ecosystem: Environmental > Aquatic > Marine > Hydrothermal vents | place: Atlantic Ocean: Mid... | reverse complement strand
TTGGTTCACTATTTTGGTCAAAAGCTCGGAAATGTGCTTCCCCATTCGGAATTTTTGGTTCTTTTAATACTGGTGCTGGTTGCAATATTCCTAACCGAATTTAGCTCCAATACGGCGACGGCAAATGTTTTAGTTCCCGTTGTAATTGGTTTAGCTTCCCAGCTGGGAATAGGTATAGAAAAGGCCGTTATAGCAACTACTTTGGCCTGTAGCTATGCCTTCATGCTCCCTATGGCAACCCCTCCCAACGCTATAGTCTTCGGTTTTGCAAATTACAAAATAAGCGAAATGGCAAAAATAGGATTTATATTGAACCTTTTAGGCTCTTTGATAATAGCAATATTTGTTTACCTACTGTGGTGAGAGTAGTCCTAACAACCTTAACTCCCTTTTAATTTTTTCTATTGCCCTTTTCATACTTTCGGCGGCCTTAAAGGTATCTTGAAATCCCAAAATGGCCGATATAACCGCAACTCCATCGGCACCGGCCTTTATAACCTCATCCACATTGTAAGGCATAATTCCACCTATTGCCACCAAAGGTTTTTTTGCCACCTTCTTAGCCTCTTTAAGTTTTTCCACACCTACCACTATAGGTTTCTCTTTTGTAGGCGTCCTATAAATGGAACCGAAGGCGATATAATCCACCGGCAGGTCGTTAGCCTTCTCCACCTCCTCCAACGAATGGGTAGATATTCCGATAATTTTTTCCTCCCCAAGGAGCTTTCTAACAACTTCCGCCGGAAGGTCGTCCTGACCTATATGAACACCGTCCGCATCTACCGCCAAAGCCAAATCAACCCTATCGTTAACTATCAAAGGAATCCCATATTTTTTTGTAAGCTCCCTAAGCTGGAGAAGTTCTTCATACATTTCGCGGGTGGTTTTTGTTCCACTTTTGGAACGGTATTGAACTACCGTAATGCCTCCTTTAATAGCGTTCTCTATAGCCTTTAACCAATCTCTGTCGGCTAAATACCCGTCGTCCGTAATTAGGTAAAGGGTTAAATCCAACTTCATATGGTAGGAGTTTAAGGCTACTACTTAGTAATAGTAATGCTCTCGCTTAGATAAAAAAGAGAAAAGTTAACTACCCGCATCTACGATGCGGAAAAAAACATCTACTTAAATCGCTCCGGCTTTAACGCTTATTTTCTCAACTGGAATTATATGGTAGGAGAGACCGCTCTCTTTGGCATCGTAGCCGAGGGCGTAGGCTAGTAGCTCTGGCAGGTAAACGGAAGGAACGTTCGGTTTGTTTTCCGCCATATCCTGGTAAATATCTTGGGCTTTAAAGCAGAGCGGGCAGGGTGTTACGAGCATTTCCGCTCCCGCCTTTTTTGCCCCTTCGGGTGCCCTTACAACTTTCTTTAAAGCCACCTCTTTGTTGGTATAAAAGGCGTGATAACCGCAGCAGGTGTTTGCTCCTTCGTAATCTTTAATAGGTTCCCCACCGAGGGCCTCTATAAGCTCCTCCAACCCTTGGGGGTCCTCGCTATCGACAACCGCCACCTCTTTGGGGTATTTAATATGGCAACCGTAGTAGGTTGCTATTTTCCAACCCTTTAAGGGTCTTTTTACCCTCTCTTTGAGTTTTTCCAAACCTACCTCCTCGAGGAGGAAGGGTAAAATGTGCCACAATTTGGAGGTTCCTTTATACTCCAAACCTTCCTCGGCGAGGAGTTTATTTATTTCCTCTCTAAGTTGCGGGTCGGTATCGAGGGCGTGTTTGGTCTTTGCCAGAACCATATAGCAGGTGTTGCAGGTAACAAGCAGGTCGAGCCCCTCGGCTTCGGCCAAAGCTATATTCCTAGCATTTATAGAATAAACCAAGAATTTATTGGCTTCATCGATGGTATTTCCACCGCAGCAGGTTGTTTTTTCAATAAGTTTTATATCAACATCGAGGTCGGCAAAGACCTTTTTAAGGGTATCGAACATATGGGCATCGGGCCCTTGAAAGCAGCATCCTTGATAAAAACCTACTTTTTTCATAACAAAACCTCCTTTATGTCAAAAGTGGAACAATCCCTAAGTTCAGTTTTAACCTCCAAAAGTTTGCATTTGCAACCTCTAACCGAAAAGGGATAAAAGATTAGGAAGCTCCGAGAAATTGGGATACCTTTTTCCAGAACCTTGTGAAGAAGTCCTCTTTTTTCTCCTCAAAGTGTTGGGTTATCTTTGTGCAAACGTCGGCGTTAAATACCTCTTCAACTTTTTTGTCTATCTTCCTTACATGGTGGAAATCGATATCGAGGTGCGGTTTTTTCTCCTTCATTACCTCCAATATGAGGTCCCTAAATTCGATAAGACCCGGTAAAGGTTTGGGAACTTCCCAAACTTCCGCTCCCCTCTCTTTGAACTTGTTAATTAAAGGTGTAGGGTCTACTCCGTAAACCTCCTCCGGAAGGGCCAACCTGTTTATTTGACCGGTGGCGTAAACCCAATCGACAAAGTGTTGCAGCTTTTTAACGCCGGGATACTCTTTAAAGCCGTATTCGGCGGCAATGCCTCTAACATTTTGGATATCTTCCGCCGGTCTTACCCCTTTGGGGCATACGTAAATACATTTTTGGCACTGTACACACCCCCAAATGTCCCCAACTTCCATAGCTCTTTTGACCATCTCCTTCTTGTGTTCCTCATCGTTTCGGCTATCGAGAACGTAACGGTAAACCCGAGAGAACGCGTAAGGTCCCGCATATTTGGGGTCGTCCATTACCGCCTCGCAACTACCGTAGCAAGCAAAACATAAAATGCAGTTTGTGGGCCTTTCGTAGCTTTTTACCTCTTCGGGAGAAACCCTATATTCCTTTTCCGGCACAGGTTTTTTAGGTTCTAGCCAAGTTTCCAAATTTTTTAAACTTTCAAAGGGTTTATCGTGGTCAACAACAAGGTCCTTTATAGGTGCCAAGAAGTTTAAAGGCTCCACCGTTATCGGTTTTCCTTTAGACCTTTCCACCAATGGTTTAAAGGGAGTTTTGCAAGCCAACCGGGAAATGCCGTTAACCTTCATAGCGCAGGAGCCGCAAACCGCCGCCCTGCAAAAGAACCTAAAAGAGAGCGAAGGGTCGAGATTTTCTTGAATGTAAAAGAGGGCATCGAGTAAAGTTTGGGCTTGGTCCACAGGAACCTCATATTCCCTGTAGTAGGGTTTTTCATCTTTTTCGGGATTGTATCGGTAGACTTTTAAAACTGCCTTTTCTACGGTCATTTAAAAAACCTCCTTCAAGGGATTTTAAAATTTCTTCAATCCCTTTGTAAACTACCCCGCATCAAAGATGTAAGGCTTCGGGTAGTGGTTTTATCCTTTATAAATACGTGGTTTTAGCCTACAAATTTTTTAAAAAAGAAGAAGGAAGTCATATTTTTCCGTCAGTATTAGCTAATTGAAAATCTATTTACACTTTTAATACCAATAGGAAAGATAAAAAAACGGATACATACCAAAACCAATAAAAAATTGAGCTAAATTGCAAGTTAAAAATTTCGCAAAACCGTCCGAAACTTTGTATTTTTAATGTGGGGTGGCTACTCCGGAACAATACGGATAAATTTCTTTTTACCTACTTGAACCTTTAATTCACTGTTTATCTCAATCTCTTCGAAAGGATTGGTGTGTTTTTGACCATTAATTTTTAATCCGCCACCTTTGATAATCCTTTGAGCTTCCTTTTTGGAAAGGGCAAGTCCCAATCTCAAAATCAATTCATCTAACCTAAGTTTTAAACCTTTTGCAAGTTTTACTACCGGTGCATTGTGGGGAAACTCCTTTTGAGAGAACGTTTTTAGAAAATATTCTTTTGCTCTCTCTGCTGCCTCTGTCCCATGAAACTGCTGAACTATGGTATAAGCTAATTTTAATTTTGCATCTCTCGGATGGATAGCTTTTAATTTTTCTATTTCTTCATCAGTGAAATCTGTAAGAAGTTTATACCAATCCCACATTAGATTATCAGGTATGGACATTATTTTTCCAAACATAGTTTCGGGAGCTTCGGTAATTCCTACATAATTTCCGTAAGATTTCGACATCTTCCTCACACCGTCCAGACCAACAAGAAGGGGCATTGTTATAGCAACTTGGGGTTCCTGTCCGTATTCTCTTTGTATATCTCTACCTATAAGAAGGTTAAATAACTGGTCTGTTCCTCCCAATTCTACATCTGCCTCAATGGCAACACTATCGTAGGCTTGAAAAAGTGGATATAAAAACTCGTGTATATATATGGGAATACCTTCCTTAAAACGTTTAGAAAAATCCTCCCGCTCCAACATACGGGCAACCGTATATTTAGAAGTCAAACCTACTATATCGCGGGAGGTCAGTTTTTCCAACCATTTAGAGTTATATATCAACACAGTCCTTTGTGGATTAAGAACTTTAAAGGCTTGTTCTGCATATGTTTTTGCATTCTCTAAAACCTCCTCCTTTGAAAGGGGAGGTCTAGTTTCATTCCTACCTGTAGGGTCTCCAATAGTTGCTGTGAAATCTCCAATAATTATGTAAACTTCGTGTCCTAAGTCTTGAAACTGTCTCAATTTTCTCAAAAGAACTACATGCCCTAAATGAAGGTCGGGAGCGGTAGGATCAAAACCGACCTTAATTTTTAACGTTCCTTTTCTTTTTAATTTTTCCAGCAGCTCTTCTTCAGAAATAATATCGACAGTTCCTCTTTTAATAATTTTCAACTGCTCTTTAGGATTCAAAGTAGCCATAGGAGATTTTATAAATTGTAAAACCTACAAAGGATAATAAAACTCCGTTATGGCTAAAAGGGAAATAGTAATTTACCCCCATGAGGTTCTAAAAAAACCTACCCAAAAGGTAGAAAATATAGACGATAATATTATTAAGATTGTCAACGATATGTGGGACACCATGTATGAAGATAATGGAGTTGGTCTAGCCTGCAATCAAATAGGTGAATCTCTATCTATAGTGATAATAGATACCAGCATTAAAGAGGGTGTCCAACCTGTAAAACTTACCTTAATTAATCCGGAAATAATAGCTTCCGAGGGTAAACAGACCTATAAAGAAGCTTGCTTATCGGTTCCCGGAGTTGCAGCGGAAGTTGAAAGAGCTTATTGGGTTAAAGTAAAAGCTTTAACTCCAAAAGGACAGGAAGAGATTTTCGAATTTGAAGGTTTTCCCGCTGTGGTAGTTCAGCATGAATTGGACCATCTTCAGGGAAAGGTTTTTCTAGACCGCTTGAAGGGTCTTAAAAGGCGTCTTACCCTTGACAAGTATAAAAAAGTTTTAAAGAAACTGGAAAGGATAAAAAATCAATCCTAAAACCTAACAAAGTTCTTTTTTTATCCTTATTCCAAAAAGGGTCCTACAAAGCTTAGGAACGGAGAAAAGGTAAAAACCTAAAAGAAGTTTCAGTTAATGGTAAAAACCCTTTCTCCGTCCGCGCCCCTGCGAGGTCTTTGCCCCGCTTACTACCAGTTATCTCCTTCGCGTTAACTCTGCTGTAAGGTGGTTTAACGGTTGGGGACCCGGAAGATACTTTAGTAGATCCACACTTGGTTTTGGCTGTTTATTTCGCTTCTTTTTTTGTTATCTAGGATGGAAAAGCCTTTTTAAGGAAATTTTTTTCATACGGTAGTGGAGGCGGTGGGATTCGAACCCACGACCTCCTGCATGCCATGCAGGCGCTCTCCCACTGAGCTACGCCCCCGCCTACCGCAGTAAATTCAATATATCGCTAAACTTTTAAAAAGTCAAGAAAAAGTTAAAGGTGGTCTAAAAAGTTCAACCTAAAGCATTTAATAAAATTTTCTTTTTTTTGTTAAAAACGGTATTATAAGTTCCTTATAAGCGGATGAACTGCTATATAGCTTATGAAGTTAACAACCCAATTAATATGATTTTTTATAAACCTCTATCTTTGGATACAAACATCCTAAAAATAAGATTACTGGATAATATCCAATTAAAGCTTAACCAAGAGTATGAGTTTATTTTTAATTTAAACGGAATAAATTTGGCATTAATAGGTAAACCTATCCAAGTCGAAGGTAATAACGCTACCATTTTAATTCGGGAAAGCAGAATAGAACTTCGACGCTACCCCAGAATAACTGTACCAGAAAATCTTGTAAAGGTTCAGATAGACAAGTTTAAAGGAATATTGAAAGATATATCCCTTGGTGGATGTCGGATAGTTTTAAACGGCCCTATTATTTCCCGGTTATTAAATCAGGGATATGAAAAGATTGCTAAATTTATTCTACCTGATGATTATCAGGTAGAACTGCCGGTTCAAATAGTATGGATATCTAAAGAAAAAAGACAAATATCTTGCGCCTTTAAGGAAAGAAATGGAAAAGTTCTAGAGCTTTATAAACGAATTATCAATCTAATAATAAACTCTGTAGAAAAATAGATTAAAAATAGCTTTAAAAAGCTAAAAAAATGTACTTTAGTGGTAGTTTACTTTTACCCGCCATTTGAAACTATTTTTTTTCCTCCTTCAAATTGAAATTTTCCCCCCTGCGTGTTTGCTTTTGGAAAATGTAATCAATTAATCGGTTTAACACACCACCTACGTAATCAACCTTTTTTCTATATTCGAAGTTTTTAAAGTTTAAACTTAGCATTGCAAGATAAATCTCTTCCAAGATACCTCTAACTTTAAGGGCAAAATCTATATTGTCTTTTATCATTTCTTCAACAGCTTTTCTGAGAAGCTCTCCTGCAGCATCCATTAGACCCGTAACGAACGCCTCCTCAGGAATACCCAATTCTTTATGGGTGGGTATTTTTCCCTCTTTGAGATAATGGTAAACAACTTCCGCTTCAACATATTCTTGCAGAGGTATAAAGGCATTGTTGTAGTATTGCGGGTATTTTTGGGTAACTTCCTCAAATAGTTGCTTTACCAGCCGACGGTTTTCTTGAATATATTTTTCCGCCTCTTCCCAATCATCTCTTATTAAGGAGTAAATAATAGTTTTTGAGTTTTTATTAATGGTTCTTCCAAGTTGCATTAATTCGTCCCTTTTATCCTCTAAGTGTCGAAAGACTTTTTTTAAACTTTCGATGTAGTCTTTATCTAGATAGTTTCTCTTTTGCATAGTAAAAGGCTAAATTTTCCATATTTAAAGGAAAATTCTTTCAGGTTTTAACTTTCCTTTGAAAGTTCTTGCTATCCCTACAAATTCTCCTTCGGAGAAAATTAGAAATCTCTCTTCATTTTGAGAAGTATCAATTTCTATGAACTGTCCATTTTTCAGTTTAAAAGCTCTTTGTCTATCAACTTCAATGGTAGGGTAAGGAAGACCTATCCACGGAGGTAAAAGAAAATCCTCAACATGTTCGGAATTTAAAATCACATCTAATTTATATGCCTTTTCTATACTTAAACCTCCTACAGCGGTTCTTAATAGTTCCTGGGTAGTAGCACCTAAGGAGAGTTTATCTCCTATATCCTTTATTAAACTCCTAATATAGGTTCCTCCCGATACTGTTGTCTGTATAGTAAATCGAGGAGGTTTATAATCCAAAAGTTTTAAAGAATAAATTTTAACTTTTACAGGTTTTAATTCTACCTTTAATCCTTTTCTTGCTAAATTGTAAGCCCTCTTTCCTCTAATTTTTTTTGCACTAAAAGGAGGAGGTTGTTGATCTATCTCTCCAACAAAGGTTTTTAAAACCTCTTCAAGAGTATCTTTGGAAGGGTATTTTCCCTCTACTCTTTTTAAAACTTTACCGGTGATATCGTAAGTATCGGTTGTTATTCCAAGTAGACCGGTAGCTATATAGGTTTTGGGCAGTTTTTGATAATATTCGGCCAATCTTGTTGCTCTGCCAAGAAGTAGTATTAAAAGACCTTCGGCAAAGGGATCTAACGTTCCCGTATGTCCAACCTTTTTTAGGTTAAATTTTTCCTTAATTTTGTTTAACACTTCCGTAGAAGTTATTCCTTTAGGTTTGTTTACCATTAAAAGTGAAAAGTCTTTGGATATTTCCATCTAAGGGATAAAAAATTTTTAGCACTTTTTAAAGGAATAATAATCTTTTCCGATGACACTTTTGGGAATTGTATTAGCCGCCGGTAAGGGTACCCGATTTAAAAGCGAAACACCCAAAGTAATCCATAAACTTCTTGGCAAACCTATGCTCTTTTACCCTTACAACGCTCTGCTGAGTTTGAATCCCGAAAAGGTTGCAATAATAGTTGGGCATAAAGCCGAGCTTGTAAAGGAGGAGCTTAAAAACTACCCCAAGGTGGAATTTTTCCTTCAGGAAAACCCCAAAGGAGGAACGGGAGATGCGGTAAAAAAGGCCCTTCCTCTAATGGAAAAGTGCCCCCAAAGTGCGGTCGTTATCCTAAACGGCGATAGCCCCTTAATTACCGCCGAAACCTTAAAAAAGGCCTACGAAAAGTTTTTAAAGGAGAAGCTAGACGGTCTAATCCTTACCACCTACTTGGAAGACCCCACCGGCTACGGGCGGATAGTTAGGGATAAAAAGGGAAACGTTGTAAGGATAGTAGAGGAAAAGGATGCCACCGAAGAGGAAAAAAAGATAAAAGAGGTCAACGGTGGGTTTTACATATTTAAAACCGAGCCCCTTTTGGAGGCTTTGAAGGAGCTAAAACCTTCCGAGATTACCGGTGAAGTTTACCTAACCGACGTGGTGGAAATTTTTGCCAATAGAAACCTTAGGGTGGATACCTATATAGCCCCCAAGGAGGAGCTTTTGGGTGTAAACGACCGGGTGCAGTTTGCCGAAGTTGAAAAAATCCTTTTGAGGAGAAAAATAGAAAACCTCCAAAAGGAAGGGGTAACGGTAAGGCTCCCCGAAACGGTCTATATAGAGTGGGACGTTTCCGTCGGAAGGGATACGCAGATAGAACCCCATGTCTCCTTAAAAGGAGAAACCAAAATAGGTGAAAATGCCTTTATAGGGCAAGGTTCAATTATTGAAAATTCCCAAATAGGAGATGAAGTCAAAGTTCTACCCTACTCCTACATTAGCGATAGCGTTGTTGAAAGGGGGGCGGTTGTGGGCCCCTTTGCCCGCATAAGGAACGGTTCGCTTTTAAAAAAAAGCTCCGAAATAGGGAACTTTGTGGAGGTTAAAAAGTCCACCGTAGGTAAAAATACCAAGGCAAAACATCTTACCTATATAGGGGACGCTACGATAGGAGAAAACACCAATATAGGTGCGGGGACCGTTTTTGCCAACTACGATGGTGTAAATAAATACCAAACCTTTGTAGGTAATAATGTTTTTATAGGCAGTAATTCCTTAATAATAGCACCTCGGAAATTGGAAGATTGGTCATTTATAGCGGGCGGAAGTGTGGTTAATAAGGATGTACCTTCCAAAGCTTTAGCAATTTCACGGGCACCTTTAAAGATTTTAGAAAGTAAAAACCCCCTTCTGGAGAAGAAAAAAATTTAATGTTCCCTTTTGAGTTTACTTTTTCTGCAAACCATCTTTAAAGGTTTTCCGGCCAAAAGGATTCAATTAGACTCTTTATCATCTTTTTCCAAAATAGGGGTATGTCTAATCCATTCTCCTTCAGAAGTATAGAAAGTAAACTCGGCAATGTTTTCGGCATGGTCCCCCATTCTTTCTAAATAGCGGGCTATAAACAATAATGGGAAAATTTCCCTTAAATACTCTTTAGGATCTTCCAGAACGTAGGTTATTAACTCTCTCTCCACGGAGTGGTAAAGTTCGTCAACTACATTATCCTTTTCTATTACTTTTTTAGCCAGTTCCACATCGCCGTCAAAGAACGCGGCCGTAGCCATATCTACCATATCTTTAACAGTTTCAGCCATATATTTAAGTTGAACGGGGGTGATTTTATAGCCTTCTTTAATAAGCTCTAGAACCCTATGGGCTATATTTTCCGCCTCATCACCTATTCTTTCATAGTCGCTGACAACCTTGTAGGCACCCATAACCAATCTTAAATCGGAGGCTTCTGGATGATAGAGAGCTATTATCCGAATGCATTTTCTTTCTATGTTAACTTCGTAGCGATCTATAACATTATCCAGCTCTATAACCTCTTTTGCCAACTTTTTATCCTTATTAAAAAGGCTCTCTATAGCCTTGGATATGGATTCCTCCACTTTATCGCTCATTTCGTGGAGGAGCTTTTTTAACTCATTAAGTTCTTTTTGTAAACGGCTCTGCATAAGGAAAAATTTAAAGGAAAAGAAAGTAAAATCTTAGTTAAAAGTTCAGCTTTCTTTTATTGAGCTCCTCCGGAAATTGCTTTCAAAATTGCATCCCGCGTAGCGGGGATATTTAAAAGAATATTGAAAATAACAGTACCTATTAATAGCAGCCAGAGGAAAAACATCAAACCTTTTACTCCACCGGTTTTTCCTTTAATTTCCTCAATATTTGAAGAAATTTCAGAAAGTCTGCTCTCTAGGCTTTCCAATTTTTCATTAATTATTTCGACTTTTGACAGTTGTTGTTGTATTTCATTCAACTTAAGATCTACGGTTTCTTCTACCTTATTGGTAGCTTCGTTAATAGCGTTTTGAATTAAGTCTTTTACCTCTTGAAGAGACCTTTCTTCAACCGCTTTTATTTCGGAAAGCGCATCTTCTATCTTTTGTAGGATTTCTTCAGCAACAAGCCTAACTTCACTTTGGGCTTGCTGTTTTAAAAATTCTATAAGCTGCTTAGCCTCTTCCTCGCCCAATTTTTCCTTCAAAACTTCGTAAAGATCTATATCGGAGATAAGCATTTCAATCCTCCTTCCAAATTTTATTATTAATTATTTAAAACATTATCCTCCAATTATGGGAGGTGTAAATAGTAGGTTTCTTAAGAAAAGGTTAAAATTCTATTATTCCATTTGATGGGACGTTTTGACACTATCCTTCATTGGTTGGTTTTACTATTAACCTTAATAGGTCTTGTTGAAATATTTAGCGCATATTCTATCCCTAGAATAGTCTATTACAGCGTTTACTACCCTGAAAATATCTCTGCAATCTTTAAAAGTTTGAAACCAATTATTTTTACCCTTTTTATTTACTTGGTAGGATTTGGTATCTACTTTTTTTTGATAAAAACAGAAAGTAAAAAGTTGAACCGCTTATTTTTGGGTAAAAATATTTTGTATTTAACAATTTTTACTTTAATTTTAATGTTCGTTGTGGTTGTAGAAAGGTTTGTCTTTCATATGCATGCCAATAGATGGCTTATAGGTCCCAAACATACAATACTAATTACCGGTTTGGTAATTCTTACAACTTTTCTTTTCTTGGCCTATCAACTATCGAAAAAATCGATAGATTGGTTCAAGGTGTTTTTTTATCTCATTTTGATAGAATTTCTTCTAATCTTACAACCGGATACTGGAACATTTTTATTAATACTTTTCGGGTTTTTAACAATTCTTTTCTTTAAAAAGAGGAATAAATGGATTCAAGGAGCTTATATATTTTTTACTTCCTTATTTGTTTTTGTTAGCCTTTTTATAATCTTGGTATCCAAATTAAGTTTACAGATTCCCAATTTTCTTGAGGGAACACTTTTTTCCCACCTTATAGATAGGATTAATAACTATTTGGATCCTTTCTCCGATGTAACGGCAAGAAGTTATCAAATTGCCAACTCCCTTTATGCGGTTCATAGAGGGGGTTTCGATGGTGTAGGTTATGGCTTTGGAATGAGAAAAATCTATATGGGACCTACGGTTCATACCGACTTTATATTTGCAACAATTGGAGAAGAAATGGGTTTTCTATTTGCAATCTTTATTTTTGTAATAACCTTGTTGCTTCTATTGAGGTTGATAAATTTAGCTTACCGTTTTAAGGGGGAATTTGAAAGGTATTTTACTATTTTAGTTACCGTTGAAACTTTTTCGATGGCTATTATAAATGCGGGAATGGCTGTTAATTTGCTTCCTTCAAAAGGGTGGCCTTACCCTCTTATAAGTTATGCTCCCTTTTTTGTTCTTTTTTACATAATCCAGCTAGGAATTATTCAATACTTTGTTCGTAAGAGGTTCTACGAAGTTTTTTAATACTTTTAGGTTTTCTTATTTATAGGAAATGGCGGGGCTGGGAGGACTCGAACCCCCGACCGCGGGATTTGGAGTCCCGCGCTCTACCAACTGAGCTACAGCCCCTCTAAGGAAATATTGATTATATCAAAATCTTCCTCTGTTGTAGGAAAAGGATTGAAAAGTTGAAGATTAAAATGAACCTTCGATGGGAACAGTTTTAAACCAACCTTACTATTTTCAAGATATTATTCTGGCCCTTCAAAGGTTTTGGGTAGACAAAGGGTGTCTTCTGTGGCAACCTTACGATTTGGAGGTTGGTGCAGGGACTATGAACCCTGCCACCTTTTTAAGAGTTTTAGGAAAGAAAGCGTGGAATGTAGCCTATGTGGAACCTTCCCGCCGTCCCAAAGATGGACGATATGGTGAAAATCCAAACCGTTTACAGCACTACTATCAATTTCAAGTTATTTTAAAACCTGCACCGGAAAATCCGCAGGAAATATATTTGGAAAGTCTCTCAGCTCTCGGAATAGACCCTGCAAAGCACGATATAAGATTTGTGGAAGATGATTGGGAAAGTCCTACGTTGGGGGCCTGGGGGCTTGGTTGGGAAGTTTGGCTCGATGGTATGGAAATAACGCAATTTACCTACTTTCAACAATCAGGGGGAATAGATTTACCGGTTATCTCTGTGGAAATTACTTACGGTTTGGAAAGGCTGGCTATGTTTATACAAAAGAAAGATAGTGTTTTCAATATTGAATGGAAGGAAGGAACAAGTTATGGAGATATTTTCAAACGTGCGGAGTTTGAATGGAGTAAATATAACTTTGAAGAGGCAGATGTGGAGATGCTTTTTAAAGTTTTTAATATGTTTGAAAATGAAGCAAAAAGACTTATCGATAAGGAGCTAATTATTCCCGCTTACGATTTTGCCCTAAAGTGTTCCCATATTTTTAATCTTCTTGATGCAAGGGGAGCTATATCTGTTCAAGAAAGGGCTAGATATATTAGACGAATAAGAAATCTAACCTTTGCAATAGCAAGGAAATACAATGAAAAGCTGGAGGAAGGTATCTATTAGTTCTTTTTATTGATTTCTTCAATAATATCCTGCAGCGTGTAAACTTCCAGCTTGCCACCGTTTTTTTTGAAATCTTTTATGGCCATTAAAACGGCGTTGGCAGCCCTGAGAGTTGTGTAGTAAGGAATTTTTTCCTGAATAGCGGCGCGTCTTATATAGTAAGCATCGCTTCGCTCCCTTTTTCCAGAAGGGGTATTTATCACTAATTGGATTTCCTTATTAAGGATTAAATCTACTATATTTGGTCTACCTTCGGAGTATTTGTAAATAACTTTAGCTTCCACGCCATGGTCTTTTAAAAATTTGTAGGTTCCCCTTGTAGCAAGAACTTCAAAACCCAATTGGCGGAACTGTCTTGCGATCTCTACCATGTAGGGCTTATCTTTATCGGCCACAGATATGAAAACTTTGCCTTCCGTAGGGAGTCTCATACCGGCTGCAAGTTGGGCCTTATAATAGGCCAAACCGAAAGTTTTATCTATACCCATTACTTCACCGGTCGATTTCATTTCGGGACCTAAAACTGGGTCCTCTTCGGGAAAACGGTTCCACGGAAAAACTACCTCTTTTACGGTATAAAAAGAAAAGTTCTTGGGTAGGAAATCGCTTGAATGGTGAATGTTGTCTTCCTTTAACCTTTTGAAGACCTCTGGAACTAGCTCTTTCAGTTTTTTTCCTATACCTATTTTTGCGGCAAGCTTTGCCAAAGGATAACCTACCGATTTGCTTACATAAGGAACACTCCTTGAAGAGCGGGGATTTACCTCTAAAACGAAAATTTCACCGTTTTTAACGGCAAATTGAATATTTATCAGTCCCTTTACATTAAGGGCCAGCGCTAGTTTTTTTGAATATTCTTTAACTTTTTCAACCAAGATAGGCGGTAAAGAATAGGTGGGTATGGCTGCAGCACTATCTCCTGAATGAACGCCGGCCTCCTCGATATGTTCCATAACGGCTCCTATCAAGACATCTTCTCCATCGGCTACCGCATCCACATCGAGTTCCACAGAATTTTCCAGATATTTGTCTATTAGTATCGGCCTTTCGTTGGATACTTGAACGGCTTCTTTTAACCAATCTTTTAATTCTTCGGAATCGTAAACAATGCGCATGGCGCGACCACCGAGAACGTATGAGGGCCTTACCAAAACGGGATAACCTATATTTTCCGCCACTTGTAGGGCCTCTTCCAAAGAGGTGGCCGTTCCACTTGGAGGTTGTTTTAAACCAAGTTCCATTAGAAGCTTTCTAAAAAGCTCTCTATCTTCCGCGCGGTCTATACTTTCGGGGGAGGTTCCTAGTATGGGGACTTTGGCTTTTTGCAGAGGTAAAGCCAATTTTAATGGGGTTTGTCCTCCAAACTGAACGAAAACCCCGCAGGGTTTTTCCTTATCTATAATATCTAAAACGTTTTCATAAACTATGGGTTCAAAGTAGAGTTTATCGGCCGTATCGTAATCGGTAGAAACCGTTTCTGGGTTGCAGTTTACCATTATTGTTTCAAAGCCTTCCTCTTGCAACCCCCATATAGCGTGGACACAAGCGTAGTCGAATTCAATACCTTGACCTATTCTGTTGGGTCCGGAACCTAATATCACCACTTTCGGTTTTTGGGAATCGGACATCCTAAAAAGGTTTTATTCTAAGTATCTACCTTCGGGTTTCCTTTTTATCTTTATAGACCTCTTTGTGGTGAGGAAAATAACAAACTTTGTGGGGAAAGAAAAAATAGACGCATACCGTTTGAGGATTATTTTATTTCTTTTACTAACAATTGTGGTTTACCTTACAAAAAGTTTACAGGTTTTATTTATTGAATTATTTATTGCTGCAATCTTGTTTTTCGTTTTACAAAAAGATTTAAAACTATTAAAAGGTCTTTTTTATGCCAATATTTTTACATTTTTCATAGTTATTTCGCTTTTGATTCTCAATTTCGATGAAAATCTGCACCTAGCTCTGGAAATTTTTTTTAAATCCAATACGCTTTTAGTTTTAACTTTTACTTTAGTAATTCCTATAGGTGTTCTTAATTTAATACATACTTTGAAAAGTTTATATTTTCCTGAAAAGTTCATTTTTTTAATGTTTTTAGCTTATCGATATATTTTTTCTCTCAAACAGGAGTATAAAATATTGAAAAAGGCGGCCCTATTAAGAGGTTTCGAACCTCAAACCTCTTTGGAAACTTACAGAATTTACGGTTATCTTTTGGGGGTTCTAATATTAAAAACCTATTTGAGAGCTAAGGAGGTTTATAAAGCTGTAGTTTTAAGGGGTCTTGAGGTATAGATTTCCTTTTCGTGATTTGCTGTTTAAATTGTGTAATTCCATTTATGTTGTCAATCGGTTAAAAGGTCCTTTTTGAGTTGAGGTATATTTTTCAAAACTTGGGCCGTCCTGCCCGGTGTCGTGGGGGAGTTATTCCCTTCGGGGACTACGGGAACCCTAAAAGGGAAGACGGGTTCTCCGTTGCCCACCGAGGGCACGGGGACAGTCTTCCCACCTAAACTTCTGGGTCCCATCTGGGAATAACAACCCTCACGCCCGCAGGTGGGACGGCCAATTCCAAAAGAGGAAACCCGCAATGGTTAGGGAGCAAAAAGAAGAACTCCGAAAGGAGATAAAACAAAAAAGAGAAAAACTTACTAAGGATGAGATTAAAGAACTTTCCAAAAAAGTAATAGAAAAACTCAAGAACCTAAAGGAGTTTCAAAAGGCAAAAACTGTAATGCTTTACCTTCCCATCAAAGGGGAGGTTGATTTAACCGACCTTTTTGAGGAGCTTTTAAATTCCGATAAGACCCTCCTTTTGCCGAAGATTTTGGGCGATAACCTCGTTGCGGTTGAGGTTTCCGATAAAGACCTTATAAAGGAAGGTAAATTCAAAATACCCGAGCCGGTGGGGGGAAGAATTTTTAAACCGGAGAAGGTCGACTTTGTGGCCGTTCCCGGAGTGGTTTTCGATAAAAAGGGTTGCCGTATAGGGTTCGGTAAGGGTTATTATGACCGTTTTCTACCGAGGGTAAAGGGCTTTAAGGTAGGGGTTGCCTATGATTTTCAACTCTTAGAAGAGATACCTTGCGAGGGACACGATGTTAGGCTCGATGCCGTAATCACACCAACACAAATTTACTTAAGGAGGTAATAGTGATGATAGAGATAGCTTTTGCTCTTTTTACTGCCGCCCTCGGAGGTGCGGCAGGATACCTATACTCCGAAAGGAGGGCCCAAAAGCTTATCGACAGGGCCCGCTTGGAGGCGGAAGAGGAATTTCAAACCTACCTCGAGCAGGAAAGAACCAAATGGGAGCAACTTTTCAAGGAAAAGGAAGAAAAAATTCGCAAAGAGTTGGAGTTGGAAATAACCCGCAAAAAGGAGGAGGAGCTAAAAGACCTTTACAGGAAATTGGAAGAGGAAAAAGCCAAGCTAGAGAGGTTAAAAATCCAACTCGACCTAAAGAGGGAAGAGATAGAAAAACTCGAAAAACAACTTAGAGAAGAGGAAGAGAAATTAAGGGAACGTTCGGAGGTTCTCGATAGAAAGTGGGAAACCCTCGAAGAGCGTGAGGAAGAGCTCTTCAAACGCTACAAGGAACTTCAAGAATTGGAAAAACAACTTCTTGAAAAGGAAAAAGAAGTTCAAAACCTCGAGGAGGAGGCGAAGAAAAAACTCCAAGAAGTGGAAGAGTTAAAAGAGGAACAACTTAAAAAGTTGCAGGAGATTACAAATCTCCCCTACGAGGAGGCCAAAGAGGAACTATTTAAACGGATAGAGGAAAGGGAGAAACTTGAAATTGCCAAAAGACTAAAAGAGCTCGAAGAGGAGGCAAAAGAGCAGGCCAAACAGAGGGCGAGGGATATTCTGCTAACGGCGGTTCAAAGGCTCGCCCCGGAAGCTTCGGTTAACTTTATGACTACGACGGTAACTTTGCCCTCCAACGAATTTAAAGGGCGGATAATCGGTAGGGAAGGTAGGAACATAAGGCTCTTTGAACAGCTAACCGGTGTCGATGTCCTAATAGACGATACACCCGATGTGGTAACCCTCTCATCTTTCGACCCGCTCCGAAGGGAAATAGCCAAAGAGGCGATGGAAAGACTCATAGCGGACGGCCGTATTCACCCGGCAAGCATAGAGAAAACCGTTGAGGAGGTCCGCAAAGAGTTTGACGAAAAGCTTAGAAAATTGGGAGAGGATGTTTGCCAAGAGTTTGAACTATACGATATCCACCCCGGACTCCACTACTACCTTGGGAAACTCTTTTACAGAACCTCCTATACCCAAAATGTTTTAAACCACAGCAAGGAGGTGGCCGCTATAGCGGGAATGCTTGCTGCCGAACTTGGTCTCGATGTTAAAAAGGCGGTTAGGGCGGGTCTTTTGCACGATATCGGTAAGGCGGTAAGCCACGAACTGGGCGAAAGCCACACCAAAGCTGGGGCCGAGCTTGTTAAAAAGTATGGAGAGCCCGACTATGTAATAAACGCAATTTTTGCCCACCACGAGGAGGAGGAACCGAGATATCCGGAAGTGGTTTTGGTATGCATAGCGGACAAACTCTCGGCCGCCCGTCCCGGAGCCCGCAGGGAGGAACTCGAAAAGTACATAAAACGCCTCGAGAAGATAGAAAACATCGTTAAATCCTTCGAAGGGGTTCAAAATGCCTATGCAATCCAAGCCGGTAGGGAGGTAAGGGTAATAGTCAATCCCGAACAGGTGAGCGAAGAGGAGGCCTTCCTCCTATCGAAGGAGATAGCCAAACGGCTTGAGGAGGAAATCGATTTTCCCGCCCAAATTAAAGTTACCGTAATTAGAGAAACCCGCTATGTGAATTATGCCAAGTAAACCTTTTAAATTTTTCTTATTCTTTTTAATTTCCTATTTATGGAATCTCAAAAAATTTCCTTTTTTGATTTTGTAAAAAAACAAATTCACAGTAGCATTAACTTCCTCATAGGAGCAACCCTTTTGCTTAGCGTTTTACTACTTTCCGAAGCGAAGGTAGGCCGTATTTTGGAAATAGTTTTGGGTTTTCTTAGCATCTGGATGTTGGCGGAAAAAACTTGGAAATTTATAAAAAGAGGTTTTTTACATTTCTCGCTGGAGGATAGCTACATTTTCCTATCGGCAATGGTTATATTAACGCTAATAGCCTGGGCTCCCGATTATTTCTTCGGTTTATCAATTAAGGTGGCTTTCGGTATAGCGGGATTGGTTTTAATGCTGCTTGCTATATTCGACTTTCTTAGGCACATAAAGGACTTTTCCGGTTCAAAGAAAAAGGCTTCCTAAATTTCCCCATAGTGTTTCAAGTAGTAATCCTTTAAAGCTTTTCTTATTTCTTCCCGAAGGTTTCTATCGGTAAATCTTACAATTTCGATGAAGGAACCGTTTTTGTTTTGAATTGAAGGTAATGCTATAAAGATTCCCCCATTTTCCTTTTTAAGGAGTTTAATGCCTCTAATCTCTAAAAGGTTTCCTATTAAAATGTCGCCATATCCTAAAAGTTCGGCTTTCCTCAATTTTAAAGGAAAAGGGTAAAAACGGAGAACTTTAATTTCCATCGTCCCTAAAGGGAGTAATCTACCGCCAATTTTGACCTTTACGGGTAAAAAATCCAAGTTTTCCCTTAGAAGAGTTTTGATAATAAAATTCCAAAGATGGAAAAAAAACTTCCCTATACCGGTAAAGGAACTTTGGTAAACTCGGGCGAATTTAGCGGTTTAGATAGCGAAGAGGCTAAAAAGAAGATAGTTGAAAAATTGGAAAAACTGGGTTTGGGTAGAAAAAAAATTACCTACCGTTTGAGGGATTGGAATATTTCGAGACAACGCTACTGGGGAACTCCTATTCCCGTTATCTACTGCGATAATTGCGGAATCGTTCCAGTTCCGGAAGAAGATTTACCGGTAAAGTTGCCTCTCGATGTTAAATTTACCGGGCATGGTAATCCGCTGGAGACCAGCGAAGAATTTGTAAATACAACCTGCCCGAAATGTGGAGGGCCGGCAAAAAGGGAAACGGACACTATGGATACCTTCTTTGACAGCTCGTGGTATTTTCTCCGTTATACCGATCCTAAAAATGATAAGGCTCCTTTCGATAAAGAAAAGGCCAACTATTGGATGCCGGTAGATATCTACATCGGCGGAATAGAACACGCGGTTTTACATTTGCTCTATGCCCGATTTTTTGAAAAGTTTCTAAAAGACCTCGGTATGGTCGATTATGAAGAACCCTTTGAGCGGCTAATAACCCAAGGTATGGTCCTTAAAAAGTGGGTTTCTATAAGAAAACTCCTCGAAAAATTGGGATTAAATGAAAACTCCACCGTTGGAGAGCTTTTAGAAAAACTCAAAGAGGGAGGATTTCTTAAGAGGGAAAACTCCTAAAGTTTTACTCTTTTATCTTGCCCCTCATTTGGAGGAATCTATAAATCAAAATCCCTATACCGACAACAACCGCACCGGCGGCCACTATCTGGTTCCAAGTCAAACCCAAACCCGGTATGGGAGGGGTAACGCCCCTAATAAACTCCAAAAGGAACCTTTCAGTTCCATACCAAACAAGGTAGGAAGCCGCTACAATTCCATCGAAAGGTTTTCTTTTGTAGAGCCAATACAAAAATAGGGCACCTATAAAGTTTCCGGTGGCCTCCATAACTTGGGTCGGATACAAAGGAATCCCCGAAGGGGCTACGCTACCTTCCGGAAATATAACTCCTATCGGCAAATCGGTCGGCTTACCGTAGCAGCAACCCGCCAACCAGCAAGAGAGCCTCCCAACCGAATGGGCTAAAAGTATCGAAAAACCGGCTATATCGAACGTTTTCCAAAGAGGGAGTTGAAATTTTTTAATACCCCAAAAGAGGGTTGCTATTGCAAATATGAAACCTCCAAAGAAGTCGAGGCCGCCCTCCCAAATTTTGTAGAAGTTCTCTATTTCGTGGTGCTCTATTACGTAAAAGACACGGGCACCTACGAAGGCGGAAATAAAAATCCAGAAAAAGAGGTTATCCAACTTTTTGAGTTCGATATTCTCCCTCTTTGAAAGGTAAACAACCGACATGTAGGCCGTGAAGGTGGCAATAAGGAGCATAACCCCGTAGGCGGGGATTTTGAAACCGAAAATCTCAATAAAAGGGTGCATTAGATTTCCTCCAATCCCACTTTTAGGGTTTTTACCGCCTTTGCCAACCCTTCGAGGTCCCTTTTACCTGCCAACTTGACAAAGTGGCTACCTACAACGATTCCGTCCGCTATCTTTCTAACCTCCTTGGCGTGCTCCTTTTTGGAGATACCAAACCCTACAACGACCCTTTTATCGCAAAGGCTCCTGTAGGTGGAAATTTTCTCCTTTAGCTCCTCCAAAGGTAGCTTTTCCCTTTCGCCCGTAATACCGGTAACGGAAACGTAGTAGGTAAAAACATCGGTAGTGTTGCAAATAAGTTTTAACCTTTCGGGGGTAGAGGTTGGAGCGGCCAACATTACGAGGGCAAGGTTGTATTTTTTAACGACCTCTTTGAGTTCTTTGCTTTCTTCCGGCGGAAGGTCGGGAACTATAAAACCGTCCGCTCCTGCCTTGGCAAAGGTAGAAACGAACCTTTCGAGGCCTATCTTAAAAATCGGGTTGTAGTAGGTCATTACCACCAAAGGCGTTTGGGGAAATTTTTCTCTCAAATAGGAAACGGTTTCAACCACATCCTTAAAGCGGGTATTGTTTTTAAGGGCCACCTCGTGGGCGACCTGTATTGTGCTACCGTCGGCCACCGGGTCGGAGAAGGGATAGCCCACCTCGATAATATCGCTTCCGCTCTCTATTAAAATTTCAAAAGCCCTTCGGGAGCTTTCCTTGTCCGGGTAGCCGACCATCATATAGGAAACGAGCAGCTTTTTACCCTCGGAAAATACCTTTTCCAACCGTTGGGACATAAACAACCGATTATCCCACCTTTGGACCCTGTTAATAACCTAACTAACGAAGTTTT
>Ga0256833_1001019_pt1 | contig 21094 bp, 22 predicted proteins | sample 356284metaG_FD_190535 | JGI IMG/M metagenome (GOLD analysis project Ga0256833, IMG submission 190535) | Hydrothermal vent microbial communities from Mid Atlantic Ridge, Atlantic Ocean - 356-284 | ecosystem: Environmental > Aquatic > Marine > Hydrothermal vents | place: Atlantic Ocean: Mid... | reverse complement strand
GGGTGTTTACCGTTGAAAAAAGGTAAAACATAAGGAATCCGGGTACAACGATATAATTTAGAGCCTTTACCCTGTTTTTTCTGTTAACAAGTATAATTGCAAAGGCAATGAGAAATGGAAGGGTTGAAAGTGTGAAGTATTCCCACGATGTATTAAATTTATCAAAACCGTAAAATAAAATTATTGAAGAGATTAAAAACACCGCTAATGAAATTGCAATAATTGCCGGTTTTAACCATCTTTCCTCTTTAAATTGATAGAGTTTTGAGGCAACTAAAATTGATATTGCAGGGTACATTGGAAGAATGTAGAGGCCTCTTTTTCCTGACGGTATTGAGAAAAACACAACTGTGAACAGAAACCATGAAAGAAGGAACCTGTCTGTGTCTGTGAGTGTAGATTCTTTTCTTCCCTTCCACATTCTCCACAAAAAATAGTATAAGAACAAACTCCATGGGAAAAAGTCGTAAATTAAAACCTTGATGTAGTAGTAAACAGGCTGAAAGTGATGCCACGATTTTGCAAACCTTACCACAGTTTGTTTAAAGAGTATGTTTTCAAGGTATGCTATGTTTCCTGAAGATACAGCCTGCAAAATCAGAAGTACAAGCCACAGCAAAACAGGGAATAGGTATGCAGAAACTGTTTTAAATGTGAATATTTTTGTTTTTCTCCACTTTTTTGCCCACAAAAGGTAAACTATTATTGAGCCAAGGGGAATAATCAAGCCAACAGGCCCCTTTGTCAATGTTGCAAGCCCCATTAAAAAGAACGACAGGGTAATTGCCCATTCCTTTTTGTCTATTAGGTATAGCAATGCAAGGTAAACGGAAAGGTAAATTAGAAATGAAAGAAGCATATCTATCTGAGCATGGCTTGATTGCCACCAGACCTTTATACTTGATGCAAAAACAATTGCTGAAGCAAAGGCAATCTCTTCATTAAATCCCAATTTTAAAGCAATGAGAAAGGTTATGAGAATTGATAAAGTCCCTGCAATGGCAACAGGCAATGTCCCGGATTGAGTGTTAAACCCTCCTGTTAATTTTGAGGATGCAACAATTGTCCAGAAGTAAAAAGGGGGTTTGTCAGGGTAGGGTTTTTTGTTTCTGTGTGGCATAATGAAGTTTCCCGAGTCAACCATCTCCTTTGCAACAAGGACAAACCTCGGTTCATCAGGCTCCCATAGGTCTCTTTGGAAAGATGGAATGAAGTTTAGCACAAAGAAAAAAGCAATAAGAATAAAGAGGAATACCCTGATTCTCACGCCTTTTTCCCCTCCGTATTTTTAAGTTGTTTTTTCTCCCTTAATCTGAAAACAATGTTTCTTATATAGACTATAAGCCCGCTTGCCTGACCTAAAATAAATACCGGGTCTTTTCTGTAAACGGCATATATAAAAAGCATTATTCCCCCTGTTAAACTTAAATACCAGAAAGCCATGGGTATTACGCTTCTTTTTTCTTTTTCGCTTGCAATCCATTGAACAATAAACCTTGCTGCAAATATAGCCTGTGCGGCAAACCCCCAGATTAGAAAAAATTTATTCCAGTTCATTTACTGTCCTTTAAGTCATCGCTTGTCTTTTTATATTCCCAGTTTATATACCGTTTAAGCATCCACCTTACTGCAAGGACATCGTTGAACCCAACAAATGCCCTGTTTAAAACGCCGTACTTTGATTTCCCCCTCTGTCTTTGCCTGTGGTTGACAGGGATTTCGGTTATTGTGTACCCTTTCATTCTGACAAGTGTGGGGAAAAACCTGTGCATTCCGTTAAAAGGTGGAAGCTCCTGTACACACTCCCTCTTCATAACCCTTATTGAGCAGCCAACATCGGATACACTTTCTTTTGTCATCCAGTTTCTAAAACCGTTTCCTATCTTTGAGGATATTTTTCTTATTATGTTATCCCTTCTCTTTGCCCTTATTCCGTTTACCATATCAAATCCCGACTCTTCAAGGTGTTTTATCATCTTCGGCAGGTCGTTCGGGTCATTCTGCATATCACCGTCAAGGGTTGCAACAAGTTCCCCTCTTGTCTCTTTAAAGCCTGCAAGGAATGCCGCTGTTTGCCCTCTGTTTTCTTTAAAAGAGAAAAACCTTACCTTGTCAGGGTATTTTAAAACCATTTTCTCTATTAAAGGCAGGGTGTTGTCTGTTGAGCCGTCGTCAACAAAAATAATCTCATACTCTTTATTTAAGTTTTTTAATGCATCAATTATCTCTTCTGTTTGAGGGACTATATTTTCCTCTTCGTTGTAAACAGGGATAACAATTGAAAGGTATGGCTTTTTGTTCATATTCATTTACTCCAGAGAATTTTTTTTCCGTAAGATTATACCATTTTAAATTGAAAACTCAAAAACTCCTTCTTTTTGCAAAAAAATAGTTCTCTTTTAGTCTTTTCGGATGTGTTTTTTAAAAAAGTTGTTAGGTTATGATAGAATATTTTTATCAGGGTTAATATAAATAATGAAAAGTGAGGTGAATATGTTTGCAAAGAAATTAAAAGTTTGGATGAACGGGGAGATTATAGACTTTGAACAGGCAAAAGTAAGCGTGCTGTGTCATGCTTTGCACTATGGAACCTCTTTCTTTGAGGGAATAAGGGCTTACGAGACAAAAAAGGGGACTGCCATATTCAGGTTAAAGGAGCACATTGACAGGTTGTACAATTCAGCAAAGATTTACAGAACTGAAATCCCTTTTAAACCGGAAGAGCTTAAAGAGGCAATTGTTGAATTGATCAAGGTAAACAATCTGAAAGCCTGTTATATAAGGCCTCTTGTGTACAGAGGGCTTGGTGCTCTTGGCGTTAATCCTTTTAATTCTCCAGTTGAGGTTATGATAGCAGTGTGGGAGTGGGGTGCATATCTGGGTGAAGATGCTATAACAAAAGGGGTTGATGTTAAGGTTTCAACCTGGACAAAGATAGCTCCCAACACCCTTCCTGCAATGGCAAAGGCAGGGGCAAACTATATGAACTCGCAGCTTGCAAAGATGGAGGCAATAGTTGACGGGTATGATGAGGGAATACTGCTGAACTCAATGGGCTTTGTTGCTGAGGGGAGCGGGGAAAACCTTTTTCTTGTTAAAGATGGGAAGATTTACACAACCCCCTATTCCGCATCTATTCTTCCGGGTATAACAAGAGACTCCGCAATAAAGATTGCAAAAGACTTTGGATACGAGGTTATTGAAACCCACATCCCGAGGGAATGGTTATACATTGCTGATGAACTTTTTTTCACAGGCACTGCGGCAGAGGTTACTCCGATTAAAAGTGTTGACAGAATACCGGTTGGCAAAGGGGAAAGAGGGGAGATAACAGAGAGGATACAATCTGAACTGTTTGCTATCTTGAAAGGGGAAAAAGAGGATAAGTATAACTGGCTTATGTATATCTGATTTTTGTATGATATTTAAAATAAAAACCCCCGCAAAAGCGGGGGTTTGTTTTTGGGGGGAGAAATTACTTCTTAACCTTGATGTTTATTTTCTTTGGTTTCTGTTCTTCTTTTTTAGGAAGTTTGATTGTTAAAATACCGTCTTTCTGCTCTGCGCTAATCTTGTTCACATCAACTGTTGCAGGAAGCTGGAAAGACCTCTGAAATGAGCCGTAAGCCCTTTCAATTCTGTGGTAATTCTCCTTTTTAACCTCTTCCTCAAACTTCCTTTCACCCTTGATTGTAAGCATGTTGTTTTCAACAGTTACCTCAACATCCTTTTCGCTCATTCCCGGCACTTCAGCCTTGATAACTATCTCGTTTTCTGTTTCAAAGATGTCAACAGCAGGTACCCATGCGCCTGTGAGGAATTCATCATCAGTTGCAGGGAGCAATCCCTCGTCAAACATCTTGTTTAACCTTTCGGAAAGAGTCATCAATTCCCTGAAAGGATTGTACCTTGTTATTGCCATAGCCACCTCCTACCAGCGATTTCGTTCAAAATCCATTATCAATATAAAACCTTATAAAAATATTGTCAAGTATTTTTCAAAAATTTTTTTAGATTTTTTTTCTGGGCATAAAAAGAGTATTGTTGGGGGAAAATTTTATAATATCAATATAATATTTTTTTATACCATATTTGACAATGTTTGGGCACGGTATTATATTTAAAAATGAGATAAACAATTTTTCGGAGGTTATTATGCTTATAAAAAAGCAACATGCAGAAATGCTGTTAAAGTTATTGGATGAAAAAAACAAAGGGGAGCACCTTACTGTTTTAGAAAAAGAAAACAGTGAGGTTTTGAGGGTTTTAGAGAGGGCCGGTTTGATTACCCTTGATTCAACCCTCAATGCAAGGCTTACCTATGCCGGAACTGATATTGCAATGCAGCTTAAATCGTTGATTGAAAGTGGGAAATTAAAGCCTGTTGAACAGTGGAGAGATGACTGGAAATGGATTGGCTCTTCCGTTATAGAGATGCTTGATTGTGCAATTAAAGGAGACAATGTTACCGAACTTACCCTGAATGCCCTGAAAGACAGGGGGTTTGTTGATGAGGTTAAGGGTAAGTCAAGCAAAAGAATAAAATTTACTGTAAACCATGCAGGAAGGTTTATTTGCGAAACTTATAAAAAAACCTCTCCATTGCTTGTTATTTCCGCTGAACTTGCAGATTACATAAGAACGCTTGCATCAGGCCCTGCTTTGTCTTCAAGGTTGGGAGGGAATCCTTACTATGAACATTTGCTTGAAGCAATGAGGCTTATAGCATATAGTATTCCGGATTCAGATGTTTACTCTTTCACAGCGCTTGGACAGGCTGTAAAGAATACCCTTGAGTTAGGGGGTTTTGTGAAAGAGGATTATGTTATGTCCCCAGATATTTTAGAATCACTTGCAATGCTTTTTGACGGGGAAGATGTGTCTGATACTGCATTAAACTGGCTTCAAACACTTGGGTTTATTGACGGGGAAAGCAACCTCCTTCCTGCCGGTGAGTGGGCTTTAGAGGTTTACAGGTTATGGAAAAAAGAAGCAAGGACAGAGGTATGGTCTTTTTCAATTGAGGAAGAAGAGGTTGAAGTGTTGCAGGGTATAGAAAACTTATGGCAGAAAAACAGTGAAAACCCTGAAATTGCACCAACCTTTGAGCAGATAAAGAAAGAGCTGGTTGACAGAAAGGTTAAAGAGTACAAAAAATTGCTTGATAAGTACGGCAAAAGATTGAAGGAGATGCCTGAAAAATTCAGGAAGATTGCTGAAAGTTTCAAAGATGCAAAGGATTACACAAAGTGGTTTGAGGACAATTTTAATTTAAGGATTGCACTTTTTTCGCTTGAATCCTTTAACCTTATTGAGACATCTTCAAATGATAAATTTAATGAGGTTTTTAAACTTACTGATTTCGGTAAAGGGGTGCTTGAAGACCAGAAAAAGAGAAAAAGGGGTATCTCTTCAACCTCTGTTAAGGCAATAACAATGACAAGAAAGGCTTTCTCAACGCCCAACATTCAATGGTTTGAAAAGGCAAAGGAAGAGGGGCTTATTGGAAGCAATGAACCGACTAAATCGGGTTATTTCTATGCAGAACTGGCTGAGACCATTGAGAGAAGGCCTTACCTTACAAGGTATGAAAGTGAGATATTCAAAATGATACCAGACCACGGGGTAACTGTTGACGATATTCTTGAAAGGGCAAAGAGTGAAGATGAAAAAAGGGTTTTAATGTGGGCTTTAGAAAAACTTGAGGCAAGACACCTTATTGACATTCTTCCTGATGGAAACATTGTTGAGACAGAGGCAGGCAAACTGATGGACAGGGCTTTAAGTGGTGCCGCTTCAACATTTGCAACACCAATAAACCCGGTTATGTTCAGGGTCATAAAGGCACTTGCAGAGGTTGGCTCTCTGTTTGAGAAAGAGAAAAAGATCAGAATACTTCCTAAAAAATACAAAGAGGCTGTCAAAAAAAGCGGGCTTTCGGAACAAACCTTTGCAGAGGCATTCAACCTGTGTAAAAGGGCTGGTTTTGTTGGCACAAACACAGTGAACGAAACAGGCCTGCTTTTACTTGAAGCGGTAAGCCTCACCAATCCTTCCGAAATTTTGAAAGGTTACACGGATATTTACCAGTACAAAAAAGAAACTGTAAAAGAGTAACCAGGGGGGTTATCCCCCTTTTTATTTTTTTAGTTTGTTTTCCCATTTGTTTAAATTCTCTTTTATTTTATAAAGGATTTCCTGAGAAGAATGCTCTCTTGATAATTCTATGTTGTAAGCTTTTTTACCAAGTTGAACAGCGTCAAAGTAGTCTCCTTTTTTTGCTCTGTACATTGCAAGCACAAATAGGGATGTGGACTCTTTGTAATGTCTCAATTTGCATGCCTTTTTTGCATACTTTCCTGCAAGATCAATGTTTACATTGTGTTTCAGGAGTTGATAGGCTATTTCAACATATAAACGGTATTCCCACCACACCTTTGATTGTTTTTCCATAAAATCTTTATCGTTTAAAACCTGATTTATAAAGTCCATTCCCTCTTTATACCTGCCCATTGTAAAGTAACTGGCAATAGTATAGCTTGCATATTCAATTTGATACGATATGTTTACATCTCTGTAATATTTTTTACAAAAATCAACAATTGTTTCAGGGATCAGGTCATAGTATGTGAAATCGTCAAGATAGACATTTAACCAGAAATTCTGGGGGTTAAATTCGTAATGGTCCCAGTCTATCTTTTTCTTAAAGATCTCGCATTTTTTTAGATCGTCCATTCTGATAAGGGTTTCAAACGCCTTTTTAGCCATTTTGTTTGCAATTTCTTTTTCTTTGTTTTTAGCCAATTTCTCTATCGTGCTAAGGGAGTGTGAGAATATTAAATTTCTTGTTTTTTGATCTTTCTTTTCTAAAGCAACTGTCATAACTTTGTTGAATATCTTTAATCCCTTTTCAGTATTGTATTCTTTTAAAAGGTTTGAGGGTTTTTCCTCAATACCGGTATGTTCAACAGCGTAAAATAAAAAGAAGTTCATTTTTAATAGCAGGAATCTCAATGTTGTATAATCAATTTCCTTTATGTTCCTTGTGTATTTTTCAATATAACCGAATGCCTTATCTATTCTTCCCGTGTTAAAAAGGTACGAGGCGATCCAGTAATCCCTGTCTTTTTTCTCTTTCATTTTTGAAACAAGAAAGGACACTTTTTTGTCGTATTTTTTCAAGAAATCTTTTTTCCTCTCTTCACCTTTTTTGGTTTTGTAAACTGATGAAACCTCCCCTATAAAGTTTATAAGGATTGTATAATATGCTTTGCTGTCTGTTTTGCCTTTTAATCTTTCTGCATAAGCCATGAGTGAGTTTTCAAGTATTTTAAGCCTTTCTTTGTCTGAAAACTTTGAAAATGAGGTGAATGGTTTGCAAACAAGGTTGTAAAGCCTGTTTAAGGGCATTGGTTTTTTGTAAAATTCAGGTTTTGTTTTTTCAACAGAGATAGTTAACCATTCTTCAACATCCTTCACCGTGTTTCCTCTTTCCCCGTGCCATCCCCTGTCTATCACACTTCCATTTGAATCAAGCAGCATAACAGATGGGTAAACCATTATCTTGAACTTTTTGCAAAGCATCCGTCCAAGCCCTTCGGTTTGCTCAATTCTTAAAAGCACAACCCTTTTTGCAATCCTTTTGAATTCCTTTTTTTCAAACAGGTTTTTCTTCATCTTCTGGCACGGTCCGCACCATTTAGCGGTAAAGTATGCAAGCACAGGTTTGTTTTCCCTTTTTGCCTTTTCAAGTGCATCGTAAAACCCATACTCTGTGAACCAATTGTTCTCGCCAATAGTAATTACTTTCTTTTGTCCCTGATTGCAGGAAAGAAAAAGAAAGATTAATACAATCATTACAATTGTTTTTCTCATATCCCACACCTTTCTTTGTTTTTTTTGATTATATTTGAGGTTCAGTGCTTAATCAAGTTTTGATGCTCTAAATAGGTTTTTAAGTGCTGTTTTCCCATTGATTTTTTTGTTTCAGGTAAACGGGAGCCCGGTTTCTGGTGTATATTAATTGGTAGATTCTTTAAAAAAGGGGGTTTTTATGAAGAAAATGGTTTTTGTTTTTATGTTTTTGCTTGCCATAAACACCTTTGCAGGCAAAAGCGATGCTTTAAAGTTTAATCAGTTGAAAAGATTTATCCCTAAAAGGGGATACAGGTGTTTTCTTCAGGATGGAATGCCTGAGGAGATAAAAGCGTCTTACTGTAATACAGCCTTTGCAAGGTACGATTACCCTGATAAAATATCCTCCATCGGGGTTAGGCAGGGGATAATTGAGTTCACCATTTCCGATTGTTTCAGGTTAAACGGTTGCTCAAGGTCTTACTTGATAAAGCACTTTCCCCATAAGAAGAAATTTACATTTGCAGACGGCTCCCATGATGTTTACTATGAGAGAAAGTATGGCGACCATATTGAGTACTATATCCCTTTAACAAAGAGGCTTTTTTTAAATCTGGTTTTGTTTGATACAAGGTACGAAAGGGAGGTGAGGGCAATTTTCAGGAAGATTCGCCTTTTCCAGTTAAAAAGGCTTGCATTGTCGTATCACAGAGATGAATGAGAGGAAAAAACTTTTTTAAAGTTTCAAGTGTTTTCTATTAGCATTTCAATGATTTTTGCCGTCTGGTTTTTAAGTATTTCAAGCCCTTTCCCAATGTTTGAAAGGTGGCTTTTTAGGTTTTCCGAAGTTTCCGGAGTATCTGTAACAACCTTTATGGGGATTACATACGGGTATTTTTCAGCAATGAAAAAGCATTCCATATCAATTATGTCAATGCCAAGTGAGTAAAGTTTCTCTTTTTCTGTTTTTGAAAGCACAGGTTCAGGGGATGTACCAAGGGTTAAATTTTTTTTAAAAGCATTGATATTATCAGGGATATTCAGGGGGATTACTGTGCTTGATTTTGTTGTCAGGGTTATTTTTGAGGGGATAATTGTTTCAAAAAGGTTTAATTGCGGGTTTACACTTCCGCAAACCCCTGCATTTATAACAATTTTGTATTTCTTTAAATCAATTGAAAGAAGGCAATCCCTGCACCTTTCCCCTATGCCGATTGTCACAATATCAATTGTTCCGTTTTCAATGAGGGATTTTGCAAATGTGTGGGATTCAATGGCTTTTTTTTCCTTATTTGTTGCAGTTAAAATCAGAATATCTCTTTTTCCGATTTTAAACTCCTTGTCATCAACTCTTTTACCCCCAATTTCGGGTCTTTCTTGTCATAAATTATCTCGTAAACCTTTTCAGAGATAGGCATTTCAACCCCTGTTTTCTCAATTAGTTGTTTTACTGATATGGCTGTTTTAACACCTTCTGCAACCATTCTCATCTTTGACATTATCTCTTCTATTGTTTTCCCCTTTCCCAGTTCCCTTCCCACAGAGAAGTTTCTTGAAAGGGTGGATGTGCAGGTTAATACAAGGTCTCCCATCCCTGCAAGCCCGGGGAAGGTTTCAGGCTCACCCCCTAAAACAAGCCCTATTCTTGTTATTTCAACAAGCCCCCTTGTTATAAGGGCAGCCCTTGTATTGTTTCCGTAACCAAGCCCCTCAACCATACCTGATGCAAGTGCAATAACATTTTTCAAGGCACCGCAAACCTCAATCCCTGCAACATCTGTGTTTCTGTAAAGCCTGAAGTATTCGCTTGAAAATGCGTGTTGAATCTCTTTTGCAGTGTCTTCGTCGGGAAATGCAACTGTAACCGCTGTCGGGTATTTCTTTGCAACCTCTTTTGCAAATGACGGGCCTGATATAACCCCTATATGCTCAACCCCTCTGGGTTTTAAGAACTCTTCAAGTATTTCACTAACCCTTTTCAATGTGTTGTTTTCAATTCCCTTTGATGCTGATAGGAATATCATATCTTTTTTAACATAGGGCAAGAATTGTGGGATAACATGCCTGTAAACCTGTGTTGGAATGACGGTTAAAACCACTTCCGCTTCGTCTAAACAGAATTCAAAGTCAAAGGATGGAGTAAGGTTTTCCGGAAATGGAAACCCAGGAAGGTACAGAACATTTTCCCTTTTTTCAATTATCTCTTCTGCACCGTCTTCTCTATAAACCCAGAGCCTTACCCTGTGTCCTATATCTGAAAGGTAAAGGGCAAGTGCCGTTCCCCAGCTTCCTGCTCCAATAACAGCAATTTTCATATCCCCTCCCGCAACAATGATTTTTAAAAGAATATCATAATTCCCTTTTATTTTGAAGGTTAAGGATGTTTGGATTCTGCCTATTCCCCCGATAGTTTGAAAACCTTTAGCGGTTTGTAGTATGCTCTGTCAGGCTTCAAAATTGATTCAAAAAGTGTAATTGATTCAACTGTGAAAGACAGTGGATTAACCCTTTTTTCTTCCAGTTTCGCCTGTTTTTTCACCCTGTAAATTGTAATGTGAGGTTTAAACTCCCTTTTTTCAGGCTCAATGTCAAACTGTGTGCAAATTGAATCAAGGCTTTCCGCAATTGCTTTTACAGGCTGAATCGGGATTGCCGAAACAAACACAATCCTTGGCTTTTCGCAGTAAGGAAAGCATGAAAGTTTGTCAAGGGTAAGTTTAAATGGGTGGATTTTAGAGCAAAAATCGTCAATCTTTTGTGATAATTCTTCAATCTTTTCCTCATCAAAAGAGCCTATAAACTTCAATGTAAGGTGCAATGCATCTTTGTGGGTTTTCCCCTTAATTCCCAGTTTTTTTATGAGATTGTTCTGTTGAATTGTCAGTTCATTCTTTATGTTTTCAGGAAGTTCAATTGCAATGAAAAGCCTTTTTTTCATTTCAAAAACTCTCTTCTAAGCAAGTCAAAAGCCCTTGATGTTGTCTGCTGTCTAATCATATCCCTGTCCCCTCTGAGGTTATACTTTTTAACAACGGTTTTATCCTTAGAGCATACAGAAACAAAAACCAGACCGGCAGGCTTTTTTTCAGATTGTGAGGGCCCTGCAACGCCGGTTATTCCAACCCCAAAATCGCTTTTGAAAAGTTTTCTCACATTGTTTGCCATAAAGAATGCCGTTTGAGGAGACACCGCCCCGAATCTTTCAATTGTTTCAGAAGGTACCTTTAAGATCTCAATCTTTGCATCGTTTGAATAACTTACAACCCCGCCCAAGAAAGCCTTTGAGCTTCCCGGTATATCTGTGATCAATTTTCCAAGCCATCCGCCTGTACACGATTCTGCAAAAGCCACCGTCTTACCCTTTTCAATCAGTTTGTCAAGCACCGCGTTTTCAAGGAAAATATTGCCATAACCAAAAAATGCTTCCGGAAACTTTGAAATAACCTTATTTGAGAACTCTTCAACTCTTTTTCTGTCAAAGCCTGAAAGATTTACCTGCACCTTTCTTAAAGATGCAAGAATTGCATATTGAATGTCGTTTTCTTCAAAGGGGAGCTCCTTCAATGTGTTGTCAATGATTGCCTCCGGAATTGAGGCAAAATTTATTGAAATTGTAAATTTTTCAGGCAATTTATACTTTTTCTCAAGCTCATTTATAACAAAATTGTCAATCATATACCTCATCTCCCGTGGAACACCGGGGAGAAGAGCAATTGTTTTTTTGTTGCATTCAAGGAATACCCCCGGGGCAGCGCCGGGTCCGTTTGGAATTGGCTTTCCACCTTCCGGGATGTAAGCCATCTTTACTGAATTTTCAGGAAAACTTATCCCCCTTTTCTTAAACCTTTCTTTAAGGTTTTCAAGGATATTTTTATCAAGTTTCAATTCAAGGTTGCACAGTTCCCCCACAACCTCTTTTGTAAAATCGTCCTCTGTGGGGCCAAGCCCCCCTGTTGAGATAACAATGTCAGCCCTGCTTATTGCTGTTTTAAAGGCATTTTCAAGGCTTTGCCTTTCATCTCCAACAACTGTTTTAAATCCAACCTCAATCCCTATTGAGTTTAATTTCTCTGTGATATAGAGAGAGTTTGTATCTATCTTTGAGGGGCCTAAAAGCTCGCTTCCAATTGCTATTAACTCTGCAACAACCCTTTTCATACCGCTGCAATATCTTTTCTGTAAAACATACCTTTAAATTTTATCTGCTTCAAAAATCCGTACGCCTCTTTCCTTGCATTCTCAATGTCAGGTGCAAGTGCTGTAACCGATATTACCCTTCCGCCGTTTGTTACAAGTTTTCCCTCTTCATTTAATTTTGTGCCTGCGTGGAAAACAAGTATGTTTGAACTTGTAGGCTCAGGCAACTCAATCTCAAACCCCTTTTCATACTTGCCGGGGTATCCCCTTGAAACAGCAACAACATTGACTGCAACATTGCCAGACATCTTCACATCGCCTTCCAACTTGCCCTTTGCCACGGAGTAAAGCAGGGGAAGAATATCACCGTCAATCCTTGGAAGAATAACCTGGGTTTCAGGGTCTCCAAACCTTACATTGAATTCAAGAACGAAAGGCCCTTTTTTTGTTATCATTAAACCGAAAAATACAGTGCCTTTGAACCTTATTCCTTCCTCTTTCAACCCCTTCATAAAAGGCTCAACAATTGTTTTCCTGATTGTCTCTTTCATAGTTGCGTCAATCTGAGGAGAGGGAGAAACAGCCCCCATTCCCCCTGTATTTGGCCCCTTTTCTCCATCGTAAATCTTTTTGTGATCCTTTGCGCAGGGAAGCATTACATAGTTTTTCTCGTCTGTAATAATGTGAATTGAAGCCTCCCAGCCCACCAAAAATTCTTCAAGAACTATTTTCTCTCCTGCCTTTCCAAATCTCTTATTCTCCATCATCTCTGTAATTGCATTCATTCCCTGCACAATGTTTTCGCATATAACAACGCCCTTTCCGGCAGCAAGCCCGTCAGCCTTTATAACGGTGGGGCAGGTTATCTCTCCGCTTCCAATGTAATTTCTTGCATCAACAGGGTTGTTAAAAACAACATACTTTGCGGTTGGAATATTGTGCTTTTGCATAAAATTTTTGGCAAATATCTTTGAGCCCTCTAAAATTGCACCCTCTTTTTTGGGTCCGTAAATCAAAAGATTCTCTTCTTCAAACCTGTCTGCAATACCCTCAACAAGGGGCTGTTCAGGTCCGACAACAGTGAGGTCAATGTTGTTTTTCTTTGCAAAATCAATAAGTTTATCAAAATCAAGAGGGCTTATATCAACGCATTCTGCAATGGTTGATATCCCTGCATTACCCGGTGCGCAGTAAATCTTTTCAATCAAAGGGGACTGTGAAATCTTCCATGTTAAGGCATGCTCTCTACCACCCCCTCCAACAATAAGAACTTTCATAATTCACCTCTGAAAGATTAATCCCATATTCATATTTAACACCAAAATTTAAACAAAAGCAATGAAAAAGAAAATCCATTTTGTGCTTTATCTGAGTAAGTTAATATGTTTATATCCATTTATGGTTTGTTAAATAAATTGTGTTGACTTGATGATTAAACTGTGATATTTTTACCTTTGACTTTGAAATAAAGGGAGGAGCACGCAAATGTATGCAGTAATTGAAACTCAGGGAAAACAGCACAGGGTGGTTGAGGGGCAGACTCTCCTTGTTGATAGATTGGAAGGAGAAGTGGGAACAAAGGTTGATTTAAAGGTTCTCCTTCTCGGGGGAAATGGAGAGGTTGAAATTGGCACCCCTTATCTTGAAAATGCAAAGGTTGAGGCTAAAATAGTTGAGCACAAAAAGGATAAAAAGGTTTTTGTTTTTAAAAAGAAAAGAAGAAAACAGTACAAAAAGCTCAACGGGCATAGACAGCCTATCACTGTGTTGAAGATTGAAAAGATAGTAAAGTAATTTAAATAAGGAGTGAGGTATGGCACATAAGAAAGGGCAGGGAAGTAGCCGTAACGGAAGAGACAGTAAGTCAAAAAGGCTTGGTGTTAAAAGGTTTGACGGCCAGTTTGTAAAGGCAGGCTCAATTCTTGTAAGGCAGAGGGGTACAAAGATAAAGCCTGGAAAGAATGTTGGAAGAGGGAAAGACGACACATTGTTTGCACTTACCCACGGATATGTTAAGTTTCAGGACAGGGGGAGAATGGGTAAGTTTGTAAACATTATTCCGTATGAGGTTACCGAGACTGTTCATTAATCTGGTTTTAAAAACAAAATTTTGATAAAGTAAAGGGGGAGTGTATCCCCCTTTTTTTAATGGAAGAAAGTGAATTATGTTTAAAGACGAATTAAAGATATGGGTAAAAGCAGGTGACGGTGGCAACGGTTGTTTGAGTTTCAGAAGGGAGAAGTTTGTTCCCAAAGGGGGTCCTGACGGCGGAGATGGAGGAGATGGCGGGGATGTTGTCCTTGTGGGCGATTCCTCTCTCAATACTTTCAACAAATTAAGGTACAGGCAGCATTATAAAGCAAAGAGGGGAGAGCATGGCAAGGGCAAAAATATGCATGGGAAAAACGGAGAAGACTGTATTATAAAGGTGCCTCTCGGAACAATAGTGAAAATAGAGGAGACGGGGGAGATTATAGGAGAGATTCTTGAAGATGGTCAGAGGCTTGTTGTTCAAAAAGGGGGCAAAGGTGGAAGGGGAAATGCAAGGTTTGCAACCTCAACAAACAGGGCGCCGAGGCATTTTGAGGAAGGGGAAAGGGTTGAGCCAATAAGGTTGAAACTTGAGTTAAAGTTAATAGCGGATGTATCGATTGTGGGGTTTCCAAATGCGGGGAAATCCACTCTGATTTCAAAAATCTCAAACGCAAAGCCAAAGGTTGCAGATTACAAATTTACAACACTTCATCCCAATCTTGGAATAGTTGAATACGATGGTTTTAAATCATTTGTGATTGCAGATGTACCAGGGCTAATAGAAGGAGCGTCCGAAGGAAAAGGGCTTGGAACAAGGTTTTTGAAGCACATTGAAAGGACAAGGGTTTTGTTGCACCTTATTGACGGGGCAACCCCAGAGAAAACATACCTTGAAGATTTCATGGCTATCAGGAAAGAGATTGAAAAGTTTAATCCCGATATACTTGAGAAAAGGTACGTTATGGCAGTGAATAAAGCCGATTCCATCTGTTGTAAAGACAATTTAAAGGAGATAAAGGATTTTGCAGATACTTACGGTGTCCCCTTTTTTGTTATTTCTGCTGTTACAGGTGAAGGTCTTGATGATCTTGTAAACACCCTTGGCAGAGTTGTTGAAGAAGTAAAAGAGAATCAAAGTGAAAAGATGCTAAAAGAAAAGAGGAATGCAAAGATTGACTTTCTTGACGAGGTTTGAATGATAGGATTTTACGGAGGAAGTTTCAATCCAGTCCACACAGGACATATTGAAGTTGGCAGGTTTTTATTAAAATCTCCTAATATTGAGAAAATCTTTTTAACACCTGTTTTTAAACATCCTTTCAAAAAAAAACTGGCTCCGTTTGATGATAGAGTGGCAATGATAGAACTTGCAATCAAAAATGAAAAAGGTCTGTATCTTTCAAAAGATGAAGAGGAAAAAGGCGGTGTTTCCTACACATACGATTTACTACATTATTTAAAGAAGAAATACGGGAATGAGTTTTTTTTTATAGGGGGGCTTGATACTTTAAATTCTATAGATAAATGGAAAAACTGGGAGTATATTATTTCAAACTTTAATATTCTGTTTACAACAAGAGCAAATGTGAAAATAGATGAAAAAAGGATTAAACAGATTGAGAATATTTCTGGGAAAAAGGTTAACCCTGTTAGCAAAGTGGAGGAGTTGAATCCTGAAGGTTTGAATTTGATTGATGTCCCGTTTATTCCTGTTTCGTCAACAGATATAAGGCGGATGTTAAAAAGGGGTGAAGATTTAAGTGGAATATTACATCCCGATGTAATATCATATATTTACCAGAGAAAACTTTATGGGGGATAATTTAATGGATTATGAGGGAATTATAGATACCATTGTGAGTGCTTCAGAAGAGAAAAAAGCAGAAAACATAGAAGTGTTGAAGGTTTCAGATTTAACCACAATTGCTGATTACTTTGTAATTATGAATGGCAATTCAAAGGTTCAAAATCAGGCAATTGCCGATGAAATTATAAAGAAAACCGGTAAAAAGTTACTTTTCGGTGTAGAAGGTTATGACCTTGCAGAGTGGATTTTAATGGATTATGGTTCGGTTATTGTGCACATTTTTACTCCGGAAAAGAGAGAATTTTACGACCTTGAAAGTTTATGGGCTGATGCGGAAAAGATTTTAAAGAGATGAAGATAAGATTTATCTGGCCTGGAGAGACAGGGCGGCAATGCCTTTCCCATCTGGAAAAAGATTACATTGAAAGGATATCAAGGTTTGTCAGGGTGGAAAAGGTTGTTTTTAAATCGAAACATGTGGATGAGGGGAAAAGGCTTTACTTTGAGGAAAAGGAGATTGAAAAAAGGTGTAAAAGTTTAAGTAATGCAATTGTTTTAACTGAAAATGGAGTGGAGATGGATTCTTTTAAATTCGCCGGATTTCTTGAAGATAAACTTAACTATTCACCCTCGGATATTGAATTTGTGGTGGGGGGAGAGGCCGGTTTCAGTAAAGATTTTTTAAAAAAAGGGATGTTTTTGTTATCTCTTTCAAAAATGACATTTACACATGAACTTGCAAGAATTATACTATTAGAGCAGGTTTACAGGGCGTTTACTATTATAAAAAACATAAGGTATCAGAGGTAATTGATGAAAAAAAAAGATGTTGTACTGATAGGTATTCTGATTTTAATTTTTGTTTTTGTTGTGATTGTTTACTATGAAAACATTGAACTTTTAAAAAGTGATTTTTCAGTTTTTAAACATTATGTTTTAAGGCTTGACATTGTTTTGCTTTTTATCTTTTTATCAGGGGGGATTGTTACCTTTACAGTTTACAGAAATCTCAGGTTATCTTCCAATCTTTCGTGGAAGGCAAACAGGCATTTTATAAGGGCTTTAAACAACCTTTACTCTTCAAGGTATCGGGAGGCTAAGGACGAAATTAAAAAGGCCCTTGAATCTTCTCCTAAAAACTATGATCTCCTTATGACATCAGGTGTTATTGAAAAGAGGCTTGGGAACTTCCCAGAGTCATACAACCTGTTTTTGGCTGCTTTTAAAAGAAAACCAACCATTCAGGCTTTTCAGAAGATGATAGAGGTTATAAAAGTGGGTAACCTTAATATTGAGCCAGAAGATCTTTACTATCTCTCAAAAGAGATCCCAAAACCTGATAGGGGTTATGGAAGAAAGCTTCTTCTTGATTATTTTAAAGAAAAGAAAGAGTGGGAGTGGGCTTACAGGGTTTTTAATAAAGGGAGAAAGTACAGACCCGACATTTACAATGATAAATTAATGGTTGAACTTGAGTACGAGATTGCAAAAAAGGAAGAATCAAGAAAAAAGTTAAAACAGATTATAAAAGAGTTCCCTGATTTTGCCCCTGCTTATATGTTTTATGCTGGGTTGCTTAAAAAAGATGGTAAGTTTGAAGAGATGATTGAAGTTTTAAAAATTGGTTTTAATAAAACTCATATAGTTGAATTTTTACAGATGATTGAGGATTACTTTATAGAAAAAGGAGAACCGGAGAAGGCTATTGAGATCCTGAATGAGATTGTGTTAAACGAGAACTACAATGTGCTTGCCCAGTTTTTTTTGGGGAAATTGTATTACAGGCTTGAGTTACTTGAAAGGGCGAGGGAGATTTTTGAAAACATAAAGGGAGAGGTGAGGTACATTCCAGGGCTTTACTATTATCTTGCGGATATTTACAGAAAAAGAAAGGATTTTGACACTGCTTTTTCTTATTTAAAACAACTTGCCAGAGAACAGCACCTTGATAAGTTTAGATTTCGTTGTAACAATTGTAACAGGGAGATGGAAAAGTGGAGTGAAAGATGTCCCTGGTGTGGAGAGATAAATTCAGTAAGGATACTTTTTGAGGCTTACTCTCCTGATAGTTCTGTTTTTATGCTCTGAAATCTGATATAATTTAATGAAAAAAATTGCGGAGGATTTATGGCTGGGCATAGTAAGTGGGCTAATATTAAACACAAAAAGGCAAGGGAAGATGCCAAAAGAGGTAAAGTATTTACCAAGTTAATAAAGGAAATTACTGTTGCAGCAAGGCTTGGGGGGGGAGACCCTGATGCAAACCCGAGACTAAGAGCCGCTATTGCGGCTGCAAAGGCTGCAAATATGCCGGCTGACAATATTGAAAGGGCAATCAAGAAGGGTACCGGTGAACTTGAGGGAGTTAATTACGAAGATGTAACTTACGAAGGGTATGGGCCTGGTGGAGTTGCTATATTTCTTGAGTGTGTTACTGACAACAAAAACAGAACAACTCCGGAAATCAGGCACCTATTCTCTAAATATGGTGGTAATTTAGGTGAAAATGGATCTGTTTCTTACCTGTTTAATAGAATGGGTTACATTGTGATTGAAAAGGATAAGGTTGATGAAGACACCCTGATGGAAATTGTTTTGGATGCAGGCGGTGAGGATGTGAAAGATGAAGGAGAGGTATGGGGGGTTTACACCGATACTGCAAGTTTTAACGCTGTTAGAGATGCTATTGAAGAAGCAGGTATCCCAATGGTTGAGGCAAAGATATCCATGATACCCACAACATATACCAAGCTTGAAGGCTCTAAATTGCAGTCTGCCTTAAAATTGCTTGATGCCTTTGAGAGTCATGATGATGTCCAGAATGTGTGGACAAACCTTGATTTTGATGAATCTGAGGTACAGTGAGAATAATCGGTGTTGATCCGGGAACAAAAATAACCGGTGTCGGAATAATAGATGTAAATAATAGGGGAGATTACTCCCCTGTTTTTTTTTCTTCGTTGAAGTTTAAAGACTCACTTGACAATGTTATTTTTCAGTTGTTTAGTAATTTAAAAGATATTCTGGAGAAATACAATCCCGATGTTGCTGTGATAGAAGATATTTTTTATGCTGTAAATGTAAGGTCTACCATTATGCTCGCTCATTTGAGGGGAAGTGCAATAGCGCTTTTTAAATCAAAAGGGTTGCCAGTGTTTTCCTATACCCCTCTTGATGTAAAAAAGACCATAGCCGGGTATGGGAGGGCTGACAAGGAGCAGGTCAGGTTCCTTGTTGAAAATTTGTTGAATATTGATTTAACAGGTTATCCACTTGATGTTTCGGACGCACTTGCACTTGCAGTGTGCCACGCCAATTACTCTGGGTTTAATTTTTAAAGTAAATGTTTTTTAAGGTTGATTTAATCATCATTGCCATCTTTTTGTTTATTGTCTTTTCCACCTCTTCATTACTTGCATTTATTATGTTTTCTATCGATCCGAATCTTTTTAGAAGTTTGATTGCTGTTTTTTTGCCAATACCAGGGATTTCAATGAGAAGGGAGATTAAATTCTTTTTTCTATAAAGGCAATTTCTGTATTCATTTGCGAACCTGTGACTTTCATTTCTGACCCTGGTTATGATTGATGATACAGGGTTGTAAAAGTCAAGTTTCATTCCTTCAGGTAGATTATCTGAAAAGACCTTTTCTTCCTTTTTGGCAATAGAGATAACCTCTATGTCTTCACTCAGCCCGAGTTTTTGTAATGCTTTTTTTGCGTAAGCCAATTGCCCTTTTCCCCCATCAATTATGATAAGGTCTGGTGGGTCAATCCCTCTTTTAAAATCGCTTTTAAGCCTTTTTATGACAGCAAGGTAAATTGACAGGTAATCGTTGTTTATCCCCTCTGTTAGTTTGATCCTTCTGTAAAGGCTTTTCTCAGGTTTTCCATTTTTAAAGCAAACTGATGAAGCTACTGTGAAGTAAGATGATAGGTGTGATATGTCAAATCCATAGATCTTTTCTGGGATCTTTTTAAGGTTTAGCAATTTTTTTAAATTTATTAAATATTCTTCATTTTTCCCCTCTAAATTCAGCGAGTATTCTGCATTTTGCCCTGCAATAAGTAAAACCTGTCTGAATTTTTTGCTCTTTGATATATTTTTTAAAGTAATCTTTTTTCTGAACCTTTTAAAAAATGCTTCTTCAAGTGTTTTTTGATCCATTATTGAAAAGTTTGTTAAAATGCTTTTTACAGGTGATCTTAATGAGGCAATGTAAAGGGATAAAAAGTGCGAAGGGCTTTCGAATGTGGTCTGGTTGTACAGAAATTCTTTTTTTTCCACCACCCTGTTACCTCTGATGAAAAGAATGAGTATGTGGTGTTTGTTTTCTCTTTCTGTATAATAAACAAGATCACAATCATCTGTATTTAAAAAAATTCCCTGATCTGTCTCAATCTTTTTTATGGCAAAGATAGTATCCCTTAATTTTGCCGCTTTTTCAAACTCAAGATTTGAGGATGCCTTTTGCATTTCACTTTCAAGTTCGCTAACGAGGTTTTTTGTTTCTCCTTTGAGGAACTTTATTGCCATAAGTACATTTTTCTTGTATTCTTCTTTTGCTTTGTGGATACATGGCGCCATACATCGGCCAATTTGATACTTTAAACATGGCCTTGTTAATTTTGAAATATTGTATTTGCAGGTCTTGAGTTTAAACAGTTTTTCCACTGTTTCAATTATTCTTTTTACACTCTTTGATGAGGGGTATGGACCAAAGTACACCCTTTTTTTTGATTTTTTCTTCCTGACAAAGTATATGCCAGGAAATTCCTCTTCAAGGTCAATGAGTATGTACGGGTAGGATTTATCATCTTTTAATTGAATATTAAACTCAGGTCTGTGCTTTTTTATAATGCTGTACTCCAGCAATAGTGCCTCAACTTCATTGTTTGTTATAAAGAATTCAATGTCTTTTGCCTTTGAGAGAATCAATCTGTTTTTCAGAGAGTTACGGTTAAGGTATGATAATACCCTCTTTTTTAAACTGTTTGCTTTACCTGCATAAATTACCTTTCCATTTTCATCTTTGAAAAGGTAAACCCCTGTTTTGTAGGGTAATGAGTTTATCTTTTCTTTTAATTTTTTATCTATCATCGTTGATAAAAGGGTTCAGGAATGTGCTTTTGTCTTTAAGTTTTATCAATTTTTCGAAAACCTTTTTTGCTTCGTTTTTCTTTTTTAAAGCAAGATAGGTCATGCCAAGGTGATAGAGAGCGTTATTGTTTTCTCCTTCAATGCTTATACTCTCTTCTAAA
>Ga0256833_1001018_pt1 | contig 21159 bp, 33 predicted proteins | sample 356284metaG_FD_190535 | JGI IMG/M metagenome (GOLD analysis project Ga0256833, IMG submission 190535) | Hydrothermal vent microbial communities from Mid Atlantic Ridge, Atlantic Ocean - 356-284 | ecosystem: Environmental > Aquatic > Marine > Hydrothermal vents | place: Atlantic Ocean: Mid... | reverse complement strand
TGGTTATGCCAGGCGATAACGTTACAGTTGAAGTTAAACTGATTGCGCCAATCGCAATGGAAGAAGGATTGCGGTTTGCAGTACGTGAAGGTGGACGCACAGTGGGTGCGGGTGTTGTTGCTTCAATTATAGAGTAATTAAAAAATGTCAAATCAAACTATCCGGATCCAATTAAAAGCATTTGATCATAAATTGATTGATCAGTCTGCTGGTGAGATAGTAGAAACAGCAAAAAGAACGGGTGCCCAGGTGTTGGGCCCCATTCCATTGCCTACTAGAAAAGAAAGATTTACTATTTTGATTTCACCGCATGTTAATAAAGATGCACGGGATCAATATGAATTGAGAACGTATAAAAGGTTGCTTGATATTGTTGAGCCAACTGATAAAACTGTTGACGCATTGATGAAATTAGATCTTGCGGCAGGGGTTGATGTACAAATTAAGCTGAAATAACAGCGATAATAAATATTTAAAGTAGAGGAATTGGCAGATGTCAATAGGTCTTATTGGTCGTAAACGTGGGATGACCCGTGTTTTTTGTGAAGATGGAAGTTCGGTACCTGTTACTGTGCTTCAGATTGAATCTAATAGAGTTGTACAGGTAAAGAATCCAGAAACGGATGGTTATAAAGCTGTACAAGTGGCTTCGGGTGAAAAAAAGTCTTCAAAAGTTAATAAAGCGATGGCGGGGCATTATGCAGCGGCAAATGTAACGGCGGGTCGCGGATTGTGGGAATTCAGGCTGAGCGACGGTGAGGGTGAGGACTTGGCTGCCGGTTCTGAACTTGGTTTGGATATATTTGAAGAAGGTCAGGTTGTCGATGTTCAAGGGATAAGCATTGGTAAAGGGTTTGCGGGTGGCGTTAAGCGTCATAATTTCAGAATGCAGGATGCTACGCATGGTAACTCTATCTCTCATAGAGCGCCTGGTTCGATTGGTATGTGCCAAACCCCGGGGCGGGTGTTTAAAGGAAAAAAAATGGCTGGTCATATGGGGGCTGTGAAAACAACAACCCACAATCTGAGTATTCAAGCCATTGATACAGAAAGAAATTTGATTCTTGTAAAAGGTGCTGTTCCAGGACCCAAAGGTGGTGATGTGGTGATAACACCGGCTGTAAAAAAACGGAATAAGGGGTAAGCAATGTCTTTACAAATACCTGTAATAAATAGTAATGATAGTGCTGCTCCGGTAGAGGTTGCTGAAGAAATCTTTGGAAAAGATTTTAATGAGACGCTGGTTCATCAATTAGTAGTAAGGCATCTTGCCGGTGCGCGTGCGGGGACTAAGGCACAAAAAAACCGTTCCGAAGTGAGTGGAGGTGGTAGAAAGCCATGGAGACAAAAAGGGACAGGACGCGCAAGAGCTGGTACAATACGCAGTCCTATATGGCGTACGGGTGGGGTCACTTTTGCAGCACAGCCGCGTTCATACGAGCAAAAGCTAAACAAGAAAATGTATCGGGCAGGGATTAAGTCGATTTTATCAGAATTATTGCGCCAAGAACGGATAGTAGTCAGTCAGGATATTATGCCAGACTCGCCTAAAACTAAGGAAATGGTTAATAAGTTAAAAGAGGTTGATGGAAAGCGTGTGCTTATCGTAGCAACAGAGGTTACAAAAAACCTGGATCTTGCTACCCGCAATATACCTTATGTTAATGTTGCGACATCTCAATCCATAGACCCTGTTCTGTTGGTATCAGCGGACAAAGTAATAGTGGTCCCTGAGGCAATAAAGCATATTGAGGAACGTTTAGCATGAGTATTCAGGACAGCAAATTAACAAATGTATTGCTGGCACCTATTGTGTCAGAAAAAAGCTCATTAGCAGCTGAAGAGCATAATCGCTTTGTATTTAAGGTACAGAAGTCTGCTACCAAGTTACAAATAAAAAAAGCGGTTGAGTTAATGTTCGGTGTTGAAGTTGACACTGTACAGGTGCTAAATGTGAAAGGAAAGGTCAAGCGCTTTGGAAGAACATTAGGAAAGCGTTCGGATTGGAAAAAGGCTTATGTAAAGCTGAAACCCGGTCACGATATCGATTTTGCAACAGCGTAAATGATTAGTTTAAAAGATCAATAGGAACGGTAGAAAAGAATGGCTATTCTAAAATCCAAGCCAACATCTCCAGGTTCACGCTTTGTAGTGCGTGTTAAAAATGAAGAGTTGCATAAAGGAAAACCCTTTGCTCCATTGCTTGATAAAAAAAGCAAAACGGGCGGGCGTAATAATCAGGGCAGAATTACTACACGTCATGTAGGTGGTGGGCATAAACAGCACTATCGTATCATTGATTTCAAACGAAATAAGACTGATATACCAGCTGTTGTTGAAAGAATTGAATATGATCCAAATAGAACCGCAAATATTGCATTGGTTTTATATAAGGATGGATCTAGACAATACATAATTGCGCCGAAAGGTATTGAAGTAGGTCAGGAAATTCTATCTTCAGAGGTTACTCCGGTAAAGGTTGGTAACTGTATGCCTTTAAGGAATATGCCTTTAGGTACAACCATACATTGTGTGGAGTTAAAGCCAGGAAAAGGTGCTCAATTAGCTAGAAGTGCAGGGACCTCAGCGCAGTTAGTTGCAAAAGAAGGCATGCATGTCACTTTACGGTTAAGATCAGGTGAAATGCGTAAGGTTTTAGCAGATTGTAAAGGGGTTGTTGGCGAGGTTTCTAATTCAGAACATAACCTTATTTCACTAGGTAAAGCTGGTGCATCAAGATGGCGTGGTGTCAGGCCAACTGTTCGTGGTGTTGCTATGAACCCTGTCGATCATCCACATGGTGGTGGTGAGGGAAGAACATCGGGTGGTAGACACCCGGTTTCTCCATGGGGAACACCTACAAAAGGTTATAAGACACGTAAAAATAAACGGACTGATAATATGATTGTCAGACGTCGTAAGCAAAAATAAGAGGTGAAGTGTGCCACGTTCAATTAAAAAAGGTCCATTTATTGATCATCATCTGCTGAAAAAAGTAGAAGAAGCAGTAAAGAACAATAATCGGAAACCGATTAAAACATGGTCAAGAAGATCAATGATTAGCCCGGATATGTTGGGTCTTACAATTGCTGTACATAATGGACGGCAACATGTACCTGTACTGATTTCGGAAAATATGGTTGGTCATAAGCTGGGTGAGTTTGCTCCTACCCGTACTTATAGAGGCCATATTGCAGATAAAAAATCAAGATAAGGAGGTGGAAATGGAAGTTTCGGCAAAATTAAGTAATGCACCTCTTTCTGCACAAAAGGCTAGATTGGTCGGTGATCAGATACGTGGCTTACCTGTAGAAAAGGCATTAAATATTTTACAGTTCAGTTCTAAAAAAGCGGCGGGAATTATAAAAAAACTCCTCGAATCTGCTATTGCGAACGCAGAGCATAATGAAAGTGCTGATATTGATGAACTTGTTGTATCAACAGTTTATGTAAATGAAGGGTCAACACTTAAAAGAATACGTACACGAGCAAAAGGTCGTGCAGATCATATTCTTAAAAGAACCTGTCATATTACAATTAAAGTAGCAGAATACGAGTAGAGGCAAAAATGGGTCAAAAAGTACATCCTACAGGTATACGCCTGGGAATAGTAAAAGACTGGACTTCAAGATGGTATGCAAATAGCCAGAATTATCCAGTATTTTTATTACAGGACTTGAAAGTCCGGGAATATATACAGAAAAAATTAGCACACGCATCTGTAAGTCGTATTCAAATCAATAGACCAGGTAGCAATGCACATATTACAGTGCATACAGCTCGTCCCGGTATTGTCATCGGAAAGAAAGGTGAGGATATTGATAAAATGAGACAGGTGGTATCAAAAATGATGGGTATGCCTGTACAGATGAATGTTGAGGAGATTAGAAAGCCTGAGTTAGATGCAAAACTTGTGGCAGAGAGTATTGCTCAGCAGCTGGAAAAAAGAATTATGTATCGTCGGGCAATGAAGCGTGCAGTGACAAATACTATGAGACTAGGCGCGGAAGGTATCAAAATTAATGTGGCCGGTCGATTGAATGGAGCAGAAATTGCACGTGGAGAATGGTATAGAGAAGGCAGAGTGCCTTTGCATACTTTGCGAGCAGATATCGATTACGGAACAGCCGAGGCAAACACTACTTATGGGATCATCGGAATTAAAGTCTGGATCTTCAAAGGAGAAGTGTTTGATGTGGATGCAAAAGATGCATCATTAGAAAAAGTTTCAAAGAAATAGTTGAAGGAAAAATAGAATGCTTCAGCCTAAAAGAACAAAATTCCGAAAGCAGCATAAAGGCAAGAATAACGGTCTTGCTGTCAGGGGATCATCAGTAAGTTTTGGTGAGTATGGCCTTAAGGCTACAACTCGTGGTAGAATTACCGCCCGCCAGATCGAGGCAGCCCGAAGAACTATTACACGGCACGTCAAAAGGGGTGGGAAAATCTGGATCAGAATTTTTCCAGATAAGCCGATTACCAAAAAACCATTAGAGGTAAGAATGGGTAAAGGTAAGGGTAGTGTGGAATTCTGGGTCGCACAGATAAAACCAGGTACTATGTTGTACGAGATTCAAGGTGTTCCAGAAGAATTGGCGAGAGAGGCTTTTAGATTAGCTGCCGCCAAGCTCCCTGTAAAAACAACTTTTGCAGCACGGACAATAATGTAATGAATGCAAGTGAATTACGTCAGAAGACGAAAGAAGAATTGAACTCGATGCTATTAGAGTTATCGCGTGAACAGTTTAATCTGAGAATGCAAAAGTCGACAGGACAATTGTCGAAGCCTGACCAGGTTAAAAAGGTCAGGCGTGATATAGCACGTATCAATACAGTGTTAAATGAAATGGCGAGTACAGCATCATGACTGAAAGTAGTGAAAAATTAAGAACAGTATCGGGTAGGGTTATCAGTAACAAAATGGATAAGACCGTTGCTGTGCTGGTTGAACGTAGAGTCAAACACCCTGTTTACGGGAAGATTATTAAACGTTCTACAAAACTGTTAGTTCATGATGAAAACAACCAATGTAATGAAGGTGATGTGGTGACAATTACTTCATGTAAGCCATATTCTAAAAGAAAAACATTTCGATTGGTTGATGTTGTTGAAAGCGCTAAATAATCGCTTTTGATATTAGATAAATATTTAGTTGGGAATTTAAAATGATTCAGATGCAAACTAACCTTGACGTTGCCGATAATAGCGGTGCAAAAAGGGTCATGTGTATCAAAGTATTAGGTGGGTCGCATAGGCGATATGCCGGTATTGGGGACATTATAAAAGTAAGTGTGAAGGATGCCATACCTCGTGGAAGAGTGAAAAAGGGCGAGGTATATAATGCTTTAGTGGTTAGAACAAAAAAAGGTGTTCGTCGTTCAGATGGTTCACTAATACGTTTTGATGGTAATGCGGCGGTGATTTTAAATACCCAATTACAGCCTTTAGGGACAAGGATATTTGGACCAGTAACTCGTGAGTTAAGAGGTGATAAATTTATGAAAATTATCTCATTAGCTCCAGAAGTTTTATAAGGAAGGTTCAAAAATGTTAAGAATTAAACAAGGTGATGAAGTAATCGTAATTGCCGGAAAAGATAAAGGCAAACAGGGAAAGGTTACCAAAATAATAGGCAATAAAGTCTTGGTTCAGGGAATCAATATGGCAAAGAAACATCAGCGGGGAAACCCTAATACAGGTGTTTCAGGCGGAATTATTGAGAAAGAAATGCCGATTCATATTTCAAATGTTGGATTATATAATCCTGAGACGCAGAAAGCTGATCGGGTGGGATTCAAGTCATTGGAAGATGGTAAAAAGGTCAGGTATTTCAAGTCAACAAATGAAGTAGTTGATGTTTAAGGATAATATGATGACAAGACTAGAAGCAGAATATAAAGAAAAAATTGTTCCAGAGTTGAAAGAGAAATTTGGCTATAAATCTGTAATGGAAGTTCCAAAGATCACTAAAATCACTCTTAATATGGGTGTTGGTGAAGCTGTTGCAGATAAAAAAGTAATGCAGGCTGCTCTTTCGGATTTGGAAAAAATATCGGGTCAGAAACCTATTGTTACTTTGGCAAGAAAATCGATCGCTGGTTTTAAGATCAGAGATGATATGCCGATCGGGTGTAAAGTGACATTGCGTAAAGAAAGAATGTATGAGTTTTTGGATCGGTTAATAAGTATTTCAATACCACGAATCCGTGATTTTCGTGGTATGAGCCCTAAAAGCTTTGATGGGCGAGGAAATTATTCAATGGGCGTAAAAGAGCAAATCATTTTCCCTGAAATTGATTATGATAAAATCGACACCATACGTGGATTGGATATTTCCATAACAACGACTGCTAAAACCAATGAAGAAGGTTTGGCGTTGTTAAAGCTTTTTAAATTTCCATTTAAGAACTAAAGGGCGTAAAGAATGGCTAAAAAATCAATGATTGCACGTGAAGCAAAACGTGCAAAATTAGTCAGCAAATATGAAGTTAAAAGGAAGGCTTTGAAAGAAATTATCAGAGATCCTAATTCATCATTTGAGGACAAAGAAACCGCACTGATACAGCTGCAAAAATTACCACGTGATTCAAGTAGATCTCGATTAAGAAATCGATGCAAGCTTACAGGTCGTCCGCATGGATATTATCGTAAGTTTGGCTTGAGTCGTAATAAATTAAGAGAAGCTACAATGCGTGGTGATGTTCCTGGGTTAACTAAGGCTAGCTGGTAAGTCCTTGGGAACAGTTTTTGGAGAAATAAAATGAGTATGAGTGATCCAATAGCAGATATGCTGACCAGAATAAGAAATGGTCAATCTGCTGGAAAAAAAATTGTAAAACTTCCTTCATCAAAACTGAAGGTAGCTATCGCTAAGGTTCTTAAGGATGAAGGGTATATCTCTGATTATTCCGTAGAAACCAATGCCAATCATATGGAAATGACCATTGAGTTGAAATATTATAATGGTCAACCTGTGATTGAAAAAGTCAAAAGAGTTAGTCGACCTGGTCTTCGAATCTACAAATCAAAGGATGAGTTGCCGAAAGTATTAGGTGGGCTGGGGATTGCAATTGTATCAACTTCATCAGGTGTTATGACTGATAGAGCTGCACGTGCAATCGGTCATGGTGGTGAAGTACTTTGTACTGTTTGCTAAGAAGGAGTTATTAGGATGTCAAGAATAGCGAATGCACCTATAACGGTTCCCTCTGAGGTTGATGTAAAAGTTAATGATAGGAATGTAACAGTCAAAGGCAAAGGTGGTGAGTTGTCATTCACATTACATGAAGGTGTCAACATAGAAATTGATGGTGATGTGATTCACGTTAAATGGGATGATTCAGTAAAGAATTCCAGAGCACAGGCTGGTACTGCAAGAGCCTCTATCAATAATATGGTTACAGGCGTCTCGAAGGGATTTGAAAAGAAATTGTTATTAATCGGTGTTGGTTATAGAGCGCAGGTTCAAGGTAAAAAACTTACATTGGCATTAGGTTTTTCAAACCCAGTTGAATATGCCATTCCTGAAGGCGTCACAATAGAAGCTGCAAGTCAAACTGAATTGTTGGTTAAAGGTTGTAATAAACAAATCGTTGGGCAGGTTGCATCTGAAATACGGGCGTTTCGTCCACCAGAGCCCTATAAAGGTAAAGGTGTGCGTTATGCAGATGAATATGTAGCAAGAAAAGAAGCCAAAAAGAAGTAGGTTAAGTAATGGATAAGAAAGCATCACGAATCAAACGCGCATTAAGACAGCGAAGTAAAATTAAGCAGCTTGGTGTACACAGATTGACAGTGCATAGAACTGCCAAACATATTTATGCACAGGTCTTAAGTACTGATGGAAAAGCTACTTTGGCAAGTGCATCATCGACACAAGCAGATGTAAAGACCTCCCTTAAAAATACTGGGAATATCGATGCAGCTGCAGCAGTGGGTAAATTATTGGCTGAAAGAGCGATTGCTGCAGGCATAAAAGATGTTGCATTCGACCGTTCAGGTTTTAAGTATCATGGGCGTGTTAAAGCATTAGCAGATGCTGCACGTGAAGCTGGTTTGAAGTTCTAGGGGTATATAATGGCAACAGCACCATCTCAAGGTAGTAATGACGGGCTGAAGGAAAAACTGGTTTCCGTCAGACGTGTGGCTAAAGTAGTAAAAGGCGGTAGAGTTTTTGGTTTTACGGCTTTAACAGTAGTTGGCGATGGCCAGGGCAAAGTGGGCTATGGCGTTTGCAAAGCACGCGAAGTTCCCATTGCAATTCAAAAATCATTAGAGCAAGCACGCAAGAATATGCGGACAGTCGCATTAAAAGACGATACTTTGCAATATTCCGTTATGTCTAACACCGGGGCGGCAAAGGTATACATGCAACCTGCTTCCGAGGGTACAGGCATAATAGCCGGTGGTCCGATGCGTGCTGTATTTGAAGTGGTCGGAGTTCATAATGTGTTGGCTAAATGTATTGGTACAAATAATCCAATTAATGTTGTAAGAGCGACAATTGATGGATTATCCAGTATGCATGATGCAAAATCGATTGCGGCCAAACGTGGTTTAACTGTTGAAGATATCACTGGATAATATCATGTCAGATAAGCAATTAAGTATTACCATGACCAAAAGTAAAATCGGTCGTTTAAAAAGCCACCAAGCTTGTTTAAAAGGTTTGGGATTAAAAAGAATACGTCAAACAGTGCGAGTTATTGATACCCCTGAAAATAGAGGAATGATCAATAAAGTAGCGTATATGTTAAATGTTGAGGAAGTATAATGTATTTAAATACAATACAGTCGGCATATGGATCAAGAAAAGATAGAAAACGGGTTGGTAGAGGGATAGGTTCTACTTTAGGTAAAACTTGTGGACGTGGTCATAAGGGTCAGAAGTCTAGAAGTGGAGGTTTTCACAAGGTCGGATTTGAAGGTGGTCAAATGCCTTTACAAAGACGTCTGCCTAAGGTCGGATTTAGATCCAGAGTTAAAAAGTTTAACGCAGAAATTCGTTTGCATGAATTAGAATCTATCGATTCGGATGTTATTGATTTAGCATTGTTAATTAAATTAAATTTAGTTCCTGCGCTAACCAAGAAGGTAAAGATTATTAAATCTGGCGAATTAACCAAAGCCGTAACAATTTCTGGTTTGAATGTTACAGCAGGAGCGAAGCAGGCAATCGAATCTGTCGGCGGAAAAATAGAGGAATAATGTGAGTACTTCAAGAGCTGAAATGGCAAGTAGGATGGGCGGCTTTGGCGAGCTAAAAACACGGCTGCTTTTTGTTCTTGGAGCCTTTTTTGTATATCGAGTAGGTGCTCATATACCTGTACCAGGGATTGACCCCAAAGCGCTTGCTATTATGTTTGAGCAACAAAGTGGGTCTATATTAGATATGTTCAATATGTTCTCAGGTGGGGCATTAAGAAGATTAAGTCTTTTTGCTTTGGGGATTATGCCATACATTTCTGCATCTATCATTATGCAGTTGATGACAGTTGTTGTTCCAACACTTGAGCAGCTTAAGAAAGAAGGCGAATCCGGAAGGCGTAAAATCTCACAATTTACCCGCTATGGTACTGTTGTCCTTGCTACGTTTCAGGCTATTGGTATTTCGATGGCATTGCAAAACCAGACAGCTGGTGGTTTGTCGGTCGTCATTAATCCTGGAATGAGTTTTATTGTAATCACAACCATTACTTTGGTTACAGGTACAATTTTTCTTATGTGGCTTGGGGAACAGGTAACCGAGCGCGGAATAGGAAATGGTATTTCGCTGATTATTTTTGCAGGTATAGTCTCAGGTTTGCCCTCTGCAATTGGTGGAACATTGGAGCTTGTCAGTACTGGCGAGATGAATGGCGCATTTGTGGTTCTGCTCTTTCTGATTGCTGTTGCAGTTACTGCGCTCGTAGTATTTGTGGAAAGAGGTCAGCGAAGAATAATTATTAATTACCCTAAGCGCCAGCAAGGTAAAAAGATGTTTGCTGGCCAAAGTAGTTTTCTGCCTTTGAAATTAAATATGGCGGGAGTTATTCCACCTATTTTTGCTTCCAGTATTATCCTGTTTCCTGCAACTATAGCAGGCTGGTTTGGAGATGCAGAAGGATTTACCTGGTTGCAGGAAATTTCAACTTTATTATCTCCTGGGCAACCTGTGTACGTTTTGTGTTATGCCGCTGCAATTATTTTCTTCTGCTTTTTTTATACAGCTTTAGTGTTTAATTCTAAAGAAACTGCAGATAATCTGAAAAAATCTGGTGCTTTTTTGCCAGGTATTCGACCAGGTGCACAAACAGCTGCATATATTGATAAAGTTCTGACACGTTTGACTCTGGTTGGCGCTTTGTATATTACCTTGGTATGTCTTCTGCCAGAGTTTTTGATAGTTTATTGGAATGTACCTTTTTATTTTGGTGGCACATCTTTACTGATTATAGTTGTGGTGGTGATGGATTTTATATCACAAATGCAAACGCATTTGATGTCACACCAGTATGAAGGTTTAATGAAGAAAGCTAATCTTAAAAAATAAATAATTTATTATAGAGGTTGTTGTGAAAGTAAGAGCATCAGTAAAAAAAATTTGTAGAAATTGCAAAGTTGTAAAAAGAAAAGGCGTTGTACGTGTTATCTGCAAAGATGCTCGTCATAAACAACGTCAGGGATAGTTTTTGTTGCGCTGGATTTAGTGAAATGCTATAATTTCGCGCTTAACTTTAGAGTACCGTAGTAGGAGTATCTAGATGGCACGTATTGCCGGTATTAACGTAGCTGACCATAAGCATGCGGAAATCGCGTTAACAGCAATTTATGGTGTAGGTCGACAGACTGCACGTAATATTTGTGAAAAAGTTGGTATTGAACCAACAATTAAAATTAAAGATTTGACTGAAGATCAACTCGAATCGATTCGTAAAGTTGTATCTGATATGACTGTTGAGGGTGATTTGAGGAGAGAGGTCTCCATGAACATCAAACGTCTAATGGATCTTGGTTGTTATCGTGGTATCAGGCATAGAAGAGGGTTGCCGTTAAGAGGGCAGAGGACACGTACCAATGCGCGTACACGTAAGGGACCACGTAAACCCATCAGAAAATAAGATATTCTAGAAAGGCTAAGCAATGGCAACACAAAATAGAACAAAAAAACGCATTAAAAAGGAAGTCGCAGATGGTATTGCGCATGTCCATGCATCATTCAATAATACAATAATTACGATAACCGATCGAAAAGGCAATGCTTTGTCTTGGGCTACTTCTGGTGGTTCAGGGTTTAGGGGGTCAAGAAAGAGTACCCCTTTTGCTGCCCAGGTTGCAGCTGAAAAAGCTGGGCAAGTGGCACGCGAGCATGGGATGAAGAATTTGGATGTGATGATTAAAGGTCCTGGCCCTGGCAGAGAATCTGCGGTTAGAGCCCTTAATAATTTAGGGTTTAAAATATCTAATATTGTAGATGTAACCCCGATACCGCATAACGGATGTCGCCCACCTAAAAAACGTCGCGTATAATCATTGGAGTAGTTGGAAATGGCAAGATATCTTGGACCCACTTGTAAATTAGCCCGTAGAGAAGGCACGGATTTATTTCTAAAAAGCAGAGGTAAATCCCTTGAAGGCAAGTGTAAGCTGGAGCAACGTCCGGGTCAACATGGTGCAAAAAGAACACGTAGTTCTGATTACGCATTACAGTTGAGAGCTAAGCAAAGAATACGTCGGATTTATGGTGTTCTGGAAAAGCAGTTCAGAAATTATTATAAAGCGGCTGATTTAATGAAGGGGGCAACCGGTTTAAATCTATTAAATTTACTGGAGAGCCGTCTAGATAATGTTGTTTATCGAATGGGATTTGCCAGTACTCGAGCTGAAGCACGACAATTGGTTTCTCACAAAGCAATATTGGTTAACGATAAAGTTGTAAATATACCTTCTTATCAAGTTCAGTTGTCGGACGTTATTTCCATTAGAGAAAAAGCTAAGAAACAACAACGTATTATCGATTCGTTAGCGGTTACTGAGCAATATGGTTTCCCGGCATGGGTAGAAGTTAACCCAAAAGAGATGAGTGGTACTTTCAAATCATTGCCTGATCGAGCTGATTTAGGGTCAGAAATTAACGAGCAATTGGTTGTAGAACTATATTCTAAATAATTGATTTGAGATTAAACTATGCATAATTCTATTGCTGGCTTATTGAAACCCCAGTTGGTCGAGGTTGTTAGTCAGACAGCAAACCATTCCCAGATAGTGATTGAACCTTTAGAAAGAGGGTTCGGGCACTCGTTGGGTAATGCCTTAAGAAGAGTAATGTTCTCTTCTATACCAGGCTGTGCGGTAACTGAAGTAGAAATTGACGGAGTATTACATGAATATGGCACCATTGAAGGTGTTCATGAGGATGTCATTGATATTCTGTTAAACCTGAAGCAACTTGCTGTAATTTTACATTCAAAAAATGAAGTTGAGTTGACACTGAGTAAATCTGGTGAAGGTGTTGTTACAGCAGCAGACATTGATTTGCCGCATGATGTTGAAATTGCAAACCCTGATTTGGTTATTGCTAATTTAGCCAAGGAAGGTGCAATTAACATAAAACTGAAGATAGAAAGAGGTAGAGGGTATATACCTGCTGCCGTCAGAAAGGAAAAGATGGAAACTATTCCTGTTGGTGTCTTGATGGTAGATGCTAACTTTAGCCCCATAGAGAAAGTTGCCTATCGCGTCGAAAATACTCGGGTGGGTGATCGAACGAATTTAGATAAGCTTGTATTTGAATTGGTAACGAATGGAACTGTTGATCCTGAAGAAACCATTAAATTAGCCGCAACTATTTTGCATGAGCAGTTATCTGTTTTTGTTGATTTTGAAAAGGTTAATGAACAGGTAGTTGATGAGCCTGTTGTGGAAGAGCCTGATTTCGATCCTGTTTTATTGCGACCTGTTGATGATCTTGAATTAACTGTTAGGTCTGCAAATTGTTTAAAAGCTGAAAATATTTTTTATATTGGAGATTTAATACAAAGAACTGAGGTTGAATTATTAAAAACCCCTAATCTTGGTAAGAAGTCTTTAACAGAAATAAAAGATATTTTAGCTACAAAAGGTTTATCTTTAGGGATGCGTCTTGAAAATTGGCCGCCTGAAAATCTGGCAGATCAATCTCAAAGTGGAATTTAAATAAGATATAGGTCATTGTAAAAATGAGACACCGTAAGTCTGGTAGACAATTAAATAGAAATAGCAGTCATAGAAAAGCCATGTTTAGTAATATGGCCGCTTCTTTGATTAGACATGAGTTAATCAAAACGACTTTACCAAAAGCTAAGGAATTACGTCGTATAGCTGAGCCTCTAATTACTCTTTCAAAAGATGACTCTGTTGCAAAACGCAGAGCAGCATTTGCGAAATTGCGAGATAGAGAGGTTGTAACCAAGTTGTTTAATGAACTCGGACCCCGTTACCAGAATAGACCTGGTGGTTATTTGAGAATTATTAAATGTGGTTTTAGACCGGGTGACGATGCACCAATGGCTTATGTAGAGCTGGTCGATAGACCGGAACAATCAGAAGAAGATTCCGAATAGAAAAAAACCGGGTTTAACCCGGTTTTTTTATACCTAAAAGTTTTGTTGGTGTAACTGCTGTGCGTGTATAAATTCATTTTATACTTGTCCGTCATGCTTAAAATACTTTGCAAGCTTTTTTGTTACATTCTGCTTCTACAGGAACCTGGTATTAATTACTTTTCATCAATGGAATGCAATGGTTGAAAGTTAATAATTGGCTATGTAATGGTTCACTGTATGTAAACGCTATACAAGTCATCAGTAACAAGATAATAGCCTTTTGGCCGGTTTTGTTTTTACTGCAATAGAGCTATCATCTTTGAAACTTTCATTTTTTGTTCAAGGCTATATTAAAAGCACTGGCAAGTGTTGTGGGTTTATGTTGTTGGGTGTTTTTTACGTGCCTTTTTTGCTTGTTGGGACTATTGTTCTTATTTGCATCACTGGCAGCTGAATCAGACTTCATAGATAAGGAAATACGTTTTCTATCAACATCCACTTCTATTACCCGCACGGTGACTATCTGTCCCGTCTTGACGACTTCTCGAGGATCTTTGATAAACTGGTCTGATAGATGTGATATATGTACTAAACCATCCTGATGGACACCAATATCAACAAAAGCTCCAAAATTAGTGACGTTGGTAATTGCGCCCTCTAAAAGCATTCCCGCCTGAACATCTGATATTTTTTCGATTCCTTGCTTATATAATACGCTTTTAAATTCCGGTCTCGGGTCTCGCCCGGGTTTTTCTAATTCGGATAGAATATCGGTGACGGTGGGTAAACCGAATTGCTCATTGGTATAATTCGAAGGGTTTAATGTTCTTAAATACTCGCTTTTACCAATCAATTCCTGAATTTGTTTTCCCGTATCATCAAGAATAGAATTGACGATAGGATATGCTTCTGGATGGACTGCGGATGCATCTAACGGGTTTTTTCCATTAATAATTCTTAAAAAACCAGCGGATTGTTGATAGGCTTTTTCTCCCAAGCGAGGGACTTTTTTAATATCTTCTCTTCTGAGAAAAGGGCCATTCTCGTTTCTATACTTTACAATACTTTCACTAATGCTTTGTTTAAGTCCTGCTACATGTTTCAGTAATGCAGCAGAAGCGGTATTAACATCAACGCCTACGGCATTGACACAATCTTCGACAACGGAATTAAGTGTTTTCGATAATTGAACCTGGTTTACATCATGTTGGTATTGGCCGACACCAATTGATTTGGGTTCTATTTTTACCAGTTCAGCCAATGGATCCTGTATCCGTCGGGCAATAGAGACGGCACCTCGCAATGAGACGTCAAGGTCTGGAAATTCTTTTGCTGCTAATTCAGACGCAGAATAAATGGACGCGCCCGCTTCAGAGACCATGATTTTTTGGACTTTAATATTATCATGGAGTTTTAGTAAATCGTTGATCAGTTGATCCGTTTCTCTTGACCCTGTTCCGTTACCAATACTGATGAGTTTAATATCATATTGTTTAATTAAATCAGCCAGGACTGAAATTGATTGGTCCCATTGTTTTTTGGGTGGATGGGGATAGATTGTTGTGGTGTTTAGTAATTTTCCGGTTGCATCAATCACGGCTACTTTAACGCCCGTCCTTATGCCAGGGTCAAGGCCCATGGTGCTAATTGCACCCGCTGGGGCAGCTAATAACAGGTCACGTAAGTTTTTGCTGAAAACATGGATGGCTTCCTTCTCTGCAGCTTCTCTCAACCGAAGCTTGAGATCCATTTCAATCTTGGTAAACACCTTCACTTTCCATGCAAGGCTTGCGGTACGAGATAACCATTCATCACATGCCGAGCGCGGCTCAGTAATATTAAGTGTTTGTTCAATTTGATGGATACAGTATTGGTGAGCCATTGTCTCATCGATACCCGGTTTTAAAGACAGAACCAGAATATCATCATTTCTACCGCGCAGAAGCGCCAGGGCACGGTGTGAAGGGATTTTATGAATCAGCTCTTCATACTCGAAATAATCTTTGAATTTTTCTCCCTGAGTTTCTTTCTCTTTGGCAACTTTTGAGCATAATAACCCGTTATTCCAAATATATTCACGTAACTCCGTGATGAGTTGAATATTTTCCGATATTCTTTCCATGATGATCTGGCGAGCGCCATCCAGGGCAGCAGATTCATCAGTAATGCCATTTTCAGGATTAATATAGTCAGCGGCAACTTGTTCTGGAATGATCTGCCGATTTTCCATTAATAAGTCTGCCAGAGGCTCTAGCCCTGCCTCCCGTGCAATTTGTGCCTTGGTTCTTCTCTTGGGTTTGTAGGGTAAATACAGATCTTCCAACAGTGTTTTGCTGTCTGCATTATTAATGGATTGCTCAAGCTCTGCTGTCAGTTTTCCTTGCTCATTAATGCTTTTGAGAATTGTTTGCCGACGCGCATCAAGTTCCCTTAAATAAGTAAGTCTTTCTTCTAGTCGGCGCAGTTGAGTATCATCCAGTCCGCCCGTCATTTCTTTACGGTAACGAGCAATAAAAGGGACCGTAGCACCTTCATCCAATAATTTAACAGCAGCTTTTACTTGTTGTTGAGATACAGAAAGTTCATCTGCTATCAGCTTGCTTACATCCATGGTGTCTGTGAATTAAAGAGAAATAAGCGATTCTATATGATGTGTAGAGGAAATAGTAGTGTCAGGCCGTTTCTTTTAATAGCACCGCCAAGTGAAGCCGGTCGCTGACATTAAGTTTTTTAAAGATGGAGGTCAGGTGTGCCTTGACGGTGCGTTCAGAAATATTCAAACTTTTGGCAATTTGTTTATTATTTTTTCCTGTTGTTATCATTTTTGCGACTTCAAGCTCCCTGTTTGACAGGTGCTCTAAATGCGAGTCAATTGCTTTGCTATTTACGAATTGTGGAGCTTGTTCTGAGGCAGCTATCTTTTTGATGACTTTGGGAATTAAATGTCTTTTAATCCAAATATCACCATTGAATATGCTTTCAATCGCTTTGGAGAGCATGGATAGTTCTTTGTCAATATCCAGATAACCCGATGCTCCCTGTATAAAAGCCTCTATTTGTTTGTCATCAGACCAGTTATTGCCAATTATCAGGAACGGCTTGGCCAGTCTTTTGATTGAGCTTTGTATATTCTGTTGTTCGGTAATCAAGTTGACATCAACAATGATCATATCCGCTTTTTTTTCAAGACTGTCACTACTATCCACTAAATAGCCGTCGCCTAATTGCGATGCTAATAGGTCGACGATATTCGGCTTGTTTGAACAAATATGTACAGATAAGACCATGTTCGTCCTGTGACTGTTGAATTCAATTGGTTAAATTATAAAACTAAAAGAACGATGCCAACTTTTAGATTACTGCTATACTTTTTTTAACACAAGTATAGTTTAAACAATTAATAAATACAGAATTTGCTGGTGGAATTGTGCGGTACTGTTTGTTATTGCAAAGCTACAACCGTTGATTGTGGTGATGTAACTCATGTTGAGAACAACAAACATAATTCCAATGAGTGTTAATTGATATTTAACATTCTACAGTAAAGGCTAAAACCGGGAAGAGAATAGTGTTTAATGGTAAGAATATATTAGTAACAGGTGGGACTGGTTCTTTCGGTCAGTTATTTGTTAAAACCCTCCTCGAACATTTTGAACCGCATCGTTTGATTATTTATTCTCGGGATGAACTCAAGCAGTTTGAAATGCAACAGAATTACAATCACAAAAGTATGCGGTATTTTATTGGTGATGTGAGGGATCTGGAGCGACTTAAATTTGCAATGCGCGATGTTGATTATGTTGTTCATGCGGCGGCCTTAAAACAAGTCCCGGCGGCTGAATATAACCCCATGGAATGCATAAAAACCAATGTGCATGGCGCTGATAATGTCATTAAAGCGGCGATTCATAATCAGGTTAAAAAGGTGATTGCCTTATCGACCGATAAGGCCGCAAATCCAATCAATTTATACGGAGCGACAAAACTTTGTTCAGATAAGTTGTTTGTTGCCGCAAATAATATTACCGGTGAAGAAAGCACCAGTTTTTCGGTTGTTCGCTATGGCAATGTCGTGGGTTCTCGTGGTTCTGTGGTTCCTTTTTTTAAAAAATTATTGGAGCAAGGTGCACAGAAACTTCCGGTAACCGATGAAAAAATGACCCGTTTCTGGATTACATTGCCGCAGGGTGTTGAATTTGTTATTAAAAATTTTCAACGGATGCAAGGCGGGGAGATATTTGTACCGAAAATCCCATCCATGAGGATTATGGATTTAGTGCAGGCGATGGCACCGGACATGCCTGTTGAAATCATCGGTATCAGACCCGGTGAAAAATTACACGAAGTGATGTGCGCAAGGGATGATTCGCATTTAACCTTTGAATTTGATGATCACTATGTCATTTCACCCAGTATTACCTTTACTTCAAAAGGTAATTGTTTTGATGAGAATCATTTAGGTGAAAAGGGCGTGTCTGTTCCAATGGGGTTTGAGTATGAATCAGGCAGTAACCCGCACTTTCTTACTGTGCAAGAACTCAAGCGTTACGGTCTATAAAGTAAATACATGATTCCATACAGTTGTCAGAATATCTCAGAACAGGATATACAGGCCGTTGTTGATGTTTTACGTTCTCCCTACCTGACCCAGGGTCCTGTTGTGCCGCAATTTGAGCAGGCGGTTGCTGGTTATGTCGGCGCCGATTATGCAGTTGCCGTTAATAGTGGAACATCAGCATTACATCTTGCCTGTCTTGCCTTAGGCTTGGGGGAAGGTGACTGGCTCTGGACTTCACCTAATACCTTTGTCGCTTCGGCTAATTGTGCACTTTATTGTGGTGCTCATGTCGATTTTGTCGATATTGACCCACAAACCTGGAATATGAGCACTGCGGCGCTTGCTGAAAAATTACAGCAAGCCGAAAAACAGGGACGATTACCTAAAATAGTGGTTCCAGTGCATTTTGCAGGCTTATCTTGTGATATGGAAGGTATCGCCCGGTTAGCAAAACAGTATGGATTTTATGTGATTGAAGATGCCTGTCATGCGATAGGGGGACAATATCAGCAGGAATTTATCGGTGATTGCCGGTATTCTGATATTACCGTATTCAGTTTTCACCCAGTCAAAATGATTACGACGGCTGAAGGCGGTATGGCGGTGACCCAACAATCGCATTTGGCTGAGAAAATGCGGCGACTTAGAAGTCACGGTATTACCCGTGATGCCGGGCAGATGACAACTACTCCTGATGGCCCCTGGTTTTATCAACAAATTGATTTGGGTTTTAATTACCGATTAACCGATTTACAAGCTGCGCTCGGGTTAAGCCAATTAACCCGGCTTGCTGATTTTGTGGAAAAACGCCACACTGTTTTTCAGCAATATCAGTCCTTATTAAAAAACAGCCCCGTCACATTTCAGCAGCAACCGGAAGCCTGCTATTCATCCTTGCATTTACTTGTCGTTAGATTGCAATCAAATCGATTAAGTAAAATCAGGCGGCAGATTTTTGAAGGGCTACGCCAGGCAGAAATTGGCGTGAATGTGCATTACATACCGGTGCATTTGCAGCCTTATTTCCAGAAGATGGGGTTTAAACCGGGCGATTTCCCGGAAGCTGAAGCCTATTATCAGGAAGCCATTACACTACCGCTTTTTCCGGAATTAACAGAGGAACAAGTCCGTTTTGTTGTTGATTATCTCAATGAGGTGCTAAATTGAGAATAGCCATTATTCCTGCCAGGGGCGGAAGTAAAAGAATTCCCCGTAAAAATATCAAACTGTTTTGCGGCAAGCCGATGATTGCTTATGCTATCGAAGTAGCCCTGGCAACACAGCTGTTTGATAAGGTTATTGTCTCTACAGAAGATGAAGAAATTGCGGCGATTGCTAATCAATGGGGTGCTGAAACCCCTTTTTTAAGACCGAAAGCGCTTGCTGATGATTACACTATCACCAATGATGTGATTAAACATGCCATAGAATATTTTTTGGCTCAAGGTGACGAGATTGATTATGTCTGCTGTATTTATGCCACGACACCGTTTTTGCAGCCAGAATATGTACAGCAAGGATATCAACAATTGCAGGAAAATGATTGCTCTTACGCTTTTTCGGTGACTACTTTCCCTTTTCCTGTGCAACGGGCCGTACGTCTGCTGCCTGATGGTCGTATTGATGCCGTCTGGCCTGAAAATATGTTTAAACGCTCGCAGGATCTGGAAGAACTTTATCATGATGCCGGACAGTTTTACTGGGGAACAGCCGAGGCTTTTTTGCAAGAGCATGTCTTGTTCTGCGAAAAATCAGTTCCAGTAGTTCTACCCCGGTATCTAGTTCAGGATATTGATACCCCTGAAGATTGGGACAGAGCCAGTTTTATGTATCAAGCCATGCAATTACAGGAACAAAATAATGCCCTATAAAACAGAACAAGAGCAATTTTGGAGTGGCTCTTTCGGCGATGAATATGTGCAACGCAATGCCGATGAGTATTTAATTGCCAGTAATGCTGCTTTTTTTTCAAAAATTTTTTATCACACAGGGCCGGTCAATTCAGTTATCGAATTTGGCGCCAATATAGGTTTAAACCTGCGTGCGATTAAAACGCTGCAACCCCAGGCTGAATTATTTGCCGTGGAAATCAATCAATCTGCTCATGCCGTTTTGACTGAGTGGGGTGGGTGCCAGCAGGTGTTTAATCAGTCCGCTCTGGATTTTGAAATTCATCGCCAATATGATTTGGCTTTTGTCAAAGGGGTGCTAATTCATATTAACCCGGACTATCTGCCACAAATGTATGATGTGCTGTATCAATCCTCCCGGCGCTGGGTTTTGCTGGCCGAATATTACAATCAAACACCGGTTGAGGTGAACTATCGCGGTCATGAAAAACGTCTATTCAAAAGAGATTTTGCCGGCGAGATGATGGATCGTTACCCTGATTTGAAGTTGGTAGATTACGGTTTTATCTGGCAGCGTGACAAGGCTTTTCCACAAGATGACATGACCTGGTTTTTGCTGGAAAAATAAAACTGTCATGCAGATTGTTATCCGCGCCGATGCATCTGTTCAGATGGGGATTGGTCACATCATGCGTTGCCTGACGCTGTCGGATGCTTTTCGTCAGGATGGGGCAGACGTGAGTTTTATATGTCGTCAGCTGGATGGGCATATGATTGAGGCGATAGAACAAAAAAAATATCCGGTTTTCGTTCTGGATGCTTTAGCTCAGGATAGCGCGTTAACAGATATTCAGGCAGAAGATGCCAGAGCCAGCTTACCCATTATTGAGAGAATTCGTCCTGATTGGTTAATTGTTGATCATTATGACCTGGGTATTCAATGGCATACCCGGGTAAAGCCGGTATGTAAAAAACTGATGGTGATTGATGACCTTGCTGACAGACCTCTGTTGTGTGATGTGCTGTTGGATCAGACCTATCAACGTCAGGAAAGTGATTATGCTGATTTAGTGCCAGCATCGTGCAAAATCCTGACGGGGTCGCAATATGCTTTGCTCAGGCCAGAATTTGCTCATTTGAGGGATAAAAGTCTGAAACGCAGGCTTTCTCCCAGCTTAAATAACATGCT